>Ga0326728_10002268_pt1 | contig 64762 bp, 63 predicted proteins | sample MB3enrmetagenome_FD_207602 | JGI IMG/M metagenome (GOLD analysis project Ga0326728, IMG submission 207602) | Lab enriched peat soil microbial communities from McLean, Ithaca, NY, United States - MB31MN | ecosystem: Environmental > Terrestrial > Soil > Wetlands > Peat | place: USA: New York...
TGGCCATCGGGTAGTGATCCAGTATTCGACTGCCGCATCTTCGGTAGGAAACGTCTTGGCTAGAGAAAAGAGGTTCATGTAGAAAGTATTTCACATCTATTCTCCTATGTCAAGGGGATAATCGTTCTCATCGGTAAACAAAAACCCCGGAAAACCGCCGATTCTTGACCAAGAAACAAGCCCCCTTTGCCCGTTTTTGCGCGAAAAGAGGCCCCGTTTGGAGCCATATTGAGCAACAGCATCTTCGCCTCTGCCCGTTCGAGAAACCGGGCCACCCTCAGGCTTTCCTTCCCAGATTGTTCCTCCACACATGCCCACCCTTCTCCAGCAGGCGATCATGAGGAGGACATACTCGGGAACCATGACAACCGTGTAATAGGGCACTTTCACGAACCAGATGGCCAGGTTCTTTGCATCAGGTTGAAGCGGGCGCGGCCTCCGGGGAGCTCTCGAATTCCAGCTTTATGGACTTTCCCAAAACAACTTCCTTCACGCGGGGCTCCGCTCGTCCGTGACGGGTTCGAGACTTGCCCTCGCGGACCCCGACCACTTTTGCCTTGATCAAGGTTCCAGCATAGGCATCCGCATACGACGACCTGTTGAACACTCCTTTCCTCACAATGACGTCGTTGACGACCAGAAAGGTCAAAGTCGAGCCAACGGTCGCGTTGGTCCACGCTACCGGGTCAACCGGGGTCAGTTTGAGCGGCACTTCGAAAGGAATTATCGCAAATCCGTAGAGCGAACCGTACGTGGGAGAATAGGACGAATCCACTCGCGCGGGATCAAATCCAAGTTCGGCGCCGAGGTTCAGCGAGCTACTATATGCGAAGAACGTTTCCGCGGGCGTCACTCCACTGGCTGGGGCTTCGGGTGGGACAGCTTGCTGCGCCACAAGCAGCGGCGCAAGGCAAAGGCAAAGTGCCGATTGCAGTAGATTTCGTGTCATTTTGCACCTCAATTGACCCGCGTTTCAGGAAACGCCTGCGCCCTTGTGGCCACAGGCGTCAAAACGATGGCGGCGAGAATCAGGCAAAGACATTTCATATCTCGCCATTGTAGGCAGGGTGTGATATGACCTGAAAGCCGATTAGGACAGTTTCGCAAGTGTCACAGTACCTTTGGGGCGAAGGAATGCGGAGCTGCAGCTGAATTCGCTCCGTCCAAAGCGACGCCGTGATGTATCGGGATCTTCCGAACGGCGGTTGGTGTATTACCGGCGACTCGGAAACTGCTCAACTACCAACCCAGGCGGTGGCCAGCATGCCCAGTCCCAGCGCGGAGAGTTTGAGGCCGTCGGCGCGGTCCTTGAAGTAGAGTTCGTTGAGCCGCTCTGAATCCAGCTGCTCCACGCGCCGGAATCCGGCGCGGCGCAGCTCCGACTCCATCTGCTCCGGCGTGAAGAAAAGCTGGAATGGCTCGCCGGCGGCGGCCACCCGGCCGGCCAGCGCGTCGAAGGCCTTGCGGCCGAGGGGGCTGAGCGTCTCCGGCGCGACTGCGTAGTCGAAGCTCACGGCGCTCCCGGCCGGCAGTTGGGCGATTGCTGCGAGCGTCGCGCGAAAGGCATCGAGGGTGAGGTAAGGCACCACCCCCAGCCAGCCGAAGAATGCCGCCGAGCCGACGTCGAATCCCGCTTCGGCCAACCCTCCGGCCAGCGTCTTGTGCTCGAAATCCAGCGGAACGAAGGTCAGGCCGGCGGGCAGGGCGATCTGCGCCTCGGCCAGCATCGTTCGCTTACCCTCCTGCGTGGCGGGAAAGTCCACCTCGAAGACGCGCAGCGAGGGAAATGGATTGCGATAGGCGAAGGTATCCAGACCGGCGCCGAGAATTACATACTGCGCCACCCCGCCCGCGACGGCCTCGGCCAGGCGGTCCTCCGCGTAGCGGCTGCGCGCGGCCATGAAAGCGCGAAAGTCGCGCGCCACACGGTGCGACGCGCGCTCCAGATCCCTCGCGAATCCGGCTCCCAGCAGCCGCACCGCGATGGGATCGTCCAGAATGCGGGGCTGCTCCATGATCTGGTGCGCGGCGCGGCGAATGGCGACGCGAAGGGCTGTCCTGCTGGCGCGGCCGCTCTCCATGCATTGCAGTTTAAATCACCATCAATTCAGCTCCCGCGCGCGGCGTATCATGGTCCCCATGAGCTGGATTGGATGGGCATTGCTCTCCGCGGCCTTTGCCGCCGCAACCGCGCTGCTGGCCAAGGTGGGCGTGGCGCACGTGGATTCGAACCTGGCCACGGCGCTGCGCACCAGCGTGGTGGTGGTCTTTGCCTGGGGCATCGCGCTTATTCTGACCAAGCCCGGGGCTGGCCTGTGGAGCGAACTTCGCTCCCTCGACCGCCGCACCCTGCTCTTTCTCACCCTCAGCGGCCTCGCCACCGGCCTGTCGTGGCTGTGCTACTTCCGCGCCCTGCAGTTGGGGCCGGCCTCGCGCGTGGCCCCGCTGGATAAGCTCAGCGTGCCCCTGGTCATGCTCTTCGCCTGGCTGCTGCTGGGCGAGAAACTCACCGCTCCAGCCATCGCGGGCGGACTGCTCATCACCGCCGGCGCGATGGTGATGGTGTTAGGCTGATTTTCAGTCGGGACTTGCCCTTCGGAGCGGCCAGTAGCAGTTGGTCATTCCATTGCTGGAGGATAAAAAGTGTGGAGGAAGGCAAAGATCGCCTACGCTTTTGCTTATATCCTCATGTTCGCTGTTCTTTCCTGCTTGTTCTCCGTTCTTTCGTTGGAGACACCGGAAAAGAGAAGCGGCCCATTCTCTCTCGTGTGTGCCATCTCGGCGGCTGTATACCCGATATGCCTCATATTGGCGCGTTCTAAGACCGGGTTCTGGAAAGGCATGTTCATGTTTTACTTCATCCTGACGGCCGCCCAGGTCGTCGGAGTCTTCTTTTACCTTGTGAAGACGAATGAGATTAGATATGGAGGCGTGGGTGGGGAAGTCGGATGGTACATCGCTCTTGAACTGATACCCTCGTACATCATTGCGATCATTTGCTTTCCGCTTGCGTATTGGATCACTCGACTGCTCCGATGGATGGCAGAGCGGTAGCCATTTTAACCCCGGTTGGATTTCAGGTCCCACGCGCCGCGGCGGACGGGACTGGGGCGCCTAGCACACAGGTTTGGCTGCTTGCCTCGACCGGCGGGGTGAGCCGGCCAGGTTTCTTTCCTGCCCTTGCAGTCCGCACATTGGTATACTGGCGGTGTGACTACAACTCTCCTCGAATCCATCTCGAACGGAAATCACGCCGAGACTTCCCCCGGTCGGAAGCGGGTGTTGTTGCTCAAGCCGCGCGGCTTTTGCGCCGGTGTGGTGCGCGCGATCGACATTGTGAAGATCGCCCTGGAAACCTTTGGCGCGCCCATCTACGTTCGCCGCGAGATCGTCCATAACCGCTATGTTGTGAATGAGCTGGCCGAAAAGGGCGCGATCTTCGTTCACGAGATCGACGACGTGCCCGACGGGCAGCGCGTGATCTACTCGGCGCACGGAGTTTCGCCGGCGGTGCGCGAGCGGAGCAAGGGCCGCAACTTGAAGGTGATTGACGCTACCTGTCCGCTGGTGACCAAGGTCCACATCGAGGCGGTGAAGTTTGCCCGCCAGGGCTACTCGCTGGTGCTGATTGGCCATCGCGACCACGACGAGATCGAGGGGACGCTGGGCGAGGCGCCGGAGGCGACCCAGGTGGTTTCAAACGTGGCCGAGGTGGCGGCGCTCCAGGTGCCGGACCCGAACCGGGTGGCCTATCTGACCCAGACCACTCTGAGCCTGGACGAGGCGAGGGATATCATTCATGCGCTCAAGCTCAAGTTTCCGAATATCGCCGGGCCTCACTCGCAGGACATCTGCTACGCGACGGAGAACCGCCAGGTGGCGGTGCGCAACGTGGCTCACAATGCCGGGCTGGTGCTGGTGGTAGGATCGACGAACAGCTCGAACTCCAATCGATTGGTCGAGGTATCGCGGAACCTGGGGACGATTGGCTATCTGATCGACAATTCGGCGGCGATCGACCCCAAGTGGTTGGACGGCGTGACGACGGTAGCGGTGACGGCCGGCGCATCGGCGCCCGAGGTGCTGGTGGAAGACGTGGTCAGCTATCTGCGACAAAACGGATTCGATCGCGTCGAAGAGGTGGAAGTGATGCCGGAAAATGTTCGCTTCGGGCTGCCGCCGGAGATTGTGCAGGCCATTGGCAGCGCCGCCGGGACAGAGCCCTTGCCGGTGCGATGACGACAGGGATCGGGGAACACGGAATAGATTCTGAGGTGTTTTGAACCGCATGAGCCTACAACAGGAGAAAACTCAATCCGCGACGCGCAACATTGCGGCGCCCAGGTTTGGGCGGCTGGACGCGGACTTGGGCGAGGTGGAGTCGGCCATTGCGCGCTCGCGGGAGTTCCTTCTCTCGAAGCAGCATTCTGACGGGTACTGGTGCGGGGAGTTGGAGGCCGACTCGAAGCTGGAGGCCGACTACATCCTCCTGCACACGCTTCTCGAGAGCGGCGATTCGGGCCGGTTGCGCCGCGCCTGCGCCGAGATGATGCGCTACCAGAACGACGACGGCAGCTGGAGCATTTATCCGGGCGGGCCGGGAAATATCTCGCTCTCGGTCAGTTGTTACTTTTCCGCCAAGCTGATGGGCATCGGCGCGGACGACCCGCGGCTGGCCAGGTGCCGGGAGTGGGTTCTGCGCCACGGCGGCGTGGTGGCGTGCAATACCTTCGCCAAGATGTATCTCTGCGCGCTGGGCCAGTACGACTACGACGCGGTTCCGGCCATTCCGCCGGAGATCGTTCTGTTTCCAAGGTGGTTCTACTTCAACATTTATGAGATTTCGTCCTGGTCGCGGTCAATTCTTGTACCCCTGGCCATCATGTACGCCAAGAAGCCATTCAAGAAGATTCCGCCGGAATTGGGCATCGACGAGCTGTTTGTGGGCGGCCGCGCCAATGCCACACTGCGCCTGCGTATGGACCGCAAGGCGCTCATCTCCTGGCGCAATTTTTTCCTTCTCTTGGACAGGATTCTGCATTTTGCCGAGGCGGTTCACATCCGTCCGCTGCGCAAACTGGCGCTGGCCAGAGCGGAGAAATGGGTGCTCAAGCGCATGGATATGACCGACGGGCTGGGCGCCATCTATCCGGCCATGCTCAACGCCATCATTGCGCTGCGCTGCCTGGGCTACTCCGAGGACGATCCGCAGGTGATTCGGGCCCGCGACGAGTTTGAGAAGCTGGGCATCGATGAGCCTGCCAGCGAGGTCATGCCGGAGCCGACCTTCCGCATGCAGCCTGCCGTCTCCCCGGTTTGGGACACGGCGCAGGCGGTCTACGCCCTGGGCGAGGCCGGCCTCCCGCGCGGCGATCCGCGCATGATCCAGGCTGCGGACTGGCTGCTCTCAAAGGAGGTTCGCCACAAGGGCGACTGGGCCGTGAAGGCGCCGCGCACCGAGCCGGGCGGCTGGTACTTCGAGTTCAACAACGAGTTCTATCCCGACACCGACGACACCGCCCAGGTGCTGCTGGCGCTGAACAAGGTGAACAATCCCCGCGAAGGCTATCAGCACAAGGTGGCGCAGCGCGCCATCGAGTGGGAGTTTGCCATGCAGTGCCGGAACGGAGGCTGGGGCAGCTTCGACAAAGACAACACCAAGATGATCTTCCAGTACATTCCCTTTGCCGATTTCAACGCCATGCTGGACCCGCCCACGGTCGATATTACCGGGCGGATGCTGGAGATGCTGGCAACTTACGGCTACACGCGCGCGGACAAGCGCGTCGAGAAGGCTATCCAGTTCATCTTGAGCCAGCAGGAGCCGGACGGAAGCTGGTTTGGGCGCTGGGGCGTGAATTATATCTATGGCACATTCCTGGTGCTGCGCGGGCTGGAAGCCATCGGCGTCGACAATCACGAACCGCAGATTCAGCAGGCCGCGGAGTGGATTCGCATGGTGCAGAACCCCGACGGCGGCTGGGGCGAAACCTGCGGCAGCTACGACGATCCGAACACGCGCGGCGTGGGCGTGAGCACGCCCTCGCAGACGGCCTGGGCGCTGCTTGGATTGCTCGCCGCGGGCGACGACCGCTCCGATTCCCTGGCCAAAGGCGTTCGCTGGCTGCTCACCCGCCAGTCGCCGGACGGCGGTTGGGACGAGTCCATGGGCGCGGGAAAGGTGCGCCAGAGTATCATTACAGGTACAGGCTTCCCCAGAGTCTTTTACCTGGCCTATACAATGTATCGACAATACTTCCCGCTGATGGCTCTTACCTGTTACCGGCGGGCCATGGAGCGCGCCGCGGCTGGCGCTGGAGGTTAAACGAGAAGATGGCTGTTCCTATCTCCCAGATGTGGACGGTTTCAACCTATGTGCTGAAGAAGAAGCTGGCCGGCAAGAAGCGCTATCCGCTGGTGCTGATGCTGGAGCCGCTCTTCCGCTGCAACCTGGCCTGCGCCGGTTGCGGCAAGGTGCAGTATCCGCCCCACATCTTGAAGAAGCAACTGACGCCGGAGGAGTGCTTTGCGGCGGTGGAAGAGTGCGGCGCGCCGATGGTCTCCATCCCCGGCGGCGAACCGCTGCTGCATCCCCAGATCGTCGAGATCGTCAACGGCCTGGTCGCGCGGGGGAAGTACGTCTACCTGTGCACCAACGCGCTGGAACTCAAGCGGCGTCTGCCGGAGTTCACGCCATCCAAGTACCTGACCTTCTCCGTTCATCTGGACGGCCAGCGCGAGCACCACGATTTCTCCGTCTGCCGCGAGGGCGGCTACGACATTGCTGTTGAGGGCATCCGGGAGGCCGTCAGGCGCGGCTTCCGCGTCACCACCAATGCCACCTTCTTCGACGGCGCCGACCCCAACAGCGTGCGCGCTTTCTTCGATGAAGTGATGGGCATGGGCGTCGAAGGAATCGTGCTTTCGCCCGGCTACAGCTACGACAAGGCACCGGATCAGCATCGGTTCCTGGGCCGGGCCCGGGTGCGCCGCCTCTTTCGCGCCATCCTCTCCAACCGCAAGCCCACGTGGAAGTTCAATATGTCGCCGCTTTTTCTCGAATTCCTGATGGGCGACCGCAACTATGAGTGCACTCCGTGGGGCATGCCGGCCTATAACATCTTCGGCTGGCAGAAGCCCTGCTACCTGCTCCAGGAGGGTTACGCCGAGAGTTACAAGGAGCTGCTCGAGACCACGGCCTGGGAGAACTATGGCGTATCCAGCGGCAATCCCAAGTGCGCCAACTGCATGGTCAGTTGCGGCTATGAGACCACGGCGGTTATCGACGGCTTCGGCTCGCTGAAGGGTTTCCTGGCCATGGCGCGCGGAAACTTCCGCCTGTATCCAGACCGGCATGCGCTCAAGCTGCTCGATCAGGTTGCGCCGAGTGATCCAGGTCGCCGCGGCGACCTGGTGCAGATCGCAGAGCCGGAGCAAAGCCTTGAGGAGACCCGCGCATGACCGCCGAAGTGCTGAAGTACACGCGCGAGCAGGTGGAGGCGCTGGAGCTGGCTCCCGGCGCCGAACACGAGCAGCTTGAGGGCTGGATTCCCGCGCTGGCCAATGACGAAGACTTGCGCCAGGCCATGGAAAAGGCCCGCGACTATCGCGGCGATGTAACATTGACTCTCAAGTCCGGCGAGCGCATCGAGGCCTTCATCTTCAACTGCCAGACCGGTCCCACGCTGGCGGACTCCTTTTTGCAGTACTTCACGCCCAGCGCGCCCGAGAAGCGCAAGGTGAGCTACGCCGATATCGCCCGCGTCGAGTTCAGCGGTAAGGATCGCGCCGCCGGCAAGCACTGGGAGGACTGGGTGAAGGCCTACAATGCCAAGAAGGCCGCGGGGGAGAAGAATATCGGGCTGGCGCCCGAGGCGCTGGAGTAGCAAGACAGGGGTCAGGGATCAGGGATCGGCATTCAGTTTCCGCGTTCACACCGCAACGAAATATGCACAGCCCTGGCCCAAATGGCAGATAACATGTGCGAGGCCCGGCGTAAACTGATCTCTGACCCCCGATCTCCGATCTCTGACCATCTATGAAAGTCTTTCTCACAGGCGCGTCGGGATTCATAGGCCACCACGTGGCGTGGGCGCTGGCCATCGAGGGCGCCCGGTTGCGGATGCTGGTGCGCAAGACCAGCAGTCTGGCCAACCTCGAAGGCCTTGACGGCGAGACGCATGTGGGCGACCTGAGCGAGCCGGAGTCGCTCCAGCCCGCGCTGGCCGGCTGCGACGCCGTGGTGCACGTGGCCGCCGACTACCGGCTCTGGATTCCCGAACCTAAAGCCATGTACCGCACCAATGTGGACGGAACGCGCGAGCTGCTGCGCATGGCGCGCGAGGCTGGGGTGAAGCGCTTCGTCTACACCTCCAGCGTGGCCACCATGCACTTCCGCACCGACGGCCTGGTCGTCAATGAGGACACGCCGGTTGCGCTCAGCGACATGGTGGGCCACTACAAGCGCTCCAAGTTCCTGGCCGAGCAGGAGGCCATCCAGGCGGCCGAGGGCGGCCAGCAGGTCGTCATTCTGAACCCCACTTCGCCGATTGGAACCAACGACTGGAAGCCCACGCCCACGGGGCGCATCTTTGTGGACTTCCTGAACGGCAGGTTTCCCGCTTACATGGATACCGGCTTGAATCTGGTTGACGTGGCCGAGGTAGCGCGCGCGCACGTGGCTGCGCTGATACTGGGCCAGCCGGGCAGGCGGTACATCCTGGGCGGCGAAAACCTGACGCTGAAGCAGATTCTCGACAAGATGTCGGCGATTACCGGCATTCCGTCGCCCACCAGGAAGATTCCCTTCGCCGTAGCCGCCACCTATGCGTTCCTCGAGGAGTGGATCACGGGGCGCATTCGCGGGCGCGAGCCAAGGGCCACGCTCGAAGAGGTGCGCATGGGGCGTAAGAAGATGTATGCCAGTAGCGCCCGCGCGCAGCAGGAGCTGGGCTTCCGCATTGTGCCGGTAAGCCCGGCGATGAAGGCCGCGATCGAATGGTTTCGCGCGCACGGGTATGCGCCGTAGAGCCGGTCCATCTTCAGCTAGGTCATGCCGGGTGCCATTTGCTAGAGTTTTGTGTCAGGCACGACTTCAGTCGTGCCGAAAGGCGGCAAAATGAAGATGGGCTTTAGCCCCTGGGGGAAAGGATGGGCAGAAGATGAAGAGCTGGTTGCGCATCTGCAGCGTCGTCGCCTTTTTTGTTTTACCCACGGTTGCAAAAGGTCAACTCCTTGGAAATCACCCCTGCGAAAACGAAGAGGTATCTCCGAACTTGACCATTGCCAAACCGGTCAAGCTGACAGGGGCCCTGTTCGATCAAACGGGAGAGCCAATTCAATACAACGAGACCATTATTCAAGTGCGAAATCCATGGAAGAATAAGGTCCTGTTTTCGGCAGTGCTCGACCCGCAAGGGAGATTTGACCTCGGCACGGTCCCAGCCGGTAAATATCGTTTGGTTGCGTTCAGAAAGGAAGGGAAGAAGGTCAGTCGGCTGCCCCTCTTTGATCAACCCAAGCCTGTGTTTTGTTCGAGTGAGCAGGAGTGCAAACTCGAAATTGTGTTGGCAATCCATGCAACCGATCAGCCATTTGAGTTTTGCGCGCCAAAATGAACGGCCGGCGAATAAATGACTCTTAGAAAGGATCGATCGACAATCAAGTGACCAGAGTTGCGATCATTGCTGCCATGGCGGGCGAGCTGAAGCCGCTGGTGCGCGGCTGGCGGCATGAGCGCCGCAACGGCGTCCACCTCTGGCGCTGGCGATTCGACGGGGGCGAGTGGATTGCCGCCTGCGCAGGAGCTGGCGTGGAGGCTGCGGCGCGGGCCTTTGCCGAGGTCGAGCGCGCCTTTGCCGAAGCTGAAAAGCCCGGTCCTGTCAGTTTCGTGATCTCTACCGGCTGGGCGGGGGCTTTGAGCGAGGAATTCAAACTTGGGCGGACCTACTTCGTTTCCGGTGTGATCGACGCGCGCAGCGGGGAGCGCTTTCGGCCAGCGATCTGGCAGGAGGAACTCTGGCTGGTCACCAGCCCCAGGGTTGCCGGCGCGGCGGAGAAGCAGCGTCTTGCCGCCGCCTACGGAGCCGGACTGGTGGATATGGAAGCCGCCGGGGTTGCGCGGCTGGCGCAAATGCGCGGCATTCCCTTCTATTGCGTAAAAGGGATCAGCGACGGATACAGGGACCAACTGCCTGATTTCAATAGATTTATTTCTGCGAATGGGAAATTCAGCCTTATCCGGTTCATTCTTTTTGCCCTTCTCAGACCCTGGCGCTGGCTTGCACTGGCGCGAATGGGCGAGAATAGCAGGGTGGCCGCGGAGGCCATCAAGGAAGCTATTCTCGACTTTCTCGACGAAAGGGCATACATCAGAAAACGCAATGGCTACCCGGATCGCAAACGCTGAAAGCCGGATCAAGGGGGAGATTCCCAGCTCCATGCGGGCCGTGGTCTATCGCGGTGTCAACGATCTGCGCCTGGAGACGGTTCCCGTGCCGGCCATCGGGCCGGGGGAACTGCTGGTGAAGGTGGCCACCTGCGGCGTATGCGGAACGGATCTCAAGAAGATTCACACCGGCTCGCACACGGCGCCGCGCATCTTCGGCCATGAGATGGCGGGAACCGTTGTGCGGGTGGGCGAGGGCGCGGCGGATTTTGCGGTGGGCGAGCGGGTGGTGGTCCATCATCACGTTCCCTGCGGAGAGTGCTATTACTGCCGCAAACAGACCTTTGCGCAGTGCCCGGTTTACAAGAAAGTGGGCGCGACGGCCGGCTTCGAGCCCTCGGGCGGCGGGTTTTCAGAGTATATTCGCGTGATGGACTGGATTGTGGCCAACCGCGGAGTGGCGCCGATTCCCGGCGGCGTGCCCTTCGAGCAGGCAGCGTTTCTGGAGCCGGTGAATACGGTTCTGAAGGCCGTGAAGCTGCTGAATCTGGCTGCGGACGAGACGGTGCTGGTCATCGGCCAGGGTCCCATCGGCGTGATGCTCGCCGCTCTGGCGCGGCGCAGCCGGGCGCGCGTGCTGACCAGCGATCTTTATCCCGAGCGGCACGCGATTGCGGCCAAGTTCGGCCTCGACGAACCCATCGACGCCGGCAGGGAGAATGTGGTTGAACGAGCGTTTGCGGCTACCGATGGGCGCGGGGCGGACGCCGTGATTCTGGCCGTGGGCGGCACGGCGCTGATCCAGACGGCGATGGACGCTGTGCGGCCCGGCGGCAAGGTGATGCTGTTTGCGCAGACCCAGCACGAGAAAGCCAACTTCGATCCCGGCGCAGTGTGCATGGATGAGAAGACCCTGCTCGGCTCCTATTCTGCCTCGGCCGCTATCCTCGATGAGGTTACCGGGCTGGTCTTCGGCGGCTACCGCAACGGATTCGATTTGACGCAACTGATCTCGCACCGCTTCCCGCTGGAAAGGGCGGTGGAAGCGATTCAGGTCGCTTGTCACCCCACAGCGGCCTCAATGAAGATTATGATTGAGCCTGTTCCGGGCGCCGGTCGAGAGTAGGAGGAAGCCTGCATCCATGCCGAACACGGTGAAGGACGCGATCCTCCGCGGCCGCAAGACGGTCGAGACGGTCGTCGAGGGAGGCCTCGACACCGTCGAGACAGTCGTTGAAGCAGGCCTGAACACAGTCGACGCGGTGGTCGTCAAAGGCCGCAGGACGGTCGAATCCGCCGTCAGCCTGGGGCGCAGAACCGTCGAGACCGCGCTTCTCGGGCGCAGCACCATGCAGGCCGCCGTCCTGCACGGCCGCGAAGATATCCGCATCGAGGAGGTTCCCATCCCCAAGGCCGCCGTGGGCGAGCTGATCGTTCGCGTGGGCGCGGCGCTTACCTGCGGAACGGACCTCAAGGTTTTCCGCCGCGGATACCATGCCCGGATGATCGTTCCCCCGGCGCTCTTCGGGCACGAATTGGCAGGGATCGTGGTCGAAGCGGGCGATGGCGTCACGGCTTTTGCCGCCGGCGACCGCGTGGTGGCGCTGAACTCGGCGCCCTGCGGGCAGTGTTTCTTTTGCGAGCGGGGCCAGGAGAACCTCTGCGACGATCTGCTGTTCAACAATGGGGCCTATGCGGAGTTCATCCGCATTCCCGCACGGATCGTGGCCAAGAATACGCTCAAGGTGCCGGACCATGTGCCGCTGGAGCACGCGGCTCTGACCGAGCCGCTGGCCTGCGCGGTCCACGGGTTTGAGGATTCGCAAGCGCGTCCGGGGGATACGGTGGCGGTGATCGGCGGCGGCCCGCTGGGGCTGATGATTCTGCACGTGGCCGCGCTGGCCGGCTGCCGGGCGATTGCGATTGTAAAGCACGACGGCCAGGTGGAGGCGGCGCGGCAGTTGGGTGCGGCCCACGTGGTGCAGACCACGAGCATTCGCAAGGCGATCCGCGAGACGCGCGCGCTGACGGAGAAGAACCGCGGCGTGGACATTGCCATCGAGGCGGTCGGCCTGCCGGATGCGTGGCAGGAAGCGGTGGAATTGGTGCGCAAGGGCGGCACGGTAAACTTCTTTGGCGGATGCGCCCTGGGAACCCACGTAAATCTGGACACCAATCGCATCCACTACAGCGACATCACTCTGCGCTCTACCTTCCATCACACGCCGGCCATCTGCCGCAGAGCGCTGGATATGATTGCGGGAGGGCGCTTCCAGGCGCAGGCCTTCATCACCGGCCGCGCCCACCTCTACGAACTCAACCGCGTCTTTGAGAGGCTGATGAAGCGCAGCACCGAGATCAAGACCGCCATTGTGCCCTGAGGCGACCCCATGACCACAACGCCAAACCTGCAACCGGACCCGGAAAAGGAAGTGAAAGCGGCGGCGCTGGAGAAGGAAGCCCTGCTCGCGGAGGAGTTGATTGCGCGCGGCTGGGCGGCGCTGCCGGAGAGCTATCGCATTCCCGAGGTTGCGCCTACGCTCGACGAGGCGCGCGCTTATTGCCAGCGGCTGGCCGAGTCGCACTACGAGAACTTTCATGTGGCCTCGTGGTTTCTGCCCGAGGAACTGCGTCCGCATTTTCATGCCATCTACGCCTACTGCCGCATCTCCGACGATCTGGGCGACGAGGTGCGCGACCCGGCCGCGGCGCTGGCGCTGCTCGACCTTTGGGGCCGGGAGCTGGACGCCTGTTACCAGGGCAAGACGCGCCATCCGGTCTTTGTGGCGCTGGCCGAGACGATCCGCGAATGCTCGATTCCCAAGGATCCGTTTGCGGACCTGCTGAAGGCCTTTCGCCAGGACCAGACGGTTACTCGTTACAAGACCATGGAGGATGTGCTGGCCTACTGCCGCTATTCGGCCAACCCGGTCGGCAGGCTGGTTCTTCATGCCTGCGGCGAGACCGGCGAGGAGCAATTCCGGCTTTCGGATGCGACCTGTTCGGCGCTGCAACTGGCGAATTTCTGGCAGGACGTGCGCGGAGACTACGCGCGGGGACGCATCTATCTGCCGCAGGCCGATATGGAGTTCTTTCGCGTCAAGGAGGTCACGCTTGCCGAGGGGATTGCGACGCCGGAGTTTTGCGGGCTGATGCGCTGCGAGGTCGATTACACGCGCGGACTCTTTGAAGAGGGCTTTCCGCTGATCGGGATGGTGCGGCGAGATCTGGCAGTGGACCTGGACCTGTTCAGCCGCGGGGGCCTGGAGATTCTGCGCGCCATCGAGCGGCAATCCTACGACGTGTTGAGCGCCCGGCCGGCCATTTCGAAGAGAACCAAGGCGAAGCTCGCGCTGTGGGCCGTGGCCTCCAAACTGCTGCCCTTTCTGAGACTCGGCAGGCGCGTGCGGCGCGCAGAGAAGACGGATTGAATCACCAAGATCCATTGGACGGATGCGCGGCAGATGGACGCGCGCGGACCGGGCCCGCGCTGGCCGGAGCCTATGCGGAGTGCCGTGCGATTGCCAGGCGCGAGGCCAAAAACTTCTACTATGCCTTTGTGGCGCTGCCTGCGGCGCGGCGCAATGCCATCTGCGCCATCTATGCCTTCATGCGCCAGGCCGACGATCTGGCCGACGATGAGAGCCTTTCCCTGCGGGAGCGCCGCGCTCGGCTGGATGCGAGGCTGGCGGACTGGCGCGCCGTCTGCCAAGGCAGCGATTCTCGCAACCCGGTCTTCCTGGCGGTGCGCGATGCAGTCGAGCGGTTTGCGATTCCGCTCAGCCTGCTGGACGAGCTTGTAGCCGGCGTCACGTTGGACCTGAAACCGGAAGCAAGCGTTGCGCCCGACACTTACGCCACCTTTGCCGATCTCTACCGCTATTGCTACCTGGTGGCCTCGGTCGTAGGTCTGGTCTGCATCCGCATCTTCGGCTACAAGGATAGCCGCGCCGAGAAACTGGCCGAGGAGACGGGCATTGCCTTTCAACTGACGAACATTCTGCGCGACGTGGCCGAGGATGCGGCCCGCAACCGCGTCTATCTGCCGCTGGAGGATTTGGCGGCTCACGGCATTTCGCTGGAATCCTTGCTGCACCGGCCCGCAAGCGCGCCGGCGGCGGTTGCGGAGCGGGCATTGCTGGCGGAGACCGCAGCGCGCGCGGAGAGGTTCTATGAGTCCGCGCAGGCGCTGATGCCGCTGATCGACCGCGAGAGCCGGCCGGCGCTGTGGGTGCTCGTTTCGATCTACCATGGGCTGCTCAAGCGGATTGAGCGCGCGGACTACGACGTGTTTTCGCGGCGGGTGAGCGTGCCGATGGTGGAGAAGCTGGGGATTCTGGCCGTGGGTTTGGCGCGGATGGGCTGGGCGCGGGTTGTGCGCTGAATCGGCTTTGGCGGCTGGCCCGCTCAGGGTGGGGCCATTTATTCTCAGCCCATGCACCAGGACGCTTCCCCCACGCCCCCTGCCGCTAACCTGCTGGAAGATGCAGCCTCCTCCTACCTGCGCTCGGCGCGCCATCAACCGGTCCACTGGAACCCGTGGGGCGAGGCGGCCTTTGCCCGCGCCCAGGCTGAGGACAAGCCCATTCTTCTCGATATTGGCGCGGTGTGGTGCCACTGGTGTCACGTCATGGACCGGGAGTCCTACGAGAACCCGGAGATTGCGGCGCTCATCAACAAGCATTTTGTGGCCGTCAAGGTGGATCGCGACGAGCGGCCCGACGTGGACGCGCGCTACCAGGCGGCGGTTTCAGCCATCACCGGGCAGGGTGGCTGGCCGCTGACGGCGTTTCTCACTCCCGACGGCCGGCCCTACTTTGGCGGCACGTATATTCCGCCCGACGACCGCTACGGGCGGCCGGGCTTCGGGCGGGTCCTGCAGGCTCTGGCGCTGGTGTGGCGGGAGCGGCGCGACGAGGCGCTGGAGACCGCCGCGAGCGTGATGGCCGCCATCGAGCACAACGAGAGCTTCTCCGGCCGCGGAGGAGAGCTGACGCTGGCCCTGGTGGACAAGATCGCCGCCTCGGCTCTCAAGCAGTTCGACCCCCGCAACGGCGGCTTCGGGTCACAGCCCAAGTTTCCCCACCCCTCGGTGCTCGACCTGCTGCTGGAAGTGGCCATAAACCGCGGCAACGGCCCCGCCCGCGATGCCTTCACTACCACGCTGGAAAAGATGGCGCGCGGCGGCGTCTACGACCAGTTGGCGGGCGGCTTCCATCGCTACAGCGTGGACGACCGCTGGGTGGTTCCGCACTTCGAGAAGATGCTCTACGACAATACCGAGCTGCTGCGCAACTACGTGCATGGCTTCCAGAGCTTTGTCCGCCAGGATTTTCTGGAGACCGCGGTGGAGATCGTCGCCTGGCTCGACGCCACGATGACCGACCGCGAGCGCGGCGGCTTTTATGCCTCGCAGGACGCCGATATCGACCTCGACGACGACGGCGATTACTTTACCTGGACGCTGGACGAGGCACGCGCGGCTCTCAACCCATCCGAACTGGAGTTCGCCGCCGGCTACTGGGACATCGGCGAGCTGGGCGATATGCACCACAATCCGGCAAAGAACGTCTTGCATGTGAAGCAAACTGTGGAGGAGGTGGCAGCCCAGTCCGGCCGGAGCGTGAACGAACTTCGCTCGCTCAGGGATTCAGCCCGCCGCAAGCTGCTTGCGGCCCGCGCTCTGCGGTCTGCGCCGTTCATCGATCGCACGCTTTATACGGGTTGGAACGCGATGGCCGTCACGGCTTACCTGGAAGCGGCGCGGGTGTTGCGCATGGACTCGGCGCGGGAGTTTGCGCTGCGCACTCTCGGCCGGCTCCTCGACGAGGCCTGGGACGGCGGCCAGGGGCTCAACCACGTGATCGCTTACGGGGACGCTCGCTCGTCCGCCGGCAAGGTGCCAGGCACGCTCGACGATTACGCCTTCACCGTTCACGCATGCATCGACGCCTGGTTCGCTAGCGGAGAGATGAACTACTACCATGCGGCAGTGAAGCTGGCCGACGCCATGATCTCCCCCTTCTACGACCGGACGGCGGGAGCCTTCTACGATGCCGCCGCGCCTGGGGACGGGGAAGCGCCGCTGGGCGCCTTGGCGGCAAGGCGCAAGCCGCTGCAGGACTCGCCCACCCCGGCCGGCAACCCCACAGCCGCCTCGGCTCTGCTCCGCCTTGAGTCCCTGAGCGGGCGCCGGGAGTATCGCGAGATCGCCGAAGATACGCTCGCCTCCTTTGCTGGAATCGTGGAACACTTCGGCCTTTACGCCGGCAGTTACGGGCTGGCGCTGGAGCGGCTTCTGCTCGATCCGGTGCAGGTGGTCGTGGTGGGCTCGGGTCCTGAGGCCGCGCGCATGGAGGCGACGGCGGTGGCCAGCTTCGCCGTGAACAAGACCGTGATGCGGATCGATCCGCGCCGGCTTGTCCCGGGAGGCATTCCCGAGGTCCTGGAGGAGACGCCGCTCCAGGTTCCGGCGCCGGATGGAGCCGCGGCTTGGGCAATCGTCTGCCGCGGACGCGCCTGCCTGCCTCCCGTCGCCAGCGCGGAGGCCCTGCTGGAGGCGCTCGAGCAGCCGGTCTAGGCGATCGGCAAGCGAGTCCGCATCGGAGAATGCCGTCCAGGCAGAAATGCCTCCGTGGAACGGCTGCCGGATCGAACCGGCTAGGAATTGTCTAGTTTACGACCTAAACTGCCGATAAGCCCGTTGCGGTGTGGATTTCCCGCGCCAGGGTCCGGCTTTGAAACAGTGGGTTGCAATCCTTCGGGGACTGGTGTGTTGGCTGGCGCTTTCAGTTGGCCTTCAGGCGCAGCAGCATGACTTGCGCGCCCACTGGCAAGCTCAAGGATTCAGGAGTTTTGCGGCGAATGCGCTGACGGTGGGCCGAAGCGGTTTTTCCTGGCTGGCGGCGCATAGCGGCGTCGTTTGGCTTCTCGAGTTTTACTTGCTGAGCTTTCTGGTTTTGCTGCTGGTTGGCGCCCTGCTGCGCGCGCGGCATCTGCGCGAGAAAAGCCGGGCACTGGAACGCCTGGTGCATGAGCGCACCCGCGAGCTGGAAGTCAGCCGCGAGCAGTTGCGCATCCAGCTGGCTCACGACGTCCTCACCGGAATGCTGAATCGCGCGGGAATCCTGGGTGAGCTGAACGCGGAGATAGACCGTACCCGGCGGGAGGGCGGCACGCTCCTGGTGGCGCTCGTCGACCTGGACAACTTCCAGAAGGTGAACGGCACCTATGGGTACCAGGCCGGCGACGAGGCGCTGCGTTGGTTCGCCGCAGCCGTTGGCGCGGCCATTCGCGTCTATGATCACGCCGGCCGCTACGGCGGCGAGGAGTTCCTGCTGGTGCTGACCGAGATTCCACGCGGGGGCGCGGCAGACAGACTGGCCAGACTCCATGCCTCGATCTCCAACCTGCAGATTCACACGCGCGAGGCCGAGTTCGCGATTACATGCAGCATGGGCGCGACCGTCTTCGACCCATCCGCCGGAGGCGGAAACGTAGAAGTCCTGCTCGCAGCCGCAGATCAGGCTCTCTACGCCGCCAAAGCCGGGGGCCGGAATCGAGCTGTTCTCCACCATGCCGCCCGCCCGGCGGCGGCAATGCGTAAGGGTCCTAAAGCATTTCCCGAATCGTCATAGAGTGAGGCTGCAGCTGCCGAGTGGGTTTTTCCTCAAGAGAAAACCCGCCAGGCGCAAGCAGGGCCACTCGGCGCGAGTGGCCCTGCTCACTTGAAGCCCAGTTGAAGAGCGCTATGCCGGTGAAGGCGAACCCTCCGGGTAGTTCGGTCCGCCCCGGGTCTCCGGCTTGAGCACATGCTGCACGTCCTCGCCGCCCTTGTCGGTGGGCGAAGCCAGCACGGAGCGGATGGGAGGCAGCGTCTTGCCCTCGATCAGCATCTTCACCTCTTCGGCGTCGATGGTCTCGCGCTCCAGCAGGGCTCCGGCGATGCGGTGCATCGCGTCGGAATGGTTTTCGACAATCGTATGCGCCGACTGGTAGGCCTCGTCGATCAGCCGCCGCACCTCGAGGTCGATCTGCCGCGCAGTCTCTTCGCTGAAGTCCCTGTGCTGCGCGATCTCGCGGCCCAGGAATATCTGCTCTTCCTTCTTGCCGAAGGTGAGCGGACCGAGGCGGCTCATCCCGTACTCGCAGACCATGCGCCGGGCCAGGTCGGTGGCGCTCTCAATGTCGCTGCCCGCGCCGGTCGACATCTGGTTGAGGAATATCTCCTCCGCCACGCGCCCGCCGTAGGCGATGGCCAGATTCGCTTCCAGGTACTCCCGGGTGTAATTGTGCCGGTCGCCGGGCAGGAAGATGGTCACGCCCAGCGCCATGCCGCGGGGAATAATGGTCACCTTGTGGATGGGGTCGGAGTGCTCGCGCTTGAATGACACCAGCGCGTGGCCCGCCTCGTGATAGGCGGTCACCCGCTTCTCTTCCTCGGTCAGCAGCATCGACTTCCGCTCGGCGCCCATGAGCACCTTGTCCTTCGCCAGCTCGAAGTCGTACATCGTAACCTGCTTGCGGTTCATGCGAGCGGCATTCAGGGCGGCCTCGTTGACCATATTGGCAATGTCGGCGCCGCTGAACCCCGGCGTTCCCCGCGCCAGCACGTTCAGGTTAGTGTCGTCGGAGACCGGAACCTTCTTCACATGCACGCGCAGGATCTCCTCGCGGCCGCGCACATCGGGCAAGCCCACCACCACGCGGCGATCGAAGCGCCCAGGGCGCAGCAGCGCCGGGTCCAGCACGTCGGGCCGGTTGGTGGCTGCCACCAGGATCACGCCATCGTTGGATTCGAATCCATCCATCTCGACCAGCAACTGGTTCAGCGTCTGCTCGCGCTCGTCGTGGCCGCCCCCCAAGCCAGCTCCGCGATGCCGGCCCACAGCGTCGATCTCGTCGATGAAGATGATGCAGGGAGCGTTCTTCTTGCCCTGCTCAAAGAGGTCGCGGACGCGGCTGGCGCCCACGCCCACAAACATTTCCACAAAATCCGATCCGGAAATTGAGAAGAACGGGACGTTCGCCTCGCCGGCCACGGCCCGCGCCAGCAGCGTCTTCCCCGTTCCCGGAGGGCCTACCAGCAGAACGCCCTTGGGAATGCGCCCGCCCAACTTCTGGAACTTCTGCGGCTCGCGCAGGTATTCGATGATCTCCTTCAGCTCCTCCTTGGCCTCATCCACGCCGGCCACGTCCTTGAAGGTGATCTTCTTCTGCTGCATCGAGAGCAGCCGCGCGCGGCTCTTGCCAAACGAAAGCGCCTTGTTGCCGCCCGATTGCATCTGCCGCATGAAGAAGAAGAAGAAGAAGCCAATCAGCAAGATCGGACCGATATTGAAGAGCAACTGCAAGGGAAAGTTGCTCTGCTCCGGCTTCTTCGTGAATTGGGCATCGGAGGAGAGCAGCACCGCTTCAAGGTTCTCGTAGTGCTCACCCACATGGGTGTGGAACTGTTCCTTGGGCGTGGCCTTCATATGACCGTGCAGTTCGCCGCCCTGGACCTCCGCATCGAGCACCATCCCTTGCTTGGCTTTGCTGAAAAGGTCGGAGTAGGAGATCTCCGCATCCTTGCCTCCAACCGCGCCCTTTTGCCACATGGTCAAAAGAAGCACCAGGCAGGCGAGGATAACAGCCCAGAACATGATCCCTTTGACGGTCGAATTCACCAGGATTCCTCTTTCCCGGCGGAGGAGAAGCCACTCGCTGGGCCTCCATCACCGCCTGCATCATCCTTTATAGACGCTCGCGCATTCCTTTAAGTCACCGAAAATGCACCGAGGCTTAACGGCAGACACATGCACTCCACCGCCTGAATGAGCAGTAACTTAAATTGTACTCCCAATAAGGAAACCTGGAACAAGCCAGCCGCGGATTCCTCGCCGGCATCCGGGCCGTCACCCCTTCCCGGAGGTCCCGCTCCCTGAAGGCTCCGGGCATTCTGCCTCCCGTGCGTCTCCCTCCACAAGAATCGCCTCAACGCCGATTCCCCCCTCCGGCTCCAACTCCACGCCCTGCATCCACACGACGCGGCCTCCCACTTCGAGCACCGGCCAGAGCGCTCGCTTGCTGCCCGTCACACGCAGCCGCTCCAGCACTTCCTTCACCTTGCGCAGACCGCCTGAGTGGCACAGCCTAACTCGATCGCCAGGCCTCCAGTTGCGCATCGTGGCAACCGCGCCCGATGCTGCCGTCTGGCTCTCAGCCGGCCCAGCCGCCACCGTTTCAACCTCAATCCGCAGCCGCAGCCCGAAGGCCGGTGCCACAATCTCGCCCGGAATCGTTCCGCTGTACTCGGGCGTCACCTTCTCAACTCCGCCCGTCGCTCCCATCTCCAACCGCAGCTCACGCGGAGTTCGCTCGGCCCTCAGCCCCTGGGCCAGCTCGCACCTCTGTCCTGCCCTGCCGGTGAGCGCCAGCGCCCTGAGCGCCTCGGTCGACAGAAAATCCGGCGCCGCGCCCAATTGCTCCGCCGCACACCGCAGTAGCCTCCTCTGCACCGCCGGAGCCAGCGCGGCCAGCCGGGTGACATCCAGCCCCAGGCCATTTCCGCCAGTGCGGCCCCCGCCCCGGACCGCCCGGCCCAGCAAGAGCAACTGCGGCGCCAGCCTGGCCATCTCGCCCTGCCACCACATCTCCTCGTCTTGAGCCAGCGCGGCCATCTGCGCCAGATGCTCGCGCAGCCGCGGATTCCACCCCTCCAGCAGCGGCAGCAGCTCGTGCCGCAGCCGGTTGCGGGTGAAGGTCAGATGGCGGTTCGAGGAGTCCTCCCGCCAGCTCTGCCCCAATTCCCGCAAATATGCCTCCACCTCCGCCCGCGTCGTCCCCAGCAGCGGGCGCAGAATCCACCCCTCCTTGAACTCGACCGCCGGATGGATGCCGCTCAGCCCCTCGGTCCACGCGCCGCGCAGAAATTTGCCCAGCACAGTCTCCGCCTGGTCGTCGCGCGTGTGACCCGTGGCCACAGCCTCCACCTCGTCCGACGCCATCAGTTGCCGGAACCACCTGTAGCGCAGCCGCCGCGCCGCTTCCTCAATGGATTCCCCATTTTTCCTGGCCTCCGCTGCCGTATCAACCCGCGCTTGGTGGAAAGCCAGGTCCAGTTCCGCCGCCAGCGCGCGGGCAAACTCCTGGTCGGCATCGGCCTCTGCGCCGCGCAAGCCATGGTGCAGGTGCGCGGCATGAAGCACCAGCCCCAGCTCACCGCTCCGCTGGGCAAGGGCGCGCAGCAAAGCCACGGAATCCGCGCCGCCGGATAGACCCACAGCCAGCCTCAGACCCGGCTTGAGCAGCGTCGTATCGATGGGAAGCGTTGGCGGCTTCAATACGGAAGGCATTCTGCGCATCCCAATAATGATACGGTCCGGATGCGGCGCCCGTCCCATCATTCCAGCTTCTTTCCGCGGAATGGTGGCAAGCAGCGAACTTCGCCGCGCCCTTTGCTGCAATTCCTGTTCCATCTGAGGCTTCGCCGTTGTATACTCCTCCCGGTATGCAAGTATTCGTGATTCTTCCTGCCGCGGGGCTGGGCACGCGAATGGCCGGCCCGCAGCCCAAGCAGTTTCTTGCCCTCAACGGCCTGCCCATCCTGATTCATTCGCTGCGCGCCTTTGCCGGGGTTGAGCGGGTGACGGCCATTTACGTGGCCGCGCGCAAGACCGAGATCGAGCGCGTCAAGACCCAGATCGCCGAGTACGGCTTTACGGGCCGCGCGCAGGTAGTCGAGGGCGGCGACAGCCGCCAGGAATCGGTTTCCCACGCCTTGGCCGCTCTCCCCGCTCAGCCCGACGACATCGTGCTGGTCCACGACGCCGTGCGCCCCCTGATCGACGCCGCCACCATCAACCGCACCATCGATGCGGTCGCCAAGTTCGGCGCGGCCATCGTCGGTCTGCCCGCTGTGGACACCATCAAGCAGGTCGAGCGCACCGCCCATGGCGCCCTCATCACCTCCACCATCCCCCGCGAGGTCATCGTGCTGGCGCAGACCCCGCAGGGCTTCCGCTACGGGTTGCTCCAACAGGCCTTTGCCGAAGCCGCCGCCGACGGTTTTATCGGCACGGACGAAGCCTCGGTCGTCGAGCGCGCCGGCCATCCTGTAGCCGTGGTTCACGGTTCTCAGGTTAATCTGAAGATTACGCAGCAAAGCGATCTGGAGTTGGCCGAGTTTTACCTCCGCCAGCGCGCTCGCTAACTCCGGCTGGACGAAGTAACTGAGATCGCCGCCGGCAGGCTTCAAGAAACAGGCACGGTAACCATGGAAACACGCATCGGATTTGGCTTTGACTCGCACGTCTTCACTGCAGGCGTGCCCTTGCGCATCGGCGGACTCACGATCGACCACCCTGAAGGCCTGGCCGGCCACTCCGATGGCGACGTGCTGCTGCACGCCATTACCGACGCCCTGCTGGGCGCGGTGGCCGCTGGCGACATCGGCAGCTTCTTCCCTCCCGGCGACCCGCGCTGGAAAGACGCCGACTCGGCCATCTTCCTGAACCTGGCTCTCGAGGAACTGGAGAACGCGGGCTTCCGTATCGTCAACATCGATACCACGCTCATCCTCACCGCCCCCAAGATCTTCCCCATCGCCCCGGAGATGCGTGCCCGCGTCGCCGACCTTCTCGAGATCGACATCGACCAGGTGAGCATCAAGGCCAAGACCCCCGAGGGCCTCAACCTCGACCACATAGCCCAGTGCCACGCTATCGCCCTGGTGGAGCGCGTCGTCGAGCCCGACGACCTGAAGAGCATGAGCGAAGTCATCGAAAGCCAGCGCCAGCTCGAAGACGTGGTCGAAGACCTGCTCAGCAGCGTTCACGGCGTGCCTAAGAAGCGCACCGCCGAACCGGTGTACGACACCGAGGACATTACGTAGGCTGAGTATTCGGAACACGGGTTCGCGGCCTGCTGAACTCCGGCGTGTCGGAATCGGAAACCGGGAATACCTGGCCAGGATCAGGCGGTTTGACGGGATGTGCGTGAGGCGCTACACTTAACACATGGTAAAGAGCTTTCGGCACGCTGGGATTGAGAAATTCTTCAAGACCGGGAGCAAAGCGGGAATTCAACCCGCTCATGCCGCCAAGCTCTCCATTCAGCTTTACGCGCTTGATGGGGCAAAATCGCCTGCAGACCTGAACACGCCGGGATGGCGCTTGCATCCACTGAAAGGCAATCTCGAGGGCCATTGGTCCATTCGGGTCAATGGCAATTGGCGGCTCACTTTCAGATTCGAGGAAGAAGACGCAATTCTTGTCGACTATCAGGACTATCACGGGAGCTAACACGATGACGCAAATGTTCAATCCGCCTCATCCGGGCAAGGTATTGCGCGAGTACCTTGGAGACAGGGACGTAACGACCGCAGCCAGGTGCCTGCATGTCTCGCGCACCACGCTTTCACGCATTCTCAACGGCGCGGCGGGCATATCGGCTGACATGTCGCTGCGCCTGTCGGACGCGCTCGGAACCCACGCCAGCTTCTGGTACGACCTGCAAGCAGGCTACGATATGTGGCAAGCATCCCACAAAAAGCGGCCCAAGATTCAACGCTTCGACGTTGCCGCGTAGGGATGGCACAACCGGCGAAGGTTGAGATTTGTGGTTTCCCACCCTTTTCGCGGTGAGGCTGCGAAAAGGATGGGGCACCCGCTTTCAAAGACTCCGCGAAGGGAACATCTTGTTAACTAAGTCGCTCGTCATCAGGTTGGTTCTGGTTTTCGCATGGTGCCTTGGCCTTGGATTATTCCTTGACTGGATGAAGATCCCGGCCGGATCGAATCTTACCGAACATCAGGTCAAAGATGAAATGGTAGCGGCTAGCCTTATCACGATTGGAATCGGATTGGGTGACTTCATTCAACGAGTATGGCGAAAGCGTTCAGAAACAGAAGAATAGATGGGGGGTATTTCAATCGTGAATTTGCGCTCCACAGCCCTCATCGCCGCCCTACTTGTTTCCTTGCCGCTGAGCCTCTTCACTCAGTCCCCCGACTGGCGCACGCCCGCCGAGGTTAGCGACTACCGCACCACTCCCGACTACCCCGAAACTGTGGCGTACGTGGAGCGGATCGCGCAAGCCAACCCCGCCCAGGTGCGCATCGAAAACTTCGGCAAGACCGGCGAGGGCCGCGACCTCAAGATCGTCATCGCCTCTAAGGACGGCGTATTCGATCCCGCCGCCATCCACGCCTCCGGCCGCGCCATCCTGCTCGTCCAGAACTCCATCCACGCCGGCGAGATGGACGGCAAGGACGCCTGTCTCTCTCTCCTTCGCGATATTGTCGTCAACAAGGACAGAGCGAAGCTCCTGGATCACGTGGTCTTCGTCTTCATCCCCGTCTACAACATCGACGGCCACGAGCAGCGCTCGCCCTACAACCGCATCAACCAGAACGGTCCCGAGCTGGCCGGCTGGCGCGGCAACGCGACCAACCTCAACCTGAACCGCGACTACATGAAGGCCGACGCGCCCGAGACCCGCGCCTTCCTGAAGATGTTCCACCGCTGGCTGCCCGACTTCTTTGTCGACGACCACGTGACCGACGGCATGGACTTCCAGTACGACGTGACCTTCACCCTCGACGACACCCCCGACGTTGCTCCGGCTACCGCGCAGTGGATTCGCTCCACCGTAACCCCCGAGCTGGAGCGCCAACTCGATGCGAGCGGCCATCTGGCCTTCCCCAACTACGTCACCCTCAACGACGACACCGATCCAGCGCAGGGCCTGGCCTTCAACAACGATCTACCCCGCTTCTCCACCGGCCTGATGATTCTGGAAGACCGTCCCGGCCTGCTGGTCGAGCTGCACATGCTCAAGGACTACAAGACCCGCGTCGCGGGAAACTACGAGATTCTGCGCGCCCTGCTGGAGGTGATGAACCGCGACGCGGCCAAGCTGATCGCCCTCAACCGCGATGCCGACGCCGACGCCGCCAAACTGGGCGCGCACGCGCTGGGCAACGAGAAGTTCCCCCTCGCCATCGACTGGAACGGCGAGACCACTCCGGTCGTCTTTCACGGCTACCAGTACACACGCGATCTGAGCGAAATCTCAGGTGGAATGTGGGTCAGCTACCGGCACGAGCCTTGGAACGCGACCCTGCCCCTGGCCACCGGCGTCAAAGTCACCGCCTCCACAACGCCCCCAGCCGCCTACATCGTTCCCCCGCAGTGGACCCAGGTCATCGACGTGCTCAGCGCGCACGACATAACTCTGCGCCGCACCACCGCTCCCTGGACAGGCAAGGTCGAGCGCTACCGCTGCTCTGGAATGCAGTGGCAAGGCAAGCCCTTCGAGGGCCGCCATCCCATCTTCTCCGGCGAGGACGCGGGCGCGCAGCCCGGCCGCTACGGCCAGTGCGCGCTCACCACGGAGACCCTCACCTTCCCCGTCGGTTCGGTCGTGGTCCCGCTCAACCAGCGGCTCTCCAAAGTTGCCATTCACTGGCTCGAACCGGAGGCGCCCGATTCCGCCCTGCGCTGGGGCTTCTTCGACGCCATCTTCGAGCAAAAAGAGTACGGCGAGGCCTACGTGCTGGAAAGGCTGGCCCGGGAAAACCTGGCCAAGGATCCCGCGCTCAAAGCCGAGTTCGAGCACCGCATCCAATCCGACCCCAGCTTTGCCTCCAGCCCCAGCGCCCGTCTGGAATTCTTCTATGAGCGCTCGCCCTGGTTCCAGCAGAACCACGTCGGCGAGTACCCGGTCGGCCGCCTGCTCTCGCTCGACGGCTTGCCGCTGGAGTAGCGGGCTCAATTTCCCGCTCAGTGAACTCAGGCCTTCTCTGCATCGCTTAGAACTTTCTTTCGCGACAGCACTGTTTTTCATTGCGGATTTCGCCGTTTGGCTTTACCTTTGCTCCGAGCTTCTATCTCGCTCCGGAGTGTTCTCTATGCATGCTGTTGCGCTGCTTCTGCAAAGCCAGCCCGATATCGCAACGATCAGGCACATTCTTATGGCCATGCTCGTAATCATCCCCATGATTATGCTGCTTGTGATTGCCATTGTGATGGTGCCCTGCTGGTTCATCCTGAAGAAGGCCGGCTTTACGCCATGGCTTTCGCTGCTGTGCATCATCCCGTCGCTCGGCACCCTGGTTCTGCTTTACCTGCTCGCCTTTGCGGAGTGGAAGGTTGTGGCAGTTCCGCAGCAAGGCTGGATGCCCCCGCCGCCCTACCCGCCGCCGCCCACAGTTCCGCCCCAGGCCTGAGCCGGTCCGTGGACTGGGGTCCGCCACGGAGGGAGGCAATGCTAGCATCGTGAATGGAAAGATACCTTCACGATGCCCGATTCCGCTCCCGCCGCGGCGCCCGTTCCCCGCGTCCGCTTTGCGCCCTCGCCGACCGGCTTTCTGCATGTCGGCAGCGCCCGCACCTTTATCTTCAATTGGCTCTATGCACGCCACAACCGCGGAACCATGGTGCTGCGCCTGGACGACACCGACGTCGAGCGCAACACCGAGGCCAGCGTCCAGTCCATCTTCGCGGGACTGCGCTGGCTGGGTCTCGATTGGGACGAAGAGTACAGGCAATCCGAACGCCTTGCCCTGCACCGCCGCCAGGCCGAAGCCATCTTCGCCAAGGGTCTTGCCTATCGCGACTTCACTCCCGCCCACGCGGACTCAGGCGAGCAGTCCTCCGCGCAGGGCGCCTGGCTCTCGAACCCCGGTATGCGCGAACTTTCCCGCGAAGAGTCCGACCGCCGCGCCGCCGCGGGCGAGCCGTTCGCTCTCCGCTATCGCGTCCCCCGCGGCCAAAACCGCACCCTCAGCTTCGCCGATGCCGTCTACGGTGAACAGTCCAAGCTCGCCGACGAGGTGGAAGACTTCGCCCTGCTTCGGTCTGATGGTTTCCCCACCTATCACCTCGCCTCCTGCGCCGACGACGCCGATCTCCGCATCAGCCATATCATCCGCGGCCAGGATCACCTCACCAACACCTTCAAGCACCTGCTGATCTTCGAGGCCCTCGGCGTCCAGCCGCCCCAGTTCGCCCATCTTCCCCTGCTCGTCGCCCCCGACGGCGGCAAACTCTCCAAGCGCCGCCACGGCCCCGTCGTCAGCGTGACCACCTATCGCGATGCCGGCTTCCTCCCCCAGGCCTTCGTCAACTTTCTCTGCCTGCTGGGCTGGTCGCCCAAGGACGACCGCGAGTTCCTCCCCCTCGACGAGCTCACCTCCGCTTTCACTCTCGAAGGCGTCAACCGCGCCAACGCCGTTATCAACTTCACTGACGAAGACCCCTTCGACCCCAAGGCCGTCTGGCTCAACGCCGAGCATATCCGCGCCCTGCCCGTCGACGAGCTCAGTTCTTCGCTTGCGCCCTTCTTCGCGGCTGCCGGCTTCCATCCAACGCCGGATAAGCTCCTCGCCGTCACCCCGCTCATCCGCGAGCGCATCAAGCTCCTGCGCGACGCCCCCTCCGCCGCCGACTTCTTCTTCCTCCCGCAACTCGCGCCCTACGACCCAACTGAGTTGATCCCCCAAAAGGGTGATGCCGCCATGGCTCTCCGTGTCTTGCAACATGCTCAGGAAGTTTTAGCCGGGACGACCTTCGATCACGATTCGCTCGACCAGGCGCTGCGCCAGGCCGCAGCAACACTAGGACTCAAGGCCGGGCAGGCCTTCCAGCCCATCCGCGTCGCCGTCTGCGGACGCAAGAACGCGCCGCCGCTCTTTGCAACCATGGCCGTCCTCGGCCGCGACGTCTGCCTCGCCCGCATCCGCCAAGCCGAAGCCAGCCTGCAATCGCTCGCTTGAGGATTGTCTTAAATCTGCGTTGAAGTGGAAAATCGAAGAGAAGAGGAAAATCGCGCGGGCGGCCGGGTGTAAACTTGCGCCAAACCGGAGAGTCAAGATGGAAACACCCGAAGCATCCGATCTCAAAGCGTACCCTACCTGCAAGATTTGTGACAGTGGAACGCTGATGCCCAGAAAGATACGTCGCTTGAGCGGTCCGGCAGTTGCAATCGGCTATATTCTCCTCATCCCATCGATTCTAGGAATGGTAGGTTGCGCGATCCTGCTTGTCGTCAGCCTGCTTGCCGGTGTTGCCGGTGCCGCTCATGGCAGTGCCTTCGCAACGGCATTCGCTGGCACTTGGAGCATAGCCATGGTATCCAGCGGCATAGGCTGCTTCGTTTTTGGATTGCTGGGCTGGCTCCTCATCATGAAGAAACATGTTCTTCAGTGTGGGTACTGCGGCGCCGTTGTGGACGCTGCCGCAGCAGTCTATTCGCATTCTAATCGGCGTTTTGGGCGCGCCAGCGTATTCGGCTTCTTCTTTCTGTTCTTAATTCTTGTTGCTATCACAGTTGTGCTCACTCACATGGGCAGTACCCCAGCGCAACCGACATATGCCCCGTTTGTGGGCTGCAAAGCGGACGGCCAGGTGGGTCCACAGGACGCACCGACCGGCGAACCCAAGACAATCGCAATCTCTCCGCAGTTGGCTCAAAGGGTCGCTTATTACAAGGCATCGGGCAGTTTGGGCGTTCTCGCTCCACGCGGCTGGTACTGCTTCGAGACATACGGCTCCAGCGGGTCCGACCTATACATAACTCCAATGCCGCTCAACTCAGAGGGCATCCCCGGCTACGGAATCGATCTCAGAGAACGAGACGGCGGCACATCCGGCCGCTTCGACGTTGCAGGGATCATTGCCCGAGTTTTTCCCTCCCATTGGAATTTTGTCAGACAAGTAATCGCCGAAGGCATTGAACCCGCAAGCTCGTTCCCATATGGCCCCTATCCCGCCGACGAATTGACCTATAAAGGGAAAGACACCGTCGAATATGTGACCCCACCGAACACCAAAGGTCTGGGAACATCGTCGTCACTCGTCGCAAATGCCCGCCCCATAGAGGGCGTCGTCATCCTCACCAACGATCAATTCCGAGAAATGAGCGCGAACGGAACGGTCATAGGTGAAGGGGGCGAAGAGCTCGACCTGACCCAACTCTCAGCCCGTCTCCCACCCGAGATGACTGAACTGGTCCCCGTCATCATCCGGCAAATTGAACAAGACAGCTCTCAGTCCAGCCAAATGCCATAGCCCTGAAATGCGCCCGCACATTTGCCCCAGGACGTGCCCGCGAGTGTGCAGGTAATGGCTTCCTGTGCCGGAATCAGCGAGACGCGGTCGGGAGATAAAGACGAAAATCGCACACTCAAGAGCGGCGTTCTGGCCCAAGCGGCGCTCAACTTGCTCAACAAATAGCGGGTCGCCCCAGGAAACGGAAAAATCATAAGCAAATCCTGCGAGGCCGAGGCAGAACGAGCGTTATGGCTCGCTCTGAACCGTATTGACGCGTTCAGGTGCATTGTGATATGGTTGGATACTTAAAGCTCGGAGGACTCTGATGATCGATATTTCACAAACAATGTGGCTGTCAGCGGATGACATTTGCGTCAGGCTCAGTGTTAGCAAAAGCACGCTTGACCGTTGGCGCAAGATTAAGGCCGACGCGCAGTCCCCATTCGGTCGTCCGGATAGTTTTCAAACACGCGTTCTGCTTGATCCGAGAACGCCATCTGATGTCGAAAACGAAGCTGTAGGCCTTACGCCATTTCCGGAACCGGCCTTGAATGTAGGCGGAAGCCCTAGGTGGGACGCCAATGATATAAACGCCTGGCTGACGGAGAACAAAGACAAGCGTAGCCGTCGTGGATTCCGAACATAAATCTGCTGTGGGACCACGAGCTACGCGACCTGCTTTACCGCCAGCGGCTTCACCTTCGCGCGTCTCTTCCTCGATAGGGACGAAGGCCATCCTCCCCGTGAAATAATAAATCGCAGCCATGACCAACAATCCGGAAGGCCAAGAAGGCCGCAGTCTCGACGCCCGCACTCCCTCCAACTTCCTCCGCGACATCATCGCCGAGGATGTGCGCACCAGGAAGTACGGCGACGCCCAAGTCCAGACCCGCTTTCCTCCCGAACCCAACGGCTACCTCCACATCGGCCACGCCAAGGCCATCTGCATCGACTTCGGCCTGGCCGACGAGTTCGGCGGCAAGACCAACCTGCGCTTCGACGACACGAATCCTGAAAAAGAGGAGCAGGAGTACGTCGATTCCATCATGGCCGACGTCCGCTGGCTCGGCTTCGACTGGGAGCGCCTCTGCTACGCCTCCGACTACTTCCCGCAGCTCTACGAGTGGGCTTTGCAGCTTATCAAGGCCGGCAAAGCTTACGTCGATGACCTCTCCGCCGAAGAGATCCGCCAGCACCGCGGCACGCTGACCGAGCCGGGCAAGGACAGCCCCTATCGCAACCGGACTATCGAGGAAAACCTTAACCTCTTCACCCGCATGAAGGCCGGCGAATTCGCTGACGGCAGCCGCGTGCTGCGAGCCAAAATCGACATGAGTTCGCCCAACCTGAATATGCGCGATCCGGTGATGTACCGCATCCTGCACGCCACGCACCACCGCACCGGCGATGAGTGGTGCATCTATCCGATGTACGACTACGCGCACGGCCAGTCGGATTCGCTGGAGCGCGTCACGCACTCGATGTGCACGCTGGAGTTTGCGGATCACCAGCCTCTCTACCGCTGGTATATCGAGCAGTTGGGCATCTTCCCCTCGCAGCAGATCGAGTTTGACCGCCTCAACATCACCTACACCATGCTCAGCAAGCGCAAGCTGCTGCAGCTTGTAAGTGAAAAGCGCGTGAGCGCCTGGGACGATCCCCGCATGCCCACGCTCTGCGGCCTCCGCCGCCGCGGCTTCACGCCCGAGGCCATCCGCACCTTCGTTGCCGCCGCCGGAGTCTCGCGGACCAACGGGTCAACCGATGTCGAGATGCTGGAGCACTTCCAGCGCGACGACCTGAACCGCCGCGCCCGCCGCGCCATGGCCGTCCTGCGCCCCCTCAAGCTGGTCATCGACAACTATCCCGAAGGAAAAGAGGAGTTCGTCGAGGTCGCCAACAACCCCGAAGACCCCTCCGCCGGTACGCGCCAGGTGCCCTTCTCCCGCGAGCTCTACATCGAGCAGGACGACTTCCGCGAGATTCCTCCGCCCAAGTACTACCGCCTCTCACCCGGCAAGGAGGTCCGTCTGCGCAACGCCTACTTCGTCACCGCCCAGCGTGTAGTGAAAGATGCGGCCGGCAACATTGTGGAGGTGCGCTGCACTTACGATCCGGCCAGCCGCGGCGGCAACTCACCCGACGGCCGCAAGGTCAAGTCCACCATGCACTGGGTCTCGGCCGCCCACGCCATCTCCGCTGTAATCCGCCTCTACGACAAGCTCTTCGCCAAGCCCGACCCTTACGACCTCGCGGAGGGCCAGGACGTCCTCGACAATCTCAACCCCAACTCCCTCGAGATCGTCACCGGCGCCAGGCTTGAGCCCTCTCTCGCCGAGGCCAAGCTTGAAGACCGCTTCCAGTTCGAGCGCGTCGGCTACTTCTGCCTCGATCCCGACTCAACCCCCGGCAATCTGGTCTTCAACCGCACCCTCCCGCTCAAAGACTCCTGGGCCAAGATCGAAAGGAAGTCAGGAGCGTAGCCACCTGCGGTGGGGCAGACGCTCGGCACCTGCGGTGCGGCAGACGCTCGCTGATCGCTCGCCTGGGTGCCCCAGATCCCGATTCTGGGACCTGGGATATGGGCTCCTACTTCCCCACCACATCCATCGCCACCGGAATCGTCTTCGGCGGCATGCATTGGGTCTTGTCGCAGGCCTGGAAGCGCAGCCTGGCCTCGACCAGGTGATCGCCGGCCTTGGCCACAATGCGCGCCTGAATCACAAACTCGCCGGTATAGACGCTGAGCTTGTTCTTGGGATCGAGCGGCAGCGTGAAATCCGTGCCCGCCGGATAGCTCGCGTCCAGCAGCCGCACGCCCGCGCCATCGGGAATCGACAGAGTGGCAGGAATCAGAAACTCATCCCTCGGCGTGTGCGAGTTGATATGCAGCCCTTTCGCGATGCGAAAGTGCAGCGCCACCTCGGCCGGCTTGCCGGCTGTCAGAGTCACCTGCTCGGGAAAGAGATACTCGACTTCCGCTCCCTTCAAGATCGAGCGGCCCGGAAGATCGGACTGGCCATGGGCCAGTAAGACGGAGATCCCAAGGGCAAATATGACCATAGCCCGAAAACCTGCGTTGAATTGAAGCATCGAAAAGCATCCCTCAGGGGCTAAAGCCCGCGTCCATTTTGCTGCGTTCACGGCACGACTGAAGTCATGCCCTTTCAAAACATCGATGTGTGCGGAGCTCATCTGACTCGCCAGTTCCGCCAGATTCGCACCAGTCATTCGGAGCTAAAAGCTAATAGCTTCACTCCAGTGCCTTCTTGATATTGGCCTCTATATCGTCTTTCGAGGTCAATCCCATCTGCGCGGCCACCACCGTCCCGTTGCGATCCACAAAGAACGAAGTCGGCATGGCATCCAGCCCGCCGTAGGGCTTGCTGAGCGAATCGCCGTCGATCAGCACCGGATAGGGAATGTGCATCTCCTCGGCGAACTGCGCAATCTCCTTTTTCTCGCCGCTCAGCTTCTGCGGGTCGCCGCGGTCGATGTCGTCGGTGGAAACGCCCAGCACCTCGAATCCCTGAGCGGAGTACCGATTCCGCAACTCGATCAGCCAGGGCGTCTCGATCTTGCACGGGCCGCACCAGGTAGCCCAGAAGTTGATCAGCACCGCCTTGCCCTTGTAGCCGGCCAGCGAAACCTTCCTGCCGCTCAGGTCTTCCAGGGCAAACTCCGGCGCCGGCTTGCCTTTGAGCGGCGAAAGAAACTGCTCCTCGCCGCCCGCCGCATCGGGGACCAACTGGCCTTGCGGCGCGGAGGCCATCCGCCGCTCGGCCGCCTGCCTGCGGAGTTCCCAGTTGGCCCACCCCGCCCAAGCAAAGACGGCCAGAATGAACAGAACGGCGGTGATAACCAACGTGTTGCGCTTCACGGGGATTCGCCTCTCAGTCTTATTGTACGAAAGGCGTGAGCAGCAAGACCGCCTAAAGCTGTTACCATCAAAAGCCGATGAGTCCGCCCAACCCAAACGATGCTGAACCGGGCCGGCCCGATCCCGCGGCCTTCAAGCCGGCAGATTTGGTGCGCACCGAAGCAGCCGCACTCGAAGCCCTCGCCCGCCGCCTTGAAGGCCCCATGGCCGAGCCCTTTGCTCGCGCCGTCGAGCTGATCCTTCGCTGCGGCCAGGAGCGCGGCCGCGTCGTTGTTACCGGCATGGGCAAGAGCGGCATCATCGCCCAAAAGATTGCCGCCACGCTCAGCTCCACCGGCTCGCCGGCCTTGTTTCTGCACCCCGCCGAAGCCGTCCACGGAGACCTGGGCGTCTTGCTGCCCGGCGACGTCGTAGTCGCGCTCTCTTCCAGCGGCGAGACCGAAGAGATTCTTCGTCTGCTGGCAATGCTCAAGCGCAAGGGCGACGCGCTGGTCAGCTTCTGCTGCAATCTGAATTCGACCCTGGCCGCGGCCAGCGACGTATCTCTCGACTGTGGCGTCGAGCGCGAGGCCTGCGGGCTGAATCTCGCGCCCACCGCCTCTACCACCACCATGCTGGCCCTGGGCGACGCGCTGGCCGTCGCCGTCAGCCTGCGCAAAGGCTTCCGCGCGGAGGATTTTGCCGAGCTTCATCCCGGCGGCAAGCTGGGCAAGCGCTTGGCCAAGGTCCGCGACCTGATGCACTCCTGCGACCAGGTGCCCGTCGTCGCTCCCACCACCCCCATGACCGACGTGATCTACGAGATGTCGAGCAAGAAACTTGGCATCACGACAGTGCAGGAGCAGGGCCGTCTGAGCGGCGTCATCAGCGACGGCGACCTTCGCCGCCTGCTGGAACGAGAAGGCGGCGCAGCCCTCAGCCGCACGGCCGGCGAAGCCATGAACGCAAATCCCCGCACCATCGCCGCCAGCGAACTCGCTGCCACCGCGCTGGCGATCCTCGAAGAGCGCAAGATCACCTCGCTGGTCGTCGTGGACGCCAACCAAACCGTCGAAGGAGTATTGCATCTGCACGACCTGTGGGGTGTGGAGTTGATCTAAGACACGAAAGGACCATTTAGATGACTTCCCAGAATAGTCACAATGAGAATGGGAATGCGGGCAAGTCTCCCGAGGAACCCCGATGATTGCGCGCAGCAAATGGAAGTACTGCTCGGTGTCGAGAATCTTGGGAGAAAGCGGCCGCGGTCGAGTTCGAGGTCGTCTGCCCAGCCGGTGAGGCTAAACCATGAATAGGCGTGTGTTTGTGAATTTCTTCCAGGTAGTTTCGCTGCTGATGCTGCTGGTGGTGGTGGCGCTGCTGTCGGCTATCACCACGATGCATTTTGCCATTCACGGCGCTGAGGTGCAGGTGCCCGCACTGAAGGGTATGACCGTGGCCGATGCGCGCAGCGAGACCGCGGGGCTGGGGCTGAACCTGATGGTGGATAACCGCTACTACTCGGGAGACGTGGCCGCCGGGCACATTCTGACGCAGATGCCGGCGGCGGGCACGGTGGTGCGGCGGGAGTGGCGGGTCCGCGTGGCTGAGAGCCTGGGACCGCAGAAGGTGGAAGTCCCGGATATGGTGGGGCGCGAGGAGCGGGTGGCTGCGCTCACCTTGCGGCGCGTGGGCCTGGAGGTGGGTGCGACGGCGCGGCTGCCCTACGCCAGGGCGGTGGAAGGAACGGTGCTGGCGCAGGACCCGCCTGGTCATGCACAAGGCATTGCGCGGCCCAGCATCAACCTGTTGGTGGCCGCGCCGGGCGGCGATGCGCCCGACGGCTTTGTGATGCCCGACCTGGTTGGATTGCCGGTGGTGACCGCGCAGGCGGCTTTAACCAACGTGGGAATCAAGGTCTCGACGCCTACCTACGTGGAGGTGCCTGTGACGCCGGTGGGCAGCAGCGTCGCGATGCCCAAATTGCCGGTGAGGCCGGGGACAGTGCTGACGCAGGAGCCGTCGCCTGGTTCGCGCGCGGACCAGAGCACGCTGGTGCAACTGACGGTGGCGCAGTGAGCGGCTCTGCGAGCCGGTGAGTCTACGGGTCGCCTATCGTCTTAGACGAAAACTAGTTGCTCGGTTGAGCCGGAGCGGCAGCGGGCTGCGGGGGAGTGGCTTCGGGCTGAGGTGGAGCGGCAGCGGGTTGAGCCGGAGCTGCCTCGGGTTGAGACGGAGCGGCCTCGGGTTGAGACGGAGCGGCCTCGGGCTGAGGAGGAGCAGCTTCGGGCTGAGACGGTGGGGCCGCCGACTGCGCCTTGGACAGATTGCGAATGTAGATGATGAGGTTCCACACTTCGTCGTTCTTTGCGCGGCCTACGTCTTCGGGAGGCATCTTGTCGCCCTTGCCCTTGCGAATGGTATTGAAGAGTTCCTGGTCCGACTTGGCGGCCAATGTCTTGGCAACGGTCCAGTCATCGAGCGTCACCTGCATGCTCGTGGCCACGTCGGTCTTACCGTTTCCATTGTCCCCGTGACACAGCGCGCAGTCACGCACATAGAGACTCTTCGCCCTTTCCTGCGACGCGGCAGTCGGTTTCACCGGATTGGTGCTGGCGGGGCCAGCGGCCGCTGGCGCGGTCTCCTGCTGCGAGCCTCCAGGAACGGGAGTGGCAGCGAGCACAAACAGGATCGCCGCGGAAGAGAGCAAAAAGGGCTTCAACATGGTAGCCTCCCCGGTTGCAGGCGCTGCGAACAGGCGTCCTGCGACCGATTGAATGGAACGCCCGAATTATAAGTCAATTGCACGGGTCTGTGTTCAATCGACCTTCTTCAGCCACAGGTTCCGGAACAAAAGCGTACAGGGAACGGCTTCATTCCACAAGTAGAACCGCTCTGGATCGCCCTTCGGCAGGGGGTACTAGATGAGGCCGAGTTCGCCGGCCAGGCGCTCGAGCCGGGCGCGGGTGGCCGGAGTGGGCGGGACCAGCGGCAGGCGAACGTGATTAGTGGTGCGTCCCATCAGGTTGAGCACCGTCTTCACCGGGCCCGGATTCGACTCCCAGAAGTTGGCGTCGAGCAGTTGCGCGTACTTGCGCTCGATCTTGCGGGCCTCGGCCCAACGGTTGCCGAGGGCGAAGCGAATCATGCGGCCGATCTCCGCCGGGGCTTCGTTGGAGGCTACGCTGATCAGCCCGTGCGCGCCCACGCCGATCGACGCCAGCGCCAGGTTGTCGTCGCCGGAGAAGATCTTGAAGCCGCTGGGCAAGATGTGAACCAGGTGGGCGATCTGGGGCAGCTTACCGCTGGCCTCCTTGATGGCCTGGATGTTCGAGGCGGCATCGGCGAGGCGAAGAACGGTCTCCGGATCGAGGTTCACGGCCGTCCGGCCGGGGACGTTGTAGACGGCCACCGGCAGCGGATCAACGGCCTTGGCCAAGGCCAGGAAGTGCTGGAACTGGCCCTCCTGCGAGGGCTTGTTGTAGTAGGGATTGGCCGAGAGCACGGCGTCAACGCCGCCCAACCTGCAGAGCCGGCCGGCCTGGCGCAGGAGCGTGCGAGTCGAGTTGTGGGTGCAGCCGGCCCACACCGGCACACGGCCGGCCGCGGCCTCGGCCACAAGGCCCACCGCCAGCAGCCATTCTTCCTCATCGAGGGTGGCCGCCTCGCCCGTTGACCCGCAGGCCACCAGAAAGTCGATCCCCGAGTCGATCTGCCAGTTCACCAGTTCCTGAAGCGCCTGTTCATCGATCGACCCATCGGCCCGAAAGGGCGTAACGATAGCTGTACCGCAACCCGTAGTTTCCATAACTGAGAAGTTTATAACGAAACGGCGCGCGCGCAGAAATCCTCGCCGCTAAAGGCATCGCCCCCTGCTCTCTAGCGCGGGTTGAGGCGGTTACAGGCCGCGTTGCGGTTCTGCGCCCGCTCCTTGACGGCCAGCCAGGCGAGATAGCCCAGTTGGATGGCCCAGGTGATGGCGTAGGCTGCGCCGGTGAACCGGTAGTTGAGAATGGTTGCCGGGTCCGTGTCTGGGTAAAGACAGAAGGCCCGGTAATAGACCCAGCCGAGAAGGGCGACGGGGACGGCGACGATGAGGCCGAATGCAAGTTTTTTCATCTTCTTCCTCGTTCCGGAGTAGCGTTCGCAGGGTTCATGCGTTCGAGGTGTCGTCGAGGGCCGCTTGAGCTTCCTGGGCGGCGTATCTCTGGCGCTGGCGCTCGACGTGGTAGCGGACGGCGAGAATGAGCAGGCCCCAGGCCAGCCAGGCGATGACATTCCAGCCGAACGCAGCCAGCATGGCGGGGTCCTTGATGCCGGAGTCAGGGCCGCCGCCGAAGACGGGAGCGGGATGCTGGGTGCGCCACCAGCGGTTGGACATATAGACGATGGGCACGTCGAGGGCGCCGAAGATGTTGAGCACGGCGGCCAGGGTTTGCACCTGCGGCCCGGCGGCAAAGCGGCGCAGCAGCAGGTAGCTGACGTAGATGAGCCAGAGCACCAGCGTGGTGGTCAGACGGGCGTCCCAGGTCCACCAGATGCCCCAGGCGCGCCGGCCCCACAGCGGCCCGGTGATGAGCACGACGGTGCAGAAGACGACGCCTACCTCGGCCCCGGCAAGCGCCCAGGCGTCGGAGATTTGCGCCCACTCCGTGCGGCCGCGGCGGAAGGCGAGGAAGGCGACCGAGCCGGCCAGCGAGATGGCGAAGAAGAGGAAGGCGACCATGGCCGAGGGCACGTGGTAGTAGAAGATGCGCTGCACCTCGTGCATGGTCTGCTCTTCGGGGGCGACGTAGATGGCCTGGTAGAAGGCCCAGCCGAGCAGGGCGACGGAGATCGCGGCGTAGACGATAATGACAATCTTCTTCATGGGGAATCCTGATGCGACTCGTTCAGTTTACGACGGCGGGGCGGAGCAGACCCCAAAAAGAAGGATCTGTGGCGCGCAGCCTATCGTGAATCGGGGTTGTCCAAGGCATCTTCGGAGGATGGGGGTTTACCGCCCTGGCGAATCTGGTGGTCATGGTTCAGTCCTCCCAAGTGCTTCGCCGTGGCGGATGACGTCGATGCTCTATTCCGGTCCGTCAGGCATATCGTCCGGCCACTGCTGCGCTCCGTGCAGCAGACGCAGGATGCGCACCGTGTCGTCGGCAATGCGATAAGCGGCGATATAGGGCGTGCGGGAGATGACCAGTTCGCGCGTTCCCTCAATGCGGCCTGGGCGGCCCATCTCCGGGAATCGCTTCAGGTTGTCCACGCACGCCCGGATGCGATCATCGACGGATGCTGCGGCCCGCGGACTGTCCGCCTCGATATAGTCGAAGATTGCATCACGATCCGCAATCGCAAATGCCGACCATTCCAGAACCACGGACTATCTCTCTACTTTGAGAAGCGCCTTGGCGCGCCTCTGGGCAAAGTGCGCTTCGACCTGCTCGTGGGGAACGGCGGGACGCGGATCGTCCAGGGCTTCGCGCACCTTGGCGCGAAACCAGGCGTCGTGTTCGGCGGTGTTTTGGGCCAGCGCGAAGGGGAGAGCGCCCTCGTTGGCGGTTCGCGTCAGAAGAATGCGCACGGCGTCTGATACCGTCATCCCCATTTCGCCGAGAACGGCTGCTGCGCGATCCTTCACAGCAGGATCGATCCGCGTTTGCACCAATGCGTTAGCAGGCATGACGAAGACTCCTCAGAGTCATTGTAATTCATTTGAATTACAATTCCAAGGGGCAGTGAGCAGACAGAGACGCATGGCTAATCGCGGAGGCGCAAAATAGGAGTCGGTGGTATCTTTTCCAATGAGGGCCGAAACAAGCCTTTAGCGTCACCGAGGAGCAACAGATGAAAGAAATTGTCTTTGAAGTGGTGCAAGAGAGCGATGGAGGGTTCTGCGCCGAAGCGCTCGGCGAGAACATCTTTACGCAAGCCGATAGCTGGGAGGAACTGAAGGCGAACGCGCAGGAGGCGGTTCATGCCTACTATTTCGACTCGCCCGCTCCCGCTTCGATCCGGCTGCGCCTCGTCCGCGATGAAGTGCTGGCGGTGGCATGAAGCTGCCTCGCGATTTGAGCGGTGAGGAGCTGGTCAGGCACCTTTGCCGCAGATGGGGGTACCGGCAGGCGCATCAGGTCGGCAGCCACATCATTCTTGAGACCGGTTCTCCCGGCCATCAACGCATTGCCGTTCCAGCACATGACCCCCTTCGGGTTGGCACGCTGAACGCGATCCTGGCCGCAGTCGCAGCGCACAAGGGCGTGGCGAAAGAGGATGTTCTTAAACGGGTATGACTCTGGCCCGGGTTGTGGAAGTGGGTTGTGATGGCAGGTTAAGGATTGACGTTCCCGGTATCCTAAGTCCGAGATCCGGGCCTTGGGCACCCACAAGTCGTTGTGAATTGAGCTTCTCCCTCAAATTCGCTACCCGCCCCGGGAAATGCTCAATCGCGGTTAAGGAGTTCACATGATATTCTCGTTTCGGCACCGGAACCCCAGCAAGCGGAATGCTCAAAGCGATAGGGAGACCAATCTGTTCCGTGACCGTGCCTTGCGGGGTAAGCGCTCCCCGTTGCCCGGCGAACTGATGAAACTTGCTGCGGATCAACTCAAGAGCGGCACTGCATTAGCATTGATTGCCACAGTAGTCGTGGTTGGCTTATGGCTATTTGTAAGCTTCATGCTTGGCATATTCTCTCCTAGGCCTATGGTTGTGGTTCAACCGTTCGAGATATCGGAAGAGGTTGCTAAACAGCTTCACTTGTCTGGAAAGAATGCGGCTGACATCTTTGTTGACCGACTGAACTCCCTGGCAAACGATGGGAGAGCGTTTCGCGGGAACGTTTACTCCAGCGGCAAGCACTTTGGCCGCGTTTCGGAGATGATCAAAATACCCGTTGAGAGTTCTTTTGGTATTGAATTTAAAGGCGTCCCGGTGGATGCAGTTGTCGCGCTGTTTAACCGCGTTCGTTACCAACAAGTCCCTGTCAGGGGTGATGTAACGCTGACAGCTAGTGGAGTCGCAATCCGCGTTCGCTGGAGTTATCAAGGTGACGCCGAGTGGCTGAGCAGCGCAGCGCCCCTAAGCGGGGATTTGGAAACGAGTATTGATTCGCTTGCTGAGCAATTCCTTGAGCACCTCAATCCAGAGCTTGCCGGCAGAGCTTATCTCCAAGAGAGCCAGCCATCCAACCGTACAATCGGTTCCTTTGCTCAATGGGCGATGAATGAGCCGGGTTCTCCTGAGCCATTCTTTTATATCGCGCGGAGCCTTGCGCTGAAGGCTGGGTCGGAAGTTGACACGAACCTGAGCCAACGGGAGCATGCCGAGGCGATTGCCGCTGCGCAATGGGCCAAGGGAGATCTTGAGTGGCTCCAGCCAAATGCTGGTTCGGCACCATGTACCGGGATTCGCGAACCACGGTCGGCCGCTGATGACATACGAAGCGGTTACTACCGAATTAGTGCGACATTCGCTTCCGTGATAAGACCTGAAACAGGTGCGGATCGCGCAACTTCCGTGATCGCATCGGAACAGCATTCGGAAAAGATGCTCGAAGACTTAACCAGTAGATATCCGTGGGACACACATAATTTGGTGAATCTTGGCGTTGTGTACGAAGCAAGAGGGGATTACGATGGTGCGCTTCGCGTGTATGAGACGGCTGCGGTCATTGAGCCGAACAATGAGGGCATCCAGCGAAATATAGGGGCTGAATTCATAAATAAGGCTTATCGAGAGAGGGATCCCGATACACGTCAGAGTTTTCTCTGTTATGCGCTTCAACATGATAATCGTGCGCTACATCTATCGCTAGGCATGTCGGATGCATTGACTGATGCAGTACAGGTACTGCATGAACTCCATGATGATAACTCTGCACTTACGCTCGCCGACCTGATGCATGTTGTTCAGCCGAATAATGGGATTGTTCAGCGACAATACCTCCTCGCTCTCGTAACTGTGGGCAGGAATTCTGAGGCAATTGACTCAGCCATACAAGGGATGAAGGATGATGCTCTCGTTCGTGATCTCGTTCTGGTCAAGCTGATCAGATACATTCTCGATTCTCGTGGCCCTGCTCCAGCCCTCAATCTTGCCGAGGCTTGCGCAGGTCGTTGGAAAACCAGCGTCCCGTTGCAGCTTGCGGTCACGGCACTACGAAACAGAATTGAATCTACTAATTCCCCGAGACCCGCAGGTGCCAACATGTAATTGTCGAATGACTCTTGAACGATGGGCAATCTGGGTGCGCCGGGATAAACCGGCATGCTGTAGGTGCTGTCGCTACCATGCAACCTGCCGTAGCATCTCTTCGATGGGCTTTTTTGTTGGCTCAGTGATCTGCGCACCCCGTATCTGTCGGCGAGTAATGGTATTATGACCAACCGCCTACGTCGGCTCCCGCCGAAATGGGGTTCTGCTAAGCTTTGCCGGGCTCGATCAGATGAAGGATCATTCGGAGAGGCCGAATACCCAAGGCCTCGTGTCTGAAACCCGCGAATGTTGCCGATCTGGCGCTGCGACTGGGTTACGCTTTCGCTAACACGCCGCCGGTCAGGCGCTCCTTCAGGATTTCGTGGGCGTGGGCGAGGAATTCGTCCAGCGGAATCTTGCCCGCATCCACTTCGGCGAGGAGGTCGCGCTGGGCGGCGTACTCGCGGTTGACGATGCCGGCCTTGGATTGCAGCATCCGCCAGGCCTTGCGGCGCTCGACGCAGAACAGGACCAGCTGGCGGCTGATGGCGTAGAAGGTCGTCTTGCCGGCATCGTCCGCGACGGAAATGTAGACGCCGAAGTCGGGAATGAACGCGCGGTGGCCGGGCTGGAGATAGCGGCGGTAGACCACGTCCTGCTGGGTGATGCGGACCAGCATGTTGTCGAGCGGGATGAGCTTGGCCGCGGCCTCGGGCTTGATCTTCTTCAGGTGATTGCGGAAGCGGGCTTCCGTTACGCACCAGTGGGCGACGGTGTAGCGGCGCGTCTCACCCGTGTTCTTGTCCCTGGTCTCGTACCAGTCGAGATCGATGGAGGGATTGCCCTTGATGTCCAGCGCCTCCTGATAGGTCTCGCCGAGGCGGGGATTGAAGACGAACTCCGGCGCGCCGCGCGAGTCGCGCACGCGCTGGGCCTGGAAGAGCGCCATGTCGTCGGGGACGCCGTGCTCCGGCTGGCAGGTGGTGAAGGCCTGGATGAACAGGGTGCCGCGATACTCCAGGCCGTCGAGAATGGCGCGGTAGAGCTTGGGCGCGTTGGCCATGGAGACCTGGGCGACGAAGGGCGAGCCGTGGCCGGCGAGGAAGGTCTCGGCCACTGTCTTCTTCTCCGTGTTCTTGCCCTGGGTGGCGGCGCCGAAGACGTTCATGTCGTTGCCGCCGAGCATCGGCGTGGAATCGGAGTTCTGGCCGCCGGTGTTGGAGTAGACCTGGGTGTCGAGCATGAGCACCTTGACATTGGGCCGGTTCTGCAGGATCACCTTGGACATATTCTGGTAGCCGATGTCGCCCATGCCGCCGTCGCCGCCGACGGCCCAGACCTTGGGCAGCTCGACGATCTCGCGGTCGGTCATCAGCGCGTCGGTGAAGTGGCTGAGGTGGTAGTACTCTTCCTCGCTGATGACATTGCTGTCGCGCGTGAGGAGAGCGTCGGCCAGGCGCTCGGGAATGACAGAGCGGCGGGCGTGATCGACGATGAAGCTTTCGCCCATCAGCCAGCCGACGGTGACGCCGTCCTGGAAGAGCGAGTTCATCCACGGATAGGGGTGGGGATTGTTGGGCGCGGTGGAACCGTAGACGGTGTTGCAGCCGGTGTGGGCGGCCATGGCCATCACGCTCATGCCGTTGGCCAGCCGGCCGTCCACCGCCTGCAGGTTCTTGTGGTTGAAGGCCTCGGTCAGCAGGACGGCGGCGATGGCCTCGACCAGTTGGGCGTCGGTGATGGGGCCGTGCCCGGCTTCGTAAGCGGCGATGCGGGCGCGCGTGTCGGCAACGTCCTCGCCGCCCAGGCCGAGAACCAGATGAGCAATGGCCTGGCGGAGCAGCGCGTACTCAGCAGGGCTGGTTGCCTGCAGCTTGGCGAGACGGGCCACGCCGACCTTTTCGAGCTCGCCGGCCTTGGCCAGGAAGCGGTCGCTCTTGGCGTGGTAGACGGGGCGCATGTAGGCTTCGGTGACGGCGGCGATGGAGCGCAGGACGCTCTTTTCTCCGCAGCCAGCGCAGGCGCCGTCGCCGCTGACCAGCGCGTCGTAGTTGGTGCGCACCATGAGCATGTTGCGCAGCGTGGCCGTCTTCGAGTCCGCCGGATTGGCCGCGTTGAAGAGGCCGAGGAACTTCTGCGAGGTATCGGGCAGCAGATCGAGGAAGACGGTGCCGGTGGTGTGCTCGGCATTCACCTCTTCGGTTTCGGCCACCATCTTGAGGGCATTGTGGTCGCCGCAGGCGGTGACGCAGGCTGCGCAGCCCTTGCACAGATCGCTGACAAAGATGGAGAAGATGCCGCCCGAGCCGGGAGATTTGCGCTCCGGCGTGCTGAAGATGGCGTTCACCTTCTGGTAGGCCATGGGAACCTTGGAGAGGATGGCGAAGAACTGCTGCTTGGATGCGGCGGAGAAACCGTCGACCGAATCCGTGACTTCGCGCAGAATCGTCGGCAGCGGCGTGCCCGACTTTACTTCGGCTACCATGCGCTGGCGGGCGAGCCGCTCGATTTCGGGCAGCGCGCGCATCAGCTTGGCGCGGTCGGCGGGGTCGGCGACGTAGTAGGAGACGGCGGTCGCGAGCAGCGTGCTCAGGTCCTGCGAGCAGTTGGGCAGCGCGGTATCCGGGCAGACCGAGATGCACTCCATGCACTGGGTGCAGTTCTCGGGGATGAAGAGCGGGGTCTCGCGCCGGGCCACGTACTTTGAGGCTGTGTCACCGGTGGCGGCGGCGATCATGCCCATGGCGGAGAGCGGCGTGGCGGGCTGGTTGTAGCCGAAGTGGGCGCGAAACTGGGCGTCGAAGTTGGCCACGCTGGCCAGCGGCGCGCGCTTGGCCTGGCCGGCCGGCAGCGGCGTGGAGCGGCAGCCCGTGCCGCAGGAGCCACCGGCGGTAGCCAGCTCCAGAATCGGCAACAGCGCCGCGCCGCGCAGGCTGGAGCGGTCGGCCGCGGCCAGCGCACCGATCTTGATCTCCTTCACCTGGTCGAAGCCCTGCATCATGACTTCCATGTTGGACTCGACGACCGCATCGCCCAGCTTGCCGAACTTCTTCACATACTGCTTGCGAACGACCTCGCGATACTGCTCCTGGGTAATGCCGAAGTCCTGGAGCAGGTTGCTGACGGCGAAGAATGCACCCAGGAATGCGTTGCCCTGCATGCGCAGTTGCAGATCGCCGCGGTCGGTGGCCCGCTTGGCGATGGCGAAACCGGGCAGCGTGAAGACGCGGATGTTCTTGTCGATGATCTGCTTGCGCGCCCGCTGGGGCAGGCGTTCCCAGGCCTGTTCGCCCTCTTCATCCGACTCCCAGACCAGCGATCCGCCCTCGGCTATGCCGTCGAGCGGGTTGGTGTGGGTGAATGCCTTGGGGTCGCAGCAGAGGACGACGGTGACGTGGCGCAGATCGCAGTTGACGCGGATGCGCTCCTTGGCGGCGACCATGAAATACGCGGTTGGCGCACCCTTTTTCTCGGAACCGTACTTGGGATTGGCGCTGACGTGGATCACTTCTTTGGGGTTGCCCAGCTCGTCCTTCTGGCCGTCGCGCTCGTAGAGCAGATCGTTCAGGTCGCCGATGATCGCGCCCAGGTTCTTGCCAGTGGTGATGGCCCCCCAGCCGCCGATGGAGTGGAAGCGCACGGCAATCGCGCCCTCGGGCAGCAGCGACGGGGTCTCGTCGGCAATGACCGCGTAAGGATGGTCGATGCCCAGAACGAAGAAGCTGACTCCGTCGGAGGCGCGCTTGCCGTCCTTGCGGGCGCGGCTGGCGGTGGCGAACTCGTATGCGCCGATGATGTGCTCGGGGCGGAAGTCGCGGGAACCCAGCCCGTAGGAGCCGCCTAGGATGCGCGGAACCTCATTCAGGGTGATGGCGGGCAGGCCTTCGGTAGTCTGAAGCGCCCTGGAAAGCGCCGTGCGAATGTCGCGGCCCAGCGGATTGTCGCCGGCCAGAGCCTCGTCGGTGCGCTCCAGGACGATGACGTTCTTCTTGCCCCGTAGCGCGGAGACGATGGCGGCTTCGGGGAAGGGGCGAATGACGTTTACGTGGATGGAGCCGACTGCAACGCCGCGAGTCTGGCGCAGGTAGTCCACCGCGGCCTCGATGTTCTCGGCAGCCGAACCAAGGGAGACGAAGACCGTATCCGCGTCGCCGGTCTTGTACTGGCTGATAAGTCCGTAGTGCCGGCCGGTAAGTTCGCCGAAATCTTCGTAGGCGTCTTCAAGGAATTGCAGTATCGGCTCGGCGAAGTTATTGCGCCGCGCCACCACTCCCTGCATGTAGTGTTCCTGATTCTGCACCGGCCCCAGCAGGACGGGGTTGGTCAGGTCCATCATCCTGGGCACGCGACGGCGCGTGGGGCCGAAGAGGGTGCGCTGCGCCTCGGTGGGGCAGTCGATGATGTCTTCCGGCGAGCCGAGGTACTCGCGGATCAGCTCCGATTCATGCTTATAGAAGGTGCGCTCCAGGTGAGTGGTGAGAAACCCGTCCATGATGTTCATGCCGGGAGTGAGCGAAAGTTCGGTCACGCGGCGCAGGATCAGCGCCTGATCGGCGGTCTGCTGCGCGTCTTTGCCGAAGAGCATGATCCAGCCGGTATCGAGAGCGCCGTAGATGTCGTCGTGGCCGCAATGCACATTGAGGGCATGCTTGGTGAGCGCTCGCGCCCCCACTTCAAGCACCATGGTGGAACCTTTGCCCGGCGCGTGATAGTACTGCTCCACGCCGTAGACCACGCCCTGGCCGGAGGTGAAGTTGACCACCCGCTTGCCGCACACTGAGTGGGCGATGGCGCCGCCCTGGGCCGCGTGCTCGCCTTCGGTCTCAATGGCGATGGTGTTGTGCCCAAAGACGTTCAGATTTCCCTCGGCGTAAGCCTGCTGGAAAAGCTCGCCGCCCTCGGTCGATGGCGTGATGGGATAGAACACGCCGGCGTCGGCGATCCGCGTCTCGGTGTGGTACGAGACGAGCTGGTTTCCGTTTGCAGTGACACGAATGCCAGGAAAACGAGCGGCAGTTGTCATCGATCCCTCTCTGTGCGCACCGGTCTTCGGTTGAGGTCGTTGCGATGCGCCGTCAGCGCCCGAATTCGAGGGGGTACACTCCCGGGGAATCCGCGTCGCGGTTCGTTGCCTTGGTCGATCGGACCGCGGGGTAGAGCGGCCCATTCGTACGCCCTTGCAAGTGTAAAGGCCGAACTGGAGACGAGGGAACCCAAGGGGAGGGTTGAACCTCAAACAAGCGGAAGAACCGGCCTGTATACAAGTATGCACCCATGGCGGGGGACGGTGTCTCAACGGGTGGGATGCGGCTGTCGCGGCTTGCGCGATGCCTTGCCGACGCTCTCCGCGCAGGCAGGAGGGATTCGTCTATTGAGGGTCTTTCGCCTGCACGGCCTCAAGGCCGCGGGGGCTGTGCGTGGGGCGGCGTATGGATGCCCTTCCCATCCATCTCCAACTTCTGCCTTAGCTTCTCGATTCGTGAGGATAGTTTGCGGAGCGTTTCCTCGGGCAAAAGCACGGCATCTAAAATCTCAAAAAACAATGCAACCGCAAGAAACATGGACAAATAGGCGACGACAAAGGACACGAGGCATAGCACCGCCTCCTGGACAGCCGCTGCAGTTGCCTGGTGCAGCGCCCAGTGGATGATCGTAGCGGTGCCTAACAAACTGCCCATGCCAAGGAACACCAAAACCACCCCTAGTGAGAGAAGGTCGGCGAAACAAGCAAACACCAGGAAGTGCAGATGGTCGTGAATGGCGCGCAGCCTTCTGAATTTCTCTTCCGCGCTGGAGAGACGCGCCTTGACTATCCACGTGCTCAACCGCTGGGGCGGGATCGTCCAGAGCTTCCAGAATGTCTCCACTATCGGGGTGAGCAGGGGCGTCAGGAAGAGAAACAATATTGCAATGATCAGGGGGAAGACCGCTTCGCGTGCGATTGGGTGCGCCATCCACCAGGATTGAATTGCGTCGAGCACGGGCATTCAGATTGCTGAGAATCTTATCACGGACGCCGCCGGAGCCTGCGGGATGCAGGCCGGGCCTATCACTCGCTGAGATTGCTCTTTGGTCGTCGCCCCTCAAAGCGTGTCACGCCAGCCCAGGGCGCCGGACTCCCGGTGGTGATTCTTCGTATCTCAGCGAGTGAGGCGCCCTGTCTTCGTCGACTGGCTCCTTGCGTCCAGCCAGCCCTTGATCCGTTCCTCTACTGCTTCACCAGTTCGACGCGGCGGTTCTTGGCGCGGCCGGCCTCGGTGTCATTCGACGCCACCGGAGCGTAAGGACCGCTGCCGTAGGCCTTTAGCCTGACGGCTGGGACCGCGTATTTCGTGGTGAGCGCGGAGAGCACAGCCTCTGCGCGCCGGCGCGAAAGGTCCATGTTCATGTCCAGCGCGCCCTGGTTGTCGGTGTGCCCGACGACATAGAGCTTCAGCCTGGGATCGCCCTGCAGCAGCTTGGCGATCTCCTTCAGCGTCGCGTCGGACTCAGGCTTGATATCGGCCTTGCCGGTGTCGAAGTAGATCCCATAAACCGAAGCATGACCGGTATGGTTGATGTCGTTGGCCAGCGACGCGGCGTTCACCGTGATGAGGTCGGACTCCATGGGCTTCACTTCGATGACGTAGAGCTCGGCTTCGGCTCGGGAATCCCCGCCCTGGTCGTCGACCAGCAAGCTCACATAAACGTCGCCCTCCGGTCGCCCGAGCTTCGCCGAAATATAGTGAATCCCGTGCTCGGGCCCCCAGTAATCGGCGTTGTCGCCGCTGTTGGCGTACGCATTTGCAATCGTGCTCCCGCAACCCTGCGGGCCGCACGTAAAAAGGGTCTCAAACCCGGCCTTCTTGAGCGCGGCTTGATAGTTGCGAAAGACCTCCAGCACCGTGCGTCCCGCAGGCGCCACGTAAACGATGCGGGTAATCTTCCCCTCCAAATGCTGGTTCTTGGTAATCGTGTTCTCCTCATCGACCGGACCCAGCGGAAGGCTGAACTCATCGAACTCTTTGGTCAGATACTTCGCGATATACGAGCCGGGATACCGTGAAATCAAGGGATGGTCTTTGCTTCCCTCCATGTCCTGGTCCTGGGCTGCCGCGACGGGCGCCGCGAGGCCGAGCAATAAGCAGGTTGTGAATACTGTGCGAATGAAGGTTGTCATGCGTTCCTCCTGGCCGGAGCTTTCATGTTGCTTTTCCGGCTACAGGGCAATATAGCACCCGTTGCCTCTGCTCGCGGTCTTTTCTGCATCCGCTGCTGAAAGACGTTCGCAGGCACATGGGCCGCTTAGAGCGGGTTCTTCGCCTCAAACCGGAATCCCCTTAGCCGGCCGGCTCATCTGAGAGAATAAGGACAGTGGATCGAGCGCGAAATCTTGTTCTCCGGCGGGCGGGCGCGCCGGTCTTTCTTGCCGCGCTGGCCGTGATTCTGTCTTTGGCCGCAGCGGGACGCCTCGCATCCGCCCAGGCTCCCAATCCCAGCTCCGCCGTCAACCCATTCTTCGGCAGCGTGACCGCCCGTCCGGCCACGGATGAGACCCTCAAGCTGTCGCTGGACGAGGCCGTCAGCCTCGGCCTCAAGAACAATCTTGGCCTGAAGGAGGCCGAGAGCGGCGAAAAGGCGATCCACGGAGAGAAGAACGAGGCCCTGCAGAACTTTCTGCCCACCATCACCGTCGGCGGCGACCTCGGCGTCCACCAGCAGAGCCTGGCCGCGCTGGGCTTTGGCCCGGGAGTGATCAAGGAGTTCGCATCGCTGTTTCCCGGCGGCAAGATTCCGGCGGGATTCTCGTTCATCACTCGCGATGACCTGACCGAGGGGCAGATCCATTACGGCCAAATGCTCTTCTCCGGCCCGGTGATCGCGGGATGGAAGGCGGCGCGCGCGGAGGAGCGAGCGTCCTACTTCGCCAAAATGTCGGCGCGCAGCGAGGTGGTCCAGCAGGTGGCCGCGGCCTATCTCCACTGCATTGCCGCCGCCAGCGAAGTGGACAACGCCAAGGCCCTCGAAGCCGCCGCCCAGTTGCTGTTCAGCCAGGCCCACGCCGCCCACGAGGCCGGCGTGGTGGCGAACCTGGACGAGCTGCGGGCGCGGGTGCAGCTCCAGGCCCAGCAGCAGGCCCTCATTGCCGCTGAGAACGCGCTGGAAAAGAACCTGATCCTGCTCAAGCGCGAGATCGGCATCGACCCCGGCCAGAAGATCGCGCTCACTGACCCTGCCCCTTACAGCGATCTGGCCGCGCAAACCCCTGAAGAGGTGCGGGCCGTCGCCTACAAGAACCGCCAGGACTACCGGGATTTGCAGAATCAGGCCATCGCCTACAAGGCCGTTCACGCGGCCTATCGCAGCCAGCGCCTGCCCAGCCTCAGCTTCGGCGGCTTCTACGACGTGAGCAAGGTCAACGGCGTCGGCTCGCACGGAAACTTCGTCGCCCAGGGCACGTTCAGCGTTCCGCTCTTCCGCGAGGCCAAATTGCGCGGCGATGCGGACGCGGCGCAGGCTCAATCGGCCGCCGTCGATGCGCAGCTCGCCGACCTGCGGGGCCGGATCGACCAGCAGGTGCGCTCGGCACTGCTGGACGTGGACGCAATCTCGAAGCTGGTCGCCGTGGCCCGCTCCAACGTCGAACTGGCCACCCGCGCCCTCTCCGACGAGACCGACCGCGTCAACGCCGGCGTGGACGACAACCTGCCCCTGGTTACCGCGCAGGCCACACTGGCCTCAGCCGAGAGCAACCTGGTCGAAAGCCTCTACCGGTACAACCTCTCCAAGCTGGCGCTGGCCCGCGCCGCCGGCGTCATCGAGCAGCAGTACCGGGTGTATCTGGGGCGGTAGGGCGGCGGGTTAAAGCTGCCTCGGCGCCGCGCGGCGGAGTATCCTTCCCAAGAGCATGTTGTTGGACCTTCGAAGCTAGCTAAGTGAACTGCGAGCAAGATGATGTTCCAACCTTGCCAAAGGAGCCTGCCATGCGCCGCTTCGCGATTGCCCTTCCTTTGTGCGTGTGTTTGCTGTCGAACCTCGCCTCCGCTCAGACGAAAGACAATGACCTAAGGACCTATCTGGACGGCGTTACGGAGCGCGGGCGCGCCCTCTATGCCTATGACCAGGCAGCTTGGCATGGAACCGACGCTTTCTTCGCCCTGCATCCCGACACCAACGGGCTCACCCACTACGTTTGCTCAAAGACCCCAACCGGCTGGCTGGTCACGTTTCCGAAGTGGAACGAAACACATGACAAGCTGTTTGTGGTGTATGAAGCTGCGGAGTCGGAGCCTGGAAAGTACGAGGCCCGGCAATACGATCCACCCAGGGAAGCCTCCGACGACCTGGTCGCCAGGGAGCACGCCCTGGAGCTCGCGCTCGCGGATTTTCAGCACCCGAACCGGCCCTATAACTCCGCCATACTTCCGGCTCCAGGCGGCAACCTGTATGTCTATCTCTGTCCCGGCCAGACGAAAAACACCGTCTGGCCCATCGGCGGGGATGTGCGTTATACAATCTCCCCGGATGGTAAACAAATCATCGAGAAGCGGCTGCTGCACAAGGCCATCCTCGACATGGAATACAAACCTGACGCAGGCATAGTCGGCGGCGCCCACTCGCATGTTCTGAGCGATGTTCCCGAAGACACAGATGTGCTGTACGTGCTGACCCGGCGGCCGCTGATTCCGGAGTACATTGGCACGCCAAAGCGAGTTTTTGTTGTGAATACTGACGGCACAATCGCCATAACAAAGAAGTGAGTGATCCGCTTTTCACCGCTGCCTCGTAACCTCTCGCGTGTAACCTGTAGATAAGAGGCACCCCCATGCGCTCGGGCAGGCAGTTGCAGATCAAGTACTACGTGGAGCCGGACGCGGCGGCGCTGGCGCGGCGGGCGGCGCAGTACTTTACGGAGATGACCTGGGAGGCGGTGGCCGGACGGGGACGCGCGCGCATCGCCATCAGCGGCGGCACGACGCCCAAGGCCGCCTTCGAGGTGCTCGCCGATCCCAGCCAGCCGTGGCGCTCCCGCATGCCGTGGGAGAGGCTCGACCTCTATTGGGTGGACGAGCGGGCCGTTCCTCCCAGCGACGCCGAGAGCAACTACCGCATGACCCGCGAGGCGCTGCTGGATCGCGTGCCGCTGCGGCCGGAGCAGATTCACCGCATCGAAGGCGAGCTTGACCCGGAGGCAGCCGCCGCCCGCTACGAGTCGGAACTGCGCTTGGGCTTTCGTCTGGCAACCGCCGAACTTCCACGCTTCGACCTCATCGCCCTGGGCATGGGCGCCGACGGTCACACTGCCTCGCTCTTCCCGCGTACCCAGGCTCTCAACGAGGTGAGCCGCCTGGTCACGGCCAACCATGTGGCGCAGAAGGACGCCTGGCGCATCACGCTGACCTGGCCGGTGATCAACTACGCCAGCTCGGTCTTCTTCCTCATCGCGGGGGCGGATAAGGCTAGTGTTTTGAGTGAAGTACTGACCGGGCCATGCGATCCCCAGCGGCTGCCTAGCCAGCTGATATGGCCCTCCAGCGGTATACTGACCTTGATTCTGGACAAGGCGGCAGCCGCGCTTTTACCCGCGACAGACGCGGAGGGCTGTGGATTTCTGGAGAGGGAACGATGATTCTGGCGGGCGATGTAGGCGGCACCAAGGTCGATCTGGCGCTGTATGACTTTGACAATGGCAAGCTCACTTATGCCCGCGATAAGATCTACCGGGCCAAGGATTACTCCGGCCTGGAAGGGATCGTAAAGGAGTTTCTGGGTTCGGAGAAGGTGACGGCGGCCTGTTTCGGCGTGCCGGGACCGGTGCGCGACGGGCGTTTGCGGCTCACCAATCTGCCCTGGACGCTGGACAGCCGCGAGCTTTCGGCCAGCCTGGGCATTCAGCACGTCTTCCTGATCAACGATCTGGAGGCCAATGGATACGGCGTGGCGGAGCTGGCCGACGGCCAGATCTACACCCTCAACGAGGGCGACCCCAGCCAGATCGGCAACCGCGCCCTGTTGGCCGCCGGAACCGGCCTGGGCCAGTGCTTCCTGGTCTGGAACGGGCACCGGCACACTCCCTATCCCTCCGAGGGCGGCCATGCCGACTACGCGCCGCGCAATGAGGACGAGATCGACCTGCTGCGTTTTCTCAAGCAGAAATACGACGGGCGCATCAGCTTTGAGCGCGTCGTCAGCGGCCAGGGCCTGACCAACATTTACGAGTTCCTGCGCGAGGTGCGGGGCATGGACGAGCCGGCCAAGCTGGCCGCGCGCCTGGCTGCCGAGGACCCCAACGCCGTGATTACCGAGCTGGCGCTGGCGGCCAAGAGCGAAATCTGCGAGAAGACGATGGACATGTTCGTCTCCGCTTACGGCGCCGAGGCCGGCAACCTAGCCCTCAAGATCCTGTCGGCGGGCGGCCTCTACGTGGGCGGCGGCATCGCGCCCCGCATCCTGGAGAAGCTCAAGGACGGCGCCTTCATGAAGGCCTTCACCGACAAGGGGAGGCTGAGCCAGCTGCTCATCAACATGCCGGTGCGCATCATCCTGGAGAGCCGCGCCGCGCTGATGGGAGCCGCGGCCTACGCCGAATCCAAGGCCGCCGAACTCAGCGGCATCTCGCCGCGCGCCGCTTCGGTGAAGTTTTAGCCGGCCGGAGTTTGCGGGCCGGAGGATTCCGCGGTGCGGAGGTTTGACGGTCATTGCTGCAAGGCGATGTCGATCTTCCGCCGGATGTCATGGGGTTTGGATGGGCCGCATTCGGTCAAGGCCCGGTCTTTGCAGGTGCGCTCGATGGTCTTGACGGGATTATTTATGGTGGCGCCGAGGATCTTTCCATCCGCCAGGCTGAGTTTGATTTCAACCGTGAAGTTCTCCTGGCCCACCGCGGCCGTATAGCTTCCGTCCTGCTCCTTGGTGACTCCCACCCAGTTGTTGGGCATATCGCCCACGGGCGTCTGCATCCAGGCGGCGGGCAGTTGCACGGTCGATTTCTCCGGGGGCACATGCCGCACCTCCAGCACCGCCGTCCCCGCCGCGGTGTCCATGGCTTTCAGCGTCATGTCGAAATCGATCGCGCTCTCCCCCACCAGCACCCGGGTTCCATCGGCCCAGGACGCGGGCGGCATGGGATTCTTGAAATAGAAATGGTCGCCCGCCTTGTTCAACTGCCCGGTCTTGATCGCCAGCCACAAATCCGAATAGAACGTCATCAGGTCGGTGATGGGGCCGATGAGCTTTGGATCGACCTTGCTGAGGTCGGGGACGGATGGGATTTGATTCGGATCGAGCGAGAGCCGCTGGCGAAAGGATGGAGTCTGGGCGGAAAGCGGGAGCGGCTGGCCGCCGGTTTCCATGCCCGACCACTGGTACTCCTCGAAGTAGGCTCCGGACGGGCCTTTCTTGACGATTCCCTTGGCTTCAAGGGTGTAGCGCCACGACTCATTGATGCCGTTCATCTTGTAAACGAGGGCTTCCCCATCGTGGTATTGGCGCTGCAACGGATTGCGACTCTGGCCAGGTGTCTGGCCGGCAAGCATCGCCGCGCCGCCGCAAAGAATAAGCCAAACTGCAAAGGTCTTCATTATCGAACCCGTCTTTCTCTCCTTTATAAGAGGAGGTTGTTTTTCATTTGCACATTTCATCGGATTGCCGCTCTCCAACCGGAACGCCGGAAACTGGAATATCGACTCAGCTTGAAATGCCCGGCTTGAGCTGTGCCGATCTTTCCACGACAGCTCGCGTCTTGGCGGCCGGAGCGCTGAACAGCAGCACCAGCAATCCGGCATAGGCGAAGGAGTCACAGGTGATCTCCACACTGTGCGTAATGCGCAGAACCCAGGGCAGGAAGGTGGCTCCGATGAGGCCGTAGATACCCACCACCACCGCGTGGGTGAGGCCAAGTGCGAACCAGAGGCCGCGGCGCGAGCCTTTCCAGAGCGCAATGAAGGGCAGAGACACAGCGAGAAAGATGATGCTGCGGAAGAGCTGCAGTTCAAGAATCAGGCTCAAATGCGGAAGCTTCAGCCCGGCAATTCCCGCGTTGTAGTAGGGGACAACAATAGGCCCAACACACATGCCGAAGATGAGATAGACGAGGGGCTAGGCAAGCCATGCGGCCGCGGTTCTGCCGGCCCATGCGAGGGGGCTGCGATGGGGCAGGCCGGCGGGCGGCTCGCGCCGGCCGAAGAGCCAACCCAGTGTGGCGCCGACGAGGAGCGCCAGAAAGCTGTAGTAAACGGCGGCCGCTGCCACCTTTCCGTCAAAGAAGTGGGTGAAGAACTTGCCTTCAATCGTGCCGTTGACGCCCAACGCAAAGAATAGGAACGCGCCCAAGGCAACGGAGCGGACGGCGGCAGAGGCGCTCAGGCCGCGCGCAAGCGGATAAAGGCCAAGCACGAGCACCGCGCCGCCGGCGAGCTGGAGAAGAAGCTGCGTTGCGACCGATGTTTGGCCGGGTATGGTTATCGGTCGCAGATGAAGGACAGTGGTGACGACGCCGGTGGCGATGGTGGCCAGGACAAAGGCCGCCCAGGCGGCAAGGAGTTTCAAGAGGTCTTTCATCGTGTATCCTCCCTAAGCCGGGCGCGGGCTTGGCCTGCCCAGGCGAGTTGGGCCTCAAACCCCTCAACCCCCGATTGAAAGGCAAGTAGGCCGGTATTCAGCGGCATTTGGGAGCTGGAGCGCTCGAAGTCGGCGCGCAGCTCCCCGGCGTAGGCGGCAAGCGCCTGCTCAAATTGGCCGAGAAAGCGCAGAGCTGTGGAGCGGGGGACGTTTTCATCCATGAAGGCAAAGCGCAGCATCAGCTCGGGGAGCTGCCAGATGACGTCCTCGCGTGTCACCGGCCGCTCCAGCCAGGCGACGAGCGAAAATGCTCCATCCGCTGTCAAAGAAAAGACCCTTCGCCGGCGCGGGTCTTCGGGTTGGCTCGAAGGCTTGGCGTTGGCGGCGATCCATCCGCGCGCCTCCAGGCGGCGCAGCGCCGGGTAGATGGACCCCGGACTGTCGCTGTAATGGCGCATGGCCGTCTTGGCAAAGGTCTTGCGCAGGTCGTATCCGGACTGCGGCTTCTGCTTGAGCAGGCCGGCCAGAGCAAATTCGAGGTTGGAAGTGGTCTTCATAGTACGTTTCGTACTATAGTACGCGTCGTACTATTTGTCAACAAGAATAAACACTGCGCAGGGCGGAACGGGTCCCTACCGCCGCATCGCCGAACCCAGAGTCGCAATCGTTCCGTGATAGAAGTACTGCCCCAGCCCCACCGTAAACAGCCAGTTGCCGTAATGCGCGTGCTCGAAGCTGGAAGCCGCCAGCGAGCCGGTCTCCGCATGGCGCGGCAAACAGCAGTCCGTCGCCAAAGGTGAGCGCCACGGCCGGCCAGTTGCGGAAGATGATGTGCAGAAACGCGAAGGCAGCCGCGCTGGCCGAGCCTTCCTCGGTTTCGCCCGCTCTCAGAGCGGTTCCCGTCCGATGGCCCTCATCCGGTTCTCGATCGCCATCCGGTCCAGCGTCTCCAGAGGCAGGCTGAGGAAGAGCTGCACGCGGTTCCGCATCTGCCGCAGCGTGCTGGCAAAGGCCGCGCGCTTCACATCGTCGCCGCCCTCCACGGCAGCGGGGTCGGGAAAGCCCCAGTGCGCCGTCACCGGCTGCCCCGGCCATAGCGGGCACAACTCGCCGGCCGCCTTGTCGCAGACGGTTACGATGAAGTCCATTTGGGGCGAATCGGGCTGGGCGAATTCGTTCCAGCTCTTGCTGCGCAGGGTCTCAACCGGATAGCCCAGCGCTTGCGCCTGTTCGATGGCGAAGGGATTCACCCTCCCTTTGGGGTGGCTGCCCGCGCTGTAGGCCTTGAAGCGGCCCGCGCCCAGCGTGTTGAACAGCGCCTCGCCCATGATGCTGCGCGCCGAGTTGCCGGTGCATAGAACGAGAATGTTGTAAGTCCCTGGCATGATCTACTCCAATCGAAATCCGCTCAGTTGCATCAGCACGGCGCGCGGCTGGCGAGATTGCCATCCGAACCGCTAGGGAAACTCCGAACAAGCTCTTGCCGTGGGACCAGCATTTCCTCAGAGGCTAAAGCCTATTCATTTATTGAGCCGTCTGCGGCACGGCTAAAGCCATGCCCTTTCAAGGCGAACAAGGATGTGGACTTGATCAAAGGTTCCCTAGTCTGCAATCGCCGCGCTGCCGCGAATTCTCTCCGCTTGCGTTTCCTTGTTTCCGGTTGCCCAGAGATACCACACCAGCCATGCGGGCGCACTCCAAAGCGTCCAAATATAAAGGGACGATGGACTCCACATGAGTCCGATCAGTCCGGCTTCGACCAAGGCGCTCAAAAGCGCCAGAGTTGCCAACTTGCTTCGGGAACGGGTAACATACGCCCCTTGAAGCAGGGCCGGTATTGCCAGAACCTGATCGTAGAGTAAGGTGTACGGCGCCACAATCAGCGAAACCAGCATCAGCACACTGCCGTCTTTCATCCAGTCCCACCTGAAGCGGCGAGGCCAGAAATACCCCAGCCCCCAAATGCACCCCAGGGCCGAGGGAAGATATTGCAGCCAGGCCGCGTCTTTGTCGATCCAAAGACGCAGCAATGCGCTCAGGCAGGCAACAAACTCAAAACCGTTACCCGGTTGGCGAAGCATCTGAACATACTGGCTCCACTCCATCGGGATGATGAGAAATGCAACCGCGCAACTGGCAGCGATCGCTGTTGCGGCGCCGATCAGTATCTTATAACTCCTGGATACAATGGCCCACGCCAACAGCACCACTCCGAAGGGCAGAAACAGGTGAGGCTTAAGCATACCGAGCCAGAACGAGACCCCAGCCAGGAAGGGGCTGGTGCGATGCAGACGCAGAAAGAGCACCAATCCGAGCAGCGCCAGGATAGTGGTCTGCCCCATGATCAGACAGATAAGCGCCGGTCCGAAAGAGTAGCCGAGCAGGTAGCGGTAGTTGCGGGGACGCCCATCCATGACCCAGAGCATGCGTACCGAACCCGCGAAGCACGCCAGCAGCAGCATCGACCATGCAATCGATGCGGACCGCAAGCCGACAAGCCCCAGCGGATACACAAGCGGCAGAGTCCATGGCGGGTTGCCCGTGTATACGATGCGCTTCGAGCCGGGAAGGCCCGCGGCGCGCTCTATCCGCACCAAGGCATCCCGGTCATAGGGGTTGCCATGGCGCGCGATCTGCTGCCCGGTGGCCCAATAGACTGCGCAGTCGCGTGAGCCTACGGCATTCTCCGACACTGTCGCAAAAAGGAAGAAATAGACGGTAAACGCAAACGTCAGGCCACAGGCGGCCGCAAGAAAAAGTTTTGCCGCCTCGCGAAGACTGTTCCGCATAGTGCGCGACTCTCCGGTCGTGGTCACCCCCGGCGCTGGTGTCTTGTCATTCCGCTTTGGATCGGGGGATTGAGTTTGCCGCTCCGCGGCGCACTCCGGCGCGCTCATTTCGCGGTCTGCCCCAACCATGGGAATGTGAGCCTTTATCACTATGGAGACATTCTACTTCGTCGATGGGTTGGCGCAGCCGCCCGGTTTCGCCGCGCGGATAAAGGCGCTCATAAACTTGCCCTCGACCTGCGGTGCGATCGCATCCACATCGAGGCCAGCTTCGACAAGGAAACTCCGCGCATCCTGGATCGAATACACGCGCGTCGGCTCAATGGAAATCCCGGTAAACCCGACCTGCGCGAGCTTGGCCGCGTACTCCCGCTCCTCCAGCGCGCCGGCGATGCAGCCCACCCACAGCAGCATGTTCTTGCGCACCTGCTCATCGACCTCGCCGCGCACCACCACGTCGGAGACGGCGAACCTCCCGCCCGGCTTCAGCACGCGATACGCCTCCCGCAGCACCCGGCTCTTGTCGGCGGAGAGATTGATAACGCAGTTCGAGATCACCACGTCCACCGATGCATCGGGTAGGGGAATGTTCTCCATCTCGCCCTTGAGGAATTCGACGTTTTCGACCCCCGCCTGGCGTTGATTCTCTCGGGCCAGAGCCAGCATATCGTCGGTCATATCCAGTCCGTACGCCTTGCCCGTTGGCCCCACGCGCCGGGCCGAGAGCAGCACGTCGATGCCGCCGCCCGAGCCGAGGTCCAGCACCGTCTCGCCGGGCTTCAACTCAATCAGCGCAGTGGGATTGCCGCAGCCCAGCGACGCCAGCACGGCGTTTGCCGGCAATCCGCTCTTCTCAGCCTCGTCGTACAGGTTGGTCGTGACCGGGTCGCAACAGCGCAGCGCCGGATCGCCGCAAGCTACCGAGCCGCTCTTCCGCACCTGCCGCGCCGCAGCTCCATACTTTTCCCGCACCAGGGTCTTCGTGTCCATGGTTCGCGCCTCACATTCGCTTTAGCAAATATATGAAACGCGCTCATATTTGTCAACTCATATATGATATTTGCATGGTCTGCGGCTCAAAACCGATCGATCTGGCCAGCCTATTTGCGGCGCTGGCCGACCCCACCCGCCTGCGTCTGCTCAACCTGATGGCCGGACGCGAGGTCTGCGTCTGCTACTTTGTCGAAATCCTCCGCCAGGGCCAGCCCAAGATCTCCAGACATCTTGCCTATCTGCGCAAGGCCGGCATCGTCGCGGCCCGTCGCGAGGGCAAATGGATGCACTATAGCATCTGTCCTCCGGCCGATGCAGCCGCCGCGTCGATTCTGGCCGCCGTGCTGGCTTCGCTGGGCCGTGACAGGCGGATGCAAGCCGACCTGGCCCAACTCGACCGCGCCCGCACCGCCCCGCAACAGCTTGTCGTTCCCCGGAGCGCTCCCCGTCCGGCGGCGATCGCCGCGCGCGCAGAATCCTAGCGCCGCGTCCGTCCGATTCCGATTCGAGGATGCGTGCAATCGGTCCAGCGGTGGAGTAAAATGTCCTTTCAGTTTACCTGCCATGCAATTTGGTTCACTAAGCCCTGAATGATGTTTAAGGCTTGGGGAGCAATTGCGGCGGGAAAATAATGCTTTCTCCCGTATCTTCCGATAAACCCCTTTGGAGCCAGCTTGGAGAGGCGGGTCGGCTAAGGGAAGAAAGCGCGCGTTTTGAGACTTGAGTCCCCAGGCATGGCCGGAAAGAGCGGAGAGTGGCGCAAGCGGGTGATTGACGCTACTCGCCTCCGTGTGGGAGAAGCAAGCAAAGGTTTGTCTCCTGGCCGCCAACCCTCGCCTCCTTTCTGTGCCGTTGGCAATCCAGGTGACGGTTCTTTCTTTGCGGGCTACCTGATTGCCGGGTAAATGGGCGGATGCCTGGGCGAACGATGGAGCCCGACAATGGCTTGAGTGTTTCGGGTATCGAGAGAGTTGAACCATGGCGGACCGACACGTCGAGTTCGATTTGGCTTCGGCAGTTCGGAGAGAACACCTTCCGCACCGAAGAGCCTGCCTTGTCTTGATTCCCACTGTTCTCGCGCTGCTGTTCGGTCGGGCGGCTTTCGCCGCTCAGGAAGAGCAGGAGAGGGCGCAGCCCTCGAGCATCTCCTCCACGGCAGATGCGGCGCGCGGTCCGGCGAGCGAGTTGGCGGGGCGGCAGGCTCCAGTTAGTTTGCCCACCTTGACCACCGCCGAGGCGGTTCACAACCTCACGCCCTCCGAGGCCAAACTGCATTATCCCGTGCACCTGCGGGCAGTTTGCACGGTCTGTTTTGCCGACTGGCATGGCTTCTTCGTGAATGACGGAGTGGCTGGCGTGTATGTTGAGACCAAGAACCAAGCCTTGTTGACTGCCGCAATCCATCCTGGAACGTATCTGGATATAGAGGGGGTTACAGGTCCGGGTGAGTATGCCCCGGTTGTCGACCAGAGCACTTTGCGGATTCTGGGGGAAAAGCCGCTGCCGCCTGCCCAAGAGGTTGGCCTGGATCGCATTTCGACCGGCGTTGAGGACGGACAGTGGATTTCCTTCGAGGGCACGGTGCGATCGGTTAGGCTTGGAGATCCGATGCTGGCGATGGAGGTCGTGTCTGGACGATGGCAGATCGTAGTGAACACTCCGCCTGGGAAGAACGACTACAGGAGGCTCATCGATGCGCGGGTGCGAATTCGCGGCGCCGCGGGTCCGGTCTTCAATCAGAGGCGCCAACTCATCGGAGTTAGCGCATACGCCCCCAATTTGGACTACATTCAAATTCTCCAGCCCGCGCCCGCCGATCCTTTTTCCCTGCCATTGAAGCAACTGAGAAGCGTCTTCGAGTACACGCCGGGAGTACGTCCGGACCATCTGGTTCGAATCCGCGGGGTTGTTTCCGCCCGTTGGGGCCAGACCGTGTTTATCTACGATGGCAATCAAGGCGCCGGGGTGCTAAGCCGCGAGACGAACGATCTGGAACCGGGGGATGAGGTGGATGCCGTGGGATACCCCGTGCTGGGGGAAACAGCGCACACCCTCGACGACACGATCTTCCGGCGGCTGGGCACTGCGCCGCTGCCGGAGCCGAGATTCGTGACTGTCAAAGAGGCGCTCTCCGGCGAATTCGAGGGCGATCTGATTCGCCTGAACGGCCGCCTGATCGAGCTGAAGAAAGACTGGGGCCAGTACACCATGCTGGTCGACGCGGGAGGCACCGTCTTTTCCGCCATACTTCCCCGAGAGCTCAAAGATCAACCGTTGACCGGTTTGAGCGAAGGCAGTCAGATTCAGCTCACCGGCGTCTGCGTGATATCGGATACCCAGGCATTGCGGCATTTCCGGCTTCCCAAGGCATTTGAAGTTCTGCTCCGCTCGCCCTCGGATGTGGTTGTGATCCAGAGCCCATCATGGTTTACGCCGGCTCATACGCTTCTCGCGCTGGCATTGGCGCTGACCGGAACGCTGATTGTGCTGGCCTGGGTGGTGGCGCTCAAGAGGCGCGTGAGGCAGCAGACGATTCTTCTCCGCGAAAGTGAAGAGCGATTCCGCCACATGGCCCTGCACGATGCCCTGACGGGACTGGCGACCCGCCTGTTGCTGCAGGACCGGATGGCTACTGCGTTGGAAGCCGCTAACCGCCATAAGGCGGGTTTGGCGCTCCTGTTGGTGGATCTGGACAAGTTCAAAGACATCAACGATACCTTTGGCCACCAGGCCGGGGACGAGGTGTTGCGCGTTACCGCGGATCGCTTGCTGGATGCCGTACGCAAGACCGACACGGTGGCCAGAATCGGAGGCGACGAGTTTGTCGTCCTGCTCACCGATGTGCGCGATCCACACATTGCGGAGAAGATTGCCGCGAACATTGTGGAGACGCTGACAGAGCCCGTTTTCTTTGAGGGAGGCGAGGTGCCGGTTACGGCGAGTGTCGGCATTTGCTCGGCTTCGGCGGGGAATCTCGATACCGAAGCCCTGTTCAGAGGGGCGGACGCAGCTCTGTACCAGGCCAAGGCGTGCGGGCGAAACTGCTATCGGACGGCCTCGCCCGAAATGGCTGTCGCCCATACACAGAATGCAATCTGATGCATTCGTGCGGAATCGCCGTTGACTCAGCTCAATGCGACGGGCAATGCAGGATACGCTTTGCCGCCGCTCACGCCTCAGCTACTCTGGATTCAGCTATTCTGGATTCACCCTGAGAACCATTGCCCACGACATCGGCAAAAGACCGATGCCTAGGCAACCCGGGAAGTGAAGATGCTGCGAGGGGTGAAACTCACCTGCTGAAGGAAGGCTGAGAGCGGATGAAACGCTGGCTGCTACGGCTGGCCGTGGTGCTGATGGCTGGCCTTGTGGCCGTCTACGCGGGCGATTGGGCAGTCTTCAAGCTGCGCGGCTCACCCAGCGAAAAGGTGAGGGTCAACCGCTACCTGACCATTCCGCTCAAGGGCGGCAAGCAGGAGTTCGACTATCTCGGCTCCATCGACGTGCCCTGCTCGGTCTCCTTGTTTCCGCAGGCCGGGCAAGCCCCCTGCTGGCAACTGCGGCGCAACCCCAACCAGGGGACGACACTCTAGGAGTTTACCTGCGGAGAAAGAATCCGCGGGAACAGGGCTGAACATGGTCTGGTGATGCAGATCACGTCGCGGAGATGATTCGGCGGCTAGCATCGTTGCATCTCGCGTTTCTCCGAGGGACGATGTACAGCCGCACCCAGAACGAAAACGGCACTTACAACACCCGCTGCCTGGACTGCTTCATGACCGTTGCTTTTTCCGTGGAGACAGAATCGGACTTGCGTCTGATTGAAGCCCATCACATTTGCCCGGAAAAGGCGCTGGCGGACCTGCTGGCGCAGGAACGAACCCTGGTATCCAAATCCAGACTGAACTAACCGGCGCGCCGCACAGCAGATTAAAGCCGCCTCCTGGCCCCTGGAGGGTATCTGCAACAATATACTTCGCTTATCAGGGGGTGCTCTATGAATAGTGCCCCAATTCCAACCTTTTGTGATAAAGTGGCAACTCCTCCGGTGAGCTTGCTTATGATCCTCCATAAGTGCCATGAATACTATGATTTCTGCGATGGACTTGCCCAGTTTCGCGGCGAAATCACGCAAATCAAAGAAGACGAAATACCAGGCGAAAATGGACTCGGCATGGCTTCAATGCTTGCGGGAATCTGAATGATTCAAAGGGCGGAGTTAGCGCTCAAGTTGAGTCTGCGAACAACCGGTTCGTACAGTCTCTGGAGAAGCAAGAGAATGCTCTTGACGCGCTTTTGCATAAACTGAACACCCATGTGCTGTGTTTCTGAATTCCGCTGATTTCCAGCCAGCCCTGTTGGTCGGACTGTTGGCTGGAATGGGGATTCAAGGCTGCATGGATTCAGCTCCCACAGCGGGTGCCACGTCAACGCCAACAGTGGTGCAAGCCGTTCCAGCTCCTGAGCCGCATGGGGACGGCGGGCCGAATGGCAGTCCAAAGCAGCAGCGCCATAGCCAACCAAATGCAAAAAGGGGCGGCTGAGCATGAGCGATAGAATATGATTGTATCGCTCATGTTTGTTGGGTATGATGAGCGATAGAGAGGTTCGCTATCGCTCATGGCATGGAACTGGCAAAAACTGGATTGGCCAAATTTCAAGTGGGACCGTTCCCAGATGTCTGCTGTTGAGGAGCAGTTTCTCCTTGGTGCCGGCGTTGTCATCGGCACGGCCAAGCACCTGGGCGAAGACGAGCACAATCAACACCTCGTGGAAGTGATGAGCGGAGAAGCACTGACGACCTCTGAGATTGAAGGAGAAATCCTCAATCGGGCTAGTGTTCAATCCTCCATCCAACGTCAGCTTGGACTAGTTGCCGACAAGCGGCGCCACGCCAGCGGAGCAGGGGATTGCTGAGATGATGGTCGATCTTTTTCGATCATCCGCTGAGCCGATTTCAAACGAGATGCTGTTTCGCTGGCATCGCATGGTGGCCTCCGGCAGAAGAGACCTTGGCGATATCGGAATATACCGCACAAGCAAGGAGCCCATGCAGGTTGTGTCCGGACGAATTGGCGCACAGAAAGTGCATTTTGAAGCTCCTCCATCGAAGCAAGTTCCGTCAGAGATGAAGCGGTTCATCTCATGGTTCAATCAAACTGTGTCCCAAAGTGCGGAATCCCTGCCTGCCATTACAAGGGCGGGCATAGCCCATCTGTATTTCGAGTCAATCCATCCGTTTGAAGATGGTAACAGCCGGATCGGTCGCGCCATCGCCGAGAAAGCGATGGCGCAGAGCTTCGGTCAACCCCAGTTCGTGGCTTTGGCCACGACGATTCTCGCCCACCAGAAAAGCTATTACGAAGCCCTTGAGAAGGCCAATCGCGGGACTGATGTCACCGCGTGGCTTACATGGTTCGCTGACATCGCGTTGGAAGCGCAGCGCCGGACCATCACGCAGGTGGAGTTCCTGATTGCCAAGACCAAGATACTGGACCGGCTGCGCGGCCGCATCAATGATAGGCAGCAGAAAGCGCTCCTGCGGATGTTCCGGGAAGGCCCCGACGGATTCGAGGGCGGTTTGAGTGCAAGCAACTACAGCACGATCACCGGAGCCTCTCCCGCCACAACAACCCGCGATTTAACGGATCTCACAGAAAAAGGCGCGCTTGTCCGCACGGGTGAGCGGAAGCACGCTCGCTATGCGTTGGATCTGGCCCGAGGCTGAAACAACAAGGCAGTAAGGGCCGCAAGCCCGCCGGAGATCGGTGACCGACTGGAACCCCACCATCGCATTCTCCGGAGAATATGCGGATATGTCATTATCTTTGAGCAATTTAACGGCATGTCAAGGGCGGAGTAAAAGTAGACCACTGGGGCGGAGTAAAAGGGAGCCAGTGGAGGGTTGTGAAGGGGTATTTCGGGGGAGGAGGGGCGCTGGAGCGTAGCGGAAGCGCCTCTCCTCCCCCGAGG
>Ga0326728_10002270_pt1 | contig 64719 bp, 57 predicted proteins | sample MB3enrmetagenome_FD_207602 | JGI IMG/M metagenome (GOLD analysis project Ga0326728, IMG submission 207602) | Lab enriched peat soil microbial communities from McLean, Ithaca, NY, United States - MB31MN | ecosystem: Environmental > Terrestrial > Soil > Wetlands > Peat | place: USA: New York...
ATCGACCGTTGTCGTGGGCCAGGGAGAGGTGGCCAACATGGATTCGGTAACCCCCACCGCTCTGGTCGATCGCCTGGACATATCCCAAACCCCCGGCGCCGACCGCACGAACAGCATGGCAATGATCACCGACTATACACCTGCTGCCTACGTGACCCACGACATGTTACACATGCGGGGCGGCCACCAGGTGGAATGGCTGATTGACGGCGTACCTTTACCCAACACCAATATCGCCGCCAACATAGCCCCGGTGATTGACCCCAAGGACATAGACTATCTGGAAGTGGACAGAGGCAGCTACGAGGCCGATTTGGGCGACCGTACGTACGGAATGTTCAACATTGTGCCCCGCAACGGCTTCGAGCGTAACAACGAGGCGGAACTCGTCACGACTGTCGGCAATTGGTACCAAACGAACGATCAACTCAATTTCGGGTCGCATACCGACCGCTTCGCCTATTACGTCAGTGTCAACGGGAACCGCAGCAACTACGGCCTCCAGACCCCCATTGCGCAGATTTTTCACGATGCGGAGAACGGCTATGGCGGATTCGCTTCGTTCATTTTCAATCGCGACGCCAAGAACCAATTTCGACTGGTCACCTCGTTGCGGGAGGATTATTACCAGATCCCTTATGACCCGAATCCCAATTCCATCGGAAATCAGCAATTGGTGCAGGCGGGGGAGTCCCCCAGTTACGGCCTCCGCGATGGCGAGCATGAACGCGACGGCTACGTCACCTTCTCCTGGGTCCACACCTTCAATGCCAATACGCTGCTTACGGTTTCCCCGTTTTATCATTACAACAGCGCCGACTACAAAGGAGGCCCGAACGACTATCCCGTCATCTCCAGCATGAATCAGGATGCCAATTACGCAGGCTTGCAGGGAACTCTCAACGAACACTTCTGGAAAAACGACCTTGAGGCCGGAGTGTACGGATTCGCTCAGCACCAGTCGAACCTCTTCAATAACCAATTCACGGACGGCAGCGAAAACTTCCCCGCCTCTTCGATTGGCGTAACGGGAGGCCTGGAGAGCACATTCGTCTCCGACAAGTTCAAAGTGACCTCGTGGTTGACCTTAATCGCCGGGCTCCGCCAAACCCACTTTACGGCGGACGTCGTGGAGAACGCGAACGACCCCCGCTTTGGTCTGGCCATCCGGGTTCCGCACCTGAACTGGGTCTTTCGCGCCTTCTACGGCAAGTATTACCAAGCCCCGCCCCTGGTGACGGCCACCGGCCCCCTGCTCGGTTTAGCGAACAGCCAGAATTTTACTTTCGCTCCCCTGCACGGCGAGCGCGACGAAGAACACCAGTTCGGCGTCACGATTCCTTATCGCGGCTGGGTCTTCGACGCCGACACATTTCAAACCCAGGCGAGCAATTGGCTGGACCATAACAATATCGGAGAGTCCAATCTCTTCTGGCCGATCACCTGGGATGCCGCCTTGATTCAAGGTTGGGAAGTTACCCTGCGGTCCCCTCGTCTCTGGCATCGCGGCCAGTTTCACCTTGCTTATTCAAATCAAATCGCGCAGGCAACCTCACCCATCACCGGAGGTTTGATTTGCCCTTCGAGCAACGACACGGCATGTCCACTCGATATACTGCCGGGATACTCACCGGTGGACCACGATCAGCGAAACACCTTGAACCTCGGTTTCAATGGGAATCTTCCGTGGCACGCGTACGCTTCGACCAATGTGTACTACGGCTCGGGGTTCACCAACGGGATTCCGGACGCGCAATATCCGGGGGCGTATCTGCCTGCACACATGACGTTCGACCTTTCGCTGGGCAAATCCTTTGGCGAGAAATACACCGTTTCCGTAAACGCGCTCAATGTGACCAACAAACGCGTGGAGCTGGACAACAGTCTGACCTTCGGAGGCTTTCATTACAACGACCCACGACAAATTTACGTCGAATTCCGGTACCGCTTCCACTTCTAAACTACTGCGCGGCGGCGCATCGGCTGATATGATGGGGGACATTGCAAGGGAGTTACCAATGCGTGCGCAGAGGTTGATGGCTTGGCTCGCGGGCTTCAGCCTGCTCTTCGTTCTGGCTTCATGCAAGACGCAACCGCCGTTGCCGCAACAGCGCTTCGAAGTGAAGGGCAAGGTCGTAGCGGTCGACAAGAGCGAGGGGACGGTGACGCTCGCGCACGAAGCGATCCCCGGCTACATGGCGGCCATGACCATGGCTTACCCCCTCAAGGACAAGTGGGCCTTTGACGTTCTCAAACCCGGCCAGAGCGTGCACGCCACTTTGGTGGTCGAGACCGATCACGCCTGGCTGGAAGGCATCGTCATCACCGAGCAAGCCAGGCCCGAGAGCGGCCCGCTTGCGCCGCCCCAGGCTCTGCGCCTGCCGCAAGAGGGAGCGGACCTTCCGGACATCCGCCTCTTCAACCAGGACGGCAGGACCATCGACCTCCACCAATACCACGGCAAGGTACTGGTGCTGACCTTCATCTACACGCGCTGCCCGCTACCCGACTACTGCCCTTTGATGAGCAAGAATTTTGCGAAAATCCGGGATGCGGTCCGCGCCGACGCCTCACTGGCCGCTTCCACTCATCTGTTGAGCATCAGTCTCGACCCGGACTACGATACGCCCCCCGTTCTGCACGCCTACGGGTTGGAGTGCGCGGGTAAATCCACCCCCGACCCGTTCAAGGATTGGGAGTTTGTCTGCGGGACCGCCGAGCAGATTCGCAAGCTGGCGGAATTTTTCGGCTTGAGCTACTGGAACGACCACGGCCAGATCGTGCACGCCCTGGTCACCGCGGTCATCGGCCCGGACGGGAAAGTACGCAAGATATATCCCGGCAACCAGTGGCAGCCAGTAGACGTCCTCGGTGACCTGCGCAGCCTGCTGTCGCGTAAAACCTAAATTTTGACAATTGGCAAGCGGCTCTGCCGCCCCGATTGTAGGGGTACGGCTTGCCGTACCCTCTGCATTTCTATCGCGCGACCGAACCAAGAGGGTACGGCAAGCCGTACCCCTACAACACCACCCCCCTCACGCCCCCCGGCGGATGATCGGCTTCAGATCGTGCGGTGGGGGCATAAACATGTTCTGGGCGGTCAGCCCGCATTCCTTCGCCATTTGAATGCCGTACCCCACGCGGCCGACCTCTTCCCCGTGAGTGTTCGACCCGAACGAAAATTTGAGCCCCGCGGCTTTGGCTTTCAGAATGAATTTCTTGCTGGGCACTTTATAGGTACAACTGATTTCCATGGCGATGGTGTGCCGGCGAGCGGTCTCAATCACCTTTTCCATGCGCTCCTCAGTCCACAGCGTGCCGTAATCGTGCAGGATGTCGTCGGGCAGGAACGTGGCATGGGCAAGGATGTCGATGGGTTCCACGTTCATGACCTCGAGATTAAAGGCCACGTAGTGTTCCATGAAATCCTGCGCGTCGGTGATCACGGCCTCAGGGGTCCAAAGTCTGACCAGCCTGCCGTCTTTATCGGGGAAAGTGAGCGCATCGGAAAGAACATAATCCAACCGGGCGATCATATCCGGCGAGAACATCTTCGACCACGTCAGTCCCCCGCCCTGCATGCCGCGGTAGACGGGCTGGCCCTCCCAACGCGCCAGGTACTGCTGCATGTCGGCATCGGTCTTCATGCCTTCGCCGACCCCGCCGTGCTCCGCGATGCCGACCTTGACGCCGCGCTGGCGGGCCAACTGCAAGACGTGCTCGATGGTTGTCGCGCCTTCCACGTGCACGTGGAAATCCACAATGGGGAAGTCGAGTCCGGTCGCGGTGGGCGGCGGCTCTTGCGCGCGCAGGCGGGTAAAAGGAAGGGCCGAGACAGCGCCGGCTATTCCCAGGAAACTACGTCGGGAGATCGCAGGAGTGAGCATCAAGGCAGGCCTCCAGATGGAATTTTCACCGAGTATGTTACTACGTATTGGAGGCCGCAAGAACCCTCAGTTGAGCCAAGGCCACCTCGCGGGGCCGTCGCTCCGGCGTGCTGAAAAATCCAATTCTTGACAATGGTCGTGGGGGAGTGCCTGACTGTAGGGGTACGGCTTGCCGTACCCTCCTGGTTCGGTCGCGCCATAAAAATGAAGAGGGTACGGCAAGCCGTACCCCTACAACCAGGCAGCGAGCGTAGCGCGGACCTCCGCTTTTGGTCCGCGGCCCTTATTGGGCGCGGGTCAGCGCCAGCACGGCGTAAGCCGTAGCCGCGTCGCTCATGAAGAGGTTAGTTTGGGGAGAGATGTGCTTTTCCATGTTCAACGAATAACCCACCCAGCGGCCATCGGTCATATCCTGATTCGACCTCAGCCAATCCAGGCCGCGTTTCACCTGGGGCTGATCGGGCTTGACCCCCGCCTGTTGCAGCACGTAGGTGACGACCCCGGTAGCATAGCCGTCGCTCTTGGTCACGAGCGGCGTGCCATCATGCCGTTTCCACCCTCCCACGAAGGAAGACAGGCTGAAGCCTCCGTCTGCCTGTTGCTTGGCGAGCGCTTCCTGAATGATGGCCTTCTGTTGGGAACGGGTCAGAAGGTGAGGGACCTTCGTCGACGCCCAGAGCAGAATCAAGCGGTTAATCAAGATCTGCGAGTCGCGGTTCTTGACCAGATATTCACGCAGCATCGCCATGCCCTCACGAACCTCACGGGATGAACGATAATGGCCGGGCGCGGTCCCTACGACCAGCGCGGCGAGTGCGGCGCCGAAATACTGCGAGTCGCCCTCCCAGGGCGAATTGTGAAACTGCAGCCAGGACCACGCGCCCCGCGCCTCGCCGGTTTTGAGTTGCGTTGCCCACATGTTGGCGAGCGCCAGGCGAGCGTCGGCGCTCAGCTTACCCGTCGGCGCGTCATATCCCACCAGGATCACCGCGTTGAGAACGGACTCGGTGCCGCGCGATTCCACGGTCTTGGGGACGCCTCTTTTCTCGTCGGAGTAAAACGGCTCGACCTCCTTCCACATCCGCACGCGCTTGGTCACGTTGGCGAGAAGCCTCTGTTCCTGGGGTGAGGGAGATTGCTCAGCCAGCGCCGCTCGCAGGGAGGGACGAGCCATGGCGTAAGGCAACACCGTGTGGCAGGAGACGCAAAAGGTTTGATGATCGCGCGCCGCGCCCTTCCAGCTCACCCACCAGTCTTCCCGTTCGTCGAGGTAAGCTGCCGCCGCCTTGGGGCTCCAGGTGGGAGCGTTGGCGGTTGAGGAGGGTCCATCCGCCGCGAACAGAAACGCGGCCAGGAGTGCGGCCAGGGTGAAGGTTGCCAGTGTCACCGCTTTCAAAATTCACCTCCGTTACATTTTGCCAAGAAGAACCCACGGTCAAAACTGCATTGACCGTGGCTACCCCCTCGTTGTAGGGGTACGGCTTGCCGTACCCTCGTCATCCTTATCTCGCGACCGAACCGGCAGGGTACGGCAAGCCATACCCCTACAATTTAGCAGCGGCCCTTTGCCACTTGGAAAAGAACAGCCCTAACCCCTTCCGGCGGAAGAGGCCCTCCCTCAGTATAGCGCCCGCAGGCAATGTTAACAATTCCAAACCGGGCAGCCAATTCCCAAGCAGCTTCCTTCGGCTCCGATGAAAGCCCGCAAAGCGGGCGACATACTGTGGCCCGCGGCGAGCCAGCCGCGGGAACGCCCACTACCCCACATTCGGCAGTGGTGTCATTTGGTGTGGCACGGCCATCTTGGCCGTGACCGTTCACGGGCGGGACGCCCGTGCCACTTCCCAATGACACCACTACTCCCACATGCAGTGGTCCCAACCTGAACGATGCTATGATCGCTCTATGACCATCAGCACCAAGTATACACATGCTGATCTGCTCGCTATGCCCGACGATGGTAAGCGCCGGGAGATTATCGACGGACAACTCTACGTGACACCTTCGCCCGTGACTCCTCATCAGAGAATCCTCCGAAATCTCACTTTCGCCTTGGGGAAATTCCTGGAACTCCACCCTCTGGGTGAGCTGCTGTTTGCTCCTATGGACGTCATCCTGGGCGAATATGATGTGGTTGAACCCGATCTGCTATTTGTCTTGAATGAACACCGGCACTATCTGCAAGATTGGGTGCGGGGCGCTCCGGACCTGGTGGTTGAAATCCTCTCACCTACAACCGTGGCCCGCGATCGCGGGCTCAAGATGAAAGCCTATGCCCGGTATCGCGTAGGGGAATACTGGATCGTCGACCCCGTAGCACAGGTGATTGAAGTATACCGGCTGACCGCCGAGGGCTTCCGCCTGGCAACGACCCACGCCCAGAACGACATCCTTGAAACCTCCCTGCTCCCCGGTTTTTCTCTGCCCGTCGGGTCAATTTTCCAACCCTAGTCGACCTTGGGGCAACTCTGCCCCCTTTCTGCAAAGTTGGGTAGTGGTGCAGTTGTAGCGACGGTCTATGACCGCCGGCTGTCAGCAACCACCCCGGCGCTCAGCGCGCCACCCCTCCTCATCTGAGGAGGGGAGTTTTTAAGAACTCCCCTCCTGATTCAGAGCCTGCCCTGAGCCTGTCGAAGGGAGGGGTGGCGCCCTGGGCGCCGGGGTGGTTAATCGCGCCGGGGCGGTTATCCGCACCGCCCCGTTGGGGCTCATTCGCAAGCTCGGACACTCCCCAAAGTTGACTTGACGCGCGTTCACGGGGCCTTGATAATTACCCTGCCTCGCGGGGGGGCAAACATTACTAAATTGAGGGAGGTTCGTATGGCTGCTACACGGCGAGCCCTGGGCGTCTGTTGGTTAGTCGTCTGTTTGGGCCTTGTGCCTCTGGCCTGGGCTCAGGAGGTGACAACTCATACCATGCGGCCGGTCATTCGAGGACGGCAAGCGGCGGTATCGTCCATGAAGGCCGAGGCCACGGAAGCGGCCCGGCGCATCCTGGAAGAGGGTGGGAATGCCTTCGATGCGATTGTGGGCGGCCAGGCGGCGCTGGCGGTGACCGACTTCCCCAGCAACGGCGTGGGCAGCGATGCCGAGGTGCTCATCTACGTGGCGCGCGAGAAAAAGGTCTTCTCCATCAATGCCGAGCCGCCCGCCCCCAAGCTTGCCACCATCGATTGGTATGAGAAAAATAATGGCGGCAAAATCCCCGAGAGCGATGGCTTGCTCTCCGGCGGGATCCCGGGGGTTGTCGACGCGTGGTACATCCTGCTGGACCGCTGGGGCACGATGAGCTTCGCGCAGGTGCTCGAGCCAGCCATCGAGCTGGCGGAGAATGGATATCCGCTCAGCGAGGCTCGCGCCCGCGCCATCGCCACCGTCGCCAAGATTCGCAAGTACCCTTCCACCGTCAAAATCTACTTGCCCGACGGCCAGCCCCCCAAGGCCGGCGAGATTTTCAGGAATCCCGACCTCGCCCGTACCCTGAAGAAATTGGTTGAGGCCGAGGAGGAGAATCAGTCGAAAGGCCGCCACGCAGCGCTCGAGGCGGCGCGCGACCGTTTCTATAAAGGTGACATCGCCCGCGAATTTGCAGACTTTTCCGAGGCCAATGGCGGTCTGTTCCGTTACGAGGATTTCGCGGAATACACCGCGGAGGTCGAAACCCCGGTCTCCATCGACTATCATGGCTACCAGGTCTTTAAGGACCCTTCCGCCACCCAGGGACCCACTGAACTATTTGCCCTCAATATCCTTGAAGGGTTCGACTTGAAGGCCATGGGCCTTAACAGCGTCGACTATATTCATACCAACGTGGAGGCCATGAAGCTGGCGATGGCCGACCGCGAGAAGTATCTGGGCGACATGGACTTCATCAAGATTCCCTACGAGGGGCTGCTGTCGAAAGATTACGCGCGCGAGCGCCGCAAGCTGATCGATCCGGCCAAAGCCTCGCTCGAATTGCGGCCGGGGTCGCCGGAAAAGTTCATGAGCGGTTCGCCCGAGCCGGGCCGGCAGGTGCGAGTGGTTTTGGACGGCAACGCCGACCACACGGGCGACACCAGCTACATCGGCATCGTGGACAAAGACCGCAACATGGCGAGCTTCGAGCCCAGTCTGCATAGCGGCTTCGGAACCGGGGTGGTCATGGGTGACACCGGCATCCTCTTCAACTGCCGCGGCGACTACTACTCGCTGGTTCGGGGTGAGGCCAATGCGCTCGAACCCGGCAAACGCCCGCGCAGCACGCTGCAAAGCACGCTGGTCATGAAAGATGGTGAGCCTTTCGCGATCCTGGGAAGTCCCGGCGGCGACGATCAGGTGATGCGCACCATGCAGACACTCATCAATGTGGTGGACTTCGGCATGAACATCCAACAAGCCATTGAAGCGCCGCGCTGGACGACCAGCAGCTTCCCCTCCTCGGTGTTCCCGCACACCATGTACCCGGGCGCCATGGCCGTCGAGGCACGAATTCCCGAAGCCACCCGCGAGGCGCTCATCGCGCGCGGGCATAAGCTCCAGGTGGCGGGGGCCTGGTCGCTGGGATCGAACGCGGGCATCGTCATCGATCAAAAGAATGGCGTGCTGAGCGCCGGCGCCGATCCGCGCGTCGAGGCGTATGCGTGGGCGTGGTGAAGAACCGCAGACCTCAAAAGCGGAGGTCTGCGCTACGCTTGCTATCCACCGGCCGGTGGTCACTCATTTTGATGTGCCACGGCCATCTTGGCCGTGCCCGTTCACGGGCGGGACGCCCGTGGCACGTCAACCTGAGTCACTACCCCCCGGCCTTTCGCCTTCCCATCTTTTCTCAAATCCATTAGCATGGATATTTTCCGCTGACGCGAAGGTTCGCGTCTGAGTTAGACCGTCAACGTATGTCACTCGGTTTCGATATGACCTCCTCCCCAATCCGTGTCCGCTTTGCGCCTTCGCCCACTGGTTACCTGCACGTGGGCGGGGCGCGCACGGCGCTCTATAACTGGCTTTTTGCGCGTCATGTGGGCGGCGTCTTCATCCTTCGCATCGAGGACACGGACGTGGACCGCTCAAAACCCGAACTCACCACGGCCATTCTGGAGAGTCTCGAATGGCTCGGGCTCACCTGGGACGAGGGGCCGGTTTATCAATCCGAACGCTTGCCGCGTTACCGCGAGATGGCCGCAAACCTCGAGCAACGGGGTTACGCCTACCCTTGTTTCTGCACGCCGGGGGAGCTTCAGGCCAAACGCGCGCAGGCTGAAGCGGAGCGTCGCGCCTGGAAGTACGACGGCACATGCCGGGCTCATTCCGCGGCGGAACGTGAGCGCTTGCGCCGTGAGGGCCGCCCCGCGGCGATTCGCTTCCGGGTGCCGGCGGCCGGCCAAACGAGTTTCGAGGACCAAGTCTTCGGGCACATCGAAATCGAGAATCGCGACCTCGAGGACTTCGTCCTGCTGCGCTCGGACGGCCACCCCACGTATCACCTCGGCGTCGTGGCCGATGACCTCGACCTGCGCATCACGCACGTAATCCGCGGCGCCGACCACATCTCCAACACGCCAAAACAAATCCTGATGTACCAGGCTCTCGAAGCGCCGGCGCCGGTCTTCGCCCACCTGCCCCTGATTCTGGGGCCCGATAAGCAGCGCCTTTCCAAACGCCACGGCGCGACGTCAGTAGGCGCCTATCGCGAAGAAGGTATTTTGCCGGAAGCGTTGGTCAATTTCCTGGCGCTGCTCGGCTGGACGCCGCCCGGCCAGAAGGAAATCGTGCCGCTCGAACAGATGATTCGTGATTTCGAGCTGACTGCGGTTTCGAAATCGAACGCCGTCTTCGATCTCGAAAAGCTGGCCTGGATGAACAGCGAGTACGTGCGGAGTCTTGCGGTAGAACGGTTGATCCCGCTGGTCAAGGAGGAGCTGGCGAAGGCGGGGCTGGGAATACGGGGTACGGGATACGGGGTACGGGGTACGGGATACGGGGTACGGGATACGGGATACGGGATTCGGGAGACGGGATACGGGGTTCGGGATTCGGGATTGGCGACTGGGGAGGACGAGGGGTTTAGGCAGACCTTACTTTTGCTTCAATCGCGGGCGCGGACGCTTAAGGACTTCGCCGTCTCCTTCCGCGCGTTCTTCACGGACGAGTTCGCGTATGACCCTGAGGCGGAAAAGAAGTTCTGGAAGGACCCGGCGTTACCCGCCCTGCTTCGCGAACTAGCCGAGCGTCTGGCTAAAACGGATCCGTTTGACCTCGCGTCGACCGAGCAGGCCTTGCGGGGGCTCGCTGAGGAGAAAGGCGTCAAGGCGGGTTTGTTAATCAACGCCACGCGCGTGGCGCTGACCGGTCAGGCGGTGGCGCCGAGCTTGTTTGAGGTCATGCTGGTGCTGGGGCGCGACCGCGTTACCACCCGCCTCCACCGCGCCGCGGCGCATCTGCGCTCCGGCGGGAAATAGGTCCCTTCCCACGGCTGGCTCGCCGTGGGCCAATTGAGGGCGCCCGCCACGCGGGCTTTCAGGCGCGGCGGACAGTTACTTTAACGCCGATCGGGGTCGGGGGTGAGGGGGTTTTAGTATAGTGCGTCCCAAATCGTGGTGCATATAACCGTCAGGGTCCATGTTATGGTGCTGAGCCTTAGCTCAGCAGGCGCTACAGGTAAACAAATTTTCCACACGCAACCCTAGCATTAGCCGCGCAAAGCTGCTCGGCGCGCCGCCGGCTGCGCACTCCGAGACAGCGATGACCATTCTCGTGAAATAGCTGCCGGCAATCTCAAGGGCACGAAGTACTCAGCCGGATATAAATAATCTTCTCCCGATTCGTCGATGACCCGGGCATAGCCTTCCTCCGCAGCCGCCCGGTCGGGCAGAAGCTGATAAACCTTCCGGGGTTCCAAATCCTCTGCGCCGTCGTTGCGGAGGCAAAGAACGAAGCTCGATCGTGGTCTCTGGCTTTTCATGATCGTCAGTCCAAGAACCGTTTTATCTTCCAGCCCTTTCGACCTACACCGTGTGCTTCATACCAATGCACTTCGGCCCGCCGAATGGAGCCACTCGCCAAGCGAACTGCGGCCATTCCCTTCTGCTTGCGCCATTGCCGGCCACCGTAGCGCTTACGCAAAAACCTAAGCCTGCGGATGCCTTGCCCCTTGGCGATGATTTCAACCTCAGAGATCTCGCCCACGATCTCGAAGTGCATCCTCCTCCAATCCACCGCCAGCGCTCGTCACTCGTCACTGGTCACTGCCCTTTGCCAGTGTCGATTTTCTTCCGCAGCGTTTGGTAGGTTTCCACGGCCACAATGGCGGCGGCAAGCACGGCGCCTACGGTCGTGAGCACCTCCGTGGTATCCTTCAAAACCTTCAGTAGTTTCCCCACGGTCATAGTCCTCCCACGGGCAGCCAAACTTCGCCCGGCAATCCTTCATTATACCGTTCCAGGCTCAAAAATGTCGCGCGCACGCCGTCGGGCAACACCTCCAGCATCCCGCAGCAACGCGGCAGGGAGAAACGCTTCTTGCCCGCGCTGCCGGGATTGAAGAAAAGCCTGCCCCCAAGAACATAAGAGCAAGGCTCATGACTGTGGCCAAATATCACCACGCGACAGTTGCCCGGAAAGCTCAGAAGGAATTCCCGGCAGCGCTCAGCCGGCTTCCCTTGGCGCGGTGTGGCCTGGGCCCAGTCACGGACAGTCGCTTGTTCCGCGGGCAGTTGGTGGAGCATGTAGATTTCGATGCTCCCAAACCGACGTGTGAGGGTGGGCGGAAGCTCCCCGGAGAGCCCGTCAATATTGCCGCGGACCGCCCGGACGGGCGCAATCGCCCGGAGCGGATCGAGTATCGGCAGAGGACCTACGTCACCAGCGTGTAGGATTTCATCCACGCCCTCTAGGAGTGACGAAAGTTGTGGGTCAAGGTACCCGTGTGTGTCCGAGACCACTCCAATTTTCATGGCCCCACCAAATCGGTACCACTCCTTTATACCCTATTCAGCACCACCCCGGCGCTGGGCTGTAGCGGCGGTCTATGACCGCCGGCGGGAGTTTCTACATTTTGAGCCGCAGAGCCGCCCTGCTAAGCGGAGGCGCTTAGCCACTGCACGGTATGGCCGTTTCACGGCCAAGTGGATGACCCTGGCAAGGGAAGCTGGGGAGCATGAACGGGACCCTGGCGGAGAAGGCAGCGAAGTGACCCGACCTCGTACCTCGGCCACCCTCTCCCCCGGGAGAGGGAAATGGTTTTGCGCGCGCGCACGAGCGCGCCCGGAAAAGAATTTGTCACCTTCTCCGAGGGGAGAAGGTGGACCGCGACAGGCGTACTCATCAGCCGTCGCGGGCCGGATGAGGGGTTACTTCCGCGCCCTCCTTGGCCAGTTGCCGGCCACACACAACCACGGGTTGGCCGTTTATCGTCAATGCAGATTGTCGCCGGGTCCGCTGTCGTCCGCGGGGAACGAGGAAGTTGCCCTTTTGCTCAACTATGATCGCCTGCGAGAGCGCTCGTTTATTGCTGGCCGGTATCGAAACTGAGACGGAAATACATTGAATCTTTCCCCGTGCGGGCTGGAAATTCATGGGATCGTTCAAGCCTGGACAAAGAAGTCCTGGGTGTCAAACACCAACGCGTCCTTCTCAGAGGCTATTGTCCCTTGATCACTCGACACGAGTTTATATGAAACAAGCGATTGACCTTGGGAGGAAGGGTAGAGTTGACGCTTGAGATAATCAAAAACTGATTCCTCGTGAACGGCGATGACGAGTTGCCAGCCCAAATCATCTTTGAGCGATTTGAGCACTTGTGCGAAATCCTCGATTCGGATCTCGTCCATATTCTGTATTGGGTCATCGAGCAGGAGCAGCCCTGGGTGTGATGTCTGTGCCGTAGCGAGAGCCAAAAACATGGCGAGGGCGCATGCATTCACTTCCCCCTGACTAAAGACTGCCTCCCCGGAATATGTTTTCCCCCGGTAAGCCGCCTTCCATTCCGCCTCTGCCTTGTGATAACGCACACGGACTTGAGGGAGTGTCACCTTCCAATACGGGTGCCCACAAATTCTTTCGAACAAATCAGCAAATTGGCGCGATATGTATTGGTTGGCATACGTACCCAATGATTCTTCAAGCTGATTGGATAGGACAGTGTGAACGGCTTGGATTGCTTCAATCCAGTCGTCTACTCGTTCTTTTGCTGCCTTTGCCTCAGCAAGTATGCCTGCGAGATTGGTTTGCTGTCGTTCCATTTCAACGAGCTCGGCCATGAGCTGAGATGCGCGCGTTGAAGACGCAGAAATCTCGGAGCGAAGACGCGAAACCTTATCAGCCAGACCCGTAAGCTGATGAATCGTCTTTTCGGCTTTGCTGATCCGGTCCTGTTCGTATGCATAGACTTGCTGCAACGAGCAACCCACCCCTATCGTTTCGTCGTAGTTACCCAGAAAGACTTTTATGTTGCTTAGAAGGCTTTGCTCTTCATCTTTGTGGTCTTGGATCACATGTTTAATCTCCGCAAGGTCTTTGATTTTTTGTCGTCTGGAGTCTTGAATTTGCTTGAGGTTTGTGCGGGCCAGGGAAAGGCGATTATCATATTCGGATTGTTCTGCCGTGAGGTTTTGGAGTTTACGTTCAATGTGTTCCCTGAGATTTTCTAACGGCTGGTCACAAACCGGGCAGATATTCGAGTCGCTCTGATCCCTCGCGTCAATTAGGAGTTTCAACATGGCGGGGAGTCGCTTTTCAGCGATGCCCCCCGACTCGAGATCAGTCAACTCGTCTTGCGCTCTTTTGAGCTGGTCGTCCAAACTTTTGAGTTCAGTCTCAAGTTTGACCGAGAGAGACTCGTTTTCAGCAAATACGTTGGCACTGGCCCTTCGATCCTCCTCCTGCTCACGCAATCTCTGGCACCTTACTTTTGCACGTTCCCCCTCAGCCTTTACTTGCATCGCATCAGCAAGTTTGGACTGAAGGACGCTGTCAACAGTCTTAATTTGCTCGTCCAGCGTTTCGAGGGACTCGTGCGTTGGTTGGGCCACCGGAGGTTCGAGCTGCATCGATATGTAATTAATATCGTCAAACCATGAAGCTAGTCCGCCCGCCGCCACTGCGACGGCCTGGATTGAGTCTTTAAGGGACTTGATCCTAACCTCCGCATCACTGAGACTTTTTTGTTTCCGCGCGTAGGCTTCCGTCATGTTCTGAAACCCCGCGTCACGCCGGGTGATACCCGCTTGGGCAATTCCGTCCAGGAGGACTTCGCTCTTCTGGCTCATTGCAAGAATCTTTATGATTTCACCCAATTTCAAAGGACCGGACGATATGACACGGCGCATAGTTGCTTGCGGCAAGTAGGTTGTGTTCCGGAATGAGTTTATCTGCTCGGAGTCGAGAGCCGGCTTAACTTGGAAGGTCTTTTGATTCCTGTTAATTTCCGCTGACGTGGCACCGTCGGCCCCATTGTGTGCCCATTCCAGCGTCAGTCTCGCTGGAGCATCCGGTTCCCGCACATTAACCAAAACCTGTCCAATGGTTTCGATTCCGGCCAGCCGCTCAACAGACCCTGTTAGGAAGAGTTCGAGAGCTTCAAAGAGGCTTGTTTTGCCGGCACCGTTCTTTCCGCAAAAGAGAATGACTGAGTGAGCTAAATCTATCGCGGGTTGCTCGGTGTTGGAAAACGCCCGAAAATTCTTAAGAGCTAGGCTTTTCAAGCGCATCTTGTGCCTCACTGAGTAATCGTCGATATTCATCCGTGAGTCGCTTCCTTACCTCCTCCGCGTCGCTAGCTTTTTCTGAGATCTCAAGAACGACCCTCAAGTGGGACTTCCTAGAATCCGGCGCCCCTTCAATTAGGGACTCGACGGTCTTGCTGGTATGAATCTTGCTCAAGTGCATATGCCTGAATTTCGGCCTTCCTATTGAAAGAAGCCTTGAGCTTATCTCTTCATCTGACATCTGAGCGTCTACTATAAACAGCCTGCATATGCCATTTAGATTTCGTACCACTTCGCTGGCGCTCATCGCAGGCACAGGAGTATCCGACAGCAACACTGCCGATACTAGGTGCCGCTTATTGCGAGAGTACAGGCTCCAAACGAATGACTCCAATTGGCGGGAGAGACGTTTGAGGCTGTCCACAGTCGGATTAGACTTGTATTCAATTACTACCAGCGTGAGCGGGTCTGACGAGCCCAAGACGGCGTCAAACTGAAAGGGTTCACCGACGAAGGAAGCCCTTTCAAACCGGCGAAAGCCTCCAGTGCTCTCCAATATTCGCACCACGCTCTCGATCTTAGATTGCTCCTGCATGGCTGGTCATCCATCCAATTCTTCTTTAATTGCATTCAGTAGTTCAGTGAAACTTCCCGTCGCAAACACTCTCTGGGGAGGAATGAATTGCTCAATAGGTTTCTTATCGCCTGGAAACTTGCTCCCCAAAATTGGCCCGGGAGGGAGCTTCTCGACCGCTCTTTGGAGGTAGAAGTTGCACGGCAGGATTACGATCTTGGGGGATGGGAGGTCGTTATCATATTGCTGCAGCTGTCGCAGATATGTCTTCATTGCCCCATACGCACTTTGCGGGTATTGACCATAATAAGGGATAAGTTGAAACCGCGACCCAGATTGAGAGTTCAAGATATCGACGCCCCAATAGCTATGACTCAATTGAAAACTAATGTGCGGCTTGTTTCCAAGTAAATCATAGATGGCAGCAACCAAGAGCACGAGCGTCAAGTCCTTCTCGGGCTGGAAATCTAGGTTTGTATACTTCCCCTTGCTCCGGATTTCGCCCCTCAAAAACAATTCCCGCACATGACTCAACCCGATGGGGAGTAAGGCGGCGTCGGTCTCCCATCTTGTCTTGGGCGCCCCGATAAGGCGGTCGAGAATGTTGGGAAAATCATTATTTAGAAAAGCCTCTGCATGGTCCAGAGCACCTCTCCATTCTCCTTCACTCCATGCGAACGGGCGCTGGCAAGCCTGCAGCGCACGTCCGTGTTCGACTGCACCTAGCAGGCGGGATTTGATCCACGCGAAGTATATCGTTGCGAATAGATCATTTGCATCCAAAGGAATGTGTCGAGCTTCATCACCTTCAATCAGATCGCGGGTGACGCCCTCCACCGCGAAAGGTTGTGCGATGTAGTATGTTGGTGCCGATAGGTTATCGGCGCGCCGATCAAGAACGATTTTTCGTATCCCGATGCACGCATCATAATCACTTCCCGAAAAACCGCAAATCAACACCACATTATTGAACAGGGTTTGCATCGCCTCCACTTGCCACGAGCCAGGCAAACTGGCATTAATCAGGTCTTGTCGCGTTAAGACAATTTCCGTCAGTTGCCCTGGGAATTGAGAGGCACAGCCGTGGAGCTTCGCAATTATGACGCTCGGCCCGTCCCTCCGGCCCCTCCAACCGACTCTGGTATTAATGACAGATGCGATTTCCTGGATTGGCGTAGGAATGGAGCTTTCAATTGCAACCTCTACCAGCCGGTCCCAGTTAAATGTAACCACTTCCCGAATCACTCCCTCCGCGACAAGGAATGCGACGTAGCAATGAGCTGCATCGGGACTGCCCCGCTGGAATTCCTCGAATTGGAGGGCCTCTAATAGGGGTTGCCGGTCACCGTACACATTTTCCAGATCGTGAAAGACATCGCCGTAAATCTGGCATAGAGGGGAGCACACGTCATCTTGCACGTCTGGGTCGAGAGTTCTGAATACGCTCAATGGCAGCGGATCGGGCACCTCGTTACCTATCTTTCGTTTTACCCGTGCTGCGAACATATACTGTCCGCTGTAATGGTTGAATCGGGCCTCCAAATCTTGAGGCGGGGGAGATGGACAAAAGGCTCGAGCGATCAGCCGCGAAAGCATCGGCATTCGGCGATGGGAAATGCCGGAACCGGTGCATATAGTTAGCTGTCGGCCGATCCCCAGCGTCTGCCGGAAAACAGGCTCCACCAACTGAAATTGTTCTCCAAAACTCCCTGACATTCTCTTCCGACGATTCCTTTGTTAACACCCCGCAGTTCGCGTGATGTCTTGGAGGTGGCCACGGTATCCCCGCGCGTTCCCCTCCTGAAAGTGGGATTCTCTCATGTCCGATCCCGCGCGGCAATCGTTGGCTTGCAGCCCAGTCGGGTAACACTCCCAAGGCAAACTCCATAAATGTTCCTCGTCGCGCGCTCCGAAACAATCCCAGCGAGTCCCGGCTTCGTGTCACGGTGACGTTCACTTGGACGTGTAGTCGCCTACCCGTGGATGTGGTCTGCGCGGTCACCTGTGAGGGGGCGGTCCGGGGGGGTCGCCGTCAGAAATATAGAAACTCCAGGCGGCGGTCTATGACCGCCGGCGGGTCAGCACCACCCCGGCGCTCGGCGCGCCACCCCTCCTCATCTGATGAGGGGAGTTTCTTAAAAACTCCCCTCCTGATTCAGAGCCTGCCCTGCGCCTGTCGAAGGGAGGGGTGGCGCCGGAGGCGACGGGGTGGTTATTCCCTTTAACGGTTATAACCGATTATAGCGCTAGAGAAAAGCTGCGCCTGTGATGCGGCGCTCGTGTCAATGTTCGCTCGGCAGATAGATCACGTTGTTTGCGAAGTAGAGGATGATTTCGTCGAGCGGGAAGTCGGTGAACTCAACGTGTTGGCTATATACGATGTTGTCGTTGCCGTCGGAGCAGACTAGTGCCGCGGTCCGATCGGAATGCACCCCGAGCGTCCAGACCTGGAAGGGTTCGGCGGCAACGCACTTTTCATCGTAAATTGTGATTATCTGTCTTTGTTGTACGACATCGAGGCAGAGCAGCCTGTTGCGAGGACTCACGGCACGATGCTTCTTCAGATTCGACCATCCTTAATTCGGATCGTCGCCACCGAATAGAATCGGCTTTAAGTGACAATTCACCATTCATTTCGGTTAACTCACATGGCGGTGAACAGCGCGACGCACGGCGCGGGCGTCGCGCCGGAGAAGCCGGCGGCGAAGAAAACGGCCAGCCGGAAGCAGAACGCGGCCAAAGCGCCGAAGAGGGCGACTAAACCTCAGTGACCAGGGCCAAGGGCCCGTTCCATGGGCCTGATTCGCCAATCCAAAACTGAGCCGGCCACCCTGGAGCGTTGGTTCCGGTTTCATTAAGCACGAACACATCCATCCGGTTCGCCTCTCCAAACTGCGCCGACGCGGCTACAAACGAACCTATCGACACGGGGGAAGCAGTGCTCGCCGAAGGAGCGAGACCCGGAGGACCGATCTGTTTAGGACCATACCAGAGGCCCGAGGCATCCAGCCAGAACACGTACAACGTGCCCGTCTTGTCAATTAGGAACACGTCGGTCTGGGGAGAAACTCCGGGTTGTTGCGCCGCCGCGACCGGGGCTCCGGAAACGGCGAAATCCGCCTCGCCGATTTGTACCGGGTCGCTCCAGTTTCGCGAGCCCCGAACCCAGAACATGATCAACTGCCCACTCTTGTCCACCAGGAAGACATCGGTCCGGTCATGGACGCCGGCGTGTTGCGCCGTCGCGATAAACGCGCCCGGAACGAAAAGACTCTTGGGACCAATTGTCTGAGGCATGCCCCAAGCCCCGGAGACTGCCGACACCACATTCAGCTGCCCGACTTTGTCGATCACGAACAAATCGGTCTGCTTGGGAACTCCGAACCGTTGCGACGCGGCCAGCGGGGCTGACGCAGGAAATGTGGGCGTACCAATAAGTTTGGGCGTAGGGCTGATCGTCCCCGTATCCGGAATCGAGAACACGTTCAATTGCTCCTTTGAGTCAATGAGGAATACGCCCGTTTGATTCGCGTCGGCCAGCCGCGATGCTGCCAGATTGCCGTGACTTTGATACGGGCCGCGGCTGACCTCTTGCGCCTGGCTCCATTCCCCTGTGTCCTTGACCGAGAACATGTACAACCGTCTAGCGGCGTTAGCGTATTCTTGACCGACCACGAACACGTCGGTCTGATTGGTGGCGCCTTGAACCGCCGCAACTGCCGCGTAGGGGCGCGACATGCCGGGCGTGCCCAACCGTTTTCGGTGGCGCCAATGACCGTGTCCTTCCACGGAGAACACGTCCACCTGCCCCGTTCGGCAAACGCCATAAAAGTTGGTCTGGTCTGTTCCGAATTGCCGCGACACCGCGAAACGTCCGCCAGGGACATAAGTCGGCGGAAGCGTGGTGCTGAACGGCTGTACGATCTCGGTGCTGGACCCCTCCGGCAATTCGCCATACGCGCTATTCGACGACTCAATTGTCCCGCCGAAGGCGGCGCATGTGGGCCTACCGGTCGCAGCCATGAGGGGGCTTGTCGCCGAATAGATGATCGCCCCTGCGCCCGAACTGAGGTAGATGTAATCGCCGTCGTCCTTGCCGACAATCACTAGCTGAAAGGCATAGAACGGCGCCAGCATCGCTGGGGTAACCGAACCTCCTCCCTCGGTTTGCAGATGCGTCAACTCGATCAGCCCGCTGCTGGTGAGGTTTCCTCGATTGTCGACAACCGTAAACGTCGCGCCAGCGATGTTCCCGCTCGCATCGTTGGACAGACCAATCGTGAACTGGTAGCCTGCCGGCAGCGTGGGGCTGGTGCCCGGAAGCGTGAGCAATGGGAAAGTTTCGTTGATTTGCTTCGGGGCTATCCAATTCTCTATCGTCGCCGAGATCTGTCCGCCATCCGCGCTGTATCCGATACAGTATTGCTGCCACTTTGGATTGGCGTCCTTTGGGGAATTACCGTTTAGTTGAATGCTAAGTCCGCTACCGGCGAGGTTAACGTCCTGCGTAATTTCAATTGTGACGGAGAGATCCGTCACCGGCGTACATTCGCTTTCTTTGAATGGGCTATAGAGAAAGTAGTTTGAATTGCCCGTCAGACCAGAGCCCGGGATGGAGACGTTCGGCATAGTTAGCACCTGTTTTGATCTTAACCGGAATTTCCGTTATGGACCTCCGGCCTGACCGGCAACCTACCACTTGACTGGCCCAAATGCAACCGCAAGGTGCCTCGGACAGTGAACGCGCCACCGAACACGTTCGTATGGCCTCCCTGAGCCTTCCAAAAGGGCGAAACTGACCCTTTCCCGACCGATTCCTCCGACACGTTTTCTTTCTCCCTCCGCTGTTCGCGCTGAAGTCCGCCCCGTTCGCTGGCTTGTCTAACCAGCAGCTTCTGACTCGGTCTCCCCACCGGGCGCGGCAGCAGTTCCGCAATATCCCGCTCCAGGTTATCGTTGGCCGGGATGCGGATGGCGTACTTCACGCCCCGCTCTTCCAGCGCCTCGTAGACCTCCGGCCGGGCAAAGGCCGCATCACCCCGCGTGCGAACCTTGGAAATCGATCTTGAGGGAAGCGTTGAAGGAGAGCTGAAAAAGCTGTTTTGGGCTTTCACCCACAGGGTATCTACCTCCGGAGCCTTGCCATCGCTTTCGCACCCGCATGAATATTGATGAAAACGACGGTCCGAAGATTCAGAAATATAGTTCAAATCGGAAATGCGGGTTTAATCCCTTTCCGCCGGGATGGTTGTTCGCGGTAGGGCGGTTTTCCGCAGCGCGATGGGTCTTAGTTTCTGGCCGCCAATTCTCTTTGCGAGGCCGGTCACTTGTTAGGTGCAACGCCGGGGGCTTGTCGTTCCTCGTTGATGATCTTATCCACCAATTCCTTTGCGATGGGGCAGGCCGGATGGCTGATTCGGCAGGCGACAATGCTCCGATTGCAACCGCAAGGGCAAGGCTCCATGTTCAGGCGGAAGAGAATATGGTTTCGTTGCTCCTTCGAAAACCCCTTCCAATCCACGCCGGGAGCGTCGGTCGCATCGGAAGGAACGAAATCCGGGATGACCTTTGGGCAATCAACGGGCGGCGGGCGGAGCGGGGCGGGCGTGAATTTTGACCGGGGCGGGGCCATCGCCCACACGAGTACCCCCAACAACCCCACGGTCAGCAACGCCAGCGCGAGGGAACTTCGCGGTTTGCCCTCACCCGGCGCCGGGGGAGGACTACTACTCGAGTTGGATTCGCTCGAAGACATCGGAGTTCACGGGGTTCACCGGCTCGGTGCGCGGCACGATTTTCACCGTCAGGGCCAGGGGCACGCTGGCGGGTGGAAAGCAAGCATGATCGTTGCAAGCCTGGTACGCAAGCTTTCCCTTCAAGTCGTAAGAGCCCGGCTTCACCATCTTCCCCACCTGGAGCAGCGCTCCCACCACGATCGTCCCCTCATAGACGGAAAGCGAGACGTCGGAGAACTCGAACTTTTTGAGCTTTCCCTTCGGATAGACGATGTTCGCGACCGTGATCTCGGCGCTGGGGTCCAGCTTGAGTTCCGTGGGAATCAGATAGTCCAGGGTAGGCTTGTGGTCGTTAATGTGATAACCGGCCGCGACCTCCGCCACGACCGCCATTTTCAGTGGGGAGTTGGCATGGGCGGCGTCGGTGGCCATGATGGCATGCGCCTCCACCAGCGGTTTGTTGCTCTGCGCCTGGCCTAGGCCTGTGGCCATCAAGGCGAACAGCATGCTGAAAAAGAGCATCCGCATAGGCTGAGAATCTCACTCCTTTCATGATGGGAAGTCTCACCTTTCGAACCCTGCGTCTTTCCGTGTGACCCCTAACCGGAGTTTCTCACCGGGCACCGCCGTTTTCCACGAGCGGCCGGAAGGTCGGGGCTTTATCCCCGCCGGAATCGCGGCTCGCACCCTCTGTTCATCGCGCCTTAGGGGGCCGACGGAGCCGCCGTGGCTTCCCCCTTGTCCTTCATGAGCGCCGCCAATTGCTCCTTGGCCAGCTTCAAGCTAATGCTGCAATGGCGGTCAACCTGACGGCATTTGAGCAAGGTGAAGTTGCAACCGCAGGTGCACTTCTGGCCTGCCAGTTGCTTTTTGAAAGCTTCCTTTTGATCGGCACTCAGCTTGGTCAGGTCGACACCCGGGACTTCGGAATCGACTACGGCCGGGTCGCCCAATTCGATCTTATCCTCCGAGAACACCCGCCCCGCTTGCCGGAAGGTAGTGGCCTCGGCATTGGGGCTCATGGCCAGCAATTGCTTGATCTCATCCTCGAAAACGTCAAAGCCGGTGGCGCCGACGTGTTTGGCATAGATCCGCCCGTCGCGGCCAATCAGGAAAGTTGTGGGAAGTCCCAGCACCCCGCCGTAAAGCTCCCCCAGCCGGTCGTTGCCGATGGCCACGGGATAATTCATATGAAATTCCTTGTAGAATTCCACCACGGGTTCGGCGCTGTCGTCCATCGAAATACCCACGACGGATAAACCCTGGGACCCATAGCGCTTTTGTAACTCCACGAATCCGGGGATTTCGATCCGGCAGGGACCGCACCACGTCGCCCAGAAATCGAGCAGCAGGACTCTTCCCTGGTAATCCATCAGCCTCACCGGCAGCCCCGTGATGTCGGTCAGGGAGAAGGCGGGGGCCATCAGATGCGCGCTGCTGGCTTTCGCCTGCGCCCGCACGGCAGGCGATATCCAGTAGCGGTTCAGGAAATACAGGCCCACCACCAGGAGCACCGCCAGCAGGGCGCCCAACAGTAATTTCCACGGCTTCCCCCTTCTCCTTTCCGTCGGCGAAGCCTCCACTGGCTTCTCCGTCGGCGAAGGCTCCGCAGCTTTCGGTTCTTCCATAGCCTACACCTCGCAATCTTACCACTCTGACGCCGGGCCGTGGGACCGTTTGCCACAACCGCGATCGGCGCATCCCCCGCCTTGCAGAGTGAACTCCGACCGCCCCGACAACAATCCAAACTGACCCACTGCCTAACGCCGGGCGGGTTTGGGCGCGGGCGCCGCAGCACTGGCCGGCTGCTCCGCTCCCGGCACCACTCCGCCCCTCCGCGATGCCTGGACCCTCGATTCCGGGCGCGCCGCGGACCCGGCCTTTCGAACAGGTTGATCGCCCCGGCCCCCCACCGCCTCCGCCGGAGCTTCACTGTGATGCGTCTGCCGCCAAATCATCGCGATCGCTACCCCCGCCAACGCCAGCAGGGCGATGAACTGCGACGTGGAGAGCAGGTGGTGAAACACAAAGCCCCGGTCCTCGTCACCCCGCAGGAATTCCAGGAAAAATCGCGCCACGGCGTACAAGCTCACATAGCTAAGGAACACTTCCCCGTCCCAGCGCCGTCGGGAAAATCGCCACAGCAGGATACCGAAAATGACAAAGGTTGCGAAGGATTCGTAGAGCTGCGTGGGATGGAGCCGAATACCCAACGGAACACCGGTAACTTGATGCGCAAAGGTACTGGAAAAAACCACCCCCCACCACGCGTGGGTCGGTGTGCCGTAATCACAACCCGCATTGAAACACCCCAACCGCCCGATACTCTGCCCCACCGCCACGGCCGGCGCCAGCACATCCGCCATTTTCCAAAACGAGAGCTTTTGCACCCGCACGTACCAGATCACAAAGAAAAGCGCCGCCAGAAACCCGCCATAAAAAACCCCGCCCGCCAGCAGTGTCGAGAGACTGAAAATTTCGCGGGGATTCGCGCGGTAATAACTCCAATCCGCCAGGATCATCAGGACCTTGGCGCCCACCAGTGCCACCAGAATGATCCACGTGCAGAAGTCCAAAACCTGGCCGGAATCCAGTCCCGCGCGGCGTCCCAGGCTCATGGCGGTGAGAATTCCTGACAGGATCGCTAGCACCAGCAGGACGCCATAAGTCGGCAGATTAAAAGATCCGATGCTGACTAAAATTGGGTGCAAACTTTTCCCCTCGTATCTTCAAATACCCCGAGACCAACGACAACTGCCGCGACGGTTGTAGGGGTACGGCTTGCCGTACCCTCTTTAGTTTTATTGCGGGACCGAACCTAGAGGGTACGTCAAGCCGTACCCCCTACAACCAAGCAGCGCAATCTGACCTTACAACGAGAACCGATTCAGAAACGAAAAGTAGCCGGAGATGACTGTGAACTTATTGAAGGCCATCAGAACGCCCAGCACGATGAGGAGCACGCCTGAGGCCACCTCCACTACCTGCAAGTGTTTGCGGAATCCTCCATAGAATTTCAAAAAAGTGCTGAGCCCCAAACTCGTCAGAAGAAAGGGAATGGCAAGTCCCGCCGAATAAATCGCCAATAGGAACATTCCCTGAAACACGGTCTCGCGTTGGGCGGCCAGCGCCAGGATAGCTGCCAGGATCGGCCCAATGCAAGGAGTCCACCCGAAGGCGAACGCGAACCCCAGCAAAAACGACCCGGTTAAGCCACGCCGCGGCGCGCCGGTATCCAGCCGCGCCTCACGATAGAGCAGGGGGATTTTTACCAACCCCGTCAAGTGCAAACCAAAAATAATGATGACGGCCCCCGCGACAATATTGAAAGTGGTTCGGTGGGCGAGCAGGATTTTTCCCACCCACGTGGCCGACGCGCCCAGAATCACAAAAACCAGGGAGAATCCCGCCACAAAAGCCAACGAGTTGCGCAAGATGCGGCTCAAGAGCTGGCCGCCCACATCGTTCTTCATCTCTTCGATCGAGGCCCCCGAGAGCATGGAAATGTACCCCGGCACTAACGGCAATACACAAGGGGAGAGAAAAGAGACCACCCCTGCCACAAACGCAATCGGAATGCTGAGTTCGTGATTCATCTTTCGGCGGAAGTCCTCAATTTATTAGACGCACCAAATGGCTGTGGGGTGACGAGGGCAGCGGGCCACTCCACCCTTGTCACTGCTTCCAACTCAAGTGTACCATAGCGCGACGAATTGACGATTGACGATGGACGATATTCGATCGCATTCAATCGTCAATCGACCATCGAAAATCGACCCTGACAAGGAGCCTCCCCAAATTGCTTCGTGCCATTATCTTCGACTTCGACGGCATCATCGTCGACAGTGAGCCCATCATCTTTAAACTAACCCAGGAAATGGCCGCTCAGGAAGGCTGGACGGTCAGTGCCGAAGAATACTATCGCGATTACCTGGCACTGGACGATCGGGGAATTCTCGAGCACCTCTACGCCAGCCATGGGCGGGCCATGAGCACCGCGCGGCGCGATGAGCTGGTAGCGTGGAAGGCCGAGCGCTATGGGGAGATCATTCTTGACGGCCTGCCGGCGATGCCCGGCGCGGTGGAGTTCGTGACGGAAGTGGCAAGCCAGTTTCCCTTGGCCATTGCCAGCGGCAGCCTGCGCGTGGAAATTGAACACTTACTCGGCAACCTGGGGCTAGCCGATAAGTTCCGAGTTCTAGCCACGGCGGATGACTGCCGGCGATGCAAACCTGACCCGGAAGTCTACCTCCTGGCTCTCGCCCGCCTGCGTGCCCTCCCCATCTTCCGCGACGACCCGTTGCAGTCCACGGAGTGTCTGGCCATTGAGGACGCACCCTTGGGCGTGGCCGCGGCGCAAGCCGCAGGCTTCAAATGCCTGGCTCTTACGCAAAGCCGGCCGGCGGACGAACTCCGGCATGCTGACTGGGTTGCGCGCCGGTTCGCGGATGTTCGCATGGGTGAAATCCAGGCCGGCTTCGCGTAGCAACGAAGGGCGGAAAAGTGTTTCCAATCCTTTCGTCAGGCCCACCTGTCCTTTCCGCGGAGATAGCGACCCCCCGCCGGTGTCCTGAGTCAGAAGTTCCTAAGCTCACGCAATGGGTTACGACCTTTTGCCCGATTCCCGGGCTATGGTGATGCAAGAAATCATTCCGCGCACGTTCTATTTACGGAAGGGAACCGTTGGCTGGACAGACTTTCCTTCCTGGTCAACAAGCAGTAGGCTGAGTGTTTCGGAGTTGGGGATACAACCCTTCAGAGGGAAGGTGGATGATGATCAATCAACGACCCACGCTGCGGCTCTTCGCCGCCGTCGTTCTGGCCGGGTGGATGGGCACGGGAGTGACGCTTGCGCAGACCACGGTGACCTCGAGCGAAGGGGACCAGAAAGAGCTGGCGGTCACCGTCTATAATTCCAACGTCGCGCTGGTGCGGGACGTCCGCCACCTGCGGCTACCCTTGGGCGCGATTGACTTGCGCTACATGGATATCGCCGCCCAGGTCAATCCGGCGACCGTCCACATTGTTTCCTTGACCGCTCCCAAAGAACTGAACGTGCTCGAGCAGGACTACGAATACGACCTGCTGAGCCCGGAAAAGCTCTTGCAGAAATACGTCGGCAAGGAACTGACTCTGGTCCGTGTCATCACCGAGAACAATTCCACCAAAGAAGTTCCTGTAAAGGCCTTGCTCCTCGCTTACAACCAGGAACCCGTTTGGAAAGTCGGCAACGAGGTCATCACCGGCATGGGCGCGGACCGCTACATCTTCCCGGACCTCCCGGAGAATCTTTACAGCAAACCCACGCTCGTTTGGCTGCTGGATAACCGCCGGGCAGGTGAGCAGACGGTGGAAGCTTCTTACCTGACGGATTCGGTGAATTGGAGCGCCGACTACGTGCTGACGGTCCACTCCGACCAAAAGGCTGCGGATTTAAACGGCTGGGTGACCGTGGTGAACCAGAGCGGCACTTCGTTCCGCAACGCTCAACTGCAACTCGTGGCCGGTGAATTGAATCGCGTCCAGCCGTCGTCGAAACAGCCGATAAGGATGATGGCCATGAAGGCCGAGCCTGCGGGAGCGCCGCAATTCGCCCAGGAAGCTCTTTCCGAGTATCACCTTTATACGCTCGAGCGCCGCACCAACATTCAAAACAACGAAACCAAGCAAATCAGCCTGCTGGCGGCCGCCGGCGCCGCCATCGAGAAGGTCTTTGAAGTAGACGGCCAGGCGTATTACTACCAGAACCAGATGAGCCCCGGGCAACCGGTGAAGGAACCCGTAAAGGTGTTGATTAAATTCCAGAACACTGAGGCGAATTCGCTGGGCGTCCCCCTGCCGGCCGGGACCGTGCGCGTCTACCAGGGCGACTCGAAAGGCCGCCTGCAATTCATCGGCGAAGATCGCATCGACCACACGCCCAAGGACGAAACGGTGGGCCTCCACATCGGCAACGCCTTCGATGTGGTGGCGGAGCGCAAGCAAACCGATTTCCAGCGCCTGGGTCCCCGCAATGTGGAAGTTGCCTACGAAATTTCCATCCGCAACCACAAGCCGGAGGCGATTACGGTGTTCGACAACGAGCCCATTGGCGGCGACTGGTCGATGATCGATTCCAGCTTCAAATTCGAAAAGACCGCGGCTTTCGCGGCGCGCTTCACCGTGCCCGTGGCCGCCAATGGCGAGGCGCTGCTCAAGTATCGCGTGCGGATTCGCTGGTAGCCGATTACAGAATCAGCATGCAATTCCAGATGCCCACTGCTTACTGCTTTCTGCCTACTGCTTACTTGTGGGGATTGGGCACAGCTACACAATTAGCATGCAGTCCCCATAGCTGTAGAAGCGATAGCGCGTCTCTACCGCATGTTGGTAGGCGCGCCGCACAAAGTCTTTGCCGGCAAAGGCCGAGACCAGCATGAGAAGGGTCGACTGGGGGAGATGAAAGTTGGTGAGCACTCCCTGGACCACTTGGAAATCAAATCCCGGAGTGATGAAGAGACTGGTTTCGCCGGCGCCGGGCAGGATGCGGCCGCCGTGCTCGCGCGCCACATGCTCGAGCGTACGGACACTGGTGGTTCCGACGGCGATCACACGGCGGTGCGCGTCCAGGGCCCGATTGATCGCTGCCGCAGCGGCCTCTGAGACCTGGTATCGTTCGGCCTCCATCCGGTGGTCCTCCACACGCTCGGTGCGCACCGGCTGAAAAGTTCCCAGCCCCACGTGCAGGGTAATCTCGCAGGTTTCAACCCCCCGCGCCCGTAGCGCAGCGAAGATCCGCTCCGTGAAGTGGAATCCCGCCGTCGGGGCCGCCACCGCGCCACGCACCTTGGCGTAAATGGTCTGGTAGGTGGTGCGGTCGCCCGGCTCGTCGCTGCGGCGAATGTAGGGAGGCAGCGGCACGTGGCCCAGGCGATCGAGGCATTCTTCAATCGTCCCCTGCCGGGCCCGCAGGCGCACCCGGCGCACTCCATATTCACCTCGGTCAAGAACCTCCGCCTCTAACTCGTCGTCACCAAAAACCAAAATCTCTCCCGTGCGCACCTTGCGTCCGGGGTGGACCAGCCCCTGCCAAATGTCCGCACCTTCCTGCCGGGTCAACATCAGCTCGGTTTCGCCGGTTAAGAACTCACGCCCCGCGGGATTATTCTTTCCGAGCTTCTGTGCGGTGAGTCCCCGCCGGTGCCCGAGCAGGCGCGCCGGAAAAACCTTGGTGTTATTGAACACCAACAAATCGCCGGCTTGGAGGATCTGTGGGATCTCGCGGAACGATCGGTCTTCGAAACGTTGCGCGGCGCGGTCGAGCACCATCAAGCGAGAGGCGTCCCGCTCCGCAAGCGGCCTCTGGGCAATGAGTTCGGCGGGTAGCGCGTAATCGAATTCCTTGAGAAGCATCGGGCAAGAATTGTAGCAGTCTGTTCGGTAGTGGTGCAGTTTGAGTTTTGTGGTTGGGGGTCAGTTTCCGGTAACGCGACTTACCAGCCGAGTGAGGCTAATCGAGTATGCCGTCGTATTCTGGCAAAAATCGTTTCCAGTCAAGCAGGAAGAAATCTCCTCCTAATTGTTGCGGCATTCAACTTTCTGTTCCACCTCGACTGGCTTGTCGAGCACGAGATAAGGCTTGAAAACCCATTTCCGCACTGCAGCTTCGCATGCCTTGTAGCCTTCTGGAGGACCTGAAACTGCGTGGGCGCTGATGACATGCCCGTCCTTTCCGATGACAATTACTGCCTTCACTGCAAAATGCTGTGTCCTCAACTTGGCTGGCCATTGAGGAAGGCTCGACATATTGATTGGTGTCGGCCTCACACCCGAGACACGATCGCTAAGTGGCCCAACTGCGTCAGGCGGAGGTAAAAAGTCCGCGTCATCGACATGTGAAATCATTTCGATCGTTTCAACGCGCATCTTCAGGTATGGCTTTCCACCATTGGTGACTTCGACTTCCTGCGCAAGGCTGCGGTTCTGGAACGAAACAATTCGATTGTAGACGGTTTGGAACCAGCCGAATCCGCGGTCGTACCGGAGGACGGAACCGCCTGGTTCAAAACAGTACTGCTTTGGATCGCAGAGACTCGAATCTTTTTCGATCGCCAAGCACTGAAGCTTGTACCCGCTGAAAGTACGCTCGACGTTTCTGCCATGAAAACCCTGTAGCGTAGAGGCATAGAAAAAAGGATCAATGACCTCGCTACGAGCCTGCGATTGTGCGTTGTCGGGCCACCGTTGGTCCCCGCGACGATACAAACCCTTTTCGGTGGCATAATCCGTTTGATTGAAGTTATCGCTATTATAGATGCGTTTGTACTTCTTTGTCCTTGCCCAATACTCTTCGTAGACGCCGCTGTGCACCTTGTTGCCATGCTCATCAAATTGGTCGTAGCTGACCACAATGTGCCATGGGAGCAGATCTGGCGACTGCAGCCCGTTCAGGGCTGCCTCCTTGCGAAGCCAGATTGGTAGATCCACGACGTCCGCAAGGGTTCCGTTTTTTTCGCCACCAAGATTGATGGTCACGGACATCACCGGAGGCACTGCAATTACCGAATCGGATTTCGTCTCGGTCGCCACTACCAGATTCTTCAGGTTGCCAGTGCCGTTGATCGTAGTGGGATGACCCTCTTGCGCCATAATTATGGTAGGCGAACAAACCATGCAGATTGAGAACAATAGGACATCAGTGGTTCTTCGCACGTTTCGCACCTGGCGACGAGATTTTTTCTCGCTCGTCTACACTTGCTCAAATTCTATATCACAGTCCCTGATAACCGGCCCAGAGGTATTTCACCACAGAGGCCACAGAGGTCACGGAAAACAGAAAAGGCGGTGGGTCGACAAATAAGGAACCCTCCGCGCAAGCACAAGTACTTTTCTCTGTGGTCTCTGTGCGCTCTGTGGTGAGTTTTTTCTTCGAGTCCCGGATGTCGATGTGGCTGCGGCAGCCGGGCTGTGCTGTGCGGGCCTGCTTGCTTGTCACCTACCACTTGTCACTTGCCACTGTTCTTATGTGCTAAAGTGGCGGAATGAATTTTCCCGTTGTGACCATCACGACGCGCGGCATCGAGCGCATCACCTCCGGCCATTTATGGATTTATCGCGCCGACGTCACCGACGCCACGGGAGCCGAGTCCGGCGCGATTGTACGCCTCGTGGACCGCAAGAAACACTTCTGGGGGCAGGCCCTTTACAGCAGCAACTCCCAAATCGCCTTGCGGCTTCTGACTCGGGAAAAGCGGCCCTTTGACGCGGCGTTTCTCGCTGAGCGCATCCACGCTGCCGCGTCCTTCCGCCGGGAGGTTGCAGCAGGAGCGCAGGCCTATCGACTGGTCGCCGCCGAAGGCGACCTGCTTCCTTCTCTCATCATCGACCGCTACGGCAACTGTTTGGTCATTCAGACCCTCAGCCAAGGCATGGAGCGCTTAAAACCGGCCATCGTAGAAATCCTCAAGAGGGATTTTGCCCCTCTTGCCGTCATCGAACGCAATGACGTTGCGGTGCGCGCCCTGGAGGGGCTGCCCGAACAGACGGGCGTGCTGGCAGGTGAGGACCTCCGCGAAGTGGTGGTGGAAGAAAACGGCGTGAAGTTTTGCTTCGACCTGTGGCGCGGGCAGAAGACCGGCGGCTTTCTCGACCAGCGTGAGAATCGCGCCACCGCGGCAAGCTACGCGCGCGGGCGCGCCCTCGATTGCTTCACTTACGCGGGAGGTTTTGCTCTTACCCTGGCGCCGAAGTGTGAATCCGTACTGGGGGTGGATAGTTCCGCCGAGGCGCTGGCCGCAGCGCGGCGCAACCAGGACCTGAATGGATTCCGAAACGTGGAGTGGAAGGAAGCCAACTGCTTCGACTTCCTCAAGGCCGCCGATCAGGAAAAACAGCGCTTCGACACCGTGGTGCTCGACCCTCCCGCCTTCGCGCGCCAGAAATCGAACCTGGAATCCGCGCTGCGCGGGTACAAGGAACTGAATCTGCGGGCGCTGAAAATCCTGAACCCCGGCGGCTATCTCATTACCTGCTCGTGCTCCTACCACGTGAGCGAGGCCGACTTGCTGGGCGCGATCGCCATGGCCGCGCTCGACGCCCACCGCACCGTCACCGTCGTCGAGCGCCGCACGCAGTCACGCGACCATCCCATTCTGCTCACTGTTCCCGAAACGCACTACCTGAAGTGTCTTATCCTTCGGGTGTTGTAAAAATCGTTGTTTTAAGATTACCGCCCTCGCTCCCTTGGGGGAGAGGCGTGGACCGCCTGCCGGCGTTTTCATCAGCCGGAGCGGGCCGGGTAAGGGGGTCACTCAGTTCCTGGTTGACAATAAAAAGCCGCGGACCAACAACAGGTCCGCGCTACGCTCCGTGATGTGAGAAGGCTGGGCCGGAAATGCCATACACCATGCTGGTCTTGAATAAGGTATGATGAGATATCATGGAGACCCCGCGTAAGATCACCGTGGAGGTACCGCTCGAGCTTCTCGAGAAGGCACAACGAGCCAGTGGCGCTGGTATCACCCAGACTGTCCGTACCGGCCTTCGCCTGCTAGCAGCGTCGCAGACCTACGATCGCCTGCGCCAACTCCGAGGCGCGGTCCGTTTCACGCGCACGTTGGCGGAACTGAAGGCCGACCGATGATCGCCTACCGGTAGATTTCTTTGCGATGTCCAACGCGGAGAACAAGCACGACCAATCGGTCGTCTTCGATCTTGCAGATGAGCCGGTAATCGCCCACGCGGTATTTCCAGAATTCCCCCAGCCGCGAGCCGTGCAACGCTTCTCCGATGCTGCGCGGATCGTCCAACTTCGCGACCCGTCCGTGAAGGAATTTCAGGATGCGCATGCGGTGCGGCGCGTCGAGTTTGCCGAGCGCCCGGTCAACCTCGACGGAAAGCTCAACGCTCCAGGCCATGACGTTTCATTACGTCTTTCAGGGGGATGGTTTGCACTTCGCCGCTGCGGATGCGTTCCAGCGCACCTTCGGCCAGATACATATCCTCGAGATCTTCCAGGTGCTCCAGGAGGGCTTCACGAACATAGAAGGTCTTCGTGCGCCCGGTACGCCGGGCCAGCCTCTCCAGGCGTTTTTCAATGGACTGCGGAAGCCGAATCGCCAGCATAACCACCTCGCTATACAAATATAGCACGAACGAGTTATGATGAGCCGACAGGTTTGAGGGCAATGGAAATACCGGTAAGATGCCGACGAATGGTGATGGCTGGCTTGGCGGGTGTTGCGTGGCTCCTGCTGGTGGCGCCGGCCGCGAGCCAAACGAACTCCCCCGACCTCAAATTGCTGATCTCCGTTGACCAACAAATACTGGTCGAGCCCTACCCCGTGCGGATCGCCCTGCACATTCACAATGCCTCGTCGCACACGCTTTGGCTCTATCGGCGGGCAAAGGGCAAGGTCCCGCCCGTCGAGCGGCCCTTCGAAGAGAATCGTCCCGTGGAGACTACCGGCGGTTCGACCGTGGAAGTCAACCTGCAACCCGCGGATCCGAAAGCCGCCCAGGCCGCAGTTTCCGCCGCGGAGGTGAAGGTCCTCGAGTACGTGGGCCTGCCGAAGCCGAAGCTCGTCAAGCTGGCGGCGGGCGAGGATTACGACGAGAGGTCCATCGTGCATTGGCAGCCGGCGCTGGCCGAGGGCCAACAACCCCTCTGGGGAAAGTATCGCCTCGCCGTGACCTACGGCGCGAGCTTTTCCACGGCCGCCGATTTCCAGAAGGACCTGGGCGCTACCCTCTGGCAGGGTGAAGTTCCGAGCAACACCCTCGAGGTCGAGTTGCGCCCGGCTACGCCCAATGCGGTGGGAACCGTGGCGGGAACGGCGGTGGGGCCGGACCTCCAGCCCCGTGCCGGCATCCGAGTTTCCCTCAGTGACGACCATGAGCAGTTGATCCAACAGGAAATCACCGGCGCGGATGGGACCTATTCTTTCGACCACCTGACGCCCGGCCTCTATTGGGTCACGGGAAGGCGCGAGGCCGCGTGGGAGGACACCGCGACTTTTCACCACGTGGAAGTAACCGCCGCGACACCCAAGGTGGGCGACCAGCTCGTCCTCTATCCGCCGGAAATCTACCAAGCGGCGAAGCTCCGGCACAAACCTGTGCTTTTCAAGGTTGTGGACCCGGCAGGCAATCCCGTTGCGAAGGTTATGCTGGACGCAACCTGGTCCGATGGGACGGTCCTCGACGACGTCAAGGCTACAACCGAGAACGATGGCTTGGCGGTGATGGAACTGCTTCCCGGCCGCAATTTCGTGACCCTCAAACAGCACGGCTGCCGCGACCAGGAGGAACGTGCGGACGTTGCCCCCGGTGAGGGTGCGGATAGTTTCAAACTTTCGCTTGAGTGCGCGAAGAAATGACACGTAAGCTCGCCGTTGTGGAACGACTTCCCGGTCATACTGAAGTGATGGGAGGCTTCGCCTCTTTGGCGCTCGAGCTGGGTTACGATACTCACCTGTTTTTTGATAGCGACGATCGATTCCACATGATCGAGTATTTCCAAACACGCCTACCCATCGGGGCGGATAATATCCATGATTGGTCGCATATCACTGATGCCGGCGCACACTTTGATGTGATCCTTTTGAATACTTCCTATGTATGGCTGGATTATGGCCCTCTGTTACAGCAATGGAATGCCAACCAGCGCCTGGCGGTAGTGCATCACCACCCGGAAGATATCGAACTGAACCCTTATGGGGAATCCGTCTACTTGACCCCGGCGGCCGGCAAAGAAAGGTGGATTTTCCCTTTATATTCCAAACCGCCTGGCCCCGTGGGGCTGAGGCCAGAGGACGCTTCCGCCCCCCTGCGCGGTGCCACGGAACTTCCGACCCTAATATGCATAGGCACATTAGAAGGCAAGGATATTGATAGCATAGCCGGTTATATGAAAGCCGGCGGTAAGCTGGTGCATTATGATCGCTATAGGTGCGGTACCTTCTCAGCCAGCGCAGGGCTCTATAGGCAGCATGTGGGTCTCAACGGCAAACAATTCATGGCTTCCCTTGCTCAACAGAAACCACCAATCCTTCTTTGGTTACCGATTGTTCCACAGTCGGACTATATGGTGTGCAGGTTTACCGGTGCTTTAACCCTGGGTGTGGAAATGAATTGCATTATGGTGATGCCGGAACGCTTGCGGAAATTGTATGGATTTCCCGAGGATGCTGTCATTACCTATGATACTTTTGTAACGGAAGCAGAATGTCTAGAGAAACTTCGTGAAGCTCCAGTGAAACAACATGAACGGCGAGGGCAGTTGGGGAGGTGGGCTGTCGAGCGATGGAATAAGAACCTCGCCGTCTTTCAAGCACTGTTGGGGGGGCGGGGTGCATAGGCATTCCGGACGCATTTCGCCTGTTTATGAACCGTTCACATCAACGACTGCATCACCTGGTCTAGAACTTCCTTGGGCGGGCGTACTTTGGCTTCCGGCAAGGTGGCCAGCGGCTCTTCCATCACATTCAACAAGTCGATGAAGTTCGGCCGTTGGGTATCGACATAGAATAGCCCGGTCACAATCTCACCTTTGTCGTGAGAGTCGGAAAGCGAACGCAGGGCCTCACCTTTGTTCGTGGGGTCGTAGTCGGTGGAAAGCTTGCGCAGCAGCATGTGCGAGCCGTCGTGCAAGGTGATATCCGTAGTTGTGCCCGGATCGTACTCCACGGAAATGTCTTCGAAGAACGGAACAAAGCTCACATCGGCAATAGGCTCGTCGTGGTCCTTCACGTAGCTGTAGGACTTGGTGGATCCTTCATGGTCGTTGAAGGTGACGCAGGGGGAAATCACGTCGAGCATGGACGTGCCGTGATGGGAGAGCGCCCCCTTAACAAGCGCGAGCAGTTGCTTCTTGTCGCCCGAGAACGACCGCGCCACGTAAGTGGCGCCGAGCTCGATAGCGAGCGCGCAGGTGTCGATCGGCGGCAAGTCGTTCACGACTCCCGTCTTCAGTTTGGAACCGATGTCGGCGGTGGCGGAAAATTGGCCCTTGGTCAGACCGTAGCAGCCGTTGTCCTCAATGATGTAAATGATGGGCAGGTTGCGCCGCATCAGGTGCACGAACTGGCCGATGCCGATGGAGGCGGTGTCGCCGTCGCCGCTCACCCCCATGGCAATCAAATGGTGGTTGGCAAGCAGGGCTCCGGTGGCCACGGAGGGCATGCGTCCATGGACCGCATTCACGCCGTAGGCAGTGTTCAGGAAGTAGGCGGGGCTTTTCGACGAGCAACCGATTCCCGAAAGCTTGGCCACGCGGTGCGGTTCGATGCCCAGTTCGAAGCAGGCTTCGATGATGCGCTCGGAAATTGCGTTGTGGCCGCAGCCTGCGCACAAGGTGCTCTTGTTCCCCTTGTATTGGGCCACCTCCAGACCAATGCGATTGGTTTTTGCGGACGGCGAAGAAGGAACGGTGGTCGTGGCCATTTCAGTTCAGACCCTCCTGGGAAACGATGTCGTCCGTCAGCGAGCGCGCGTCGACGGGTAAACCGTCGTAATGGCGGACGCTACGGAGCTTGGAGATTCCCTCCGCGTCACCTTCCAGCCGCAACAGGCACAGCATCTGGGCGTCGCGGTTTTGATCGACGACGTACACGCGCTGGTGACGCCGAATGAAGTCGTGGACTTCCTGGTTGAAGGGGAAGGCGCGCAAACGGCAATAGCCGGCGTCAATGTCGTGCTCGCGGCGCAACTGGTCGAGACTCTCCTCGACCGCCCAGTGGGTGGTTCCGTAAGCGATGATGCCCACCTCCGCCCGAGCAGAATCTTTGATGATGGGGCCGGGCACTTTCTGGCGAGCCGTCTCGAACTTGCGGGCCAGCCGGTCCACGTTGTTTACGTATACGTCAGGCCGCTCGCTGTAAATGGCCTTTTCGTTGTGGCCGCTGCCGCGCGCGAACCACCCGGCCAGGCGCTCCGCAGTTCCCGGCAGGGTGCGGTAACCGACGCCGTCGCCATCGACATCTTTGTAACGTTCGAAGCCGCCCATCTGCCGCACCTGCTCGGCGCTCAGCACCTTGCCTCGGGACATGGGTATTTCCGGGTACGGGAAGGGGTCTGACATCCAGGTATTCATTCCCAAATCCAGGTCGCACATCACGAAGACCGGCGTCTGCAGCTCCTCGGCGAGGTCAAAGGCATCGATGGACATGGTGAAGCATTCAATCATGGAGCAAGGCAGCAGCATGGGATGCTGGGTGTCGCCGTGCGAAAGGAGGGCGGTAGAGAGGATGTCGCCCTGGGCGGTGCGCGTCGGCAGGCCCGTCGAGGGCCCAACGCGTTGGATATCAAAGATCACCGTGGGGATTTCCACATAGTAACCAAAGCCCACGAACTCCGCCATCAGGGAGACGCCGGGCCCGGCCGTCGAAGTCATGGAGCGCGCTCCCGCCCAGCCCGCCCCCAGCGCCATGCCTAAAGCGGCCAGTTCATCCTCCGCCTGCACGATGGCGAACGTGGCCTTCCCCGTCTCCTTGTCGACGCGATAGCGCTTCATGTACTCGATCAGCGTTTCGCAGAGCGAGGAAGAAGGCGTGATGGGGTACCAGGTCACCACCGTGACCCCCGCAAACATTGAGCCCAGGGCGGCCGCGGCATTGCCTTCGATCAGAATCTTGCCTTGCGTGGCGTTCATGCGCTCCACGTAATAAGGATCCGACTTCACCAGATTCTTGTCGGCAAACTCATAGCCCGCGCGCGCGGCATTCCAGTTGAGTTCCGCCGCCTTGGCCTTCTTCCGGAACTGCTTTTGCAGGGCCGTGTGAATTTCCTCCATTTCAATGCCCAGGAGCTTGGCCAAGACGCCGTCGTAAATCATGTTGCGGACCAGTTTGCGCAACCGGGCGTCCGGGCAAACCGGCCCGACGAGTTTGTCAAAGGGCACCGGGTAGAAAATCACATCATCGCGAAGGCGCTTGAGGTTCAGCCGGTCGTCGTAAACGCAGGAGGCTCCGGGCTTCAAGCTCAGAACGTCTTCCTCGGCGGTCTCCGGGTTCATCGCCACCATATATTCGCTGTCCCTGCGGCGAGCAATGTAACCATGCTTGGAAGCGCGGATGGTGAACCAGGTGGGAAGACCGGCGATGTTGGAGGGGAAAAGGTTCTTTCCTGAAACCGGAATCCCCATTTGAAAAATCGCTCGCAGCAGAACCAGGTTGGCGGTTTGACTTCCCGAGCCGTTGACGGTTGCCACCTGAATGCTGAGGTCGTTCACGCTGCGCGCCTGGCCCACGGGCAGCTCTGCTTCTTTCGGCTCAACGTGCGTAGTTGCCATCGAACTCCTCTTTGCTTCCCTATTGAGATCGGATCAGACTGGGACTTGCTCGCTTGCGCATGTCCGGAGCACGCCCCCAAGTCAATTTCGCCTGTGGTGCCCCCACTGCGGCGCTCAGGTCGAGGGGCGAACCCGCTGGAACAGGCACCATCGAGCTACTGGAAGAACCTGAACGGACCCGAGTTGTACAAACTAAGGTCGGGCTGCCCTCTATCCCGGCTTTCTCATTATAGCAAACAAGTTGTGCGCCTTGGCCCACAAGATGCAACGGCACGCGGGGCGCACACCCGTTCGACGCGAAGTTGGAGGCCAGACTCAGCGGCTGTGTACAAACCCATTGAGCCGATGAGGGGGCGGCCAGAAAGGGGTTCCTATCAGCGTTTCCCCGCGGCGGGAAGCAATTTCGATACGCAGCGATACGCCAAAACATTCAGGCCCAGGAGCAACGCCACCGATATGAGTTGACCATATCCTGGCGCGCCCAGAGGGAGGAACCCCACTAGGCATGCCGTCACGTGCAGGGCGATCAGGGTAACAACCAGGGAGCGATCGAAGATGAAACTCTTGAGCAACTCCGGCAGGGCCAGGAAGTACAGAGGCCACGCATAGAGAACGTAGCGCGCGGGACTCGTCCCGATCACCGGCGCGAGCACCAGGCAGGTCACTCCATAGGCGAAAGCAGTCTGGAGCACGTAGCCATCTTTCGGCAAGGCGCGCCAGCGTTCGCGAACCCATCGCGCGATGATTGCCGGCTCGACACCGAAGGGGACAAGAAACGCGGCAAGCGTTCCCATAATCAAGCCCGGCCGGAACCCGCAGAACCCCACTTGGCGAATTGAGCCCAGGTGTCCAGCGATGTTAACGATCCAGCGCGGAGCACAATCCAGCGTGGAAGCGTTGGTATCCGTCCAAAAGACCAGTCCAAGAAAGTTGTAGCAGAAGGCATAGGGGACCTTCAGAACATACATCTCCAAGGCGTTGACCCCATGTTTATTGGGAAGCGCCAAATGAACGGCGGCGCTGGTGACCACCGTCCCTAATGCCGCAACGGCCACGACGCTGAGTGCATAGGCCCAATTGCGCCGCCGCAAGCTGATCACGGCCAGCCAGGCGCTGAGCAGGATTGTAGATTCGCGGGTCAGATGCAGGAGGAACAAGAGGGGAAGGGCGGCCCAAGCGGAGTAAGAATAGAACAAAAAAAATCCAGCCGCGAGCATGGCATGGAAGAGATCCTGGAAGTAGTAACCACGATAGAGCGTAATGGTCGCCGGTACCGAGACAAGGGGTATGAGCAATGCCGGGTTAAGGTTAAGTTTGCGGAGGTATAGACTCAGAAAAACACAGAACCCCAGAAGCCCAATCACTGCCACAACCAAGAAGGCGCGATGCAGATCTATGCGGAAGGCTTTCCCCAGCATGCGGGCGGCAAAGGGGTGAATCATGCGCCCCGCGTAGTAGTTATAGGTGGTCTCCGGGTGGCCCTGGGCCATTTGGAAATAATCGTTCCCCTCAAAGTAGGGCTCGTAGATGCCCGGGTTGGCAACTGCCGAGATCACTACGGCTGTAGCCGCAGCCACCAGCGCGTAAGTGTAAACCGGGAATCTGGATTGCATGGTCAAGGTGATCGCCCGAATGCCTGTTCCTCAATCCCCCGGAATTCGAGGATAAATCCCCAGTCCACCCGGGAAGCAAAGCGGCGGGTCACTTGTTCGGGGGCGCGTCCGGAGGTTTCGCCGGTGCAGGTCCGCGGGCCTGGGCGCTGAGCATTTCGCGGAAACGGGCGCGCAGGCTGTCTTCGGTGGCGCGGATCAGTTGCGCGGTGCGCGAAGCTATTTGCTCCATAATATCCGTGCGCAAGCCAATCAGCGAGGACGCCGCCTCTTCATACGATTGCTGGGTGCCCTTCCGCAGGCGTTGCTCCGCGTCATCCATGAGGGCCTCAATCTGCTGACGAAACACTTCCAAATTGACGCGGCTAAGCTCCTCGGCCTGGCTGCGGAGGATATCGAGGACCGAGTCCACGAGTTGTTGAGAACGCTGTTCGAGTTCGGCCAGGCGCTGCTCGATGGAAGGCGTAATGACAGGGGGCCGCATGGGCACAACAGGTTTCGGTGGAAGAGGTGGCGGCGGGGGTGGAGGTGGCGGTAGAGGTGGGGGAGCGAGAACGGGAACGGGAGTGGGAGCGGGAGGGGCCAGCGGGCGGGAGGGACGTTCCCCTTGCGCCACCCGTCCCTGTACCATGTTCTTAGCGACGGTTTCCCAATCGGCCGGCGGATTGGGCACACCCCACAAGTTCTGGGGCTTCACGAGTTGCACGGCAATCTCATGTCCGGCAACTCCTGCGGGGGGGTCCCAGACCCGCACGCAGACCCCCTTACCCGACAGGCCTGATTTGGGGCATTCCAGCGTGACCAGCATCCCGACCAGGACGCGATAGGAGGTTCGGAGCTTGCAGCCGTGCAGGTTCACGATCACGGTCTGAGTCAGTTCGCGATACGATTGGCCCGCCGCGTCACGGCCGTGCAGAAAAATGGGAGTGATATAATCAATCCGAGTGCTTCGCCTCCGGCTCGATAAAGAGCCTTCCGCATCTGCCGTTGGTGGAAAGGGGTGGTTGGTCATATACGACCGGCCTTCCATGAGGCGGTCGCCAGCGAAGGTCCTAGCCGAGCGCGGAAACCTTTAAGGTCTGTGATCACTGTCCGAGCAAGACCGAACTGCAGTCTCCATTCTACAGGCAAAGTTAGCTGAGCTATTCTACCGGTTGTCGGCTCCCGAAGCAATTGCTCTCTAAGAGCTTCTTCCCCTCTCCTCATGCCTGGATCGCCGATGTGATAACCCTCCGGCCGCATGATCTCCGTGAGTCATGAATCGATAATACGCATCCGCCGCCGGGGAAAGCGCAGGATACTTCATGACTCCCACCTTGGCAAGAAGCCACTTTGTGGCCGCCTAGTGGACTGTTTTGTGGCGTCCTGAACGGATGGCTACAATACCCGAGTCCGCTTGGCTTCAAAGCCATTTCTATAAAGAACTTAAAGAACTTAATGTTATCTGCGGCTGGACGAGAAAACGGCCTTTGGCCTGCCCTTAGTCCTTTGCCGTGGTGGGGCAAAAGCCCCTGCCCCCAAAGAGGTTTAGCGCCGTTACTGCAAATTATACGCTCAAACAATTGATTCAATAAGAGTTAGTTAGTGCCGGGGGGAGGATCCTCCAAATTCCCAAAAATGGCATCTCATATGCTAAGGCATATGTGAGATATATGGAGCAACTTACCATATTATTCAAAGCCCTTAGCGAGCCGGCACGACTTCGAATCGTAAACCTGCTGGCCCGGCGTAGTCTCTGTGTCAGCGACTTGCAACAACTCCTTGCTGTCTCACAGCCTTATGTCTCCAGGCATTTGGCCTTTCTCCGCCACGCGGGTTTGGTCCGCCGCATGCGTCGGCAAGGACGGGAACTCTACGTTTTGAACCTGACTATGGCCACTCACCCGTTCGTCTCACTCGTGAATGAACTCCCGTCATGGAAACCGGAACTTCGGGCTGATCGCGAGAAGCTGGAGCAGTTGGAACTCCAAGGCACGCTCCGGGCGGACCGGTGCCATCGCCAGACAGCGGAACCGTCAAGGGCCCGCGCAGCGGTAGAGGGTAAAGACCCCATACCCCTCTCTTCGCTCGCGGCAAAGCAAGCGGCTTAGGGAGATAAGCGATGAAGGTCAAAACCTTAGTCTGCAATTGCAAGGGGCTCGATCCCTTCCGGCACTCCGACATGAATACGCTGGCCTTCGACATTGAATCCGACTTTGAGGTTGTCTACGCGGCCGTGCACCCGCAACTCTGTGCGCAGAGCGGCAATGAACTTCTCCAGGACGTGCTCCATGCCGCCGAGGATGACCCCGATACTTACGTCATGGTCTGCGCCTGCGAGGCGGAAACCCAGAGGAAGCTTTTCAAGAAAGTCCTGCGCAACACGGAATTCGACGATAAGCGTTTCGTCCCTGTGGATATCCGTAATGCCACCAATGACGGCATCCTGGACCGGATTCGCGAGCGCCTTGCCGAGCTCGCCGATCCCACCAAGCAACGCCATTGAAAGCTCCCGCTGAATAACCGGTCCGGTTATTCGTGTGACGACTGAAGGAAAACTAATGGCCCCACTCAGAAGCCTGCGAGCGCGAATCCCCTGGTTCCCGAGCATTGATTACGACCTCTGCCGGAAGGATCTTGGCTGCCTCAACTTCTGCCCGCACGATGTCTTTGCCTGGGATCCCCAAAGCGGCCGGCCCGTCGTGGCGCATCCCCTGCGCTGTCTGCCCGGCTGCACCATTTGCCTCGAGGGTTGCGACACCGGCGCCCTTTCCCTTCCGAGCAAGGACCAGTTCCAGGCCACGCTGGAGAGATTGCGTGCAACCGGAGCGAAGCCCCACACGCCACCTCCTCGCCCTTAACCTGCAACGTAATTCTGTAGCCTCTGGGAAGCGAGCCTTGCTCCTGAGGCCGGGCTACGAAGCCTCCAGCGCGAACGCCGGCTTCTTGGCCTCCCACTTGCCGCGCGTGAAGTCCGGGCAATCCACGGTTGCGCCGCCCTCCGCGATGGATTTTTCCGAAAGCGGATTGATTACGCTCATGATCACGGAGTCGTACACGTCCACGGGAGTTTGCGTCTTCGTTCGCACCGCTTTCAAAAACTGGTTCAGCTCGTGATAATCCGTTCCGCCGTGTCCCCTCACGATCGCGTTGCCGGTGTCGCTCTTCGAGCCGCGCTGGGCGCTGGATTCCTGCTCAACGGACTTCCACCAAGGGTGGTCGTATTTCTCCTGGTAGGGATCGAACGATTCCCATTCCTCGTACTTCGGACTGCGGCCGTGCAGGTAAACGGCCTTGCGCTGCTCGTTGTAGAGGCCTTCCGTCCCTTGGATCTCCCAGCGGTTGTCGTAGGGGCGGGGTAACTGCATGTCATAGTTTATAACGATGGTATTGCCCTTCTTCGTCTTCACCAGGGTGGTCACAATGTCGCCCTGCGCGTACTTTCGACGGGCGTTGGGGTGGTGGGGGCCGAACTTGGTCGAGAAGTAATGGTTAATCCCCAGCGACCGGTTCGCCAAGGAAACGACTTTGTCAAAGTAATCGCCGCACCCGATGTCCATCCAACTGATCACCGGCCCGAGCGCGTGGGTCGTGTACTGGCTGGCATTGTGCTTCACCAGATATTCCCCGCCCCAGCGCATGTTGCCCTGGGGATCGAAGAACCAGTGGTCGATGCAATTGTGCGAATGCGCGCAGTGGCTGTGCACGATCTCGCCGAAAAGCCCGGCGCGAATCATCTTCAGCACCGCCAGGTTGTCCCGGCGGAAGCTCCAATTCTCCAGCATCATGCAGGGCACGCCCGTTCCCTCGTACGTGTTCACAAGCTCCCAGCAGTCCTCGACCGTCAGCGCCGCAGGCACCTCCACCGCCGCGTACTTGCCGGATTTCATCGCACACACGGCCATAGGCGTGTGCCAATCCCAGTAAGTCGCAATCAGCACCGCATCAAGATCGTCGCGATACACCAGCCGCTGGTAATCCTCCACGTCGCGCCCGTAACCTTCCGGACGCTTCTGTCCCGCCTTCTCCACCAGCGATTGCGCACGCGTAAGGTGGTCCTGGTTGATGTCACAGATGGCGGGGATCTCGACCCCGCCCATGGCCAGCAGCAGGTTGACATGGTCGGTGCCGCGATCTCCGACTCCGATCAGGCCGAGCCGCACGGGCTTCTCCTCGGTCGCCACGCCAAAGTTAAAGGCGCGGGTGAGCGTGCCCACGCTCAGTGTCGTTGCCGAACTGATTTTCAGGAATTCTCTCCTATCCAGTTTGTCATTCATCGCCAATCCCCCCCCTTAAGTAAAGTTTGGGTTCCATGCCCACCTCCCTTGGTGGAGTACCCTTCGGCAGCGAGCACGAGCCACTTCAGGGTGAGCGATTGGCCGGGTGGCAGGCGGCCTTGCCGTTTCATTCATGCTTCCAAAACCTTACGTTCCGAGTGGTCCTCCAAATTGCTCACGGTGCTACTCCACCCCTTAAACCGTCTCTAACAAGTTCAACCCGATAGAGGGTAGCACAATGCGGCCGTCGAGCCACGCGGAGCTGGCCATCGGGTGATCGGGTAATCGGCTGAATTGAGAATTGCGATTTTCGATGCCAGCATTTGATTCGTCTTCACATCTAACACTACCGATGACCGGTGTGGGGGAGTCACGGGCGGGGATCGTCCGGTGGCGCGCAAAGTCCTGAACCGCAGGGGTTTTGCTTTTTCCTCTTGCTCGTCACTCGCCACTCGTCACTGCCTTGGATGACCCCGAGTTCCTACTGCGCTTTCGGAATATAGAGGTGGCTTCCCCATCGGCCCAAGGCCGAAAGTGACAAACCTCCTATGCCTGGGATGAGCCCGCCAACGCCTTCAATAAAATTTCCTCAACCTTTGCGCCCGCCCTGCCGAATTAAAGGGTGATTAATGGATGAAGGAGCGTCCTTCATGAGAGAGGCAAAAACGGATTAAAAGCCGGACATTGCCTCTCCCAGTCGAGATGGGAATAGGGTGAGAAGATGCGCGTTTTAATAGCTGAAGACGACCAACCGGTGGCCAGTTTTGTTCAAAAGGGCCTGGAGGCCGAGCAATATGCTGTGGATATCGCTCAGGATGGCGATGAAGCCCAGTTCATGGTCAGCCAAGTCGAGTATGACGTGGCGGTTCTCGATTTGACCCTTCCCCGGATAGATGGGTTGGAGGTCCTGAAGCATATCCGCGAAACCAAACCGGCTCTGCCCGTCCTGATTCTAACCGGTCGCAACCGCGTGGAAGACCGCGTGAAGGGATTGGATTTGGGCGCCGACGATTATCTGACCAAACCTTTCTCCTTCAACGAACTTTCCGCCCGGGTTCGAGCTTTGTTGCGCCGCGTCGCGCAGCCTGCGGCGGTGGTCCTGCGGGTCGCCGACCTGGAACTTAACCGCGTGGAGCGGATGGTGAAACGCGCCGGCCAGCCTATCGAGCTCACGCCCAAAGAGTTCGGCCTGCTCGAGTACCTGATGCGCAACGCCGGCCGGTGTGTGACCCGCGCCATGATTATCGAGCACGTGTGGAATCTTTCCTTCGACACCATGACCAACGTCGTGGATGTCTACATCAACTACCTGCGCAAAAAGGTTGATAACGGCTTTGAGCAAAAGCTGATCCACACGGTTCGCGGGGTGGGATACCAAATCGGGAATGAGGCCTAAAATCATGCCGGGTGACGTGAGGCCAGCTCGAAGTGTACCTCCAGAGGAGCACACCCACGCTTGGGCACAGGTGGAAACCTCCGAGAGAGGTGATCCGGCGCAGCCTGCCCCGGATCCGGCTAACCCTTCCGCCAGTTGCCCTCTGCCGCCCGGCGGCTGCCGCGAATGTCTGGCCGCCCTGGCTCACCGCTTGGCTCAGCCGGCGACGGCCCTGCGGGGCGGGATTGAGTTGGCGCTGCTCAGGAAACATTCGGTCGAGGAATATCAGTCCATTCTCGAACAGTCGTTCGAGCTTGCGGATCGCATGGCGCAGTTGATTGTCTCACTCCGCGATCTTGGCGAATCCGGCGCCCCGGCGGGTCCGCCGCAGAAGGTCGCCCTGGAACCCATGGTGAGAGAGGTTCAGGGAGAAATCCAGGCGCTGGCGGATATCCGGGAATTGCATTTTCAAATCACCGCGGAAGGGTCAACGAACGTTTGCGTGAATCCCCACCGTTTTCGCGAGGCTTTCCAGAGCCTGTTGGCTTGGATCATTCAGAACAGCGCTGGAGGGAACGTCCTCGCCGTGGAGGTTTCCACTTTTCAGGGAGAGGCGCGCGTGGTCCTAGTACCTCCTCGCATGGACTTACAGTACCTTCAGATCAGGATGCTGGAGGATGTCGCCAACCCCGGCTTGCTATTTTCTCATGCCACCAAGAACGGCGCCCTCGGATGGGCCATCAACCAACGGCTCGTGGATGGCCTGGGTGGCAAGCTTGAGATCGTAACCGAGGGTCCAGGCGATGGCTGCATTTGCATGCGCTTGCCATTGGTACACGCGACCTGAAGTTGGGAACCGAAACCCCATGGCCCAAGGAAGGTATGATATGGCTCGCAGCCGGGAGTCGCGCCTGCGACTTGCGAGACCCTTCGAGCCAGAAAACTTTAATCCCGGGCTAATCACCATCTAAGAATGCCGTAGCAAAAATGGAGATGGCTCGCTGAGGGACTGATGACGACTAGTGCCTTTAACCCTGCCCCCAGGGATCGTTCCTCCACCCTCGTGGCAAGTCCCGACCCGCTGTTCCGCCGGCGGATTCTCCAGGCATTGGCGGCCCGATGTTGTTCGGCGCGGGAAGTTTCGGGCGGTGCGGAGGCTCTCGCCTTACTCGAGGCGGGACAATACCAAACCTTATTGCTGGATCGTTCCCTGTCGGATCTGAATGCGAATGAACTCGTCGAAATGATCCGCGCGCGCCACCCGCAGGTCGAAGTCCTGGTGCTTGACTCCGCAGCCCACCCGGCTGCCGCCGGTGAAACGCCCAACTTGCTCCCCCATTCGAGCGAGCTGTTTCACCTACTCCAAAACTCCCGTGAGCCCCGCATCCCGAGCGAATTGCCGGAACCCATGCTCGACCCGCTTCCATGCTCTGAGGCGGCGGGGGAGGATCCCCAACCTTTGTCCGGCATGCTGGGTCAAAGCCTCTCGCTTCGCCGGGTGTTTCGCCTGGTCCGGCTCGTCGCGGCGCGGCAGACGACGGTCTTGCTCACGGGCGAAACGGGTACCGGAAAGGAATTGGTAGCGCGCGCCCTCCATGGGTTAAGCCCGCGCTGCGAGCGGCCTTTTGTAGTGGTCAACTGTGCAGCGATTCCCGAACCTCTCCTGGAAGCGGAGCTGTTCGGCTATAACCGCGGCGCTTTTACCGGCGCTTTCCAATCCCGCCTGGGCCGTCTGCAAAGTGCGCAAGGCGGAACGGTTTTTCTGGACGAGATCGGGGACCTTCCGGCCTCCATGCAGGCCAAGCTTCTGCGCTTCTTGCAGGACGGCGAGGTCCAACGCTTGGGCAGCTCTGACGCTTTGCGCGTGGACGCACGGGTCGTCGCCGCCACGAACGCGAACCTCCCGCGGCTGGTCAGAGAAGGATGCTTCCGGGAGGACCTTTATTATCGTTTGTCGGTCTTCCCCATTGAGATTGAGCCTCTGCGGCTGCGCCGGGAGGATATTGCGGTGCTCGGCAACCATTTCCTGAATGTCTTTTGCCAGGAAGCCCACGTTCCGGCCAAAGCTTTGTCGCCGCAAGCTGTGGGCATGCTCGAACAATATTCCTGGCCGGGAAATGTTCGTGAGTTGCGACAGGCTGTCGAGCGGGCGTTCATCCTGGCCGAAGAACAATTAGAACTTCGAGCCGAACATTTCTCCTTGATGATGGGGGAGCCTCTCGCTGAGAGAAATCTTAGAAGGGCGGCTTGAAGTTGGCACTTTCCGTGCTTCCCTAAATCAACGCGATGCAGAATTTACCTGCTGACCGGCAAAAAAAGCTGCCCGCCTCGGGAGGCTCAGGCCGCGCGGCGCGCAAGTCCCTGGCCGCGGCCTTTGCCTCTTTTAATCAAACGGCCGGGGCGCTCGAATCGACCTACACCAAGCTCCAGGCGGAAGTCGGCCGGCTGCGCCATGAACTCGAAAACAAAAATCGCAGCCTGGCAGAAAGCCTGGAAGAAAACCGGCACATGCGCACCTACCTGGGCAGAATCCTGGAAGGTCTGCCTTGCGGGGTTCTGGTCTTTGAAAACAGCGGCAAGCTGCGCATGATCAACCCCGCAGCCCAACGGCTCCTGACGGTGAGCCTGGGATCCCTTGCACCGGAAGCCACCGTTCCACCGATGCTGAGTGCCTTGCTCCAGGCGCTTCCCAAGGAAGATTTCCACTACGAACAGGAATGGACCGTCGAAGGTGCGGAGGGGGAACGGACGATCGGGGTGACGCGTGCCGTGCCTGCGACCCAGGGTTCAGGAGATGATTCCATCGTCATCCTACGGGACGTGACCGAAGCCAAGCAGCTCGAAGGCGAGCGCGAAGCGGCGCGCCGGACCCAAGCCCTGGCGGAAATGGCCACTCTGCTGGCCCACGAGATCAGAAACCCCCTGGGAAGTCTGGAGCTTTTTGCCGGGCTGTTGGCAGATGCTTTGGGAGACGACGCGGAAATGCAAGCCTGGGTCAACCACGTTCAGGCAGGTCTGCGCTCGCTGGCGGCAACGGTCAACAACGTCTTGCATTTCCACAGCCAGCCTCCCGCCAACCTTCTGCCCCTGAACCTCGTGCGGGTGGTCGAGGAGACCGTGGAATTCCTCCGCCCGCTGGCGCGGCAGCGGGGAATGCGCATCGATCTGCGCACGGGGGAGGGTGCGATTCCCGTCCTGGCGGATCCCCCTCGGTTGCAGCAGGCCTTTTTCAATTTGGCGCTCAACGCCTTCCGGGCGATGAAACCGGGCGGGACGCTGCGGGTGGGAGTATTCCGCCGCGCGGAGGATTCCGGCCCCGCCGCCACCGTGACCTTTACCGATTGCGGGGAGGGCATCAGCACGGAGAATCTGGAAAAGGTTTTTGCGCCGGGGTTCACAACCCATCCCGGCAGCCCGGGGATCGGGTTGGCGGTAACCCGGAAGGTTGTCGAGCAACATCGTGGCACGATCCGTGTGGAGAGCCGGGAGGCTCAAGGGACGACCTTCACGCTGGTGTTTCCGGTCCAAGGAGTCGAAGCATGAATCAGGTCCTAGTGGTGGATGACGAAGCCGGCATGCGGGCGGCGTTGGAGGCGAGTTTCCGCCGGCAGGGGTGGCGAGTGACCACGGCCTCAGGCACCTCCGAAGCCTTGGAACGTTTTCGCTCCGCGCCGTGCCCCCTGGTCGTCACCGATATGCGCATGCCGGATGGCGACGGTCTGCGCGTCATGCAGGGCGTGCGAGCGCTGGCGCCGGGGACGGCGGTGATCTTTTTGACGGCCTTTGCTAATGTGCCGGAGGCGGTTAACGCCATGCGCGCCGGCGCTTGCGACTATCTGGTGAAGCCCATCTCCTTCGAGCAACTGAAAGAAGCCGCCCTGCGTGTGCTGGGTTCACGCGCCGGGAAGGATCTGGGTCAGAACCGCGTGGACTTCATCGGAGGTTCGCCGCTGACCCAGCGCCTGATCGAGCGCGCCCGGCAGGTCGCGCAGACCGACGCCGACATCCTGGTGGAAGCGGAGAGTGGTACGGGCAAGGAACTTCTGGCGCGGCTGATCCACCGCTCGAGCCCGCGCAGCCAGCGGCCTTTTGTGGCGGTGAATTGCGCGGGGTTTCCCGACACGCTGCTGGAGAGCGAACTGTTCGGCCACATGCGCGGCGCCTTCACGGGGGCCTTAAGTACCAAAGCCGGGAAGTTCGAACTGGCCCATAACGGTACCCTCCTGCTGGATGAAATCGCAGAGATGCCACTGAGTTTGCAGCCGAAGCTGCTGCGCGTGCTACAGGAACGGGAAGTCGATCGCCTGGGAGACACGCGCCCGTTGCACGTGGATGTGCGGGTCATTGCCACCACCAACCGCCCTCTGGGGGTGCTGGTGGCGGAAGGGAAATTTCGCGCCGACCTCTTTTTTCGGCTCAATGTGATTCCGCTTTCACTCCCCCCCTTGCGGGAGCGTCGCGAAGATATTCCCGAGTTGGTCGAGCACTTTGTTCGCAAATACGGCCCGGCTTCGCGCTCGAACGTGGTGCGCCTCTCACCCGAACTCCTGGAGCGTCTGCAGGCCTACGACTGGCCGGGCAATGTGCGGGAGCTTGAAAACTTCGTTCGCCGCGCCTTGGTGCTTTCGCCCGGCCCCGTGGCGGGAGTGGAGCTGTTGCCGGAAGCCGCTTTCCGGAACGATGCAACACCTCTGGGCGGAATCGAACCCGGGGTCACGCTGCGGGAGCTCGAGCGCACGCTTCTCGAGAAGACCCTGGAGGCGACGGGTGGAAACCGCACCCGTGCCGCCGGCATGCTGGGTGTCAGTCTGCGCACCGTGCGCAACAAGATTCGCGAATTTGGCTTACCTCCGCGGAGGACCGCATGAACTGGGTCGAAACCCCCATGATGCGCCGGCTGGAACACTACCTGGATCTCGTGGCGTTCCGCCAGGCACTGATTTCCAGCAATCTCGCCAACGTCGATACCCCCGGCTATCGCACCCAGGACGTCGATTTTGAGAGCGAATTGCGCCGGGCGGAGCTCGGCTCGCAGAATGCGCCGGTCGCGCCGCGCGTCGCAGAAGTCCGGGGCCTGATCGAGCGCCCCGACGGCAACAACGTCAGCCTGGACCGCGAGACCCTGGCCCTGGCGCGGACCCAGCTTCAGTACCGGGCCGGTGTGGAATTGTTGCGGACGGAAATCCATACGTTAGAGTCCGCCATCAACGAAGGGAAATAAGCCCATGAACCTGTTCGGAGTTCTTGATATCAATGGCTCGGCGCTCACCGCCGAACGCGCCCGGGCGGAGGTGGTGGCCAGCAACATGGCGAATGCTGAAACCACGCGCACGCCGAAGGGTGGTCCCTACCAAAGACAACTCGTGGTTTTTGGGACGCAACGGCCGGGGCACGCGAGCTTCGCTCAGACCCTGACGGGTTTAAGCGATCTGCACGCGCGAGGCGTAAAAGTGGCACAGGTGGTGCAAGACCAGACGCCCCCCATCCGGCGTTATGAACCGGGTCACCCGGACGCCGACGACCAGGGCTTCGTCTCCTTTCCGGACATCAACCCGGTGGAGGAGATGGTCAATCTGATGGGTGCCTCCCAAGCCTACCAGCTCAATGTGGCGGCGGCGCAAGCCACCAAATCCATGATCTCGGAGTCGATCCAGATTCTGACCTAGCGGCGGGAGGCACACGAGGAGGGAAAAGGCCGTGGGGAACCCAATCTCAGGTCTACCACAAATCGACTGGGGCAATGTCCAACTGGAGGTCAGCAAGCCCTCCCAGGATTCGACGGAATTTCTTGACACCCTGAAAAGCGCTATCGGCAAAGTCGAAGAGTTGCAGTCGGGGGCCGAGCAGCAGGTAGCTGACGTTCTGCAAGGTAGCGGGCAGGATTTGCACGCGGCCATGATTGCCGTGGAGAAAGCGGATCTCTCTTTTCAGCTCATGATGCAAGTGCGCAATAAGATCGTGCAAGCGTACCAGCAAGTCTCCCAAATGGCCTTTTGAGTCCTTGAAATATGGCCGTGACCCCGGAGCAAATCACGAATCAACTCGGGACCTTCGTGCGCGGCCTAACCCTCCGCCAAAAGGCGACGTTGGTGGTCGGAGCGGCGGCCGTGGCAGGAACGCTCTGGGCGTTTGTCACTCTGCTGGGGAAAGCCGACTACAAGACACTCTATTCGGGCCTGTCGCCGGGCGATGCGCAATCCCTGGCACGGCGGCTGGCTGATAAAAACATACCGTATGAGGTGGCGAGCGACGGGAGCAGCATCCGCGTCCCGGCCAATCAGCTTGACAAAGCGCGTCTCGACCTGGCGGCCGAGGGCATGCCGCAGACGGGAAGGCTCGGTTTCGAACTTTTCGACAAACCCAATTGGTCGGGCAGCGACTTTGCCGAGAAGGTGAACTATCAGCGGGCCCTGGAAGGCGAGTTGGAGCGGACGATACAAACCCTCGGCGAGATTGAGGCGGCGCGCGTGCATCTGGTTATGCCTCACGAATCGCTTTTCACCGAACAGGAGCGTGAGGCCAAGGCCTCGGTGGTCATCAAGCTCCGCGGGGGCCGGTTGGGAGATGATGCCCAGGAAGCGATCACCCACCTCGTGGCCAGCGCCGTAGATAACCTGAAGCCCGAAAACGTAACGCTCATTAATGCCGATGGCGGTTCGCCGATCCTGGCGCGCGGAGGCGGCTCGGGCAGCCGGTCCCGGCAATGGGCCGACTTCGAGACGGCACTCGCCCAGAAGATCGTTACCACTCTGGAGCCGGTCGTGGGCCCGGGGAAGGCCCGCGCCAATGTCACCGTCGAATATGACCTCGCTACCAGCGACAGCATGCAGGAGACCTATGATCCGAACGCTTCCGTGGTCCTCACTTCTCAGGTTTCCGACGAACGCGAGGGTGAGACGGGCGTGGGAGGGGTTCCCGGAACTCCCTCCAACGTTCCAGGAAAGCAGCCCCCAGCCACCGCCAAGCCCCCCTCCCCGCCGGATTCTGTGGAGCAAGGGCTGCGCACGGAAAGCAAGACGTTCGCCGTCAGCAAAACCGTTCGTCACGTAGTGCAGCCATCGGGAAGCCTCAAGCGTCTGGCGGCGGCCGTGCTGGTTGACGATGCCGTGGAGAGCAAGGAGGACAACGGACAGAAGGTGGAAACACGGCGCAAACGCACGCCCGAGGAGATGAAACAGATCCAGGAGTTGGTCACGGCGGCAATCGGAGTGGACACCACGCGGGGCGATAAGCTGGCGGTCGAAAACCTTTCGTTTCAGACCCTCCCCTTGGATTCCCTCTCCCCACCCAGTTTGACCGACCGGGTGGTCCCCATGGTGGACAAGTGGATCAACGTCATCCGTTACGCGGCGCTTGCGGCCCTGTTCCTGCTGGTCTATGGGCTGGTTCTGCGGCCCATCAAGCGTCAGATCGTCACTACCTTTCGAGAGCTTCCTCAGCAAGTCGGGGCGAGCAAACGTGGTCGGGCAGCTTTGAAAGAGGGTGGTGCGGAAGGAGTAGCCGGGAAGGAAGAAGAGGCGGCGGGCCTGGAGGATTCGCTCCCTCCGCAGTTGGAGGGGTCCCCGGGCGAAGTCAAACAAGCCGTGGCGTTAAAGAAGAATCTTCTGGAAAAGGTTAAGAAAGAGCCCGCGACCGCCAGCCGCCTGATCCAAAACTGGATGCGGCAGGAGACGAAGGTATGAGCGAGGCTACGCAACTCGCCAAGGCCGCAGCGGAGCAGGCAAATCTGACCGGAGTCCGCAAGGCGGCCATTCTTCTCGTGCTGCTGGGAGACGAGGCGGCCAGCTTGGTGTACCGTAACCTCCCACAAGAAGAAGTACAGATGCTCACGGAAGAAATCTCCGCGCTCGAATATATTTCTCCCCAGATCGCCGGCCAGGTTCTTCAGGAATACCATCGCTTGAGCATCACGCAAGAATACCTCGCTCAGGGCGGTTCCGAATTTGCCAAGCAACTGCTGGTAAAAGCCTTTGGAGAAGAAGGCGCCAAGCACTTGCTCGAAGAAGTGACGATGTTTCAGGAGGCCCGGGCAACCACTTTGGATTCGTTGCAAAAAGCCGACCCCCAACAGCTCGTGATGTTCGTGGAGGGTGAGCATCCTCAAACGATTGCGTTGGTTCTGGCCCACATGGGCATGCGTTCTGCGACCGCGCTCCTCATGCTTTTGCCCGACAAAACGCGTGCCGAAGTGATACGGCGACTGGCGGAAATGCATCAGTTTTCGCCCGAGATGGTGCAGAAAATCTCCCTGGTACTCAATAAAAAGCTCAAGGCGTTGGGGGACCAAAATCGCCGGGCCTATGGCGGCGTCAAGGCGGTTTCGGACATGCTCAACCGGGTGGAGCCGGCCGTCGCCAAGACCATTCTGGAGGCCATCGAGCAGGACGATCCCAAGCTGGCGCTTAGTATTCGCAATCTGATGTTTACCTTTGAAGATCTCCTGGCGGTACCGGAAGGGAGCATCCGGGAGCTGCTCAGTAATCTGGATAAAAAGACGTTGTCTCTGGCTTTGAAGGGCGCTTCCGAAGAGATGAAGAACCATATCTTCAAAACCATGTCTTCGCGCGCTGTCCAGATGATGAAGGAAGACATGGAGGCGTTGGGTCCAGTACGCGCCCGGCAGGTGACCCAAGCCCAACAAGAAGTCGTGCAACACGCGCGCACGCTCGAAGCGGATGGAAAGCTGACACTGAAGAGTTTCGGAGATGACGCGTATGTGGTCTGATCCCGAATCAACCGCCCACGAGGCGGAATTGCCAGCGCAAACTTATGTTTACCCGGCCCCCCTGGTGCCCGGCGCCCCGAAGCCTGCTTCGTCCCCGGGCAACTCTTCCACATTGGAACGCCTTTGGGGTTCGGAAACAAAAGGCGCAGGCCCGCTACCCGCCAGCGATGAGCAGACGCGGGCACGTGAAGCTCGTGCCCGCCAGGAAGGCCGGGAAGAAGCGGAGGGCAAGGCACGGGCGGAATATGAGAAGCGGCTGGCCACCGAGCACGAAGCGCTGGCCCAGGCGATCCGCGAGTTTGCACGCGAGCGCGCGGCCTACTTCGGCCGGGTAGAAGCAGAAGTGGTAGGTCTGGCTCTGGCCATCGCCCGCAAAATCCTGCACCGGGAAGCTCAGGTTGATCCTCTGCTCTTGGCGGGAGTCGTTCGCGTCGGACTGGACAAAGTGGCCGCTGGAACGCATGTCCGGCTGCGAGTTCATCCCGAACAAATCCAGGCATGGCAACAATTCTTCGCACAACAGCCTGACCTCCAGTCTGTCCCCGAGCTGATGGGTGATGCCGCCCTAGGGCTTGGGCACTGCCGCCTGGAAACTGAACTCGGCTCGACAGATTTGACACTGGAAGCCCAGCTCAAAGAAATTGAGCAGGGTTTCTTCGATTTGCTGGCCCAACGGCCACAAAAAGCCGAATGAATAGCCCCTCACTTCTGGCCCCCTATTTCCGCAAGTTGGAAAGCCTCTCTACCGCGCGCTGGTCCGGCCGAGTCACCAAAGCCGTGGGTCACATTGTGGAGTCGGAGGGACCCTTCTGCTCGCTAGGAGAATGCTGTGAAATTTTCGGCCCAACAGGCCAAGCCCACGGGGGAGAGGTGGTGGGATTTCGCGGCAGCACGGTCCTCTCGATGCCCCTGGACAGGTTGAGTGGCATCCGCTATGGCGATCGGATCGTGACTTGGGGCGCCAGGCCAACTTTGCGGGTTGGGGATGAGTTGCTGGGGCGGGTCATTGACGGATGTGGCAGGCCCCTCGATTCCCGTCCGGATTATCGAGCCCAGGATTACTGGCCGCTCCACTGTTTAGGTCCCTTGCCGCTGGACCGACTGTCCATCCACGAGCCCCTCGGTTGCGGGGTCCGTGCGATCGATGCCTTCCTTACCTGCGGGCGTGGTCAGAGAGTGGGCGTCTTTGGTGGCAGCGGGGTTGGAAAGAGCACGCTACTCGGGCTGATGGCCCGAGGTAGCGCGGCAGACCTGACCGTGATGGCTCTGGTCGGTGAGCGCGGCCGCGAGGTGCGGGAGTTTTTGGAAGGAACCCTCGGCGAAGAAGGCCGGAAGCGTTCGGTCGTCGTGGTCTCGACTTCGGACCAGTCGCCCCTGCTGCGCATCCGCGCGGCGCTGGTGGCAACCGCCGTCTCCGAATACTTTGCCGCACGGGGCAAAAACGTTCTGCTGGTGGTCGATTCTTTGACGCGCTTCGCCATGGCCCAACGCGAAATAGGGCTGGCCGCTGGCGAGCCTCCTACGGCGAAGGGCTACACACCCTCGGTTTTCACTTTGCTGGCCCAGTTGATTGAACGCGCCGGTCACTTCAATGGGGGGAGCATCACGGCATTTTATACCGTGCTCATGGAAGGTGACGATCAACAGGATCCTCTGGTGGATGCGGTCCGCGCCCTCCTCGATGGTCACATCGTCCTGGATCGCCGGTTGAGTACACAGAACCACTATCCTGCCATCAACGTCCTGGACAGCCTGAGCCGATTAATGCCCGCGGTTTGCTCTTCTCAGCATCTGGAAAAGGCGCGGCGGCTGCGGAAACTCCTGGCGGCTTACACGGCGTCCGAAGATTTGATCAGGGTGGGTGCGTACCAGAAGGGCCTCGATGCCTCGCTCGACCAGGCGATCGAAGTCATTCCGGCCCTGACTGCCTTTCTTCAGCAGAGGGGCGATGAAAAATCTCCCCTAGCCCAAACCCTGGCAGCCCTCCAGTCGCTGCCCGGCTAACTCCACTATGGCTTTCCACTTCTCATTACAAGCCGTGCTCCGCTATCGCGAGAGTTTCGAGCGCCGTGAGCGCCTACGGCTTCAGATCATCACCCGGGAGGTGGTAAAGGCACGCCAGCATTGGGAAGAAGCCAAAGCGGAAAGGCTGCGGGCTCTCGGCGAGTCCAAGAAGAATCTCCGCCGCGGTCTGCTCGGAGCCGAACTTCAGTTCGAGTTGGCCTGTGACCGCATGCGCATCCGACAAATTACGGCGCGAAAAGAACAATTCTTGAAACTCGAGGAGTTGCGGGTTCGCCAACTCGCAGCGTTCCGCAAAGCTCAACAACAGCGCAAGATTCTGGAAAACCTTCGGGACCGGCAGTTTGCAGCCTACCGCCTGGTTCACGACCGGCGCGTGCAACAACAGTTGGACGACAGGTTTCTCATCCTACTTCAGGGGCAAGCATCCAGCTAGTTGTTGCCTAGTCGACCGGCAAACCTTTCCTCTCCGGACACCCCTTCCCTGGCAGATCCTCTACGCTTTTAGTTCGGCCCAAGTCGGAATTACTTTAGTTCTCAGGGAGATTCCGGCTTTGGGCTCGTTGCCATTGCTCAGGCTGTGTTTGGCGTTGCCCATGCTCTTTGGTCAGCGGCCCATCGGGCCGATGCTCTTATGGAACCTGCCGTGGTTCAATCCGTTGGCGCGACCACCCCGACATTACCCCCCTCGGGAACACTGAGCGGCGTTCCGGCCCCGGGCGAATCCTTCGCCTCGACGCTTGGCCGCGCTTTGGGTGCCCCCTCAACCGCCACCCTGGATGCGCCGAGTACCGGCCCAAGAGTTTCTCCCCGCCAGAAATCTGCGGGTGAAAACTCCTCGGGCGACTCCTCCACGGTGGCGGGAATTTTTATGAGTTGCTTGATTGCAAACTATGTCCAACCCGCCACGACCACCACGTGGGACACGGCAGCGGAAGAAACCCCTAGCAGCTCCGTGAGCACACCGCCTGCCCCCCAGTCCAGTACCGTGACGAGACTTGCGGCCCCCCCCGTGGGGGAGCAAGGTGATTACGAGGTCAGCGACAAGACCCTTTCCGGCGTGGAGGGCAATGGTGTTGGGCCGACCGCGACTGGCGGTTCGGGCCCGGAAGTATTCACTGCTCATGGCGGCGGACAAATCCCCACGTACAGGCCAAATCAAGCCGGCTCTGCTTCCGATCCTGGTCCAACAAAAACGGCGCCGGTCCTCCCAGCGAAAACTCAAGGCCTTCCTGGAAGCATTAAACCAACTGAGCCGCAAATCGTAAATGCTCCCTACCTGCCGGCAACGCCGGAGTTCAAGAGTGCTCCCGACCTCGCACTTTCTGCATCCCGGTCGCAAGTGCCGAGCGACGTCCTCGCCAATGAAGCAACGGTGCCCAAACTCAGTCATGGATCGCAGGCCATCCCGAGCACGGAGGGGTCTTTGCGCGTGACCGAATGGCCCAAAACGGCGGAGACACAAGCCCTGCAAGCAGTGGTCACTCCGCCTGCGTTGACATCACATTCTGGTGCGCAGTCTTCATCGCAACCGGTACAACACGGACCCGTGCTTTCGCCTGCCCCGCCCATGTCCAGTCCACCCGCGTTGACTCCAGGTGGCTCCTCCGTTTCGGCATCTCTCACGGGAAAGTCTGCGCCCCTAACCGCCCCGGAAACAACTTCGACCGCGCCTGAGTTCGCGCTTCCTGTTAACCCGGATTTCACCGAGGTATCAAATTGGACGGCAGAGTTCACGGAACAGGCCGTTACTACGTATGGCCCGGAGGTAAGCGATCCTTCCACCCCGCTCTCCACAATCGAACATCCGGCACTGGCCGAATTTTCGAGCCTGCTGGGAAAGTTTGCGGGCACAGAAATGAACCTTAAAGTTTCGGGGAACGAATCGCAGGGAGCCACGGCGCCGGAAAAGCCCTCGCCGGGAAGCGCTCCTCAGGCAGCGGGCGCACTGAGCGGCAGCCTGCCCAAAGCTGCTATGGATTCACTCCAGAATCCGGCCGCACCCAAATCCGAAAACCTGGTGAACAATCCGCTGAAGGGGGCCATTCACTCCGCGCCGGTTCCCGGCAGCTCGGCGACCGCGACGGGTTGGCTGAAGGACAATGAGACGGAGGCAGCGAGTGGACAAGCCCTGCATTCCTTCCCGGCCAGCCCGGTTGCATCCCCGCAGCCCGACCCGAATTCGCAACCTGCCACCGCGGTAATGACTTTGCATGAAGACCCGGCCCCCGAAGCCAACGGTATTCAGCCCAATCTTGCGGCATCACCCAATTCAGGCGAAAGCGCGGCCCACGCTAACCTTTCGGACGCAACGACAGGTGGCCAAGGAAAATCCGGTCAGCAGAGCGGGCCATCGCCAGGGGATAATCCGACCGGCATCAAAACATTCCCTCCCAACCTCGCCGGCAACCCATCCGCTGATTCGGCCGCGAGTCTCCTGACCGCCAATACCCCCAGCGTTGCCGTGAGCCACGCCAACCCCCCTTCCCCGCAGACTCCGCAGTCTTCCAGCCAGCCGCCCACGACGCTCTCAGCCTGGCAGGATTACGATGGCGGGGCAGGCAAAATTGTGAGGTCGGCGTGGCTCAGTGACTCAGCCAGCGGCGCGGAAATGCATGTGGAACTTCGCTCCGCTGCCCTGGGCCCCCTGGAAGTTCACACCGTCGTGCACGAGGGATCGGTGGGTGCTGAAATTCATGTGGAGGGTCAAGAAGCCCACACACTGCTGGCGGCGGGTCTGCCTTCGCTCGAACGCGCTCTGGGAGAGCGCAACCTGCGCGTAGAAAACGTTGCCGTTTACCAGGATCACGTAGGAGGAGGAATGAGTGGGGGGGGAAAGCAAGATTCTCAGTCGGATTCTTCCCCTACACCGCAGCGTCAAGTCCTCCTATGGGACAACCCACCACAGCCGCGCAGTGCGGCGAGCAATATTTTGGACGATGAGGAATTCGCAAATCCGGCAGCCGGTCTAAGCGTTCGGGCTTAGCCGGGCCGAAGGAGAATGATACTCATGATGATCAATGGTCTTCACGCATTCGATGCGACGACGAACACCAATAGCGCCGGCAGTTCAACCTCAACCAGTTCTTCGGCCTCTACCGATGGGCTGAATCCCAACGATTTCATGTCCCTCCTGGTTGCAGAAATCCAAAACCAGGACCCGACGCAACCCATGGATCCGACAACTTTCATGTCGCAGCTTGTGGATCTGAACCAACTCGAGCAAGTGACGCAGATCAACCAGGTCGTGCAGGAATATGCTCCCTCGTCAACGACCTCGAGTTCTGGCACCACACCAAATTAGGAGGAGAAATATGGGATCTTTTTCCACATCACTTTCCGGTCTTGATGCCGAGGAACAAGCGCTCTCGGTTATTTCCAATGATTTGTCTAACCTGGACACCACCGCGTTCAAGACGGGGACGCCCATTTTCAGCGACCTGTTTTACCAAATGTTGGGTACCGACGGGGCTGGTGACCCGGTGCAAGTGGGGGTTGGCGCAACGATGAGTTCCGTCGACTCGCCATTTACGCAGGGCAGTATTACCACGACGGGCGTACCGACGGATGTTGCCATCCAGGGGAACGGGCTCTTTGTATTGGATCAGGGAGGGACGCAGGTTTATACCCGTGCAGGTAATTTCACTTTGAATGCTCAAGGGAATCTTGTGGACAGCAACGGGAGCTATGTGATGGGCTATCCTGCCGTGAACGGTGCCGTCAGCACCAGCCAAGCCCTTGCCCCGATCATCATTTCCAGCGGCCAAAACTACATTCCCCAGGCAACCTCCAACGTGCAATTGGATATGAACCTGGACTCTTCGGCCACCTTGGCGACGGCCGCCGGGACCCTTACGGTGCCGCCTGCACTCCCCACCGCGGGCCAAACCGTTAAGGTCGGTGGAACCACCTATACCTTCGCATCCGCCATCACGTCCCAAAGCGCGGCCGACACTGTTCTGATCGGGCCCGACGTGGCATCGACACTCGCGAACCTGGCGGGCGCCATCAACCGGGCCACCACGGGAGGGCAAGCGGCAGGCACTACCTATAGCTCTGGCACCGTCGCCAACACCACCGTCACGGCCACGGGTTCTACGGCCACCACTCTCAACCTGCAAGCGATCAATGCCGGGGCACTTGGTAACTCCGATCCCACCACGACCACCTGGACTACCTCTTCATTCGGGGCGGCAGACCTTACGGGAGGCGCGCCCGCTCAGACGGCTACCGCGGTTTTCACTGCGCCAGCGGCTGTCCCGACCGCCGGCCAGTACGTTACCATCGGCGGAACCACCTACACCTTCGCGACCGCCATCGCGGGCAATAGCTCGCCCGACACCGTTCTGATCGGCGGCACCGTCGCGCAAACCCTTTCCAACCTGATGGACGCCATCACCGATAACTCAACGAATGACTTCGCGAATGCCGGCGCCGGCGCCACCTTCTCCTCAGTCAACGGCGCCAATGCCTCGGTCACGGCCGCGTTGAACGCTGCGGCCGGCACCATCACCCTTACCGCAGCCAATGGTGGGGCGGCGGGCGATACTATTGCTGCCACGACAAGCTGGACCGGGGCTGCATTCGAAGTCGCAGACCTGACAGGAGGCGGGGCTGGTGTGTCGGCGAGCGCGACTCTCACGGCGGCGGCGGGGACTGTCGTGCCGGCCGCAGGCAAGTTCGTTACCATCGGGGGCACCACCTACACCTTCGCGAACGCCATCAATGGCAATAGTCTGCCTGACACCGTTCTGATCGGCGGCACCGTCGCGCAAACTCTTTCCAACCTGATGGACGCCATCACCGATAACTCAACGAATGACTTCGCGAATGCCGGTGTCGGCGCCACCTTCTCCTCAGTCAGCGGCGCCAACGCTTCGGCAACTGTCACCGGTTCTACGGCCAGCACCATCACCCTTACCGCAGCGGATAGTGGGGCGGGGGGCAATTCCACTCCCGTCTTGACCAACTGGGCCGGGATTTCCTTCGCGGGCGGAGACTTGGCGGGAGGCGCCAACGTTCAGCAGGCGACCGGGGCTCTCACGGTGCCACCTCCGCTCCCCACCGCGGGCCAGACCGTTGCCGTCGGTGGAACGACCTACACCTTCGTTTCCGGTGTCAACAATCTCACCGCAGCCAATGACGTTCTGATCGGATCCGACGTCACCTCGACCCTTGCCAACCTGGCCGGCGCCATCAATGCGGCGGCCACAGGAGGGCAGGGAGCAGGCGTTACTTACGGCACCGGCACCCTCGCCAACACTTCGGCCACAGCCACAAATCCCACGGGCACCACGCTCACCCTGCAAGCAATTCAGGGTGGGTCTGGTGGCGACAATATTCTTACCTCCACCAACTGGAATACTGGCACCGGGATTACCGGATCATTCGGGGGCGCAACGCTTTCGGGAGGCGCGAGCGGTCAGTCATTTAGCACACCCATAACAGTTTATGATTCACTCGGCGACAGCCACGTCCTGAACTTCAATTTCACCATCAATTCGCCGGGAACCTGGTCCTATCAGATTACGATTCCGGCGGCGGACGTGGGGGCCACGGGCGCCCCCCAGGTTGTAGGGAGCGGGACGTTGCAGTTCGACGCGTCCGGAAACTTGATTTCGCCCGCGGCAGATGTAAGCGGGATTACCGTCAGTGGCTTGGCGGACGGGGCAAAGACCATGAGCCTCAATTGGCAACTCTTCAATTCATCCGGGGCTCCTTACATTACCCAGACGTCGGAACCTTCTGCCACCTCCGGGACCGTGCAGAACGGCTATGGTCCTGGAACCTTGCAGAGCTACTCCATCAACTCGTCCGGGATCATCGAGGGGGTTCTTTCGAATGGTCAAACTGTCGCCCTGGGCCAAATTGCACTCGCCACTTTCCCGAATTACGACGGTCTGACCAACCTCGGATCAAACGACTACGAGGGGAGTTTGGCTTCCGGGGCTGCCAGTATCTCGGCGCCTGGAACGGGTGGCTGTGGAACTTTGGACGGGGGATCGCTGGAGGCCTCCAACGTGGACATCGCCACGGCCTTCACCCAGCTTATCCAGGCCGAACGCGGGTACGAGGCCAATGCCAAGGCCATCACCACCGCCGACGATGTGATGCAGGCCTCTATCAACTTGATACAAAGTTAAGCCTGCGTAAGTCACTGCCGGAAATGCAACGGAGGGCGGAAACCCCCTTCCAGCCCTTAGCAGGGAGGGGGCTACCCCCCTCCCAGGCGTGGGGCGCGAGATCGACGGGTCCATGTCGGTCCGGGCGCCCCGCGCGCCTAGAGCGCCACGGCGTTTTCCGAGATGTATTGGTCGAGCTTGGACTGAGGCGGCCCGATGTAGTGGAAAGCTTCTGCCCATTCCAGCCCATAGGGTCGCCCCACCTCCCGGTCGGAGGGGATTCCGCGGAGGCTTAGAGAGTCATAATCTAAGACGATGTGCTTGATATAAAGGCGATTAGCGCTGTCATCGCTCGAACCCAGGATGGGGAGGCGGCGGCCCTGGGCAGCCAATCGAGCTCGCACGCGAGACCCGTTTTGTCCGGCCGGACCTTGTGTCACATTCACAAGATTAGCCTCCACCTTTTTGTCAATATAGGGCGTAATGTCTACAATTCGGTTGGCAAGCTGGGGACCTCGTGCAAAGTAGTACTTTTCGCCCACCATGCGTGGTTGCAATCCGGCTTCAAAGTGTTCCGGATAATCCTTATCTCCGCCCGCCATCCAGCAGGCCGATTCGACCATCTGAGCGGTGACATAGTGGTCGGGATTCTCTTCGTAGAGCCCCCACGGGTCGTAGCAGATGACCGTGTCAACTTTCAAGACGCGAAAGAGAAAGATCAACCGGCCGCGCATATCCTGGCGCGAAACGCCGTCCATACGGTGATTTCGGTATTCGAGATTGAAGACTTTGCGAAGGCCGAGGACCTTGGCAAGCCGGTCATTGTCTCTCTCGTTGTTCAACATGGTTTCGCCGGGAGTCCCCACCCCCGCCATGTCATCGTTGGAGGTTCGGATCAGGTAACCCGTATAGCCCTCGGCAATCAGTTTCGCCACGGTGCCCGCAGCGAAGAGGGGAATATCGTCGGCGTGGGGCTGGATCACCGCCAGCACTTTGCCGGCATGGGGATTGCCCAGCGCCGCACGCTCGATCACCACTTCCTCGCGGCGGGTGAGGTCCGTTAAGGAGTGGCTGCTCGCCGGTTGCGGGCCGGCGGCGCGAGCACCGGTGGCGGCGAGAACGCCTCCCCCTGTGGTCTTTGCGATGAATTCTCGTCGTTTCATATCCTTCCTCCTGTTGGTCGCGATTCCTGCGGCGTACCTTAGCATAGAGCGAGCCCGTAAAGCGATGCAGGAGGATATGCCGGGAGTGGGTCAGGGTGAGCAATTTCAGGACAGGCGTCTTTCGTTGATTCACCACAGAGCGCACAGAGGTCACCGAGAACAACTCCCCAGCCTGCCTCCGTATTCTCCGTGCCCTCTGTGGTGAATGGCTCTTCGGATGGCTACCGCGTCACCTACCTACCGGTTGACCGCGAGGGCCTGCTGTGCCTTTGGTCGTTTAACTGACCACTGACAACTGACCACCGACAACTGCCTTCCTGATGTGGGCGAATAGCGTGAGGTAGAAGCTTTAAGCGGAGTAACTTCGCACCCTTGAATATTGTGTTCAAGGGGTGGAGGCTGAAGTTCCTGAGGTTTTCAGGGCCGGCAACTTTTGGAGTTGCCTGTCATCGGTAATCAAAATGGCGGCGCGTTCAATGGCTGTAGCAGCGATGATCGCATCGGGAAGCTTCAACCGATACTGCGCGCGCAAGCTCACAACTCTATCGATCAGCAACCGCTCAGTTCGGTCGAGGCCCACCACATCAATCGAGTCGGTGAATTGTTGGAAAATGCCGCGGTCGTTCGCACTGAGGTTGGGAAAAGCGAGAAACTCGATTTGGGAGAGGATGGAAATCCCCACCCACTCCGCCCGCCGCAGTCGCCGGTGCAAAGCCTGGTCGCCGCGCAGCAAACAGACGATGGCGTTGGTATCCAACAAATAGCGCTCACCACTCATCGCGCAGCTTTCTCTGCTCTGCGAGGGCGTCGCCCTGCCATTCGAGCTTTCCGACAACGTCAGCGAAATCGTATTTGGAACCGTTGGGCTGTGGCGTGCTGCCCACCACCAGGACGAGCTCCACGGCGCCCGCCGGAAGTTCCACGGGCACATCCAGCCGCAACCGCCCGTCCGGCCCCACCTCACCTTTAGTCTTCACGACCTGCATAGGACACTCTCCCCGCGCAATTCCCTGGTTCTTGACAGGCCTTTCCCTAATCCCCAATCCCGAGCCCCCTAACCCCGAGGGAGTGCTGCGCCAACGGACTCACGCCTGAACTGAGTGTACCACGAGGCGCGGGGTTTTCGGACGCCGGTCGGGGTTCAAATCCAAAATCGGCAATCGAAAATCGAAAATGAGGTGTCCCGAATCCCTATTCCCTGTATTTCACATGTTATGAATGCGGATACGCGATGAAAAGCCACACAGGAACGCGAAATGCGCGTACCTGTGCGCTACCAGCTCATAAACCAGGGGTGTGCGCCAGCCAGGCCGTGGGGGAAATTTCGCGCGGCGAACTGCGTGTTTGGAGGCTGCCCTCAGGGAAACGGCTATGCAGCACTCGCCTCCTTCCGCCAACGCGGGACATGTCGCTGGGACACAATCGTGCCATCAAGGTCCAAACTCAAACGATGAATTACGAAATCGTCGACGAAGACGCCAGATTTCGGCGTGGCATGATTGCGATGATCATTATTCAAGTGAGCTAGTTTGTGGGCGGCCATCACCGCAAAGTCCTCACTCCAAGTGGTCAACACAAACTGTAGATCCTCCCACGGCGCGAATGATGACACGAGCAAGGCTTCTAACCCGTCGATTAGCGCCGATTGAGTAAGATTGTCCATTTCAAGGATCGGATCGTCGAGGACGACAGTCCGTAGACGAGTCCACCGCTGCTGGCTCGCGAGGGCCAATCGGAGGGCAATTGCAGCCACATTGACATAAGCTGAATTGAGTACAGAAGTCGCCGCAACATCTCGTCCCGAGCCGTCCGTTAGAACCGCACTTACTTTGCCGTCTTCAAGTCTGAATTCGATATCCCAGGGGCAGCCGGCGGTCATGGCCTGGAAAACGATGCCGACAGGCTTGCGAATCTTCTCGAGAACGATCTCGGCGGTGGCGTTCTGCAAGCCGTCTAAAGCTTCGTGAAGGTTCTTAAACTGGGCGCTACGTTCCTGGAGGCGCCTTTGCCGATTCTGCAACGACTTGAGCGACTGCTCAGCAGCACGCAGTTGCTCGCGTGCCTTCGAAATCGCCTGATTCTCCTCGAGAATCCGCTGCTCCTGCTCGACCTCCATAGCCCTAGTCTTGAGCAACGCCAGGTCGTCGCGCTGCTGCCTTGCGCGTTGTTGTATGTCCACCAGAGTCCGGACGTCCCGTGACGCTCCAACGCTTTTTAGTTCCGCATCGAGTGAATTGAGAAATGCCTCTACAACCTGAGTTCTGCGCTCAATCCCAGCAATTTCCGACCTCTTGTCAGCGAT
>Ga0326728_10002271_pt1 | contig 64707 bp, 49 predicted proteins | sample MB3enrmetagenome_FD_207602 | JGI IMG/M metagenome (GOLD analysis project Ga0326728, IMG submission 207602) | Lab enriched peat soil microbial communities from McLean, Ithaca, NY, United States - MB31MN | ecosystem: Environmental > Terrestrial > Soil > Wetlands > Peat | place: USA: New York...
CGTGACCATCGGCGGCAATTTGGCGCCACCGCGGATCCCGCCGCATCGATTGGTAAAACTGCGGGTGCAGGCCGCGATCGACGACCACCGTGCCGTAGCGGGTGAGAAGCTCGCGAAAAGACCGGGAGTCCGGGGCCGCGTACAGCGACGCGAGCGACCTGAGAAACGCGATCGGAATGGTTTCGACCCTCGCGTCGTGCGACACGCGGCCTCGCAGCTCGGGGTGAAACCACAGGAGGCGATCGGCGTGTGCCTCGTCGACCAACAGCGGACCCCGTGCAGCAGCCGAGGCGACGCGGTCCGCAAACGCAACCGGCGGCTCGACGTGAATCGAGTGGCCGAATGCAAGTGGAATGGCCGCGAAGGACGCGAGCGAAATCGGAATCAGAAGTCGCGCCACGAACTCGAGGACGCGGTCTGGTTCCACTCGGAGGAACCGACCGAGAGCCGCGTCCGCCCAGCGTGGGAGAACCGCCGCAGCGGTTAGGGCGAGTGGCAGTGCATGGCGCACGGAGAGCAGGGTGGCCGTCGCAAGCAGGAGTGCGAGGGAAGCTTCGAAAGTCGAGGTGACGGGGAGGGCCGGCCGAAGGGTCAAGAAGACAACGGCGCAGAGGAGAAGCGCCCCCGGGGCCTCGAACGAAGACGGTGGCTGCCATTCGGTGAGGTATGCGCGAAATGCAGGGCTCGCGACCGTCGACCAGTAATACGACGGAAGCTTGCACATGTACGGCGAGACGAACACCGCGGCGAAGAGCGACGCCGCAAGCACCGCATCGCGCAGAATCTCGCGCCCGGCCATCGCCTCATGACGACGACACCGATCGACCATCCTTCCGACGAGCAGGAGGACCCCCATCGTTGGCGCGAGCAAGACCGATCCATGGATGTTCGCCCACACGACGGCGCACGGAACGAGCCACCAAACGCCTCGGCTCGAACGCCGCGCATCATTGCAAAGCACGCACGCGAAGGCGACGATGCACGGGAGCACCAACGTCTGCGCGCGAGCCACGGTTTGGGAAAGCACGACGCCCAGCGCGAGGACCCCCACGCCAAGGGTACGCCCGGGAGTCGCCCCGCGCGCCAAGGCGATGGCGACGGCCGACACGAACGTCCCCGCCGTGATCGACGCCGCCAAGAGGACAACCCCGACAAGACCGCAATGCTTCTCAATCGCAAAGTAGATCGCGTGCGCGAGCCATTGCTGGTCGACGCATTCGACCCCGAACCCCTGCTCTGTGAGGAGATTGCGCGCAATGAGGCCGTTCGAAGCGATCTCCCGGCCTAGGACCAGGTTGAACCAAGTGTCTCCCCACACGATGAACGGCGTCCGAAACGCCATCGCGAGCAGCGCAAGCGCGACGAGGATGCGCACCTGCGGCGTTCGGAAGGCCTCCGTCGGAGACACGATTCTCTGTGCCTCGGTAGCAGCGATGGGTCCGAGCGTCGAGACCCCGAGCTGTTCCGACGTTTGATCTCCGCTGATGACAGGGCTGGAATCGAAGCCATTTCGTTAGTTACGGACTCACGCGGAGCCGCAGGTCACGTTGTGACCGGTGACCCCTATGCACGAGCCTGCGCCATCGCAAACGTCCGAGGGAACGCAGTTGCATTCGGCGAACGGGGATTGCGATTTGGATTGGTCGCACGACGCGTCGGGCAGGTCTACGCAATAGGGCGCCGGAGGCGTGCACGGGGGCGGCATACAGCCGACGCCGAACCCGGATCCCATGACGTAACAGTCGGTACTGAGCGTCCAGCCGGCGTCGCACGTCCCCGCATCATCGACGGATTGGCACGTGGGGGCAGCGCCGCCGCCACACGTAGGGCTAACGCAATACTGACTCGCCGCGCAGGTCTGCGTCCCGCACGAATACGACGCGCCGTCAGACGCATCCTTCGCGTCCACTCCCGCATCTTCTGGAGGCCCTCCGCTGTCAGGCGCGATGCACTCGCAGTTCGCAAAGATGAGCTGCCACGTGTTCGAGGAACACGAGTAGCCGCCACCACAGCATATGCCTCCACCGTACGAGCAGGACTCGGTCCCGACGCAAGGGCTTCCGGGCACTGGCGCCGAGGCCGGGCACACGTACCCTGCGTCAGTCGCAACGGCATCCACGTCCGATGCCCCATCGGTAGCGGCAGAGGAATCGTGCGCCATCGCGTCAGAAGTGCCCGAGTCCGCCGCCATCGCGGCGTCTCGAGCCTCCGCATCGCCCGCGGTCGCGTCTTGGGCGCCGGCATCCTCGACGGCGTCTCCGGGCGCGGTGTCCGCGGCCGATGCATCCGGCTGTGATCCATCGAGCGAGTCATTGCCTGGGGCCGAGGGTGCGTCGCTGCTCCCGCAGGAAACCAAACCGGCAAGCAAGCTGGCGGTAACGAGGACTCGGACCGAGATTTCCCTCTGGTTGGCGAATTGCATTTCGTATGGGAAGAGCAGGGACCGTGCCGGAGCGCAGAAGGCCCGCAGTTCCTGCTGCATCGGCGCTTGCACAACGTCTCCCGGATCGCGGTCAGGCACAGACCGGCACACGAACAATGGTGGTGTCCGCCCACGATGCACTCCCTCTTGCCCGCACCGCCAAGCAACCCTCCCGCCAACCAAGCCGACGAATGGAGATGCCCCCGTACGTCGACGTAACCCCGCTCGATCCCACCTACCCAAGCCGTCTCCGTGCCCTGCCAGATCCCCCGGCCTCGGTCACCTATCGAGGGGGTCCACTCGACGCCAAGCGCGCCGTAGCCATCGTCGGCTCGAGACGCGCGCAACCAGAGGCCGAGCGGTTCGCACGTCAACTGGCGTTTGCGCTCGCGAAAGCAGGCGTCGTCGTCGTATCCGGAGGAGCGCATGGAATCGACGCCGCGGCCCACCGCGGAGCCGTGGAGGCGTCCGGGCGAACATGGGCGGTGGCGGGAACTGGATGCGAACATTGCTTCCCGCCGGACCATGCGGATCTGTTCGACGCGATCGGCGCGGGTCCTGGCACGATGGTCTGGCCGTTTCCGAGGATGGTCGGCGTCCGGCCGGGAGCCTTCCTCGCCAGAAACCGCGTGCTTGTCGCCCTGTCCGACGCGGTCGTCGTCGTTCAGGCCGGCGTCCCGTCCGGTGCGCTTCGAGCGGCGTCTTGTGCGCGCAGGTTGGGGAAGCCATTGTGGGTGGTCCCGGCGCCTCCGTGGGCGCTCGAGTTCCGCGGATCGCATCAGCTCCTCGACCAAGGCGCTCGCGCCCTTACGTCAATCAAATCCTTTCTCGATTCGCTTGACCTCCAGCGCACCGCGTCAGCCGATCCTTGTGTGTCGATGGGGGAGCTCGAGGGGGGCCGCGTAGCGCCCCCCTCGTCGATGGCCGAGCTCGAGGGGGGCCGCGTAGCGCCCCCCTCGTCGATGGCGGAGCTCGAGGGGGGCCGCGTAGCGCCCCCCTCGTCGATGGCGGAGCTCGAGGGGGGCCGCGAAGCGCCTCCCTCGTCGATCGACAACCGAATGGACGGTCAATCAGAAAGAAAATCGTCCGTCGTACAAGACGCATCCGCTCCCCCATCGAGTTGTGGAATGGGCTCGAGGCCACCGCGTACGATCGAGGAAATCGGGGTCTATCGAGTCACCTCAACCGCGCCGCTTCACCTCGACGAGATCGCGCTGCGTGCCAGCATGCCCGTGGCCACCGTCGCGCCCACGCTCTTGACGCTCGCCCTGGAGAACGTAGTAGTAGAGGGCCCCCCGGGGTTCTTTCGCCGGCCTAAGAGCTGACAAACCGTGAAGATCATTCGCTAATTGAAGAGAGACCACCCCAGATGGGAAAGACGCTCGTCGTCGTCGAGTCGCCAGCCAAAGCCAAAACCATCAAGAAGTACCTCGGTGCCGAGTATGTCGTGGTCGCGTCGAAGGGTCACATCAAGGACCTGCCGAAGAAGCTTGGGGTGGACATCGATCATGGCTTTCGAGAAACCTACGAGGTCGTTCCTGGCAAAGAGAAGGTAGTCCAAGAACTCAAGGCAGCCGCGACCAACGTCGATGAGGTGCTGCTGGCGACCGACCCCGACCGCGAAGGCGAGGCCATCGCGTGGCACATTGCGGACGAGCTCAAGTCGGCGCACAAGTCCACTAAGCGGGTGGAATTCAACGAGATCACGAAAAAGGGCGTCCAATACGGAGTCAGCCACCCACGAGACCTCGACCGCCATCTCTACGATGCGCAGCGCGCCCGCCGGGTGCTCGACCGCATCGTCGGCTACGATGTGTCCGCTCTTGTCTGGAGCAAGCTCGCGTTTGGGCTCAGCGCTGGGCGGGTTCAGAGCGTCGCTCTCCGGCTGATCGTCGACCGCGAGCGAGAGGTCGAAGCGTTCGTCCCGGAAGAGTTCTGGAACTGCGGCGCCGCACTTGCCGAGCACAGCCACCCATCCGCGGGGCCCGTCCGCACCTTCCCGGCGCGTTTGACGCTTCGAGCCGGAGAGAAGTTGACCGTCCGCAGCGCGGTCGAAGCCAGCCGTGTTCGAGCCGATCTTCAAGGAGCCCGCTACTCGGTGAGCAAGGTCACGCGCAGCGAGCGCAAGCGCCATGCTCCCGCTCCCTACACCACGAGCAAGCTCCAGCAGGACGCCGTCAACCGCCTCGGCTTCGGAACGAAGCGCACGATGCAGATCGCCCAGGGCCTCTACGAGGGTGTGGACCTCGGCAAGGACGGCGGTCCGGTCGGCCTCATCACCTACATGCGCACGGACTCGACGCGACTTTCGCCCGATGCCGTCCAAGCGGCGCGAGAATATGTCGCCGCGCGCTACGGCGCGGACTGGGTTCCTCCACAACCCAACGTCTTTCGGTCCAGGAAGAACGCGCAAGACGCCCACGAGGCCATTCGGCCGACCTCCCTTGATTTGCCGCCGGAGGGTGTACGCAAGCACCTCAAGGATGAGCAGTTCAAGCTCTACAAGCTGATCTGGGAGCGCTTCGTCGCCTCGCAGATGAGTCCGGCGAACTACGATCAAACGAGCGTCGAAATCGAGGCGGTCGCGACGGACGGCACGGACTACGGCCTGCGCGCTGGCGGGCGCGTGCTCAAGTTCAGCGGCTGGCTCGAGGCCTACGGCCAGCGTGAGCCGAGCGGGGAGACGGCGCCGCTCGCCGGCGAGGGCGACGACGACCGAGACGGAGATGCTGCGAAACGCGACGCAAAGGACGCGATGTCCGACGACGCCGAGGGCACACTTCCGGATTTGCGCGACGGAGCGGAGCTCGGGCTCGTCAGCCCTCCCGGTGTCATCACCGAGCAGAAGTTCACTCAACCGCCACCGCGCTACACGGAGGCTACGCTGGTCCGAGAGCTCGAAGAGCGCGGCATCGGCCGCCCAAGCACGTACGCCGACATCATCAGCAAGGTTCAGGCGCGCGACTATGTCGAGCGGGTCGACGGAATGCGTTTCTTCCCCACCCTTCTTGGTCGCTTCGTCGTCGACGGACTGGTTCGGAGTGAGCTCGATTTCATGAACCCCGAGTTCACCTCCAAGATGGAAGAGGAACTCGACGAGGTCGAGTCGGGAAAGGAGCAGCGAGTCGTTCTGCTCGAGCGGTTCTACAAGCGCTTCAAGGCGCAACTCGATCGGAGCAAGAAGGGCAAGCGCTGGAATCCCGATCCGCAGCCAACCGACGAGCGGTGCGAGCTGTGCGGATCGACGATGCTCAAGCGCTGGTCGAGAAATGGCTGGTTCCTTGGCTGTGCGGCCTACCCGGAATGCAAGAACACGCGCGACCTCGGCCATGACGGAAGCCCCGCACAGCCGCGGGAGACGGGCATTGCATGCGACAAGTGCGGCAAGCCCATGGTGATTCGAAGCGGCCGATTCGGCGAGTTTCTCGCGTGCACGGGCTATCCCGATTGCAAGAACGCGAAGCCGATTCCTCTCGGCGTGAAGTGCCCGAAGTGCGACGGAGACCTCATCGAGGTTCGGTCGAAGAAGAAGGGCGGCAAGGCATTCTATGGCTGCTCGAACTACGCCGACGAACGCATCAAGTGCGACTTCAAGCTGTGGCAGAAGCCGATCGGAGAAACGTGCCCGAGTTGCGGGGCTTCCTTCCTGGTAAGGGCCGGAACGCGAGCCCGACCTGCCATCGCTTGTGCCAACAAGGGTTGCGGATACAAGAGGGCGGTGGTCGAGCCGACGTCCTCCGGGGAAACCGATGATATCGCAGCCGCGAATCGGGCCGTCGGGGAGCCGCCGGAGCCACGAACCGCTAGCCTTTAGTCCGGTTCTTTTGCCCTCCGGGCGCCGTCGGGCGATGCTGTGAACCTCTGTGTCGCACTGCTGGCTCACCTTCGGCGATCACATCGTCCTCACGGCGCCTGACATCGTCCCGGACGCCGAATACGCTTTGTTCGATCCGGGAGATATTGAGCTCTCCTCGACAGGGCCTGGAACGACGCGCGAAATGGGGTACGTGACCACCGCGGCGCAGGCGCGCGAGCGCCTCGCACGGGTTGGTGTGACTCCCGAACTCGCCAGCGAGGCCGCAGCAGCAACCCACTTTCGCATCGCGCGAGCCTACGCGCGGGGGTGGGTGGTGCGAAGCATCGTCAATGAGCTAGAGCCCGCGGAGCTCTTCGAAGGTCGCACGTTCGACGCCACCGGGGCCAAGTACGTGGGATCATGGATCGATCTACCCGCCCTGTGTCGCGACCTCAAGCGACCGGAGGCTTCGTCGTACCTTCAGGCGCTCCACCTTGCCGCCCTCCTCGCAGAACGCCCGGATTACGAAACGATCGCCCTCGCCACCGCCACGTACGCGTCGAACAAGCGAGCCGGCGAACGAACGTACAAGCGCGTGAACCTGGAAGCCGCTGCCACTATGCCGGATGCGCTCCGAAACCTCGTGCCCGAGAGGCTGCTCCGGGATCCTGAGAGTCACGCACCGTCCCGTGCCGACGTGCTGGCCTGGTTGGATGATCGCGCCGCGTGGTGCCCAGGGTCTCGACCACGCGTGGCTTCGCTCAAGGCCCTCCTCACCCCGGCGGCCCCGCCGAGTCGCGGTCCCCTGGCTCACCCGGAGCTATGGGAGCTCGAAACAAAGCTGTCATTCGGGGAGACCGATGGGGTCGACGAGGTCCTCGACGCCATCGAGCGCCGCGACGGACGCCTGCCCGGGACGATGTACATTCGCTCCCGGGTCGCTCTTATCCGAAGCAGCGCCGACCCGCGTGCGATCGCCGAGCGCGTCTCCAACCTGTCGCGGTCGATGAGCTCTTTCCATGAGCTCGAGTTGCTGGCCGCGCACGCATGGGCAGAAGCGGGCGAACCGCGACAGGCACGAGCTTTCGCCAGAGACCTCGCCGACAACACGGCTGCCCCGCCCGCGCTTCGCGCACGGGCGACCGAAGTCTTGGCCGACCTCGGCGAGGCGGACGACCCTTCGAGTGGTTCGAGGCTTCCGGTCACCGCGTCGCGTGCGTCCACGATCTCGGCCCCAGCCGTCGATATTCCTACGTCGAGCTCGGACTTTGCCGGGCTGGACATGGCGCTTGCAACCCAGGCCGGTGCCAATCTCCCCGCCCTGCGTTCGGAGCCAGCGGCGGAGGCGGACCCTACCAAGTCCTTAGACCCCCCCGCGGAACTACTCGCCTCGCTCAGTCTTCCGACCGAACCACCGGACGATGCGTTCTCAGGCGCCCACCGCACTCCGCGCACGACGGCAGCCGCCCGATTCGCCTGCACACATCTCGCCCGTGAGCTCGGGCGCGAACTCAGCGTGCGCCATGGGGTGGACATTCGGCTGGACGTTCAAGGCCTCGAGTACGCCCAGAGTGCCCTGCGCGAAACGCTTCCGGATGGGCGCATCTACAACATGGACCATCAGCGTTGCATCATGCGGACCGGCGCGTTCTTGAGCGAGCTCCTCGCGAGGCGCGTGGGGGCGCGATGGGTCGACCTCGAGTCGTCGGATCCAGGCCTGTGGGCCATGCGCGTCGCCAGTCGAACGCGTCCGGGCGACGCCACGCGCATTTGGCCCATCGGGCGCGTCCTGCGCTTCGTCGTCCACTCGCACAAGGAGCGAGATCTCGTGAGCTACTTCCTCGAGCTACAAGGCCGGTCTCTCTAGAAGAAACCACCGACCTTCTCGGGAAGATCGAAAAAAGCCACTTTAGAGTATGACCGAATCCATTCCCAACTACATCACGCGCGAGGGCGCTCGGAAGCTCCAGGAGGAGCTCGGACGTCTCCGCAGTGTCCAGCGGCCGGCTATCGTTCAAGAGGTGTCCGACGCCGCGGCCCAGGGCGACCGGAGCGAGAACGCGGAGTACATCTACGGAAAACGCAAGCTGCGCGAGATCGACCGACGCATGCGCTGGCTGACGGAGCGGCTGACGCGCGCCGTCATCGTCGAACGCCGAGAAGTCCGCGTCGAGACGATCTTCTTCGGAGCGATCGTCGAACTCGAGGACGATCAAGGAGTTCGCGCGACCTACCGGATCGTCGGCGAGGACGAGATCGACCTCGACCGCGGCTATGTCTCTTGGCGGTCCCCCCTCGGTCGCGCTCTCCTAAAGCGCTCCGAGGGGGACACGGTTCGCGTGCACCGACCGACCATCACCATCCCAGGCGCCCCTCCGTCCGATCCGGTGAATCGCGATATCGAGGTTACGATTGTTCGGGTGGACTACTAGCCCGCGGGGATTTGCGTTTCAGAATGCGTAGGCGACCGCCATGCGCGCAAGCACGCGCGGCGAAAGGTCCGAGAGCCCAAACGAAGGCCCTGCGGAGATCGTGAGGCGGTCGCGGAGAAGCTGCGCGGAGGCAGTCGGACCCACAAAGTGGCGGGCTCCTCCCTCGGCACCGGCGTCGAAGGTCTCTTCCAGATCCTGTCCGACGTACTCAACCCCAGCACGAAAGACACTGATGATGCGATAGGACACTCCAGCTTGGACCATCACATCGACGGCATCGCGACCGTCTGCGAACACGTGCTCGCCATGCACGGCGCCGGCGAGCCGCAAACGCTTGATATCGCCGGATACGGCTACCTGCATCCACGCGCCGTTGTCTCCGTTCGGAGACCCGTTGGTCGTAGTGCCGGAGTCATCATCGTAAACCCCGCCCTGCCACGCCTCGCGCAAGTACCCCCCACTCGCAACCACGTGGAACGTCTGCCACGAGAGCGGGGTCAACTGCACGCGAACGCCCGCGATCATGCCAGCGTTCGGGCTGGGACCGAGACCTCCAAAGCCCATCTGTCCCAAGGCCATGATCGAGACGTGCGGGAGGAGCCCGACCTCGGCGCCAAGCGAAACCATTCCGCCTGGCTGCGCGGTGTTCGCCGCGAGCGCATTGTAGATGCGCGTCGGGCTGGAACTGACGTCCGTGTACGACAGATTGGACATGCCGATAACTACGAGCGGCGCGGCGATCCGGGCGTCGTCGACGTACAGCCACGTGCGGTCGATCTGGTGCTTCGCCACAAATTCCTTGGAAGCCTCTTGGTCGGCATCAACGGCCTTGTCCGGGCGCGCGTCGCTGGACGAAGCACCCATCGGGTCCGCCGCCGCGCTCTCGTCAGCCCTCACGTCGACCGCAACCGCCGAGATCGCAATCGCGATGGCGGGTGCCGCGAGGAACGCTCTTCTTGAGTATTGAGAATGCATAACGAAGTCCTTTCGAATCACGAGTGAATCCGTCCATCGGGGAGATAGCCGCACCAGGGCCGCTCTTTGTCCTCGGCTTGCGTGGGCCCTTCTGCGATCGACCCGACCACCGGATAGGGCGTAGAGCCCATAAGTCCCTGCCACAGAGCTCGATTGAACCGTCCGACGTCGAGGTCATCTTCGCGAGCGAAGTTCTGACCCTTCATGACCTTCTCCCAGTAGGCCGCGTTGTGCGTTCGCTTGAGCACGGCGAGGAGGTTCTTCCTCGTGGCCGGGTCGAGGCGTGCGTCCGTTTGCGCAGGCAAGAGCGATGTTCCGACCACGAGGTAGTTCGACGGCGTGGCCTGGAAGCTGAACGACGGCGCGAGCGTCGTATCGAATACATCGGACATGGGAGCCGCGAGGCCGTCGTACAGGCCGAGGGGGCTCAACCCCAACACCTGTTCGATGGTCTTCACGAGCGATATCGTGTTGAACGGCGTCGACACCACGGCGCCCTGCTTCACGTACGGCCCTGCGACGTAGGTGGTGCTTCGATGAGCGTCCACGTGGTCAGGCCCGTCCTGGGCGTCGTCCTCGATGACGAAGATCAGCGTGTTATTCGCGTACTGACTCCCTGCAACCGCAGCGACGAGCTCGCCAACCGCGTAGTCGTTGTCGGCGACCTGAAGGAGCGGCGTGTTCACGCCAGCGACGGCCGCTCCATAGCTGCCGGTGTGATCGTGAGCCAGGCGGACGATCTCGAGCGCGGGAAGATTCCCGTTGGCAGCATACTGATCGAACTCACGCTTCCACTCGACGTAGCGCCAGTGGTCGGGGTACGCCTGATCGAATCCGCGATAGTATTGGTCGGTGTTCGGCACGAGCGCGGCCTGGGATACGTAGGCCTGCACGTGACCGTTGGCATAGGGCGTCGGATCCAGCGGCAGCAGATACGGCCCGACCTTGGAGCTATACCGCGTGAGATCGATGAAGGCCCCGTAGTTGCGAATCGTCTTGCCGCTCCGAAGAACGGCATCCCAGAGATACCCAGTTCCCGCGACTTCGGCGTCGTTCGAATCGGGAGCGGACACGTCGACGGCACCGGGCAAGAGATCCGGGTCGTTCGGTGTCACGGGATTCGCCGCGAGTCGCGCGGCGAGGGTGGCCAGGCCGACGTTGATATTGCGGTTCGTCCCCTCCCAGTCGTAGGTGAAACCGCCTTTGCCGTAGTTGATCGGCTGATTGCGCTCGATCTCGTCGGTCGCGTGAGCCGCGGTCGTCCAGTTCCAGCCGACGCCGCTCGTCTCGCCGGTATCGAGGAACGCGTCGAGGTTCACGAACTGCTTGGCGAGCGCGTGCAGGTTCGGCGTCACCGACTGGGGGAACATGGTCAGCGCCGGGTCGCCGTTTCCGGTGCCCAGGTCCCCGAGAACTTGGTCGTACGTGCGGTTCTCCTTGATGATGTAGATGACGTGCTGGATATGCGACTGCAGGAACGCCATCGTCGTGTCCGTCGCGGTGCTGGCGCCGAAGTGATCGTTCGCGGCGACCTGCTGCGTCAGCGTAGCCAGAGTGGCCGATGACGGAGTCGGAGCGGCCAGCAGGCCGGCCGTCTCGAGCTGCCACACGTACTGATTGCCGTTCCAGCAATGCTGGTCTGGCGTGGGCCCTCCGCCCTCGGTCGGCCCTCCGTCGAGCGTGCCCACCGGACCCCAACTCGCGTCGAGAATGTCCATGCACGACGGCCCAGGTTCGCTCTTCGCGTTGATGATGTAGAGATAGGATCCGTCGGCGCTGGTACTCACCGACGTCGGGTACCAACCCGTGGGAATGAGGCCGATCGTCTGCGCACCGGTCGGCTGCGCCGGATCACGGCTGACCACCGCGACGGCGTTCGTGGCGCCGTCCGTCACGTAGAGCGTCTTCTCGTCCGGAGACAGCGCGAGACCATTCGGATTGGCCCCCTTGAGTCCCGTCGCGTTCGCGAACACGTTGGGCGGCGCGAGCACCGGCACCGTCTCGAGAACCGTGTTCGATCCGGTATCGATCACGGTGACACTGTCGCTATTGCCATTGGCGACGAATAGCCTCGATTGATCTTTGTTGAGAATCATCTTGTTCGGCTGACCACGCACGCCGATGCGCTCGGTCACCGTCGCCCCGAGCGCGCCGCCGTCGAGGGCGGCGAGCGTCACGACGTCGACTTCCCGGTCGCGCTGGCTGCTCACATAAACGGTATTGTTGCCCTTGACGACGACCCAGAACGGATATTCGCCGCCCGCGACGCCCGAAGCGGGAGCGGACACGGCCTTGCCGGGACGAAGATCGAGCTCGGTGACGACCGTCTTCGTCGTGAGGTCGACGACGCTGATCGAATCGTTCTCGTAGTTGGCGACGACGAGCTTCGAGCCATCCTGCGTGACCGCGAGTCCCGCGGCCATCGGGTAGTTGGCCAGACCGAGGGCGGTCGCGTGGCCGAGGGAAATCGGCGCCGGGACGACTCCAGCATCCGTGGTCATCGAAGTTTCGGCCCACGTCCCTCCGGTCAGGTCGAACACGTGAACATCGTCGTCCTGGCCACCCGCCGCGTAGAACTCGGTCCCGTTCGGGTTGAACGCGATTCCTGCAAAGCTGTTCGGCAGGGTGAGAACCTGCTTCTGAACCGGCGCCCCGTTGCCGGAGATGTCGTAGACAAATACCCACTCGCCGCTCTCACTCGGCACTTCATATCCTTCGTTGGCCTGGTTCTCGGCGGGCGTGTAGTTCGTTTCGTTGTAGCCGCTCGTCAACACCAAAAGGGTTTTGCCATTCGGGCTGGTCACGGTCGACGCCGCGTGGTCCGCAAGGAAGTTCGGAACTCCCGCGAGACCCGGATTGAAGTTCGTCATCGTCGACCCGGGAGCGGCCGTCGGCGTAATCATGTCGCCCGTCGGAAGCCTCTGTCCGGCAAGCAGACCAGAATCGCCAGCGTCGCCGGCATCGCCTGCGTCGGTCGCGGTGGCACCGTCGGCGGCATCGCCCGAGTCTCCGGCGTCGTTTGAAGTGGCACCGTCTCCGCCATCGCTCGGTGCCGTGGCGTCGCTTGCGTCGCCACTGTCCGTTGCGGCAGCTTCGGCAGCATCGCTCGTGCCATCGAGCATGTTCGAGTCCGGCGCACCCACGTCGGACGCAGCAGAATCGACCAGGACATCCTCCGCGGCAGCATCCACCGGAGAACCACCTCCGCTTGAACTGCACCCCCAAAGGACCACAGGCAGCACCAACAGAATCCGCCGTGAACTGGACATTTGCATCCTCCTCCTTGGCTTCGGCGCAGATGTAGTCGAATGGGGAGACGCTTTGAGTACGTGTGCGTCACACTTGCGTTACAGCAACCGCGTCTTTACCCAGATTGTCGGGTGGTATAGGAGACTCATCCAATACGTGGCCGATGGCGACGAAGATGGAGAGCGCCTGGCTGACGGGCCGCATGGTGGTAGAGTTCGTCGTTTGCACCACGTCGATCGGACCCACGGGGAAGCGCGGGTGGACAAGCCCTCAAAGACCGCCTCTGGCAACGGCACGGAGGCCGAGACGCAACTGCGTCAAGCCAATCGAGCTCTCGTGCTGCTGTCGCGCTGCAACAGCGCGGTCGTCCACGCGACGGATGAAGACGCATTGCTGAACGAGATGTGCCGAATCGCGGTCGAGTCCGCTGGGTATCGTTTGGCCTGGGTGGGCCGCGCTGAAAACGATCCCGAACGGACCGTGACCCTGGTCACGTACGCGGGGCACGGCGAATTCCTCCGAGACGTCCGGGTTTCTTGGGGCGTTGACCCTTACGGCCAGGGCGTGGTGGGCCATGCGATTCGCGAGCGCCGGGCCGCGACGATGCGGGATGTTCAGCACGACCCGCGTTTCGCCGCGTGGCGGACCGAGACCACCAACGAGGGTCTGGCGTCAGCCATTGCCGTACCCGTGTTCGTCGGTCACGAGGTGTACGGAGCGTGGGCGGTCTACGCATCGGAACCGGATGCGTTCGATGCAACGGAGATCGGGCTGCTCGAAGAACTGGGGGCGAGCATCGCCCACGGCATCACGGCGATCCGCGCGAGCAAGGCGCGCGCTGAAGCGGATCTCGTGGCCGGTCAACTCCTCGATCGACTTCGGCGAGCGCAATCGGTCGCTCAGATTGGCAGCTGGGAACTCGACCTATCGACGCAAATGATGTGGGGCTCGGAGGAGGCGTTCCGAATCTACGGAGTGGCCATCACGCCGAATCAGATCCTTCCGCGGGCGGAAATTCGGAACATTCCCCTGCCGGAATACCGCCCCATTCTCGACCGCCTCATGGTCGACCTGCTCAAGAACCGCGGCAAGTACGACGTCGAGTTCACCATTCAACGACAGTCCGACAGGGCATTGCGTTCCATTCACAGTTGCGGCGAGCTTGCGTGCGATGACAACGGCCTGCCCAGCAAAATCATCGGCACGATTCATGACATCACGAGCAGCAAGCAACTCGAACAACAGTTTTTTCAAGCGCAGAAAATGGAGTCCGTAGGGCGCCTCGCGGGTGGAATCGCCCACGACTTCAACAACCTGCTCACCGTGATTCAAAGCTGCGCGTCACTGCTTTCGAGCGATCTCCCAGCAGACCATCCTTCTCGGGCCGACATCGAGGAGATCCAGAAGGCGGCTGCCCGCGCGGCCGACCTCACGCGGCAGCTCCTGGCATTCAGTCGCAAGCAGGTGTTGGAGCCCCGGGTCCTCGACCTCAATGAAGTCGTGGTGGGCGCCGAGCGGATGCTCCGTCGCATCATCGGGGAGGACATCGAGCTCGTGACGATTGCGGCGCCCGACCTCGCACTGGTGTCCGCAGACCGCGGTGCGATTGAGCAGGTGATCTTGAACCTTGCCATCAACGCGCGCGACGCGATGCCTCGCGGCGGGACTCTGACGCTCGGGACGCAGACGGTCGAGCTTACGAGCGAATCCACCAGTGATCACCCCGAGGTGACTCCTGGCGTCTACGCCATCCTCTTCATGACCGACACGGGCATCGGTATGGACGCTGCTACACGGAGCCACATCTTCGAGCCGTTCTTCACGACGAAGAAGGACCTCGGGACGGGTCTCGGGCTGTCGACGGTTTATGGAATCGTTCATCAAAGCGGTGGACACGTCAGCGTCTACAGCGAACCAGATCGTGGCACGACCTTCCGGGTGTACATCCCTCGCATTGCCGACGAGACCGCGCACCCGGCTGCGTCTTCGAAGGTTCGATAGGTTATCGACGCCGAACGAGCGGCGCGGAGCCCTGCGCGGCGCGGCATCGTCGATGCGGAACCGGCGCTGGGGATCCACCGACTCTCGGGACGGTCGCCCTTATGCTGCCAGCACCAGCGTCCGTTTCCCCAGCATGACTGCCGCGGGGACTAGACCTCGGTCACCGTTACCTTCCCCTCCCCGCTCCACTCCGTCGCACACGAAGGTCCAGTCAAGCACCTTAGCGTGCATTCAAACGGTCACGGGTTCATCCACGCAGCATCTACGATAGACCCGCATCGGGCGGAACAACCGATTGCATCCACATGGGGGGACGTTCCAATGGCACCTGCGAGATCGCTTTCGTGTGCAATCATCTCGATACCCAGTCGGCCCGTGTCTATGTTTCGTAGCCTTCGAGGAACCGCATGGGGGCGCGTCGACCGAAAGTGTTGATTGTCGAAAGCGACGACGCCCTGGCGTTGTCGCTTCACAGCGCGCTCTACACGAGCACCGACCGGCTGGACGTCATCACCGTGAAAACCGCCGATGTGGGGCAGGCGATCATGCGCGAAATGCTCATAGACGTTCTCGTCACGGAGGTTCGCCTTCCTGGCATCTGCGGACCGGATCTCGTGTATTGGGCGGCGATCGAATCCCCTGAAACTCACTTTATCGCCATCGCGGACACCATGGTCGACACGATTCCCAATCATGCGTGCGCTGTCGGCTGCCTGCGCATCCTCGGCAAGCCGGTCGACCCCAGCGTCTTGCTGTCGTCGGTGATCGACGCCATCGACTGCCGGGAGCGCATGTCCGGGCGTCTTTCGGCGCTGTCCGCCTTGGACCTCATCCAGACCCTGTGCCTTGGCCGCAAGAGTGCGTCGCTTCGGATCACTGCGGGAGACGTGATCGGTAGTCTGCTGGTGCGCGAAGGCGCGCTGGTCCACGCCGTCTGGGGAGAGCGAATCGGGGAGGACGCGGTCCGAGGGATTGTGGCGGTGGAAGACGGGGTCTTCCGAACGGCACCGCTCCCGGATCGGTTCGAGCAAACCATTCGCCGCGACTGGGAGCACGTTGTCATGGACGCCGTTCGTATGCTCGACGAGGCCGAGCCGACGCGACGCCCCGAATCCGGAACCTGGCCAACGATTCGAGCCGACGATTCGGCCATCGACGACGTATTCGAATCGGTTCGCGGCACCAGTCCGGGGGGCAAGAGCCGCGCCGCTCGACGACTGAGTGAACCTCCGTCGAACCGCGCCCAAAGTGATCCCCAGCGGGCGGCTGCCGCCCTCGTCGACAAAGGATTCGCGGCCCTTCGCGGCGGCGACATCGCCCAGGCCAAGACGTGTTGGGAGGCCGCTCAGCGCCTCGAACCAGACAATCGCAGCATCGAACTCAATCTACGCAAACTTGGAACCATCCGGCCGGGATAACGCATCGAGCTTTTTATCCGTGTCACCCATTCACACTGGGAACGTCTCATGCCCAAAAAAGACCTACAAGACGAATTGGACGGTCTGCTCGTCGCCATGGCTTCGCTCTCGCACGGACTGGAGCAGGTCTTGGGTCGCGGCGCCGCCCCCGTGACGTTTCGCGCTGGAAGAGCCGTCGGACTCAAGGCGGACATTCAGCGAAAGGAGCACGACACTCTCGGAGCGCTTCAAGTCTTGAAGAGCGAGCTCTCGACGCAAGGAATCCAGTGGCCATTCGAACCTTGGAAGCCCGCGTCCGCGTCTTCGTACTACTACGATAAAAACGGAAAGACTGCGCTCCGTCTCGTCTTTCGCAACTGCATGGTTCGCTGCGCACTGTTCCGATACAGCCACGACCAGAAGATGTCGCTGTGCATGATGAACCATGGGCTATTCTGCGGCTACTTCCAGAAGATCACCGGGGAACGAGCCGAGCTCGAGATCATTCACGCAGGTGAGAATGCATGTCTGAAGGAGCTCGTGATCAACAAGCAGGAGGGGAACGATGGCTAAGGTTCCGGTATCGTTCGAGTGGCTGTCGGGATGCTCCGGCTGCGAGCTGGGTATCGTCGACCTGCACGACCGTCTCCTCAAGGTTCTCGAGGAGATCGAGATCGTCCGCCTCCCGATCCTCGTCGACGTGAAGAACTATCCCAAGGCTGCCGTCGGAATCATCACGGGAGCACTGCGCACCGATCACGACGTCGAGTGCGCGAAGATGATGCGCGAAAGCTGCGGCAAGATCCTCGCGTTTGGAACGTGCGCGGTATTCGGCGGCCCGCAGGGCTCCGGCTTTGCGCACACCGTGGGCGAGCTCGAGAAGACGGCGTTCGTGGAGAATCCAACGACGGAAACTCACTTCGTCCCAGACCAAGACGTTCCGAAAATGCTTGCAGGTGTCACGCCGCTCGATGCGGCGATCGACGTCGACCTGTATCTGCCGGGGTGCCCGCCGCACGCGTACTACGTATTCGAAGCCCTTCGTGCCATTCTTCATGGAGAGGAGCCCGAGTTCGGCCACCACAACGTCTGCTTCAAGTGTCCTCGCCGTATGGAGCACACGGACGTGGCAGCGCTCCGCCGCGTACACGAAGGACCCATCGAAGGTGATAAGTGCTTCTTGTCGCAGGGCGTGCTCTGCATGGGCAGCGCGACCCTCGACCGCTGCCTCGCCCCGTGCCCAGAGCGCGGAGCACCCTGTACCGGCTGCGGAGGCCCATCGGAGTCCGTCGTGCTCGAGCCCAATCGCGATATTCGCACGGAAATCGCCAATCGCGTCTCCATGATGACCAAGATTCCTCGGGACCAGGTCGTTCACGCGATCGAGAAGCAAGCAAGGACCTATTACGCCTACGCCATGGCTTCGCCGGTATTTCGCCAGAAGCCAACATTCTTGCTCCGCCGTTGGATCTCCGAAGAGGGTACGCGCCGATGAGCCGCACAATCACCATCAATCCGGTCACCCGCATCGAAGGCCACGCAAAGGTCCACGTCGAGATCGACGACGCAGGCAAGGCGTCTGCGGCGTACCTGCACGTGCTCGAGTTTCGCGGATTCGAGTGCTTCGTGCAGGGCATGCAGGTCGAGCTCATGCCGACCATCACGTCGCGCATCTGCGGCACCTGCCCGCACGCACACCATCTCGTCGCTGCCAAGTGCCTCGACAAGGTGTTCTCCGCGCCTCCGCCTCGTCCAGCGGTTCTTCTGCGCGAGCTGCTCAACGCGGGAAGCATGATTCACTCCCACGCCATCCACTTCTTCGCACTCGCCGGCCCCGATCTGTTCCTCGGTCTCGGCGAGCCGCGAGCACGTCGAAACCTCGTCACGCTGCTCGATGCAGCGCCGGACTTGGCGCGCAAAGCCCTGCGATTACGCAGCATCGGGCAGCGTATCGCTGAAATCGTGGGCGGGCGCGGAACCCATCCCGTGACTGCCATAGCCGGAGGCATGGCCGCTGGAGTCTCGGCAGAAGCTCGCCAGACGCTCAAGAGTCTCACAGCGGAGGGTCTGGAACTGGCCAAGGTTGCGGTGGCGGAGGGCAAGGTCGCGCTCGGCAAGAGTGACGCGATTTTCAAGATGCTGCCGCCACTGCCCGTGCACGACATGGGGACCGTGAAGAACGGCGCGCTCGATCTCTACGACGGCACGCTGCGAGTGCGAACACCCGACGGTGGCCTCGATCGCGATTTCGAGTCCGACGCCTACGCCACTCACATGGTGGAGCAAGCCCTGCCCTTCAGCTACGGCAAGCAGGTTCTTCTCAAGGGGAGCCCGAAGCCGCTCGTGTACCGCGTCGGCCCACTGGCTAGGATCAACTGCGCCGACACCATCGATACACCCTTGGCCAACGCGGAACTCGACGTGTTCCGCAAGGCGTGGGGGCGTCCGTGTCACCAAGTCGTCCTCGGCCACTACGCACGACTCATCGAACTCCTCTATTGCGCCGAGAAGGCCGTGTCGATCGCCAACGACGACGCGATCGGGTCGAGTGAGCTTCAGACCAAGCCGTCGTCCACTCCGCGGTCGGCGATCGCTCACATCGAGGCACCGCGCGGCGTACTCATTCACGACTACCGCGTCGACTCGAACGGCATCGTTCAAAGCGCGAACTTCCTCGTTGCCACCCAGCACAACGTGGCGTCCATCAACACGAGCATCAAGGCGGCAGCCGACAGCTTCGTTGGGCAATCCGACGACGCTCTGCTCGACGGCGTGGAGTTCGCAATCCGCTGTTACGACCCGTGCCTGTCCTGCACCACGCACAAGATCGGCCAGATGCCTCTGGATCTGACCGTCTCGCACCGCGGGCAGGTCATCCGCAGCGTGAAGAGGTAGCCCATGCCGACGATTTCAATCCAAGAGGCGGGATGCCGCGACTGCAATCTCTGCATCGACACGTGCCCGACGGACGTGCTCGAACGAGACGCCACTCGTCGAGTGGCCACCGTGGCGCGACCGGACGACTGCATCGGGTGCACCTCGTGCGCCTACATTTGCCCTTCGCGGTGCCTGTCTGTCGAAGGCCACGTGGAGCAGCGTCCATTCCACCGAATCGAACAGAACTCGGCGCTCGTGTCCCGATTCCTTCAGAAGCAGCCCGCCCTCACGCTTCTTGCAGAGTCCGACTACGAGGAAGCCCTTCGCGACGTGCGCGTGCGACTAAGAGCACTCGGCGACGCGGTGACCGAGACGATGGGGCGCGGCCAAAAAGCCGTCGGCCGAGCGGCGGGCACCCTGGCAGCGGCTCACCTTCCGGAGATGTACGAAGAGACGACCCTCGATGCGCTTCTCGCGCGGCTGACCGTCCACTTCGCCCAGGTATTTCACTTCACGACGACCGTCTCTGGTGGCGGTTCGGAAATTGTCATGTCTGTATCGAGATGCGCATTCCATCGGGTCGTCGAAGGACACAAGGACCCGGTTGGAAACAACGTACTATGCACACTATTTCACGAAACCATGGCTGGCCTCGTAAGCGCGTTCACGAACAAGAACTACGGAGTCGAGATGAAGGAGACCGGGGCCCACTGCACGATGATCCTTCAGCTTCGGGGCTAGAAACACTCAAAGAAAGGGGCTTTTCTGATGGCGTCTCGTACCGAAAAAATGCAGGATGTATTGCGAGGTCTTCGCGGCACGTCGCCAGACATCATTGGCGCAGCCGTCGTAAGCATCGACGGGTTCATCGTCGCGTCGGTGCTACCGAGCGAGATTGACGAGGAGCTCGTATCGGGCATGGCCGCCGCGATGCTCGGCGTCGCCGAGAAGATCTCGACGGAACTCATGACCTCGTCCATGGAGCAGGTCTATGTCCGAAGCGAGAAGGGCTACGTCGTCATCAACGCGGTCGGATCCGAATCCGTTCTCGTGGTGCTTACGACCAAGGAAGCCAAGCTCGGACTCGTCTTCATCGAAGTGAAGCGCCGCTGCGCTGACCTTGCGAAGGTGGCACAGGCGGCGGCCTAGTGTCCGACCGAAACGACCGCACACCGGACCGGATGGGCGGGCACGTCGCAACCGGGACGCAGCCCGAGCCAAGGAGCCCACACTCCGCCCCGTGGGTCCGTGCGTGACGGGGGAGCACCGCTCATGTTCGTCGTCTACGTGTTCTGCGCACTGGCGTCTCTCGCGACCGCGATGGTCCTCGTCGCGGTAGGCCTCTCGAGGTCTAGGCGTGAGCGCTGCGCCCTCGTCGAAACGAGGCGAGCCTACGAGTCGCGTCGCCGCGAGACCGACAGGCTGGAGGAGGAAGTGCTGCACCTGCGGGCGGCGCACTCCGGGATGGGCAGCGAGAACACGGAGCTTCGTCGCCGGATGGAAGCGCTCGACTTAGCCCGCACTCACCTCGAGACCCAAGCCGCGGAACTGCTCGCCGAGACAGCCACCGCGGATACGGTGATTCGCAATCTCTCCGACGAGCATCGGCGACGCCAAGAAGCCGAGAAAGCGCACGCTGCGATTCTCGGGGAGCTGGAGCGAACGTCCCGCGAACTCGACGAGACCCGAAGGGCGCTCGACTCCGAGCGAAAGGAGCGTGAAAGCACCGAGCAACTCCGCGCGACGGAGGGCAGGTCGCTCAGTCAGCTGAAGTCCGAGTGCGACCGACTGACGGCGTGCCTGAGCACTGCCGACAAGAAGGCACAGAGAACTGCGGTCGTCGAAAAGGAACTCGCCGCTGCATCGCGAGAAGTCGGAGAGACCCGTCGACTCCTCGCCCTCGAGCGAGCGGAGCGCGTCCGGACGGACCAAAAGCACGCTGCGGCGTGCAACTCCATCCGAGAACTCGAAGCCGAGCGCACTCGGTCCCAGCAGCAGCTCACCGCCGCCCGTGACTCCCTCCGAGAACTCGAAGCCGAACGCACACGATTGCTCGCCCGGCTCGAAGCCAGCGAGCGCAAGGCCCGAGCGAGCGACGTCCTCGAGAAAGAGCTGGCTGCCGCGCACGCGCGCACTGCCCATCTCGAACAACTTCAGGCTGACCACGCGGCCCTTCGCCAAGCGCAACAGGCGGAGCACGAAGAGCTGAGCGAACTCAAGGCCCGCCTCGTCGATACGTCGTCGAAATGGAGGAGCGAGCAGGCCAAGTCCATGGCCTCCGAGGCGCTCTACCAGGACCTGATGCTCCGGTCGACCGCGGCCCAAGCTGGGCTGCGAGAGCTTCGCGCTCGAGCCGAGCGAGCAGAGTCGAGGGTGGCAGAACTCGAAAGCGCCCGACGACAGGATGGCGAGGCGACCGAGGCGAACGAACGCCTCGCGGAGCTCGAGGCACGAGCGGCTCTCGCCCAAGCCGATCTGCGTGACGCACGCCTGAAGCTTCAGGGTTCCGAAGCGAAGCTTGCCACTCTCGAGCAGCTCCGCTCGGAGAATCTCGCCCTGCGCGAACAACGGCGCGACGCGGCCGAGACAGCGCAGCTTCTTTCCGCAGCCCAGACGGAGGTGCGCGAGCTTCGCGCCAAGCTCCAGGCAGTGGTGCCCAAACTCGAGGAGTTCGAACGACTTGGCCAGGAGAACCGAGCGCTTCGCGAGCAAGTCGCCGAGCTTGCGCCCGACCGAGATGCCGCGGACGTACTCGAGCGAATGACCGCAGAGCACAAGCGACTCCGGCTCGAGTCCGAGCTCATGACGCGTCGCCTGCAAGAACTCGAGGGAGAGCGTTTGGAACTCTTCGAACTCCGTACGCGCGTTCAGGAACTCTCGACGATCGCAGACGAAGTGATTGACCTGAGACGCCACGAGGCCGAGCTCGAAGCGCAGCTGTTCTCCACGATCCGTCACTCCCAAACGATCCCGGGAGTCGAGACAGGCGGACTGCGCACGTTGAGTGAGGTCGATGAAGCGCCCGATACGGAGAGTGTCCTATGCAGCATGGTCGGGCCGGGCCGAGCGCGGAGTGCTGCCCTCGCCGATGGACTCGGGCTCCTTGTGGCGGGAGCTGGTGAGCGCGATCTCGGAGAGGGGCTCGCGGCGTTCGCAGGACTGGCTGGCGAGATGGCGGAGCGCGCCCGGACCTTGCTGCCGATTGGACAGATGGTTCGCGTCAGCCTCTCCGCTGCCAATGACGTGAAACTGTCCTGCCGTTTCTTCCATGCGGCGGGCATCGAATACGGACTGGCCACGATCGCAACGGGAAACATCGAGGGCGTCGGAGACGAGCGAGCGGTCGACACCTTGGCGACCGTCCTGTCGTCGGAGCACGCAGAACTGGCTGAGATCGCTGCCTCGTGAACACCGTCGTCAAATACGAAAGTCGCACACCTCGGTAGTCGTCGGATCGCGGGCCGCCCAGACGTCGCAGCCCTGGCGCGCGCGGCAACGGAGGTCGTCTCCCCCTCCGATGAGGTCGAGCACGTGACCGACCGCGACCGGCAGCGCTGCCCTGACGGCGTCACTCAGTGCGGTGCTGCAGTCTTCGAAGCAGAGACCCTCGACGCCGATGACCGTCACGGAGGCGGCGGTTTGGCTCGTCGACAGGCGACGCGATACTTCCAACACATCTGCGATTCCGAATAGGTGACAACAGGGCGCCACGGCACTCGAGCTGGTGGCCGACTTGGTGATTGCGTCCGCGTCCGAGACGACGCACGTACCGGCCACGCGGCCTGAGCTCATCGCATCGACGAGGATGACCCGCTCGGCGATGGCCATGGCGTCGAGCAACCCAAACCCGAGATTCGGGCGAACCTCGAGGGTGACACCGGCCGGGAGCGCAAGCTCCGCCAGAACGCGTGCCACTCGGATTCCGATCCCGTCGTCGCTCGCAAGCTCGTTGCCTAAACACACGATGACGATGGCCATGCTGAATCTCCGGAGCGAAGCTGAGGGAGAGTATCGGCTCGAGCGGTCTCGCCTTCCGTTACGGTCAACCTGTTCGTTTCTTCATCGTGATCCGGGCTCGTCCGGGCCCTGTGTGCACAGGCAGCGGTCGATTGTCGACGACGCGCGTGGATTCCGCGCGTAGAGTGCCGCTTCCTCGTGGGAAGCGCCCGGGGCGTGTCTGTTCCGACCCTTCGCACGACTCACACCTGCTGGAGCATCCCATGGCTACCAATCTGCTGGACGGGCCGACAAAGTGTCTGCTTGTTCGACCGGAGTTCCTCGAGAACACATTCTACAATCTTTCCGATGTGTTCCGGACTCTCGGCGGAGCCTCGCCCGCGCCGCCCCTCGGAGCGCTCGTGGCGGCAGCCTACCTGCCCGCGCACTGGAACCTCCGATTCATCGACGCTTCCGTCGAGCCGCTGACCGACCACGACATCGCGTGGGCTGACATCGTCATGATTTCCGGGATCGGGCCGCAGCAAGATCCCATTCTCAGGGCCGTGGCTCGCGCCAAGGCGCTCGGGAAGCCCGTGGTGGTGGGAGGAGCCGCCCCGACGTTGCAGCCTGACAAGTTCATCGACCGCGTCGACTTCGTGGTGATTGGCGAGGCCGAGAACACAATCCCCATGCTGCTGGCGGACTTGGGCCGTGGAGTCACTACGGGGGTGTACCGGTCGTCCGAGCCGGCCGACATCAAAGACGGTCCGGTGCCCCGCTACGACCTGGCCAAGCTCGATCGCTACCTCTTCGTCGGCCTCGGATACAACCGAGGGTGCCCTTTCGCCTGCGAGTTCTGCGCACAGATCGAAATCTTCGGGCGCAAGCCCCGCACGAAGTCGGCAGGCCAGGTGGTTCGTGAGCTACAGGCTCTGTACGACCTCGGGTATCGGGGCATGATTGACTTCGGATACGACAATCTGATTGGGAACCCAGCCAGGGCCGAGGAGGTGCTCACCGCGACGGCAGCCTGGACGAAGGCCCACGGGCACCCCTTCTGTTTCACGACCGAGGCGAGCATGAACCTCGCTCGCCAGCCGCGCATTCTCGAGTTGATGCGAGCCAACGACTTTCGGTACATCTTTCTCGGCATCGAAAGCGCGGAGGAGGACGTCCTCAAGAAGACCCACAAGGGACAGAATACGCAGCTTCCCATCGAGGAAGTCGTGCGGATTCTCAACTCCTATGGCCTAGTCGTAAATACAGGATTGATCCTTGGGTTCGATGGCGAGGGGCCTAAAACAGCCGAGCACATGCTGGAGATGGTGCAACGCACCGGGGCGTTCCCGACGCTTGTCCTGGCCCTCCACGCGCTCCCCAATACTTCGCTTGCGAAGCGGCTGCGGCGCGAGGGACGTCTCTTCGCCGGTGGCATCGACATCGAGCGCGAGGACCGCACGGACACGGCCACCACGGGCCTCAATTTCGTTACCTCCCGGCCGAGAGTAGACATTCTGACTGACCTCGCCCACGTGCTCGAGTCGCTGTATTCCCCCCAGAACCACTACGCCCGTGTGGCTCTTACGGTGAGCCAGCTCAAACGGACAAACAGCTTTCAGCCGCCCCTCAAGATGGCGGTGAAGCTCGTCAAGAGCTTCCTCAAGATCGCGACCACGGTCGGTGCCGATCCCGAGACCGGCCCGCTCTTTTGGAAGGCGCTCGCCTGGGCGCTGGCGACCAACCCCGCGGCGGCGGAAGTGGTGCTCGGGCAAGCGGTCTTCAACTGGAACTACGCCAAGCAGGCCGCCACCTACGTGCGGGCATTGCGCGAAGAGATTGCCCACGTTAAGAGGATCGGGGAGCCAAAGTACAATGCGCTTCACGTCCTTCGCGAGACGCGTCAGGCGGATGGTGTGCCCATCGCTGAATCCAACTAGACGCCATCGCAATAGGGGCGGCCCTGGCCTTTCGGTTCGGGCCGCCCCACCGCACGGAATCTAGAAATGCGGTTCAATCACACAACGATGAGCGACACCGGCTGGCTCCAATCCCCCTCGCCCGCCCTGGTCACCGGCCGGTACTTGAAATACGCTGTCGATCCCGGCTGAAGGCCCGAGACCTTCGTCTTGGCCTGAAGCGTGGTCGGCGCCGTGACCCAGGTCTTGCTCCCGTCGATGCTGTACTGCCATTCGTACGACGCGCGGTGAGCCGCCGACGCGGCGACGACCGTCGCCACGCCGGAGACTGGCCCGGGCTTCGCGGCAAAGGTGCGTGCGCGTTGGGACGGCGTCTTTCGGACGGCGACTCCAGCGCTTTCGATGATGGCCGCCCCCTGGGTCGCGTCTGCGTCGGCCACGGCCTGGACGTAAGCTCGGAGCTGCTGAAGAAGCGCGACGAGCGTCGAGCGCTTTGCGTTGCGTTCGACGGCCGCTCCCTTGGTGCGCGCAAGCGCCGCGGTTTCGGCCGTCCGCAGGTCATCGATGGCCGCCGAGACTGCGGCTAGCGCGGGCGTGGGATTGGGGAAGGACGCGTTTCCCGTCATCCGCGTCACGATGCCCTGGGCGTGCACGATGAGCGCGGGCACACTCTTGGGAAGGTTGAGCGTAACTGTCGAGCGATGGATGGACTTGGTCGAAGTAGCCATAGGATTCTCCGTTTTCGATGTGAGGGTTTGCGTTTGTCGGTAGTCTGTCCGTCCGTGTACTTCCTTGTTTTCCTCGGGGAGCTGCGGTTGTTGTTTCGAGAAATGCTTTTCGCCTCCATCAAAGCCGCCTTTCTTTGCTGGCGGAGCGATGCTTTGAGTGGGCAGAAGACCTTTTCCCTTTGTCAGAAGACCTTTTTCTCTTGGGAGACGACCGTTTCCCGTCGGCAGGGGACCTTTTCCTCCTGGATGCCGTCCGTTCTTTGTTGGCAGAGGACCGTTTGCTCTTGGAAGACGCCCGTTATTTGTTGGAGGAGGACATTTTCGTCGTGGAAGACGTCCTTTTCCTGTCAGGAAAGGACATTTTGCTTTTGGGACACGGCCGTTTCTTGTTGGCAGAGGATTTCTTCCTCTTGGAAGACGACCGTTTCTTGTTGGCAAAGGGCCGCTTCCTGTTGGCAGGGGGCCTTTTCCCGTTGGCCAAGAGCCTTTTCTTATCGGCAAAGGCCCGCTTCCAGTTGGCACAGGGCCTTTTCTCGTTGGCGAAGGACCGTTTCGGATTGCCAGCGGACCCTTTCTCCATGAAGCTTCCCCTCTACCTCTCGGAAGAGCGGCCCTCGACCTTGGAGCGACGCGGCGCTCACCGCGTTCCCCTCATCTCCTTAATCGCAAAGGGCGCGAATTTCTCTGACGGGCGAAGACGATTTTTTCGACCGGCGGGGTTCGCCCGCATCGCATTCTGGCACGCGGTGAACCGGTGGCCACGGCGCAAGCCCGCGATATCCGATGGCAATACCGCGGTGGTTGTCTCCTTCGATCGCGGGTAGGCCGTGGGGACAAAGCCTTCCTCGGCCATGCTCATGGCGAGACACGAACGGTTCGCCAGAGTGCAGTTCGAGGGTCAAAACACCCGCGGGTAGCTGCCGAGCACGGTGACCTTGCACTCCGAGCTCAGGTCCGCGATGGCGCCTTCGATGGGAGCGTCGTCCTGATGTCCTTCGACATCGATGTAGAACTGGTACTCGCCGAGCTTGCGCCGAGTGGGGCGCGATTCAACCTTCGACAGGTTGAGCCCGTGTCGCGCCATCAGTTGAAGGATGTGATCCAACACGCCCGGACGATTGGGCACATCGTGCACGCACAGGCTCGTTCGGTCGAATCCCGTTCTCGACGCCGCTCTCGCGCCAATCACGAAAAACCTGGTGACGTTGCCCTTGTCGTCCTCGATGTCGCGCGCGAGGACTTCCAGCCCCGCTGCTTCGGCCGTCGAGGCCAATCCGATCGCCGCGTCCCCCTCGAGCCGCGTGCGGGCCACCTGATCGATCGCCTCGGCCGTGCTGCTCGCTTCGGCGAGCTTCGCTTGCGGGGCGTGCGTGCGGAGCCACTTGCGAACCTGAGCGAGAACCACCGGGATGCTGATCACTCGTCTCACCGATTCGATCCGCGCTCCAGCCCGAGCGGACAAGGCATGATGCACGGGGACGAGAAGCTCTGCGCACACGCTCAGCCCGGTCTCGAACAGCCAATCGAGCGATACGGCGATGGTGCCCTCGATCATGTTCTCGACCGGGACCATGCCGAGGCCTGCCTCCCCGCTCTTGACGGCGTCGAAAACGTCGGGAATGGTTCCATAGTAGACGGGACAGAGGCTCGCCCCGATGGCTCGTCCGTACTGCCGGACTGCCGCGTCGGAGAACGTGCCGGGCGGGCCCAGCGTAGCGATCCGTTGGGTTTCCGGGCGGGGTCTTCGGCTCGCCAGCGCGGTAAGACAGACGTCGGTATCGGACAGCTCCTTCGCTGGATCGCCGAATGCGAAGGCCCCGGTCTCGATCTCGCGCTCGAGCCCGAGCAGATTGCCCTGTTCCGCCATCGACCCTAATCGCTCCGCAGTCCGCAAGAATGCCCGCCGGACGTCCGCATTCTCCGGATTCTCTACCTGGATTGCCGCGTACAGGGCGGGATCCTGGAGGACCACCCGGGCCATTGCCGCGCGCAAAAGGGCATAGGCGGGGGTCTCGAACGGTGGAACGCGCAGCTCGGTCAGCGTCCGGGCAACCGCAATGGCCACGAAGTGAGTCAGCCCCTGGAGGATGGCCATATACCGATCGTGCATCGAGCCGTCGACGTCCACGATCTGCGCTCCCTCGGCCGCCAGCTGTCCGCGAATCTTCTCATAGAGCGGTCCGGCGCGAAACGGAATCGCCAGGACCGTGACATCTTGCCAACTCGGAACGCGCGGGCCGTGCAGGGGATGCAGGCTGACGAGCTCGATGTCCTGACGCTCAATTGCCCGGTAGACAGGAATGAGTGCGGCTTTTACTGAGGCGAGATCTCCGACCAAGGCGCCTGACTTCGCGACGCGCGCGGCCAATTCCAACAAGGCTGGCGTCGACTCGATCGGCGTGCTCACGAAGACCACGTCGGCGACCCGGATCGCCGACTCATTGTCCTCCGTGGCGTCGACGCCGGCCGAGCTCGCCGCTCGTTCGAGTTTCGCCTTGTTACGGCCCGTGATGGTGACCCTATTGCCGGCGGCGCGAAGTTGACGCGCGTACCAGAGTCCGAGGTGACCCGAGCCGCCGACGATGGTGATGTGCATGCTCCTGGAAACCCTCGAAATCGGCCCGAAGCTTACGTCGCCACGTCCCGTCGGCTCCAGAGGGTTCTGCTCCGTTGCTCCGATGCCGGTCCCTGGACCTCGCCGCCTGAGCGGGCACACTATTACAGCGCAAACGCAATTGCGCGCCAAGGACGAACGCACGCCCCGGCCGCCGACCAGGTTGCGCGGCGATCGGCGTTGCTGCAACCTCATCGGATCAAGGACGGTCAGTTTCTATGCAACACGCATCCCTTACTATTCTGCCCTCGTTGGTTCTCGTCACCCTGGTCGCTTGCGTATCCAACAGCGCGTCTGACTCTTCCGACGGCTCGCCGATATCGACCAATCCGCCCGACGATGGCGCGACAAGTACCGACACGACGACGGCATCCGACGCCAGCGCGACAACGCCATTGGATGGCACGACGACCGCCCACGACGGGGCCACGGTGACCTCGGACACCGGCACCACGGCGGTGCAGGACGCGACCGCGACGGTCTTCGATACCGGCGCCACGCCGGCCCACGACGGAGCCGCGGCGACCTCGGACACCGGCACGTCGGCGACCGACGCCGCGAACCTGATCGACAGCTTCGTCGGTCCAGGCAGCTACGCGCTCGACCCGCCCAACGTGTGTTCCAATCAGTTCGCGAATCAGGGTTGCAGAAAGGGCGATGCGGGTAGTGCGTGCGCGGGGATCTGCTCCAACGATTACGGAGGAACGGCGGCGAACGTGTGTTCGGGAGGCGTCACGGGCGTCCCTGTGAATTACGCGTGCCCGCGCGACATGCTCTATAGCGACGAAATGAATCAAGCCGTGGCCGACGACGGATTCGGCGGCGAGTTCAACTACGGCATCGTCGGCCACGACGTCGACAACGGATCGGGGGGCATCGACAACGGTCTAACCGATGCCTGCTGCCAGTGCTATCAACTTGTCTTCGATTATCCTGCCGAAAATCAGGCTTGGGTAGACCCCAATAACTCCACGAGTCCAGAGTCCGCGATCACCGTACCGATGCCGATGGTCGTCCAAAGCGCAAACACGGCAACGAACGGCAAAGGCGACATGGATATCTTCATGGGCGCCGGCGGGTTCGGCGCGAACAACGGCTGCTATGTGCAAGGCGGTACGTGTCCTGGCGGGCCGTGCATGTATTCGGCATTTCCGACGACGAACGGAGGAATGGTCAAGGCCGCCGGAGATTCGTTCGACACGCCGTCGCCGGACGCCTGCAAGACAACCTCGACGAATTGGGTCACGGAAGCCACTCTGACGTCCTCGGGGTGTGCGACCGACACGGTGAGCGCGTGCAGTCAAATCACCTCGCCCAACCCGCAAATCGGCGCCGAAACGGTGCGATCGTGCATCCAGTCCAACGGCGTTGAAGCCAACGACGCGGGCCAGATTCCGGGCGACTACCACATCAATTGGAACATATGGGCCGAGCGTGTGGAATGTCCGGCGCACCTCACGCAGGTCACCGGGTGCAAACTCGCCAGTCAAGGTCTGCCCAAACCCGATCCCACGGTCGCCACAGCCGCCCAGGCCAAAGCCGCAGGATTTTATCAGCTCGCCACGGACGGTTCGAAATTCAATACGACGCAGATGCAAGACTGCTGCATGCCTACGTGCGCGTGGCATAACAACGTAGGCGGCACGACGACGGGCGGATACGATTCATTTTATTCGTGCGATCAAAACGGCGTGCCGTGGACGACCGACGTTACGCGCACGAATTAGAGCGCTCCGTCGGCCCCGTTGACTCTCATGGCGGCATGGGTTCGCATCTCTCCAGAAACATCTGGTGGCCCGCGCACGTTCATTGATCCTGAGGTGGGGAGGCCACCGGAGGAGCCAACGGCTGAAGGGGTGCTCCGCCACCCCCGACGTTCGAGGCGGTGTTGTTGTCTACGACGGCGAGGGCACCCACGAGCGTTTCGATGTCGTGCGCGAAGGGAGATCCCGTGCCATTGGTGGCGAACGAAAAGCCCCAGTCCGTCTCGAACTGAGATTCGAAAGAGCCCGCCGCCCCGTTCTCGACGCACATCGCGTACGCTGACCAAGCCGTGTCATCGACCAGGTAGGCACCGTAGTTCTGTAGAGTCCAAGCGATCCGCTGTGCCGGTTCCGTCGCGAGCGCCAGACTGTCCACGGTAATGCCACTGGGAAGGGCCAGAAGGGAACCCGGCCTCAACGAAGGATGATTCCCGCCGTATCGAAGCGAACTCGACGCATCGTTGAAGTAGCCGTCGCACCCGACCGCCGGCCATCGATAGCAATCGCCGGCCACACCGTCATTGTAGTAGTTCTCGGACGCATCGAGCTCCATCTTCAACACGTGGCGTGGCGCCCCCCCGCCCGGCCGAAGCTCGCCGAGCCGCAGCGTGCCTCCGATCGCCGAGAGCCCGGAACCCCCGTGGGCACCGGTCACTCCATCCCCATAGATATCCACGTCTTCAAACAGGTAATGACTCGTCGCGGGCGCGTTCGCCGCGCACCGCGCAAAAGGCTGTGTCTGTTTGATGGTCCGCCCGTCCGCGAGCAGGACCGCGAGCCCTGAATTCGGCGTGTCCGGCAACGGATCCGGGACGACGAACCCGCTCGGAAGGGGCGCCTGGAAAAGAAGTGCTCCCGCATCGAATGGGCACCGGCTGATCGTATTGTCCCAGTCCGCGTTGTTCTCGATGACCTGCGTCTCCGGAGCTGACGGAGTGAGCACGATGACGTCATCGTCAGGCTCAAGCGCGGTGCCCGTGGCGGGTGCGATCCCAGCCGCGACGTAGACGGCTCCAGTCCCGATGGGCATGTTCCATATGCTCGTCGCTGCAAACGGTTGCGCGAACACGTCCCGCACTGCGACATCGGCCGCGACGGAGACGTCCATCGACGTGTCGGATTCGTCGGCGCTCGGCCCCGACTCGGACTCCGCAATCACAGTTGCGTCCAGTCCGAATTGGACATCACCTTGGCTGTCGGCGAAACGATCCTCGTCGGCGCTCGCGTCGGCTAAAACCCCGTGTTTGTCGGCATTCGGGCTGGCGCAAGCGATGGCAAGGACCGACACCCCGAGGAGCGACGCGAGCGCCGTCAACCCACGGAGGGACGTTCGTGCAATCATGACTTCCGACCGGCGAGCTGGCCCATGCGGCCCAGCCTACCCCCTCATCGCGGTCATCTCACGCAGCGCCTTCCGCACCAGGTCCTGAACCGCGGGCGGCACGACGCCTCTTCGAGCCCTGGCCCGGCATAGCGAGAGCGTCGTCTTGAGAGCGTCGCACGCACCGCGACACCGCGGGCAGGCATCGACATGACGCTGCATGCGAGCGCACTCGTCCGGCCCGATGTCCCCCTCGAGATACTGGGAAAAGACAGGCACCATGTCTGGACAACCTTCGACGGGCTCGGGCGCGCCCGAGCCGTCCAAGAGCGGCGCCAGCTTCTCCCGCAGTGCAAAGCGGGCTCGATGAAGTCGGCTCTTCACGGCCTCGACCCCGAGACCCAGCACCGCGCCCACCTCCGGCGCCGTCAGCCCTTCGACGTCGCGTAGCAGAATGACCTCCCGTTGGGACACGTCCAGTTCCCCGAGAGCCCGCTCGAGCGCGGCCGCGATTTCCCCAGAAGACGCGGCGTCGTCGGGCGAGGGACCGCTCGCCGTGAGCTCGTGTCCATACATCGACGCGTCCTCGAGCTCCACGTGCGCGTCGGGCGCGAACTTGCTCCGTCGACGCTTCTTGATGCAGTAACTACGGGCAATTGTGTAAAGCCAGGTCGACACGCTCGAATCCCCGCGGAACTCTCGGGCGGTTCGCGCGGCCGCCAACATCGTATCTTGGAGAACGTCTTTGGCGTCCTCCGCGTTGCGGCACATCTTGATTCCGAAACGCCAGATGGCGTGCAGATGACGCTCGAGAAGCGCATCGAGGGCTTTTTGATCGCCTCTCTCCCGAACAGCCGCTACGAGTTCGCTGTCGCTCCGAGAGTCATCCATGCCTGTGACATGTAGTCGACCCGAGCCCGCGCGCTACGGCGGGTCGCGTCGCGACGCCGAAAACGACGGCAGCGTACAGTGCGTCTGCCAGCCGCCGGACAGCTGCCGCGCATCGAACCCATGCTGTCGAAGAAGTCGCACAGCGTAGTAGGCACGCTGTCCAACCGCACAGTAGACGTCAATGGGGCCTTGGGTGGGGAGCTCGCCCAGCCGCAAACGGAGCTCGTGGAGAGGAATGTTGACCGCCCCGGCGATCGTCCCTTTTTCGCATTCGGCGGGTTCGCGGACATCCAACCGAAAGCCATCCGCATCGCGGACGCTGTCCCACGACGCAAGCGGCATATCCCCGTTGCGTGCGTTCTCTGCGATGAAGCCCGCGAGATTGACGGGATCCTTGGCCGCGCCGAATTGCGGCGCATAGCAAAGCTCGGCCTCGCTGAGGTCATGCACGGTCCCTCCGAGCTGGATCGCCATCGCGATCACGTCGATTCTCTTGTCCACGCCCTCTTCCCCAACAGCCTGCGCTCCAAGAATGCGGCCATCCGATCGACGAAAGAGAACCTTCAAGTGGATCGGCTTGGCTCCGGGGTAGTAGCCCACGTGATGACCGGGGTGGAGGTAGATCTTTTCGTAGTCGGAGATCCCAGCTCTCTTGAGAGACTTTTCGCTCGCACCGGTCGACGCCACGGTCATGCCGAACACACCGCAGACGGCCGTCGCCTGAACTCCGCGGAAGTGAGTGCCTCGACCGCAAATGGCCTCCGCCGCGACACGTCCCTGACGGTTCGCTGGTCCCGCCAGGGGCACCACGTGCCGCGTTCCCGTGACCGTGTCGACGGTCTCCACGGCGTCGCCGACGGCATAAATGTGCGGGTCGGACGTCAGCATCGACTCGTTCACCGCGATGCCACCGCTCGTCCCGATCGTGACACCTGCCGCGCGGGCCAACCCGACCTCGGGTCGGACGCCTATGGCCAAGATGACGAGGTCCGCGGTGAGCTCTGCCCCCTGGTCGGTGGTCGCAATGAGTCGTCCCTCCGCGGTCGCGACAAAGGACTTCACGCCATCCGACAGTCGAACGGTTACGCCGTGGGTCTCGAGCTGATCGCGCACGGGTTTCGCCATCTCGGCGTCGAGCGGTGGCATGACCTGATCCGCCTTCTCCAGCACGGTCACGCAGAGCCCGCGGCGAGCGAGGTTGTCGGCCATTTCGAGGCCGATGAAGCCTCCGCCCACAATGAGCGCCGTCCGGGCACTTTTGTCCGCGATCCAAGCCCTCACGCGACGCGAGTCGGGAATCGTCCTCACGGAGAAGATGCCTGGCAGATCGATACCCGCGATGGGCGGCCGTATTGCGCTGGCCCCGGGCGCGAGCACCAGCGTGTCGTAGTGCTCTTGGGTCGTCTCGCCCGTCTTCAAGTTCTTGACTGAGATCGTGCGCCGCTCGCGATCGACGCCCACGACTTCGTGCTCAGTTCGCACGTCGATGTTGAAGCGATTCTGGAAGAGCTCGGCCGACGCGACGAGGAGTCTCCCCTCGTCACGGATGACATCGCCGACGTAGTACGGTAGGCCGCAGTTGGCGAAGGATACGTAGGGGCCTCGGTCGTACACCACGATTTGGGCGCGTTCGCAAAGCCGTCGGAGCCTTGCCGCGCACGTAGCGCCTCCGGCGACGCCGCCCACGATGAGAACGCGCTTCGAGTCCTTCGTCATCTGTTGCTCCTCGCGTCGTTGGGCTTCGACTCTATCGCAGCCGCCGGGTGAGAGCCGAAACCGATCGAAGCGGTTCATCGTGCAACCGGCGCCGGCGACGCACGATGCGAACCCATTTGACTTTCCGCGGCTCCAACCTTCGCATGACGGTTCGAACGATACTGGCGGCGCTCCTCGGAGCGGGCGTGGGTCTCGCATACCAGCGATTCATCGGATGCCGCACGGGGACGTGCCCGATTACCTCCAACCCCTACATTTCGAGCATCTACGGAGCCGTTCTCGGCTTCCTCCTGTCGGGCGGCCTGCCGTGACAGCGAGCACGAACCGAGAGGCACGAGCCATCGACTTCCCAAGGAGAATCAGCCCATGTGTCAGCGAGTGACGTGTCCGGATTGCAAGAAGCCCACATTCGCTGGGTGCGGTCGACATATCGAGCAGGTACTTGGCGACGTGCCGCCCGAGCAGCGATGCCGATGTCACGAAAGCACGCGGCCCTCTCACGCGACTCAAGGCGGGTCCTTCTGGTCGCGCCTGTTCGGCTCGTGATGTGTGGGCTGGTTAGCCTGGGAGTCCCCCCGTACAGACTCGGAACAGGTTGTCGAATCAGGTCTGGACGTACGGAGCACCCCCCACCACGGGCAACCTCCGTCCGGAAGCGAGCTGCACAGGTCGATTGCCCGCGTAAATCTGGTGACGACCTCTGGATTCAAACCACTCTTTCGTCTTGGCCACGGTATGCATGTTCTCGACTATCTGTCGCCAACCCACGCCGGTGTTGTACGCACAGAATGAGATCTCCCCCTCCTGGGTCGCGTACGGAATGACGCACATTTCAGTCCGTCGGAAATCGTACGTCCATAAATCCTGAAACCACATTCCCCCGACCCACAGGATTCTCCAGTCTTGCTCCTTGATTTCCTTTCCGACCATTCCGCGCATCTTGCCGTAGAAGAACAGCCTGACGAACTCACCCAGCGTGAAGCCGGACGGGGCCTTGCTCTGGTCGTAGTTGCGCAAGAATGCCAGCGCAACCTGTGCCAAACTCAACGTCTTCCCCCGGGCTGTGTCACAGATTACGGCGATATCATTCATGAAGTTGCCGATATCAAAGAACTGCGTGATGGGGGCCCACACCTTGGTGTTGCGGTTCGCGACAAGCACAACGCTCGCACCGCAGTTGGGGTGGCACGAGCAGCCCACCGAGCCGAACGTCGCGCCTTGCGGACCGTTGAGCGAGCGCAGGTGGTCCGCCAAAGCGCCAAACGCCCCCATTGCGCCGAGAGGGTACCAGTCTCGGTGGGCATCGATCTTGCCACCCGTGTGATCGTGAAGCGCGTGCGCAAGATGCGACGTCGTGTAGCGCTTGCGCCGCCGGTCTTCGTCGCTCACTTCTTCGTCGCGCCCGGTGAACGAAACTGGCTGAAACGACACACCGTCGAGCTTGTCGCTGTTCGCGATGGCGAAGTCGAGCAGCGGGCCGACTTGATTGTCGTTGACGCCTCCGACCACGGTCGTCACGGGCAAGATTTGGATGCCTGCGGCGTGCATCACTTCGATGGCCTTTTGCTTCACGTCGAACAAGTTCGTAATGTGCCTGTGGCTATTCGCGTCGTTGGTCACCCCGTCGAACTGGAAGTACGCCAAATCGAAGCCCGCCTCGACCGCTTGGTACGCGAACTCGGGTTCGAGGGCAAATCGAAGACCGTTGGTCGCAGCCTGAACATTGAAGTAGCCTATGTCCTTGGCATAGCGGCACGCCTCCAAGAAATGCGGCGACATCGTCGGCTCGCCGCCCGAGAACTGAACGGTCATTTGACGGCGCGGCTTGAAGGAGATCGATGCGTTGAGAATATCCTTGATCTCGTCGAGCGTCAGTTCATGAACGTACCCTACCTGGTTTGCGTCCATGAAACAGGGGTCGCACATCATGTTGCATCGGTTGGTGAGATCGATCGTGAGCACCGTGCCGCGCCCATACTTGATGGACGACGTGCCGTGGCGATGCACGAGTTCGTCGCCGAGCGTCCGGAAGTCTCGACCGGGATAGCGCTGTTCGATGATCCGACTGAATTCGGGGTCGATCGACAACACGTCCTCGAACGTGCCGTGTTCCCCACAAGTCTTGCGGATGACCAATCGGCCCTCTTCCTGCACGATCCTGGCTTTGATCTCGCCCACGTGTCCATGCACGAGCTCCGCTAGGTCTCGTTCGCCCCTCAGGATTGCCCCGCGGGTTTCGATTACGCAACGCGGGCACAATGAATCCGTGTCTCGCGGCCAGCCGAGGGGCGGCTTGCTGCGCTCGTAGCTCTTGAGGAGTGGGCCTGGAGCCCACTCGGGAGTCGGCGATGGACTATCCGGTATTCGAGCGTTGATAGCCTGAAAGCCCTGCCACCCGACCTGCGCGAGGTCCTTGATGATTGATTCGAGAATCTGAGTCATGGCGACCTCCTCTGTGGGTTTGCGACGGCATCCCTTCAAAATCGAGAATTTCGCTCACCGAGCGGGCGGGCGACGACTCGCCGGCCTTGGCCGACCATCGCTTCAGAAAAACGCGAAGCGCGGGCGCGGCGTCGAGCAAGGTCAAGCCGTGCAATGCCTCGGTCGACGGCGATTCGTTTGTCGCTCCGAGGCGCTCCGCGAGTTCGGGCGACGCGACGACGATGCGCGGGCGAAGCTGACGAATTTCGTCCGCCTCGAGTCCGGGAGTACCGAATACAGTACTCGTTCGTCCGTCCGCGACGAAGGCCCACAGGGGTGGGCTCATGAGACGGTCGCAGTCAGAGCCCGCTACGTAAGCCACGTCGCCGTCGCCTGGAGGAACACGAGCCCAGAATGCCCTCAGGTTGCGAACGACATCGCCATGGGACAGGGTCGGACGCCCCTCGCCCGCCCGTCGCCCCAATTCCAATGCGAGCATGTCCGGCCTAAGCGCCCGCGCCTGAGATCGGAATGCCTCAGCTCGTTCGGCGGTGTCAAGCGTCCCGCCCAGGTCAAGGACTTCTGACCATGAGCGCGCGGACTCGGGACCCTCGTCGAACCCAATGGTCGATTCGGGTGCCGGACCTCCCTTGAGGCCCATCATCCGGTGGCACTGAGCTGCTCCGCCAACGAAGACTGCCTTCGGGCCCAGGAGCCTGCATAATTCCGATAGGACGTCGTCGCTCGCTTGAGCGGCGATCGGGACCGCCGTCGCCCCGATCGTTACCGTCGCCCACTCGGCGACGGCGCGCTCATGGCGAGGCACGGACCAAACCATGACCCGATCGGTCGGACGCACACCGAGTCGCTCTCGCAGGAAGAGTCCGATACGAATGACATGCCGGTAAAATCGCCACCCGGGCATCTCCAGCCAGCGACCGTCCACACGCCACCGAAGGACCGATCGACGCGTGCCTGATCGCTCCGCTTGCAGGTGAAGCTGACCCAACGTCTGGGCGAGAGCTCCCGCGCCATGGCTCCCATGATCGTTGGATGCCGTCATTGGCCAACCCGGGAGACGTTTCCTACCGCAGCCGGCCCATGCGTCATGGCAAGCCTCCACCGGGGAGCTCGAGAGGGGCGGCGAAGCGCCCCCCGCGTTGATTGAGGACCTCAGAGGTGGAGAGGGGTGGTTCCTTTTCCGCAACGCGGAGCGCTCGATGGGTGTCGAGGTGGAGCAGACGCAGCATCCCACGGGACCCTCCGTGGCCGAGCATCTGCACAGTGACGACTGCGCGACGCGGCAGCATTCCGCTGAGCTCGCGTTCCAATTCTCGGCAATCGACTTCGTCGTCGTCCACGCTTTCGACCGCCAAATCAACTCGCGTGACTCCGGCCGTGGCGCGGGGTCCCGCTGGAGTCGCAGGCAGTCGAGCCTGGGGCCCGAGCCACCACGCGCGCACTCGAGGGTTCGCGGCCGAAACGTGGATCACAGCGTCGAGTACTGCCAAGATGCTCGGTAGCGACATGGGACCCTCGCGATCATCGATGTAACGGCATTTCTGTACTTGGCAAGAGGCACCCATCCAGAAATGTTGAAACGCGTGGAGAGCCCGTTGCTCGCCCGGTCGAAGCCGTCACAACCGTTTGCGAAGTCGCGACGACCGAGACGCTCAGGCCGCCACCTTGCACGGTATGGCGATCACGAAGGGCGACTCACGGGTTCCGCGTGAGCTCGCCAATGCGGAACCTGAGCGCGCGACAAATCGATGATCCGCAACCACCCCAAGAGCCGCACGAACTGGTAGCCCAAGTCCAACTCGAACCAGCGGATAGCGAAGTTCGGTGACTGCGCCCATTTGTGGTGGTTATTCTGGAAGAGTTCGCCCATCGTCAGCACGTCGACGATGAGTGTATTCCGCGAGTGGTCGTCGTTGTCGTAGTTGTGATAGCCGACCTTGTGCCCAAAGTAGTTGACAATCGCGCCGTGCGTCGGGCCGAGCACCAAGTGGATGGGCAACAGAACGAACAGCCACCAGTGCGTCGCCAGCACGATGTAGAGCCCAGTGTAGAGCACTCCCCAGGCGACAGGCGTCGTCCAGCCTCCCACCGTTTCGTCCAGGAAATGCCATTCTGGAAACCCACCTTCGAATCGGGCCTCGACGGCGACACGTCTGTATCGGAGGTCGTCGAACAGGGTCCGCGTACGCCACATCATGGTCGCGAAGTTCTTCTGCTGGAACGGCGAATGAGGGTCGTTCGGAGTGTCACTGTACGCGTGGTGCATCCGGTGCATGATCGCGTACGTGGGCGGATGCAAATAGCTTGGCCCCTGAATGACCCAAGCGAGCAGGTGGAAGAAGCGTTCCCATCGCTTGCTCATCGTGAACTGCCTGTGGGCCCCATAGCGATGCTGAAAGAAGCTCTGCATGAGAACCGATAGCTGCCACTGGATGATGAACCAACCCAGAATGACCACGATGCTTAGATAGGAAGCGTTCCGGTCCTCGACCGCCACGATTGCGTCATCGTGTTCGTTCAATTGTCAGGTTGTCGTCAGGCGCGGCGCGCGCAGTTGTGGACGCTCCACATGGCCGCTATCCACTCGAGGAGGCCGATGAATAGACGCTCGACGTCTGCACCCAACTGGTTCTTCGCATTTGCAGTCGACGGCGCCTTTTTGCTCGACCTGGTCGCGACGCCGCCCGCATTCCGACTCGTCCATCCGGCAGACGCCCACCTGACCCTTGCTTTCCTCGGCGCATGCGGAGAGGCTTCGGCTCTTCGGGCGCTCGACGTGCTCGACGAGTGCCTTCTTCGGTCGCCGTGTCCGGTGATCGACATCTCGTTCGGCGAGGTCGTGGCGATGGGATCGCATCGGAGGTACTCGGCGCTGTCAGCGCTCGTCCGTCGGGGCCGCGAGGCGGCGACGACCTGCGTCACGGCCCTCCGTGACGTGCTGACCGAAGCGGCCACAGGTCAGCACGATCCCCGTACTGCCAAGCCACACGTCACCATCGCGCGCCCCCTGGCCAGTGCGACCCACGCCGATCGCGCGGCCGGGCTCACCTGGGCCGCGCACATCGACCTGCGCGCGGTGGATATGAGCCTTGATCGAATTGCGCTCTACACGTGGAGCGAAGACAGGCGCGAACGGATGTTTCGAATCGTCGCAGAGCGCAATCTCGGGTAGGACCCTGGACCTATCTGCCATCCTCGCAATGCGTTCAAGTCCACGGAACTGCCGCTCGACCGTCTCCATTTCCTTCCGAACGGAAGAGAGAACGGCTAACCGACGATCACGGAACTCCCCCTTCGCCTGTCGTCTCGTGTAGAAAGGGAGGGGACGCGCTCATGACCAGGGCGAACAACACAGCGGTGGTCGGCGTAGGGCGTTTGCTAGAGGTCCGGATCGCGGTCGGCTTTCGGAGCGTGGCCTACGTGAATGAAGTCTTCGCCGCCATGGACGCGGAGATTCGAAGGCTCCCTTCCGATGTCCCAGTCGTCATCGCGGCAGACTGGCGTCGTTGTCGGGTGATGTCGAGCGACGCGTCCGAATCCCTGGTGGCAAACCTCTCGCGCTACAACGCGCGAGTTGAACGCAGCGGGGCGATAGCATCCGAGGACTCGCCGAGCGCAGTGCTTCAGTTCACCCGCCTGATCCGGGAAGCCGCTAATCCTGACCGTCGCCTGTTCACAGACTCCGAGGCCATGGCTTCGTGGCTTGGAGAGGTGCTGGCGCCCGATGAGCGACGACGGCTTGCCGAATTTCTGGCTGAGTCTGTAGACGAACCGAAGTTACTGTAGGTCCAAAGCAATGGATGGGGTCGGAAGGCGGGAGAGTTCCGCATTAATCTGGGGCGACTTCCGGCCGTTTGATCGCAGAGCTCCCCATGCGCGCGAGACTTGCACGGGCTTCATGTCGTGGATGACGAGCCGAGTCGCTGGTCCGGGCTGCGCTCGGTGAATCGAATTCGGCCGCACGCGAAGGGCCTAGACCGCGCGTCGCCGGGGGAGCTCGAGCGGGGCAGCGAAGCGCCCCCTTCATCGATTAGACGGGCCGATTGCCAGCGGGGAGCCCATCGTTCATGACACCACGGCCTGCTCGGCGTATTCAGGCTTCCCTTGCGCTCGCGCTGAGCCTGCTTGCCCTGCCTGCATTCGCGCTCGACCCCGTGCGCTCCGTCGAACAGTACGCCCACGAGACGTGGACGACCACGGAAGGTCTGCCCGAGGGGGCTGTTCTGTCTGCGCTTCAAGCAAGCGACGGCTACTTATGGCTGGGTACGCAGTGCTGCCTTGTGCGATACGATGGCAACCGGTTCGTCACCTTCGAGGAGGGGCACCGCGGACTCCCACAATACAGTTTCGTGCGAGATCTCTTGGAGACACCCGACGGTGCCCTGTGGGCGGCCCTCGTGGGGGGACTGGCGCGATACTCGAATAGGCGATTCGTCGTATACGCCGAGAAGGAGGGATTGACGCATCCATTCGTGTACGCCCTCGCGCCAGCATCGGCAGGGTCGCTCTGGGTAGGCACTGGCGGAACAGGGGTCTGGCAGCTCGACCCTGGCCGGGGACCACCACCGCAAGAGGCGCTCTCAAGTCACTGGCCGTCCGGGATCGCCAAGCCGTTCGCTCCTCATCCGGCATACGCGGGCACGTCGGATCTGCCTGCGAAAATCAACGATCTTGGGGTCGACAGCCGTGGCGCGCTGTGGGTGGCCACCGACGAAGGTTTGCTGGCACTCGGATCATCGACCCGTGTGTTCGCAACGCGAGATGGGCTCCCGTCTCCCGTGATCAACACACTGCTTGCGGACACCCACGGTCGCATCTGGGCCGGGACCCGCCAAGGTCTTGCTCACTCGAGCGCGGCAGAGAGCTGGCGCTTCTCCGTCGAAGCCGGACTCGAGTCGGACGACGTGACCGCGTTGCTCGAAGACCGCGATCACATTCTCTGGATAGGGACGCGTGAAGGCACCCTTCTTCGTCTGATCGCCGGACGACTGGAGCGTGCAGAATCCGGCGGCGCCAAGAGCCGACGTGGGGTCTACGCTCTGGCCGAGGATCGGTCTGGGTCGATATGGGTGGGTACCGGTAGCGGCGTCGAGCGATTCCGCGACGGCGCGTTTGTGACTCTGAGTCGAGCCGACGGATTTCCGAGCGAGCTGATATTCAACGTTCTTCCACGCCGCTCGGGCGGCCTGTGGGTGCTCGATGGCATGGGCGGCATTTCCGTCCTGGAAGGCGGAAAGAGGAGAACGGTCGCGCCGCCTGGGACAATCGAGGGCGAGGGTATGCTGGGACTATTCGAGGCGGAAGATGGCAGCCTCCTCGTCGGGGGTTCCGCGCTCCAGCGCTTTCATGAAGGTCGCTGGGAGCGCTACACACGGCCGGGGGGAGACTTTACCGTGATCGCATCGAACGGGGCCGCAGTCCTTGCGGCACAGACATCGACCGATGGGACGAGCACGCTGTCAACATGGTCCAACGGCCGGTTCGAGCCCGTCACGGTGGGCGCTCCTCTGCGGCACGTGCAGAGGCTCCTTCGGGACAGACGAGGGCGCCTCTGGATCAGCACGGGCGGCCTCGGGCTTGTCCGCGTCGCAGAAGGCGCAACGCACGTATTTCGCGCCGACGCGGGTTTGCCTCACGACGTCGTCTATGGCATGGCTGAGGACGATCGCGGGGACATGTGGGTTGCGACGCGCGGAGGCCTCGCGCGAATTCGTGGCGACGACGTCGTGAGCCTTGCGGGCGTTCCCGGAGCTCCCCACAGATCCCCCGTCCATCTTGCAATCGATGGGCTCGGATTTCTTTGGGTCACCGCAGACGACGGGATCTATCGTGTGTCCATATCCTCGCTCGATGCCGTGGCCGATGGTCGCGGGGGACGCCCGATCGCCCAACGGTTCACGACCCGAGACGGACTCGGTTCTGTCGCGGTCTCGTGGAGGTGCTCGGCGCAGGCCAAGACTTCTGACGGAAGGATTTACTACGCGACCACGCGCGGGCTGTCCGTCGTCGACCCGGAGAACGTGGGGATACGCCCGCCAACCCCGACAAGCGTCTCCATCGACGAGCTATTCGCGGGAGGTCGCCCGATCGACTCGGCGACGGATATCTCCATTCGCGACGGACGCGAGCGTATCGAAATGCGCTTCAGCGCCCCAGCGCTGAGCAACGCCGACTCCCTCGACGTTCGATACAAACTAGTGGGATACGACGACGAGTGGATCGACGCTCGGTCCGATCGATCGGTAAGCTACACAAATTTGCCGCCGGGCAAGTACGTGTTCCGCGTCACGGTGATGGCGTTGGGAGATACGGGGTCCCTACGGGAAACGTCTCTGAACTTTCGAATCCAGCCGTGGTGGTACGAGACCGTTGCAGCGCGCTTGCTCATGGCCCTGGGCGCTGGCCTTCTCCTCTTTGGCGCCGTTCGCGTTCGTGTTCACGCTCTAAAGCGTCGCGAGCTTCTGCTGGTGTGGCGGGTGGCCGAACGGACGAGAGACCTGGCCCGAGAGGTGCGCGAGCGACGCGCAGCGGAAGAAGCCCTCCAGCGTCTGAGTCAGGATCTTGAGCGCCGCGTCCGAGAGCGAACGTCGCGGCTCGAATCAGCAAACCTAAAACTCCGCCGAAGCGAGGAGCGATATGCCCTTGCGGCAGAAGGAGCCAACGACGGCCTGTGGGACTGGGACGTGTCGGCCGGCCGCGTTTACCTCTCGCCGCGATGGAAGGCCATGCTCGGATACGAGCCCGACGAAGTGGCTGACGATCCAGAAGCTTGGTTCTCCCTCGTCCATCCCGAGGACCTTCCCGGGCTTCGGAGAACCCTCGACGCTTGTCTCGCGGGACTCTGGACGCCCTTCCAGCACGAGTATCGGATGAAGGACAGAGAGGGGTGCGACATCTGGGTCGCGTGCCGAGGCGCCGGAACCTCCGACTCGGAGGGTCGCGTCGTTCGTATTGCAGGCTCGCAAGCAGATATCACCGCAAGCAAGCGCGCGGAGGCGGATCTTTATCGGAACGCGACTCACGACGCCCTCACGGGACTGCCCAACCGAGTACTATTCGCCGATCGGCTCAAACAGGCGATCGTCCGCCGCCGGAGAGACGAAGACTCCCATTTCGCCGTTCTCTTCTTGGATGTCGACCGGTTCAAGACCATCAACGATAGCTTCGGACACTTGGCAGGCGACCAGCTCCTTGTCCAGATTGCCCAGCGCCTTCGCGCCTGCACGCGCGACGTCGACACGGTCGCCCGGTTCGGTGGCGACGAGTTCGCCATTCTTGCGGCTGACACTTCGACGGACGAAGGGGCAGCAACTTTCGCGGAGCGTATTCACTCGGTGCTGTCCGGTCCTTTCGAAATCGGCGACCGCCGCGTATTTGCCTCTGCCAGCATCGGGATTGCCATGAGTTTCGACCCATGCTTTTACGCGGACGACTTCCTGCGCGACGCCGATACGGCCATGTATCGTGCCAAAGCACAAGGACGAGCGCGCCATCAACGGTTCGACGTCCGGATGCGAGAGCAAGCTGTCGAGCGCGTGACGGTCGAAGCCGGGCTGCGGCAGGCCCTCGAAAAAGGGGAGCTCGTTCTCCACTATCAGCCATTCGTGTCGCTCCTGACCGGAAAGGTTGTTGGTGCGGAAGCGCTCATTCGTTGGGAGCACCCTGACCGCGGCCTTCTGGTACCCGGCGCCTTTCTCTCGATTGCCGAGGAGTCCGGATTGATCGTCCCGATGAGCGCCTGGGTCGCCCGCGCCGCATGCGACCAAGCGAGCGCGTGGCAGCGTGAGATTCCGCGGCCATTCCGGATTCACATCAACGTGCCGCCGCAACTCCTGAACGATCCTTTCTTCTTCGAACAGATTCGTGAACACGTGCGCCGCACCGACATTTCGCCATCGTCGCTCGGCGTCGAGCTCGTCGAGAGCAGCCTCGTCGAAGGCCGGGCGGCGGTCCTCAGCAATCTCGCCGAGCTGCGGTCGATGGGGATTCACGTCTCGATCGACGACTTCGGCACTGGGTACTCCTCGCTCAGCTACCTAAAGAGACTCCCCATCGATTGCCTGAAGATCGATCGGTCCTTCACACAGGGCGTCCCTCGCGACGGCAACGACATAGCGATCTGCACCGCGATCATCGCCATGGCTCGAAGCTTGAACCTCAGCGTAGTGGCCGAGGGGGTCGAAACCCGCGAGCAGGCGGAGTTCATGAGCCGAAACGGTTGTCTCGTCGCGCAAGGGTTCTACTTCAGCCGCCCGATGTCCACGACCGACTGCGCACAATTCTTTGCGAATGGGTGCACGCTTCCGACGTCCTGGCAGCCCGGGCCCGCCGCATCGGGGGAGCTCGAGGGGGGCCGCGAAGCGCCCCCCTCGTCGCTAACGCCGACTTCCCGCCCGCCGACATAGGAGCCTCGTGTACAAATGGTAGGGATGGATCGAACCTGCGCCAGTTGTGGAGCGGTGCTCCCGCTTCCCCCTCCCGGACACTTCCGCGGCCATTGCCAGTACTGCGGCGTGGAGTTCGAGCTCGCTCCGCCGCCGAACCCGCCTCTGCCTCCATGGGGATCGCAGCCGTTTCAACCCGACTTGCAGCCAGCCATGGAACTGCAAAAGAACGCGGCGAACAAGGCCCTGTACGTCTCGCTGGCCCTCGGCGGATTCGTGACACTCGCGACAGTCATCCCCGCGCTCATTGCCTCCTCCGCGGCAACTCAGAGAGCGATGAACGCGGTGGCGACCGCGACTCAGCAGGCGGAGGCTCACAGCATTCCTGTCGCCAACCTGGCGTCGTTGTCCGTCCAGGGGAGCCCCGTGCGGCTCGCCGCGACCACTGGCGTGGTCGCCGACGCGGATCACCTTATGCGAGTCCCGCTCCTTGGATCACGATTCGCTTCCGTGACGTTCCAATGGGACAAGGACCACCTGACTCATGTCGATCGGTTTTCCTTCGACTCGAGCGATGCACGTCGGGACGATGAATCCATCCGAACGCGCCTGCGCGACGTCCTTGGACGACGTTGGAACAAGGACGCCGCGTTCAACTGGCAGGGGGCGTACCTTTCCTTTGACCCGAAATCGGGAAGTTTGACGGCCAGCGTCAGCGTTCCTGACACGTCGGATCCGCACGCGAATTGGGAGAAGCAGGTCGACGCGCTCTGGGATGTCGCACGCCTGGCAATCGGGCTTCCCGTGCGCGTGGACGATTCCGCCGTTCGTGACTGGCTCGGGCGAGGATATCCTCTGACGCAGCTCGCGACGTTTGACTCACAGACCGACATCGACCGGAGCGCGGCGGCGATGACCCGTGCGTTCCCGGGATCTACATCGAGCATGTCCGGCGGTCTGGATTATCGATTGGCCCTCGACCACCCGTGGTTCGGCGACGCTGAGCTGCGTTGGCCAGACGCCAAGGCGGCGCATATCGAGAGGGTGTTCCTCAACCCGCCTCCGGAGCATTCGTCGAAATTCTCAAACCAGGGGGACATCGACGCGTGCATGAATCGGATATACGGAAAGCCGGCCGAACGGCCCGACCCGGATCACCTGACTGGAGACTACAGCACCGAGTGGCACCCCACGGAAGGGGGACGAGTCCGCGTGTTCGGTCACGCGATTTCGGTCTGGCTCAGCAGAGACCCGTGGACCAAGCCCATGTCGGACACCGGGTGGAAGAAGCTTATGAACGCCCTGGATGCGTGCGGACGCAGACGGTGAAGGACAACGATCCGACGGATCCCCCGACTGGCATCCTCTCGCTCGCCGATTACCCTGCTGCCGCGTGACAGATTCCGGTTCCGAAACGATCCTCGCGCTGCCGGCCGCGCAGCGACGTGCGCTTCGTACTCAGGCGGTTGCTGGCTGGCTGGCGTTCGGCGCCATCGGTCCGCTCGCGATCCTGTTCATGCGGGGCATTCGTGCCAACCGCATCGAGGGCGTCGACGAAGCGCGCCGCGTGTACCGCAGCGCCCTGGCATCCGGCCGACCGACCGTCGTGGCGGCCAACCACTTGACCCTCACCGACTCCTTCTATTTGCACCACGGATTGGACTCCCTCGGCGCGTACATGCGGGACTTCCGCCGCCTGTCATGGAATGTCGCGGCAATCGAGAACTTCGGCCGCCATCCCGTTGTGAGAACGATCACCTACCTCGGCAAGACGCTGCTCATCGACCGCGCTGGAGATGCCGAGCACCACCGGCAGGTGCTCGACACCATCACGTATCTCGTGGCCCGCGGTGACGTATGCACGATCTTCCCCGAGGGCGGTCGAAGCCGAACCGGCCGAATTGAGGCGGACAAGGTCACCTACGGGATCGGACGAGTCTTGGGCCGCCTGCAAGATCCGATCGTCGTCTGCGCTTACCTTCGCGGCGAGCGGCAGGCCACCTGGAGCGCCTTTCCCGCGCGCGGAGACACGCTCCACTTGCGCGCCGAGATCCTGGAGCCAAAAAAGGGGGATGCGACCCCCGCCAACGTGGCCAACTTCGCGAACACAGCGAGCACCCATGGTCTGCGTGCGTCACGAGAGTTGGCGCGCCAGGTCATAGAGAAGCTCAAATCCATGGAGGATGAGCACTTTCGCCGTTGGGGTCTGGCGAGATGACGGCGCATTGCGTCTGAAAGTGGAGCTCCCCGCTCATTTCTGACAAACCTATGTTCGAATTGTGGGAGGCGGTCGTGCTACGCGTCCGCCCCATATGCATTCGCACGACTCTCGGGTGACCGCCGTGGTCTTCCCTGGCCAAGGATCGCAGAAACCGGGCATGGCCCAAGACTTCTACGACAGGTTCGCCGTGTCTCGAGAGGTCTTCGCCGAAGCCAGCGACGCGCTGAGTCTCGATATGGCGACCCTGTGCTTCGGCGAGGATCCTCGGCTCGATCTCACGGAGTACACGCAGCCAGCGATTCTGACGGCGGAGATTGCGATGCTCCGCGCTCTCGAGCAAGACTTCGGCCTCCGCGCCACCTACTGGGGCGGACACAGCCTGGGTGAGTACACGGCCCTCTGCGCCGCCGGTGTGATGCCGCTGCCCGTTGCGGCGCGTCTCGTGCGACGACGGGGGGAGCTCATGCAGCAAGCTGTCCCAGCGGGTACGGGAAGCATGGTCGCGGTGATCGCCCGCGCTCCAGCTACGTTTGGTCTTGCCGATGCGCTCGCGGACCTCGAGGTCGACGTCGCCAATCTCAACTCGCCGGACCAAGTCGTCTTGTCCGGTGCCGGGCCTGCGCTGGAACACGCGTGCGCCCGAGTCGCGCAGCTCCTGCATGGCATCGAACACCAGCTCGTACCCCTCCACGTGAGTGCTCCCTTTCACTCGCGCGCCATGCTGACGGTCGAGGCGAAGTTCGGAGAGGCACTCGACGAGGCGGCGTCGCAAATGAAGCCCGAACGCGCAGCCGTCGTCACATCGAACCTGACCGGGCGATTCCACCTTCCAGAGCTCGCGCCCATGCTCGACGCTCTCAGGCGCCAGATCCGAGGGACGGTCGATTGGATCGCAAACATGCGGTCGCTGTCGGAGGCAGCGACAGAGATCGTCGAAGTCGGCCCGCACCGCCCCCTTCGCGGCTTCTTCAAGAGCATCGGGCGCGAAGTGATGTCGATCGTGTCGGTTCGCACGGCGGAGAAGGGCCTCGCGGCGTGAGCATCGAATTCGACAGAGCCCATTGGGCCCTCATCCTCGGAGGCTCGAGTGGATTCGGTCTTGCCACCGCACGTGCCCTCGCGCACCGCGGGATGAGCGTCGCGATTGCCCATCGCGATCGCCGTGGCGCAATGCCGGCGATCGAGCAGGAGTTCGAGAAAATCCGGGCGACCGGCGTTGGCTTCGTCTCCGTCAACGCGGACGCCCTTACCGCGCCAGGCCGGGCGTCGATCCTCGATGCGCTCGCGGCTGCGATGGGGGAGAGTGGCCGCGTTCGCCTTCTCCTGCACTCGATCGCATTCGGCAACCTCAAGCCGATTGCACCCGTCGCTCCGTCCACACAACCGATCGCCCGAACTCGAGCGCGCCTCGCCGAAGCGCTCGGAGTCACACCAGAAGCGCTCCTGAGCGCGACAATTTCGGTCGCGGCCTCGGAAGACGCAGACGCCGCCTACGCGTTGTGCGATCCGCCCGCCCTCGACTCGGAGATGCTCCTCGAGGAGGAGGACTTCGCCCGAACCGTCCACGCGATGGGAACCAGCCTCGCCACGTACGCGCAAGCATTGTTCGCGCTCAAATTGTTTGCGGCCGACGCTCGGGTGCTCGCCCTGACGAGCGAAGGCAATGAGGTCGCTTGGCGAGGTTATGCGGCCGTGTCCGCCGCAAAGGCCGCGCTCGAATCGGTGTCCCGCTCCATTGCGCGGGAGTTTGGGCCCTACGGCATCCGATCGAACATTGTGCAAGCCGGAGTTACTGACACGCCAGCGCTGCGCCTCATCCCGGGCAGCGAGAGCATGAAAGCAGACGCACGGGGACGCAATCCGCTCGGCCGCCTGACGACTCCGGAGGACGTGGCAAACGTCATATGCCTTCTTTGCACGGACGAAGCCGGCTGGATGAATGGGTCGATCGTGCGTGTCGACGGCGGCGAACGCATCGCGAGGTAGTGCGTGGGTCCGCTTTATTTACACGGTCTCGGGCACTTTCACCCCGAGAACGTCATCGACAACGGCTTTCTCGAAGAGCTCGACATCGGCACGAACGACGCTTGGATCCTCGAACGCGTCGGCATCGCCCAGCGCCGCACAGTGCTCCCGCTCGAATACATTCGACGAACGAAGAATAGCGACGTACGCGCTGCCGAAGAAGCAGCCCTCTACTCCAACGCTGAAACTGCACGACGTGCGGGACTGCTCGCGCTTTCTCGGGCGGGGCTGCGCCCTTCGGACATCGGACTGGTCATCGCGGGCGGGTGCTCCCCGCAGACCACGACTCCTGCCGAGGCATGCCGGATCGCGGCTGCGCTGGATATCGACGCGCCGGCATTCGATATTAACTCCGCGTGTTCCAGCTTCGGCGCGCATCTACACGTGCTCCGGTCTTTCGCCGCATTGCCCCCGTACGCGCTCGTCGTCAGTCCCGAGAATACGACGCGGGTCGTCGACTACTCCGACAGGTCCACGGCTGTCCTATGGGGCGACGGGACGAGCGCCGCAGTCGTCTCGAAAGGCGTACCGTCGCGTGTGCGGGTCGTCGAGACGAGTCTCGCGTCGAACCCCGCGGGGCACAGAGCCGTTACGATTCCCCGATCGGGACACTTTGCTCAGGACGGCAACAGCGTCCAGAGGTTCGCCATCCGAACGACGTCCGCGACTCTCGCGGCACTCTTGCCCGCCGCCAGAGAGCGGACACTCCGAACGAACGGACGGGTCCGATTCGTCGGCCACCAGGCCAACGCCACGATGCTCGATGCCGTCGCTCGCCGCGCGAGCATCGATTCCGACGATCATTGGCTCAACATCGAAAGATACGGAAACACGGGCGCCGCGGGGGCTCCGACAGTGCTTTCGCAGCACTGGGACGGGCTCGCGGACGGCGATACCGTCCTCGTCGTCGTCGTGGGTGCAGGGCTCACGTGGGCGAGCGCCACCCTGGAGATTGGAGAAGGCTAGATGCAGTATGCGGAGTTCACCCGGCGCGATTCGTATTCGAAGGAAGAGCTCCTTGCGCTCTCGCAGGGCAATCTCGTGGTCGATCCCCCACCCGAGTTCGTGCGCCTGCCCGCGCCGCCCATGCTCATGATCGATCGCGTCGTAGAGCTTCGACGCGACGGCGTTCGAGGACGGATCGTCGGGGAGCAAGACATCCGCCTGACCGATTGGTTCTTCCATTGTCACTTCCGCGGCGATCCCGTGCAGCCCGGGTGCCTTGGAGTGGACGCCGTGTGGCAGCTCGTCGGGCTGTATTGCGCGGCCGCAGGGGCCCCCGGATCCGGGCGCGCACTAGGCTGCAAGGAAGTCGAATTCGCGGGTCAGATTCGTCCGTTCAACGAAGTCGTTCGTTACGAGGTTGACATCCGTCGCTTTTCGCTGCTCAAGGCATCCGGCTCGGCCGTGGCGATCGGCACAGCCAAGGTTCTCGTCGACGGAGAGCTCATTTACACCATCAAGGACGCCAAGGTCGGGATGTTCCAGGGCATCGCATATTCGGACTATCCCGCACGCTCCGCACGCAGCCGAGGCGGAATCATGGATCGGGGCGATCTCGGATGCTGACCACCGACGACGTTCTCTCGCTTCTTCCGCAGAAGCCCCCCTTTCGCTTCCTCGATCGCCTCACCGCGATGGACGAACACGGCGCCTCTGGCGAGTACACGTTCCGCCCCGACGAGTTCTTTTACCGAGGGCACTTCCCGGGCGATCCGGTCACGCCTGGCGTCATACTCATCGAGACCATGTGTCAGACCGGGCTCGTAGCCTTTGGAATCTACTTGCTGGGCCTCGAGGTCTCCCGCGCGGAGGTTGAACGCACCGTAACGCTCTTCACGGACTCCGAGGTCGAATTCGAGCGAATCGTGCGCCCGGGCGAGACCGTTCGCGTGACGGCCGAAAAGGTCTTCTGGAGGAGGCGCAAGCTCAGGTCGCGTGTCGTGCTCACGCTGGCCGATGGGTCGCCGGTCGCCAAGGGCACGGTGGCAGGAATGGGAGTCAGGCGCGATGGTCTCTGAGAGACGGGTTGTCGTCACGGGGCTCGGCGTGCTCGCCCCCAACGCCCACGGGACAGCCGACTTCGAGCGTGCGCTGCGCGAAGGACGAAGCGGTATTCGGTTTCATCAGGAGCTCGCGGATACCCAATTCGGCTGCCAGGTCGGTGGGATTCCTGAGAACATCGAGGCGATTCAAAGGCGATATTTGCGGGAAGAAGAGCTCTACGGAATGAATGCCAACATGATCTACGCAGCGATCGCCGCAATCGACGCGTGGACCGATGCCGGACTCGAGCGCACGCCGGCCGACGCGGACTGCGTCGACTGGGACGCGGGCGCCGTCCTCGGAACCGGCATCGGGGGCATGGACACGATCGCGACGAAGCTCGTTCCGAAGACGGACGCCGGCAGGGTGAGCCGGCTTGGAAGCGCCATGGTCGAACAGGTGATGTCGAGCGGGAACAGCGCCCGAGTCGCCGGGCTGCTCGGCCTCGGCAACCAGGTGACCACCAATTCCAGCGCGTGCAACACGGGAACGGAAGCAGTCGTCGACGCGTTCCTCCGAATCCGAGAAGGTCGCGCAGAGCGGATGCTCGCCGGTGGCTCCGAGGGACACTCGAAGTACATTTGGGCCGGCTTCGATGCGATGAAGGTACTCAATCGCTCGCGCAACGACGCTCCGTCCCTGGCGTCCCGGCCGATGAGCGCAAGCGCGGCCGGGTTCGTCCCAGGGTCCGGCGCGGGAGTGTTGATGCTCGAAAGTCTGGCGAGCGCCGAAACGCGCGGTGCACGTATCTACGCGGAGGTGCTAGGGGGCTTCGTCAACTGCGGCGGACACCGTATGGGCGGAAGCATGACAGCGCCTAACCCCGTTGGAGTGGAGCGCTGCATTCGAGGCGCAATCGCCATGGCTGGGGTCGCTCCGAGGAACATCGGCGCCATCAACGGACACCTGACGGCCACCTTCGCCGACCCGCACGAAGTCGCGAACTGGTCGCGCGCTCTCGACTTGCCTCCTGAGCGGATGCCGCTCATTCAATCGACCAAGTCCCTCATCGGTCACGCCTTGGGCGCCGCGGGGGGCATCGAATGCGTCGCGTCGGTGCTCCAGATATTTCGTGGGTTCGTGCACGGATCGGTCAACTGCGAGGACGTTCACCCGGACCTCGAGAAATTCGCATCCCGCATCGTGCACGCCACCTTGGACGTCCCGGACCTCGAGATCATGGCGAAAGCGAGTTTCGGCTTCGGCGATGTCAACGGATGCGTCGTCTTTCGGAAGTTTTCGGGCTAGGTGCATGGTTGCCGGGCCCAACCACAGGCAGGCTCGGCACGACGCGCTTTCATTGGGTGGAGCGATTCGCCCGGCCGGGCCACCGGTTTCGCTCCAGCCGCTCTGTCGGAGGAGATGTTAATGTCAAGTCAAGAAGAAGTGTTCACCAAGGTCGTCTCGCTTCTCAAGCCGTTCGTGAAGAACCCCGAGGCGCTTTCGAACGTGACGATGGAGACGTCGATCCTCAAAGACCTGAAGGTCAACTCCGCACGCCTCGTCGACGTCGTTCTCGAAATGGAGGACACGTTCGGCATCGCCGTCAAAGACGACGACGCCGACAAGGTCAAGACCGTCGGCGATGCGGTGAGGCTCATTCTGACTGCCAAGGCCTGAATACGATGCCGGACGCGCTGCGCGTTGGCGACGACGTGGTCGATCTCGACGACCCCGCCATCGCAACGTCGCGCCTCCGTCCGCGCTTCGTCGAGCGAGTGTGCAGCGACATCGAACGCGCCTCGCTCGGCGCAGCGAGCGATCCCAAGACGCTTCTTTGGATCTTCTTCGCTGCCAAAGAAGCCGCCTACAAGATCGTTGCCAAGGTGGGGCCCCCTCCCGGATTTGCGCATCGCCGATTCGTCGTGACGCCCGATCTGCGCTCCGTCCACTACGAGGGACTCGCCTTGGGACTCCGGGTCGAGGTCGAGGGTGGGTGCGTCCACGCTGTCGCAACCATGGGCACGGGAACGCCGCTCGTCGGCCACGGACTCGTCGACCCCGGAGTGTCTCCCGGCAGCGAAGCCCGACGCCTCCTTTGCATGGCTGTCGCGCGACACCTCGGGTGTGCCTCCGAGCGCCTCGCCGTCGTGCGTGAACCGGCCCCAGGAACGTGGGATGGCTTCGCGCCCCCGGTGCTGGTCCGAGATGGCCGACCGTCGGGCGTGGACGTAAGCCTCACGCACGATGGGCGATTCGTCGGCTTCGCAGCCGCCATCGGATGACAGTCAAACAGCCTTTTGGGGCCGCCGGGACGTTCGCGGCGCACGCCACGCGGTGCTCCGGTTGCGCCCCGAGCGCTTCGAGACGTAGAGCGCCTCGTCGGCCGCCTTGAAGAGGTCCTCCCAGGTGCTGCCCGCTTCGGGGAACGTAGCGACGCCTATGGAGCATGTGACGGACATGAGGCCCGAGCGGGCGCGGAATGTCGTCTTCCCAAGCTCTTCGCGGATGCGCTCGGCAAGGAGCATGGCCCCCTGTTCGTCGGTCTGCTCACAGAGCACGACAAACTCCTCGCCACCGAAGCGCGCCACCACATCGGTGGTTCGTTTTTGTCGCTTCAAGATGTCGGCGAGCCCCCGGATGACGAGATCGCCCACGTCGTGACCGTGCGTGTCGTTGACCTTCTTGAAGAGATCGAGGTCCACGATGAGAGTCGACAGCTTGCGTTCGAAGCGCGCCGCGGATGCCACTTTCTGCGTCGCCGCATCGATCAGAGTTCGCTTGTTGAGCAGTCCTGTCAGGCCGTCGGTGGTTGCCATGGTCTCGAGCTTGTGAACCATGCGAGCGTTGGACAGGCTCACGGCGAGGTGACTGGCCAGCACTTCGAGAGTCGGTCGCACGGCGTCGCCGAAGGCGTGCGGGCGTGCAGCGCCGAGAATGAGCGTGCCGAGCGGGCGGTCGTGAACGAGGAGCGGCAGCACCAGAAGACTTGGCAAATCCGGCCACGGGAGGCGCCGGCTCAGGACGACCTGCCTCGACGATTCGAATTCGCCGCGATAAGGAAGAGGACACCGGTTCTGGACGACCATCGAGACGAGCCCCGAGTTGTGCGAGAAGCGCACGCCGACCAAATCCTCGATCGATCTTCCAGAGCTCTTGGCCGCCACGATCTCGTGCGCACGCGCCGCTTCGTCGAAAACCGTCACGGCTGCGACGTCGAAGCTTGCGACCTCGCGCGCTGCCTTGACTCCAGCGTCGACGACGTCCTTCTCACTCCACGCCGCGCCGAAAGCCTGAGCGGCTCTGTAGAGTTTCCCCTGTTCCACCTTGGCCCGTTCGAGCTGCAAGAAGACCCGCTCGTTTTGAATGGCGCGGAGGCAAAACTTGGCCGCCTGCGCGACGATTTCCTCTTCGTGTGGGGTCAGCACCCGGTCTTCGACTCGATCGACGACCAGAACTCCCCGAAGCGTGTCTCGGTCGAGAACGGGGACAGCGGACAGCGCGCGCACTCCGGACGGGCGGTTGTAGTACGGAATCTTGACCGAACTCTGTAGCCCGGCCAAAGACACCTTGGCTCGCTGCGACACCACGGCTCCGAGCACGCCATCCCCAGCACGTATCGGCGCGTCCCGAACGCCGTCGCTCAACGTAGACAGTTCGCTGATACGGAAGTGCGTTCCTGACTCGTTCAGCCATAGGAGCACCGCCGTGTGCAGGTCGAGAGATCGGCGGAGCAGGTCGAGAGCATATTTCACCGACTGGTGGATTTCCTCGACGCTCGCGTGAACGAGACGGTCGCGGCCCTCGGCATGGGCATCGCCGTGCTCCCCGGCCCCGAGCAGGCGGAAGCTCCGCGCGTCTTCCTTGAAGCGCTCTAACTGGGCCTCGACCCGCGACCGGGCCGCGGCTCGAACGCGTGCGACCTCGGCGTGCAAGAGAGCCAGATCGAGCACGGCAAACGCTCCCACGAACCCGGCGTGCGTGAGGAACCCGCTCCACTCGGACTCGCCGAGCGTCAAGAACCGAATGGCAATCTCGAGTCCAAGCGTCCACAGCACGATCGCGACGCCGGCGAGCGGACGTGCGAAGCCCGAGACGAGCGCAACGAAGACGTAGATCGAAGGCGACAAGTGCCCATTGAGGCCTCCGTCGAAGCGGAAGAGAGCCCCCTCGAGCCCTACCGCGAGCAGAACACCGAGGTCGATGTCGACGAGTAGCCCATTGCCTTCACGATCCCAGACCTTGCAGCGGACGCGATCGAGGACGAGCAGCCCCCAGAGAACCACTGCAAGTCCCTGAAGAACATTGAATCCCGCCGCTGCTCCTCCCAGGACGACGTAGGTCCCGAGCGCGCACGCGCCGAGAACGCCGTGGCCGCGGCGCACGAGCGTTCGAACCGTCAATGCTGTACGGACTAGAGGTTCCATGCCCTCGCCACCGGGCGTATCCGAGCCGGGCGGTGGCGGCCAAGAAACCGGAGGCATTTGCGGCGAACCCTGCTGGTGTCGTATGCAGACCGACGTGATGACCACGGACTCCCCCCTGCCTCGAACGGATGGCCGAACTGCGGGGGGCGAGGGCGGCCCGGGCCCATCGCGATGGCTTGATGGGGCGCCCGTCACGAGGGCACTGCTCGTGATCAACGTCGGAGTGTTCCTGGCGGAGCTCGTGCGCAGCGGAGGGCAAGCGCTCGGACGCGTGCCCCTGGTCGACGAGCTGGCGCTCGGTGCGAGCTATGCGCTGGCGACCCTAGGGGAGGGGCGCTGGGAAACCCTGCTCACGGCCTGCTTCCTCCACGGAGGCCTGGTGCATCTCGGGTTCAACATGCTCGCCCTCTCGCAGGTCGGCCCGCTCATCGAACGGACAGTCGGCTCCGCGCGCATGGCACCGATGTATCTGTTCGCAGGCGCGTTCGGCTCTCTGCTGAGCGTTGGGTACTACGCGTGGCAGCGCAGTGGAGCGGTCAGCGTGGGCGCATCCGGAGCCATTTGTGGGGTAATCGCCGCAGCGCTCGTCGTCAGCCTCCGGGTGCAAGGATGGCGCGCCCCGCTCACTCAGGCCCTCGTACGATGGCTCGCCATGGTGCTGGCCTTTGGCCTCCTCGTAAACCGAGGCGGAGGGAACATCGACAATGCAGCCCACGTCGGCGGCGCGCTCGCGGGCGGCGCAATCGCCACGTGTTGGCGGCGGGGAACCGGCTATTCCGAGCGTTCCACGATCGGCGTGCTCGGCGCGTGCGCCGCTGTCTTGGCGGCGTGCGTAGGAGTTGTCGCGTTTCACGACCGGACGGACCCGTTTGCCACGATGATGTTGGAAGAGCGGGTTCGCGCCACCAAGGATGCCCTGGCAGCAGGTCACTGCCGCCAAGCATACGCCGGTCTCCAGTCGGTTGAGCGCCTGCGAACGGGGCGCGTGACGTCGCTCCGGAATCTCGTGGATTCCAATTGCGGGCAGGCGGGAGAGCCGTGAGGGAGCAGGGACAGGTGCGTGCACGAACGCCCGTGTCGGAGAAGGACCAGGAGAGACCTTGTCACCGTGGCGCGCAGCTGGTCTCATGCGGAAGAGTCCGCGGAAAGCGAACTTTGGGAGACGTGCCATGCGACCGAGGCTGGAGAGACGAGTTGTCGCCATCGCGTCGGTGATCGTGGCATGCGGGCCGGGAGCCGAGCTTGCGGGATCGGGTCGACCGCCTTCGTTCGAACCGGAAAATCAAACGAAAGCCTCGGTGGTTCGCACCGGACTTCGCCCGCTCATCGTGGACTGGCCAGGTCCGGACATTGCCCTGCTCGAGGGCCAGAGCAAGGCCGGACTCGTGGTCGTCCGATACGTCCCCGATACTAGGCAAATGGAGCTCCTGGCGAGCTGTCAGGCCTCCGGAAGGTACGAGTACGTCGCCACCACACGACAAGACGAACAGCTCACGCTCCATGACCGCGCGGAGCTTCAAGCGGTCCTCCCGATCGGAGCCGCACGCCTCGAGGGAGACCTCGTCAGAGCCGGTCAGCTCGCCGTGCAAACGACCGTTGTCGGGCTGTACAGGGCTGACCGTGCGGTCGCCCGGCCGGACCTCCGAGGCGATGACTGCGGGCGCGCGACTCACGTGGTCAATGGCATTGCAGTGGGCGCGTTCCAGCTCGTCGCAGGAGCCGACACCCGAGGGGGGGCCGGCGCGAGCGTGGCGATCCTTGGAATCGGCGGACGGGCGACCGGAGAGTCGACCCGCGAATCCAACAGCAGGGGTGGCGTTCAGGCCGCGTGCGCTCAGGCCGCGGAGTCCGATGCGAGGCCGCCGAGCGGCTGCGGCTCCCCTCTGCGCCTGGAGCTCGGGTCGCTTGCCGACGAGCGCCCAACCCTCGACGGCTGCGCTCGACCCGCCGTGTGGAACGGGCTTGCGTGCGTCCGACCGTCCGCGGCTCCGGGCGTTTCCAGCGACTCGCCGCCGACCCGGCAGCCTCCCGGTCCGCTAGCGATGGTTAGAATCGCAGCGGGAGGATTCGTCATGGGGGATGACGCCGGCGACACCTTTGCGCGCCCAGCACATGCGGTTACAGTTGGAGCGTTCGAGATCGACGTGACCGAGGTCACGGCACGTGACTACGAGGCATGCGTGATGGCGAGACGCTGCGTCCCGCCCAATGGCGCGCTGTCGCCGCACTGCAACTGGGGACACGCCGATCGCGCGGAGCACCCCATCAACTGCATTCGTTGGGAGCAGGCCCAAGCCTATTGCGAATTCGTGGGCAAACGGCTGCCGACGGAGGACGAATGGGAGTACGCGGCGCGGGGTCCGGAGGGCCGCCCGTACCCGTGGGGTACTGCTGCCCCCGCGCAACAGCTTTGCTGGGGTCGCGGCGCCATGGCAGCCGGCACCTGCGAGGTGGCGTCCCATCCGGCGAGCAAGAGCCCTTTTGGCTTACTGGACATGGCGGGCAACGTCTGGGAGTGGACGTCAAGCCAGGCCTGCCTTTACGACGGAACGCGCTGCCAGGATGCGCACGTCTACCGCGGGGGTAGTTGGTTTTCGGCCGATCCTGCAGAGCTCCGCGCGAGCGCACGAGCGTACGTGGGGCCACTCCCGAGAGATGACATCGGGGTCCGATGCGCACGAGACGCAATCTAGGAAGCCGAGTATCCGACGACAAGAAATCGAGGACCGACAGCCATCATGAATATTGAAACACTAGTGACTCGCGGCGCCGTGGCGTTCCTATTGGGGCTACCCATTGGCTTGCTGGGCTGCGGAGCCAATCCGGCCATTCGAATTCCGGCCGCTCCCGAACAAAAGACGTCTTTCCACCCCGAGGACCCGCGGACCTACGACATCCACGCGCTCAACGGGGCCGTCGCCGACGAACAACAGGCCCTGTACGAATCCCAGCGGAAGGGTTCGGTCGATCTCGCCTGCGTGAAAGAAGAGAACTGGGAGGTGTGGAGTCCGAGCGAACCGACGGTGGTTGCCATCGTCAAGGGACCTCAGCTTTCCGAGCAGGAGCAGCGCGCTCTCGACGAGACGGTGACATACTTCGGAACCGCATTCTCCAGAGTCGAGTACGAATACGCCAGGTTCCAGGACTTCCGTCGCCTCTACGATGGGGCGTCCCACGATCCGCGGCTCCTGCGCGTCACCATCCAGCAGGGGCTCACCTCCCTCTACTGGGGACGCCATCTGCTGGATTTCGCGAGTACGCTCGAATCGAAAGGTTGCTCGCTCAAGCCGTTCCGACGAGGCTTGAAGGCGGTGAGCGACATCGCTTCCGACGTCGGACAGGGACAGCTGCCCGCGGTCATGCGCCAGCTGGACCCGGCCAGCGACCCTTGGGGTAGCCAGCTCCTCCGGATTCAGCTCGCGATCTTCTCCGGACAGGACGCCCTCAGCCTCTGCGCCGGCGCTTCCCGAAGCCTGTCGACCGCATCAACACCCTACGACACGTCGATCCTGACGTGGTGCGGCTATGCGGCGGCACAGGCTGGCCAGTCCGAGCAGGCGCAGACGTACTGGTCCTGGGCCGGTCAATCGGTGCACGATCCCGAAGGCGCAAGTTACGCGCTGGCGCGAATCCGCGACAACGCCGAGGGACGCGTATCGAGAGATATGCAGATCATCGCGATAAGGCCAGAATGATTTCCATCCGACGCGGACAAGCGAAATCTCGATCGCCCGAGGAGAACATCGTGAGACGTCAGCCCAAGCGTATGCCCCTTCATCTATTTTTCGGTTCGATTGCCCTGGCCACGACCTGCCTAGCGTGCACCCACAACCTCCAGCCCGTCCGCGCGTCGATGCAGCCGTTGCCGCCGCTCTCGGGTCGCCTGAGAATCGCGACGACGATCGTTCCGCGATCTCAGAAGTTCAAGGTCGCGGTCCTCTCGTTCATCGACCAAACGGGGCGGGCCCAGCTCGTCGTGGATCCGATCGCCGACATGCTCACGACGGAGCTGTTCGCCGTCAAGCGATTCGAGCTCTACGACCGCAAGGATTTGATCGAACAAACGCACGCGCGGGAGCTAAGCGAGAACCTTAACCCGGCACCGGTCATGAACAATACCCCGGACGACAAGTGGACAGAGCTGGAGATTCAGCGAACCCGGAACCGTGAGGCTGTGGATCGGAAGACCCTCATTCAATATCAGAATGTCGGGCGTGGCAAGGTGGATGGCGTGCTGCTTGGATACATCACGTCATTCAAAATCAGCGAGTCCGATGGTCCTCAGACTGAGACCCGGCGCGCCACTGCTGCGGGGCCCGCATCGTCTGACAGATCTCGCCCGAAGAAGGACGCCGCAAAGACCGACGCATCGCCGACGCCACCCACGACGTCCGGAGCCCTGACCGAGGGCAGTGGATCGTTTGACATCGATTACCGCATCTTCAACACGCTCGCGGGGCCAGCGGGGAATGCGGGTGATGTCGCGACGCCGAACCAGGGTCTCCTAGGCATGAGCGAGCTCGTAGTCTTTGGCGACAGCGCAAAGGTACGGTTTCACATGACGGGTGGGAACATCGAGCTCGATCGACAAGATGTGTCCCGCATCGCCGACGAGATCAAGAAAAAGTTCCCCGAATTCTCGAAGCAACCGATCAAGGTCACGAGTCTGCAAGACCGGGTAATCAGCCTCAATGTGGGTGAGCAGGACGGCGTCAAACAAGGCTTCACGGGATACGTCATCGAAAAAGACGACAACACGAAGGTCTACCGATACCTCGCGGAGTTCGTCATCATCAATGTCTTCCCGGCGGCCGCCACGGCCGTTGTTGTGTCCGAGAGCCCCGAAACGTTGGCAGACAATCTTGCCAACATCAAAGTCGGCTCGGAGGCTGTCATCAAGTAGTCCGCGGATCGCCGACGCACGGGTCAAGGTCTGCGCACTCTAGGGGCCCGCTTCCGCGTGATCCGCATCCCGCGCCTGGCGGACGGCATAGTCACGAATGTCCTTCGGCCATCGGCAGACAAGTCTCTCGAACCGATCCGAGTCACCTGCGAAGAGGGCGCGGCACGCTTCCTCGTAGTTGGGCCGGTCTCCCGCCATGCTCGACAGAAACCCGCTCAGGGCAGCGCGAATCCGACGGGCGCGCTCTTTGCCCGGCTGGTCCTTGATCGCGTTTTCCACCAATCGTCGAAGCGCTGCCGAAATCCCACTGGGCTGCTGCTCGAGCCAGTCCCAGTGGCGAGGCATGAGCGACACCTCCCGACTCGTGACGCCGAGCCTTGGCCTTCCAGGACCCCGAGGCTGCGGCGGACCGGCGCGTTCGAGCACTTCGTCGAGAGAGCCCCGAAGGTCGAAATCGACCTGCCGCCCGGTCTCGACCTCGAACACCAGAACCGAGTCCGAATCGTCTTTGTCGAACCGCTGCTTCAGAACCGGAAGGACATCGAGAAGCCTCCCGGAGGCGACACGCCGAACGCCCGCGAACGCCGCGAAGGTACGCTCTTGCTCCATCGCTTCTATTTTACCCGGGTACAATTGGCTGTCAACGACAGGTACGCCGACGGGCGACCCGCACGCGGTCTCCGGTCGCCTCGACGACCATGCGACCGGTGGGAATCTTCGACGGCTCCCGTCAGAGAGAATCGCGCCCCTCGCGATTGGGGAGATGACGGGAACCATCGCCAAGGAGCGACGCGTGAGCCACGAGTGGGGTCGCTCCACTTCCGGATGTTGCCCGTCACGGCCTTCTCTTGCCGGCTGCCCACGATGCGCACCGAGCATGCTCGCGACAAGAGCACTCACCTATCACCCTCGTTCGGCATTCTTGCAGTGCGAAGAGTGAAGGATTTCAATGACCCTGTCGGTTTCTCACCCCGACAAGATTGGCACCCGATCCCGATCGTCCTAGCTTCTCATCGTGCGAAGAAGGGATCCTTGTCGCGACACGGTCTGGAATTTATCGCGACAAGCACCGGCTCGGATGACAGCCGAAAGCCGCTACCGGCAGTTTGTGCAGCATGTCGCTGAGCAATTCTCCGGCGGCCGTCGTTTTCTCGACGACCTGCCGCATGAAGTCGTCGCCGAGGACGCCGAGATGGAAATTGCCGGGGGAGCCGCGACCGGTGCCAACAGCGGGCGATGATATCGAGCCGTTACACGCGCAAGTTTCCGCGGGCCAACGCCCAGCAACCGGGCGATCCAGACGTTACAGATCAACCGATCGGTGAGAAGACGTCGACCAGATCCCCGCTGGGTTGCGGGACCGCACGAGACGGAGATGTAGAAGTGGGAGGGCTTCACCCCCGGGAGGAGCATTGCGTACCGGATGGAGACGACCGAGGCGTCGCTGACGGAGATGCTATCGCTGGAGCCACCAAGCAAGGAGCTCGCGCAGCTCCTCGTCGCCGACCACGTGCCCCTCGCGAAAAACGCGGTACTCAATCTGAGCGAACCCCGCTCCCCTCAATTGCTGGGCGGCGGCTTCGACCCCCGGCGGCGGCCGCAGCGCGTCCGAGTCCCCGGTCGAAAACCACCCCCGCACCCGACGACCGCCGAGTCCACCCGCGAACACGCCGCCGTGAAGGACAGCGAAGGCACTGTACGGTTCATCGACGCTGGCCGTGTAGGGCGCCGTGCTTCCGCCTCCCGAGAGCCCGGCGACTAGCACGCGCGTCTCGTCGACGACGACTTCCCGCATGGAGCGCACCTCTGAGACGCACCGGCGAATGTGCTCGGAGTCGACGCTCGTGTCTCCGGGGTGGTCGGGAACGGACCAGGTCGCGACCCCGCTGGTGGTCAAGTTCGAATCCGGGCCGACGACGATGAACTTCTCGCGTTCGGCCGCGCTCCGGAAGAGCGCCACCATGTCGGCGCCGCGGCCACCCGTACCGTGAATGGCCACGACCAGTGGCAACGCTCGTCTCTCGTACGTGCTCGGCAGGTAGAATGCTCCCGAGCGACCTACCGAGTTGCGTGTCGTCAGAGCTCCAGCGCGCCCCTCTGCACGTCTTTGCGCTTCCCCAGCGGGCGCCCGCATTGCCGATACATCGCTCGCTGGGGCTGGGAATGCCGGAGCGCCGGTTCGCGCTTCCGCGGGGACGTCTCGCAGCGGAGATGTCGCGTTCGTTCCCAGCGAAGGTGCTTTCTCGCCGACTCGCCCCTCCTGGGCGAGTTTCCAGCGACCGATCCGCCATACAAAGAGACCCGCAAACCCCACCACGACGAGCACAGCCGCCTGCATCAGAATGCGCGACCCGCGTAGGGTCGAACGCAGTGCAAGGAGCTCCCGACGACAACGAATGCACGTGCCATCGGGTGCCAAGGCAAGATCGTGACGCGGACAGCGCATGGCCTCAGAAGTATCTCACGCTCGCAGCGCAGAAATCAGCTGCGGTAGGCTTTCCACATGTCATTGATGAAAATCGCCAGCCATCTCCGCGACCCGACCTGGCACCCGCCACGAACGGGTCTCCCACGCAATCCGCATGTCCGTGATGCCCGCTGCCGGACGTACTGTTCATCGCCACTGGCAACATTTAATATGTCAACTCGGCTCGTCTGTCGACAATCGCACGACGCCAATTCGGTCGCTGCACAAGACGTCAAATAGGGTGGCAACCCCTACACTCGCAGCATTCCCTCAAGGACGAGCCAATGCGCGAGTGCCCAGGCAATACCATAGCCCAGCCGTGCAACATCGAAGGGTGGAGGGTGTCGCCGCAAAGGCACGACAGCAAAGCTGGCGATCAACAAGATGGGAGCCAATACGATCCACAATAATACAAGCCGTAACATGGGCCGAAGGGCCGACATCACCGCGGCGGGACCAAGAAGCAGCACTACACCGTGACCGACTACCAAGAGCACGCCGGGGACAGCCGCAGCGACTGCAACACCCACCGCTACGCGGTCGTCTAGCCCCCACGTGCTTGATTGGCGCGAACGCCAGCTCAAGAAACTGGACGCCACCACGACGCTTGCAAGCGTAATCTCCACCGCAGCGTCCACGGCAATCCCGTCACTCACGGTCCCCCATTCACGTGTGTAATCAGTCCCGGCATTACGTCATAGATGATGTGAGACCAGGTACCGGGATCCGGACCATAGTTGAACGTTGACACATTGTTGACCAGGTTACCGTTCGAATCGTAGGCGCATTCTGACCCATCGCTTCCTCGGAATTTTTGATATACGGGGTGGTGGTCCAACACAGATTCAATGGCCGAGAGAAGCAAGCCATCCTGCTGCCAGTCCCGTCCGTCATCCTGACAAGAGGGAGAGCTCGGAGGTTGCGCAGGACAATTATTGTTGTCGTTGCGATAATAGTTCTGCTCATTTAGCCACTGAGCGTAGTAATATTGCACAATGGGGTCTATTGGTCCGAGGCCATCGATGTCTATTAGATCTATGGGATCCTCGTAGCAATATCCGAACACGTTCATGCCGCCCGCGAAGCGACGTGCGTCCTTGCTTGTCCACCGCCCCACCCGAGCGTCGTAATCCCGCGCCCCAAATCTCACGAGCCCAGTGTCCCGGTCATACAGCCCCCCAGCAAACCCGAACGGCGTCGTTCCAGGCGCCGTGTCCGCCGTCACGTTACCAAACTCGTCGAAGTCGATCTCCTCGACGACGCTTCCCGTGGCCACGTTGACGACAAGGCGGGGGCTGCCAAGGTGGTCGCTCAGGATGCGGAACGTCCCTGACGAGTTGACGAAGTAGTCCGGCACGTTGGGATTGCTGCCAAACACAAACCGGGCGACGACGTTGCCACTGCCGTCGAGCTGCGCCACAACGTTCAATGAATCCTGATAGAGGAACCCCAAGGAAAGCGTCGAGTTGACCTTCTTCCCGACCCGACGATTCTCTCCGTCGACGACGTAGTCGATCGCCGTTCCGGTGGGCAGTCCGACGTGCAGCAGGTTCCCGAACACGTCGTACGTCGTCGTGGTTGTCCCGGTGGCGTCCGTCTTGGACGCGAGCTCGCCGTTGGCCGTGTACGTGTAGCTGGTGCCACCGTACGTGAGCAGCCGGTCCTGCGCATCGTAGGTCGGATTGACGGACCCGCTCGCATTCGTGAACGTCGTGCGGTTGTCGTCAGCGTCGTAGCCGTAGTGCGACGCGAACGCGCCGTCCAAGGTCACATCGGTCAGCCGTCCCGACACGTCGAACGTGTACCCCCACGCGT
>Ga0326728_10002272_pt1 | contig 64661 bp, 54 predicted proteins | sample MB3enrmetagenome_FD_207602 | JGI IMG/M metagenome (GOLD analysis project Ga0326728, IMG submission 207602) | Lab enriched peat soil microbial communities from McLean, Ithaca, NY, United States - MB31MN | ecosystem: Environmental > Terrestrial > Soil > Wetlands > Peat | place: USA: New York...
GTTATCCCGAACCTGGGCAATTCATCAAAGTCGTTTGATCGCGTCCAAAGGAGAAGCGATGCCCGAAGAAACTCCGCAAACTGGCTTAAGCGACAACGCCGCCGGCGCTCTCGCCTACTTCACCCCGATCCCGGCGATTATCTTTCTGCTTGTAGCGCCCTACAACCAGAAATCCTCTATTCGCTTCCACGCATGGCAGTCGATTCTGCTGTTCGTAGCGGCAATTGTCATCGACATTGCAATTGGAATTGTCCTGGGAGTTACCCTGCTCTTCCTCGGATTTTTCGTTTATGGACTCATTTGGAGGCTGATCGAGCTGTGCTGGCTTGCCATATGGCTGGTACCTGTGATCAACGCCTTTAACGGGAAGCGTTTCAAGCTGCCCTTGATTGGCGATTTAGCCGAGAAAATGGCCAAATAGGCAACTGGTTTTCCTGCCATGGGCCATGGCGATAAAGAAGACAGTCACCAGGTGAAGGCTGTTCTACTTTACCGCCATTTGACCTATTTGCCGAAGCGCTTCTTGCCCTTCGCTCTCGGGATAGCCGCGTCCTTGCGTTTGCTCTTCTTCGGGCGGGGCGGGACGGCTTTCTTGCCTGTCAGGGGAATGCCCTCTTCCACAATCGAGAATTGCAGCTTGCGCTCAGCCGCCAGAATGCGGTCCAGAATCACCTGCACGCGGTCGCCGGCGCGGAAACGGCGTCCGGTGCGTTCGCCGATAATCTCGTGCGTGTTCTCGCGCCAGGTGTAGCGGTCGCCGGCGAGTGAATCGATGGGCACCAGCCCCTCGACAAAGAGGTCGGTCAGCTCGACAAAGAGACCGTATTTGGCCGGGTTCAGCACCAGCGCTGCAAACTCCTCGCCGACCTTGTCCTGCATAAAGCGCACCTTCTTCCACTCGACCAGCTCGCGCTCGGCCTCGGCGGCGCGGCGCTCGGTCTGGCTGGTCTCCTCGGCAATCTGCGCCAGCTCGGCCTCAGGGATGGGCGGTTCAATGGTAATGCCCGTTCCCACCTTAGGCGCGGAAGTGCTGCGCCGAAGTTGGGGCACCCGGCTGGCTGGAAGCCCCTCATTCGGATGCGTCCAGGGCGAGCTGTGCCGCCCCTCCGCCACCATACCCTCGCCGCTCACGCCCTCGCGCAGCAGCGCCTTCACGATGCGATGGATAATCAGATCGGGGTAGCGGCGGATGGGCGAGGTGAAGTGCGTGTATGTCGGCGCGGCCAGCGCAAAGTGGCCTTCATTAATCTCCGAGTAGCGCGCCTGCATCAGCGAGCGTAGCATCAGATAGCTCAGAATCCGCTCCTCCGGCTTGCCCTCAATCTTTGCGGCCAGCTTCTGATACATGCGTGGCGTCACGGGAATGTCCTCGGCGACCTCGTGCGTGCGGACGCTGCGGCCGCTGTGACGGGCATCGCGACGATCGGCTTTCATCTGCACCCGCTTTACCGGCAGCGCGCCCAGGCCGAGCGTGTAACCGAAGGCGGCGGCCAGCTCCTCGAATTGCACCACGCGGCGCGGCTCCGGCTTCTCGTGAATGCGATACAGTGAGGGCACGCCCATGTCCTCCAGCCAGGTGGCGATGCACTCGTTGGCGGCCAGCATAAACTCTTCGATCAGGCGGTTGGCCCAGGTGCGTTCGGACTTGGTCACGCCGCGCATCTGGCCCAGCTCGTCGAACTCGATCACCGGCTCGGGCAGGTCGAAGTCGATGCTGCCGCGCTCACTGCGCCGCTTGTTCATCAGCACGGCCAGCTTGCGCATTCGCTCGAAGTCCGGGACCAGAGCGGCGTAGCGCGTGCGCGCCTCCGCATCGCCTTCGAGGATGGCATGGACTTCCGTGTAGGTCATGCGCGCCGCCGAGCGGATCACCCCTTCGATGATCTCGTAGCTCTCGATGCGCCCGGTTGCGTCGAGCTGGATGATGCAGCTCAGGACGAGGCGGTCTTCGCCGGGGCGCAGGCTGCAGATGCCTGTCGATAGCTCTTGCGGCAGCATGGGAATGGCGCGGTCGGGAAAGTAGACGCTGGTTCCGCGCAGGCGAGCTTCGAGGTCGAGGTCCGTACCGGCGCGCACATACTCGGCCACATCGGCGATGTGGACTTGCAGCTCGTAACCGCCGTCGCCGCGCTCCGTCACCAGTACGGCGTCGTCGAAATCACGCGCCGTCTCGCCGTCGATGGTGACGATTGGGCAGCTGCGATAATCGTGCCGTTGCGCAATCTCTTCCTCGTCGAGATGGGCCACGGCGCGCGCCTCGGCCAGAACATTCTCCGGGAAAATGTGCGGCAATTGGTGCTTGCGGATCATCATCTCCACATCGACGCCGAAGTCGTCCGGCGAGCCCAACACCTCGATCACCTTGCCGATAGGTGGCCGTGCCAGCGTTGGCCAACTGGTGATCTCCACATCGACGACCAGGCCCTCCAGGCTCGCGTGGGCCGCTGTTGCGGCCTCATTGCCCAGCACCCGATGTGGCGTGACGGTCTCGCTCGGCAAAGGCAGTTCCTGTCCGAAAGGAATCAGGATCGGCTGCGTCATGCGCTCGTCGAAGGGGACAACAGAATGCCCTTGCGCACGATCCGACCGGGCATAATGAAAGACCCCAACAACGGTCGGGTTACGGCGCTCCAGCACACGTACAACCCGGCCCATGCGGCGTCCGTCAGCCTTGGGCGGCTCGACTTCAACCAGCACCTGGTCGCCCTGCATCGCGCTGTTGATCTCGTTGGGCGGAATAAAAATATCTTCCTGCACTTCCGTCGTCTTGCCCGCTTGCCGCGCGTTGGGGCGCACAAAACCGTAGCCGTCGCGATGCAGGTCCAGTCGTCCGGCGGCCAGATTGTCACGCGTGCCGCCCGCGCCGAGTGGCCTGGAAATGCTCCAGTGCTCGCGGTCCAGCTTGGTCAGCGCGCCGCGCACGGTCAGCCGCGCCAGTTGCTCCAGCAGCAGACGCCGCTCCCGTCCACCGCCCAGGCTCAGCTCGCGGACCAGTTGCTTGTATCCGGCCTTCTGTCCGGCGGAGCGGGTGATCCGCGCCAGGAGTTCCTTATCGGTCATAGTTCAAGAGTAGGGCATTGTTACGCCGTGTGAAACGCCTTCCGGCGAGAATCTTTACTCGCGCAATTCATACCAGCCGCGATGGTGTCCGGAGCGCAGCCATACCCTTTCGGTCCGGGTTGTTTCCTGTTGAAACAAAGGGAAACCGGCGCATCAACCTTGCCCGCGCATTCGATTCTCCACCGCGCGCTGGCTTAAAATAACGGCATTGCAGTACACTGGCGGACCGCGAAGAGGTAACATCCTAATTGTGGCCGTTCGCGGTTGGTCAGGGCCCCAGGTCCGGCACTCCGCACATTTTGATTTTGGGCCCAAGGCAAAGGCCCTTGCCTTGCAAGCCCCCGTCCTTTCAGGACAGAAAAGGAATTCTCGTGAGCGCTATGTGGAAACCCACCCAACCCGGACCTGTACATCTCAGCCCCGCACCAGAACCCTCCCGCCCCGTATCGCCCGCACCCGCCGCTGAACCCGTCCAACGGCCCCCGGTTACGGCAGGCGACCAGGCCACCATCAGCAAGGGCCTGGTCATCAAAGGAGAGATCACAGGCACCGAGTCGCTGTTCATCGACGGCAAGGTCGAAGGCAGCATAAGCCTCCCCGGCAACCGTGTCACCGTGGGCCGTAACGGCCAGGTCTCAGCCAGCATCGCCGCCCGCGAAATCGTGATTCTGGGCAAGGTGCGCGGCAATGTCGCCGCCTCCGACCGGGTAGACATCCGCGCCGAGGGCGCGCTGACCGGCGATGTGGCCGCGGCGCGCATCAGCATCGAGGATGGCGCCTTCTTCAAGGGCGGCATCGACATCCGCAAAGCCGAAGCCAAGCCGGCAGCTCCCGCGCCAGTCCCGGTCGCGCCGGAAGCGCCCAAGCCGATCCTGCCGTAGCCCCGCCCTGGGCTCAGCTCCAAGACAAGCGCCCCTGCCGACGCGGGGCGTTTGTGTCTGTCGGTGGGACGATTGCGCGCCAGTCAATCCGAACGGTAAAAGTGGGGATTCCGGTGACGGCAATTAGGAAAATGAACTGGAAATGGCCGGGAAATCTCTCAAGCCATTCCCAGCCTTTTCATCGCCACCCTGGGCAGCGCCGATCCGGTCTTCTCCAACACCCACTTGACGATGACCACCCACAGCGCCGATCCGGCCACAAGCACCGCCAGGTCAATCCATTGAGTGCGGCCCGGTGCCGCTCGGTGAAGCGCGCCACCCAGCCACCAGAAGACCACTCCAACCCCCGCGCCGCCCGCCACGGCGGCCAGAAGGCAGCGGCCCAGCTCGGTATAGTCCAGGCTGGCCAGCGAGACCATGCGCCGCCGGTGCAGCAGCACGGCCAGCGCCACCGTTTGCATCGCGATGCCCACGTCGGAGGCAGCCGCCAGCCCCATCGCTCCGTGCGCGTGATAGAGCGAGTAGTAGATGGGCAGCGAAAGCAGCGTGACCACGGTGCCCGCCACCATGGGAAGCAGCGTGTTGCCCGCGGCATAAAAGGCGCGCGAATAAATAGCCTGCGCCGACCACAGAAAGAGGGAAATGGAGAAGACGGCAAAGTAGCCGGCGCACTCCCGCGCGTCGTTCAGGGAAAAACGTCCGCCTATGAAGAGCAGTTCCACCAGCGGCGCGGCCAGAGCCACCATCGCCGAGGCCGCCAGAAAGCCCAGAGCGGCCACGCGGGAGACGGAATCCGCTACTCCGACGGCAAATTCGTAGTGACGCTCCTTCGTCCACAGACTGGCGAAGAAGGGCATGGAGGCCGCTCCGGCCGCCTGCGCCAGCATGGCCATCGGCGCGGTAAAGAGCTGCTTCGCATAGGCCATCAGAGAGACGGCACCGTCGGTCTTGGAAGCGAAGTGGGCGATGATCCAGCTATCGGCTGTAACCAGCGAAACGCCCACCATCAGCGGCAGTGACAGCCGCACCCATTCGCGCAACCCCTCGTCGTGCCAGTCGAGGACGAACCGGTAGCGTGCGCCCGCCCGCCGCGCGAAGATTGCGTTCAGCAGAAACGGCCCCAGAAACGCCCCGGCCAGCGTGCCGATGGCCAGCGAAGAGACGCCGATGCGATGCACCAGCAGCAGGCCGCCGACGATGGTGCCCAGGCCATAGATCAGCGGCGCCACCGCCTGCACGCTGAACTGCTTGCGCACCAGCAACACCGCGCCGAAGACTCCGCCGGCAAAGAAGAACAACTGCGCAGGCAGCAGAATGCGTGTCAGATGCACGCAGAGCGCCGCTTTTTGCGCGTCAAAGCCGTCGAACCACCAACGGATGTACCACGGGGCAAAGATCTCCGCCAGCACAATCGCTCCGCCCAACACTAGGTACATGGTGGTGAGAATCACCGAGAGCGAGCGCTGCCCCTCGTCCTCGCGCCCGCTTTCGCGATAACGCGTGAGGATGGTGACAAAGGTGATGGAGGCCGCGCCACCCACCAGAAAATACGAGATCATGTCTGGCAGCACAAACGCGGCGTTGAAAGCGTCGGCGTCCATGCCGCGGCCGAAGAGCCAGGCAATATATTTGACTCGCGCCAGGCCGATGATGCGCGACAGAAACGTGGAGGCCATCAGCACCAGCGTCGCCGTGAAGGCCGTGTGTGCGTGCGAGGGGCGCAACAACCCCAGGCCCCGCGCCCACCTGGACCGCGCTGGCTGAGAGGATTGATTTGAAGGCCGTTCTGCCACTGGACTCGATTCTACTTCCCTGACGCCGCCGTTCTAAACTCAGTTCATGCAGAATGAATGCCCCGAACCGAAGGCCACGCAAGCCTGGGAGGCGCTGGCGCAGGTCTATGCGGCTTCACGGCAGGTCTCCGCCGATCAGCTCATCGAATGGCCGGCTCAATTCAAAATGTGCGGCGATATTCAGGGAAAGCGCGTTCTTGATGTGGGTTGCGGAACCGGCGACAAGGCCCGGTTTTTCGCGGAGCATGGCGCCGCGGAGGTGGTCGGCGTCGATCCCAGCCAGGGTTTCTCTCAGAACTGGAAGGGCCACGCCGGCTGCTCGAATCTCTCCTTTGCGCTGGGCAGCTTTGAAAACCTGGCAACTTTGCCAGCAGTAGCATCGCGGAATTTCGATCTGATCGTCTGTTTCCAGGCGCTGATGTACGCGGCAAATCTGGCGGATGCTGTGCAAATGCTGCGCAGTCTGTTGGCTCCCGTCGGAGAGCTGGTGATCTCCGTGCCGCATCCCTTCCGCTTCGCCATTTTGCGTAACGAGATCGAGGGCTGGGGCCACGGCCGCGCATACCAGCAGACCGCGCCCTATCGCTATCCCTCGCCGTGGAAGGAAGATGTGCTGCTGGAGCACGCCATGCCGCGTGTCTCCGACTACATCAACGCGATTGCGGCGACCGGATTGCGTATCGAGGCGGTGGACGAGCCTAACGTCACCGAGCAACTTCGGTTGAGTGCGCCCGAGAAGGCAGCCTGGATGGATCGCTACGTCGGCATTCTCATCCTTCGCGCTCATCTGGACGGGTGACGGAGCCGCTTGCGCACTACGTCGCTTTCAGCGCCGGCGAGAATGCTATCAGTTCCACCGGAGCGCCATGGTCGAGGATCATCGCTACCATGACGCCCTCGCTCGGAGAGTTGGGCGGCGTCAAGATCTCTTTCCCAACGAGCGCCGCATCCAGATCATCCACCTCGAATGCCACGTGCGGCACAGTCTTGATAATCTCCGGATAAGGCGCATCCTCGTCGAAGCGCATCCACTGAATCCCGCAGGGACTGGACTCGAATCCCGCCACGTGAATCTTCAGATGCGGAACGTGCACCTCGTCCGGCCGCGGCACGTGCGTGGGAATGCCGATGTGGTGATAGCGCCAGCCATTGACCGCAATCACCGATGGAGGCTCATGATCCAGCCGAGCAGCGGCCGCCGCACCGGCATTCTTGCACGTCTTATCGCTCAAACTTTTCTCCTTGAAATGCGTGTTGAAGGCCGCGAGATTGTTTTTCTGGTCCGGATCACTTTAGTTGGTACCGTTTATTGGGAGCCATGGGGATCAATTCCTTTGTCCGCAGAGGCGGCTGGCTGGTATCTTAACTCCTGCCGGGATAAGCAGCAATTATTTTAGAATATTTGTGGCTGCGACAATAATCCCATGAACGGGGGTATCGCTTTGTTCTTGTCCCTGAGATGAGAGCGGTGGAGAATCCTTGTAGAGGTGAGTCAGGATGGATGGTTCGATTCTCGGCGGCAGCAAGATCATAGCCTTTGTCCACATCACAGACTGGGCGAAGGCCCGCGCCTTTTATGAAGACGTGCTGGGGCTGCGTCTGGTGGAAGAGGAAAAGCCCTTCGCGCTGGTCTTCGACGCCAACGGAATCATGCTGCGCTTGACTCCTGGAGGCGAGCACAAACCAGCGCCTGGCACGGTGCTGGGTTGGGAGGTGGAAGCCCTCGAGGCCACTGTCGAGCGGCTCACCGCGGCGGGGGTTCAATTCCTGCGCTATCCCGGCATGAATGCCTCCAACCCGCTCGGCATCTGGACCTCGCCCAGCGGCGCACGCATCGCCTGGTTTCACGACCCGGATGGGAATGTGTTGAGCCTGACGCAATTCTGAGGGAGAAATATAGCCTTGCCATCCTCCGCACGGCGAATGTGGTCTGGAGCAAGCTTCCATAGACTGGAATTCCCTATGATCTCTGAACCAGCCGCTGAGCCGAATCACCTGATTCAATGCTACAATCAAAGGGATAGATGGCGGCAGTAGTTCAGTGGCAGAACGCCTGACTGTGGCTCAGGATGTCGTGGGTTCGATCCCCACCCGCCGCCCCAATCTTTACGGGTTTCAACTTCCGTCCCATTGAATTGGCGAATCTTCGTGATCCCAAATATCAAAGAAAATACAGGGTTTGACAATGATTCCTCCGGAATTCCGGCGGGTTTGCGCGAAGCTCCGGGAGGCGGGTCTTTGCCGCCGGGATGGTTGCCGGCCTTTGAGCCGCGCCGCGGCTTGGCCAACGCCCATTTGCAGACGATTGTCGGAAATTTCTTCCCCCGGCCGGCCTTCCGGCTCGCGTCTCAAGCAGAGACGGTCGAGGTAGACCCGGTCGATGGCAGCCGCGTGCTCTGTCATTGCCACTGGCAGGCGGAGCCGGAGCGAGCCAAGCGACTGACCGTTGTGCTGGTTCATGGCCTGGAAGGCTCGTCGGAGTCGCGCTACATTCTGGGCATCGCCGCCCGCGCCTGGACGGCCGGCTGCAATGTCGTCCGCATGAATATGCGCACCTGCGGCGGCACGGAAACGCTGACGCCCACGCTCTATCACTCCGGACTTTCGAGCGACGTGGGCGCGGTGGTGCGCCATTATACCGGGCGATTCGGCCTGGAACAGGTGGCGCTGGCGGGCTACTCGATGGGCGGCAACATGGTGCTGAAGCTGGCCGGTGAGTGGGGCATCGACGCGCCGCTGGTTGCCGTGGCCACAGTCTGCCCGGCCATTGATCTGGCCGTCGGCGCGGACGCCCTTCACGAACCGCTCAACCGCGGATATGAATTGAAGTTTCTGCGCGGCCTGATGGCGCGCTACCGGCGCAAGGCGAAACTCTTTCCGGAGATCTATGCGAACCCAAAGGCCATCGGGTCGGTGCGCTCCATCCGCCAGTTCGACGACAAGATCCTGGCCCGCTATTGGGATTTCCGCAACGCCGACGACTACTACTATCGCGCCGCCAGCGCCCGCGTGGTGGACAAGATTGCGGTTCCCGCACTAATTCTGCGCGCTCAGGACGATCCCTTCATCCGTTTGCTGCCGGAGACGCGCGCGAAGCTGCTCGCCAACCCGCGCATTACCTTTGTCGAGACCCGTCACGGCGGCCACTGCGGCTATCTTTCCCGCGACCCCGGCGACGAGATTCACTGGGCGGAGGCGACGGTCATGCGGTTCCTGCTTGCGGCGACCGGCGAGGTTTATGGAAACTGACTGGGAGTTCGAGCTGGGCCCTGATGAGGTGGGCCTTGCTGCGCCGGTCATCGATGCTCACTGGCCGGGGTTTGTCGATCTGCGCTGCGCCCCGGAACGGGCCTGGCATTTGCCGGAGGCCGCTCATCTTCCCTCATTGGCCGGGGCCCTGGCAAAGCTGAATAGCGCTTACTCGCCGGTCTGGAGCTCCAAATGCGATTTCTGGCCGCGCCTCGAAGCGGATGAATTGGACGCTGGCGAACTGGATGCGCCGCCCGGCTGCATGGCCCACGCCATGGGCTGTTACATCGACCTGCTGCCCAGAGACGATCAGGGATGGGCGCAGCCGGCCATGGCCGAGGCCGTCTGCAAACGTGTGTGCGACCTTCTGCGCACAGTACCTCTAGGTTGTTGCCGCGCCGATCTGGTCATTCGCCGCGCCTTCATCACCGCGGACAGGAAGGACTTGGGAATCACCGCTTACCTCACCACCTGCGGCGCATCCTCCGCGGAGGCTGAACGGACGCTTGCGGCAGCTCTGACGGCACTGACAGATGCGCTTGAGAGCCATTCGACGGTAGAATGAGAAGAAGCATGGGCGAGTAGCTCAACTGGATAGAGCACCGGCCTTCTAAGCCGGGGGTTGTGGGTTCAAGCCCCGCCTCGCCTACCATCCCCCTGCACACATCCGTCCCTCTTTTCACTCTATCCATAAGACGGTATAGGTCTTGCGCTGTGGTTCTTGCGCAGCCGTGAGCAAATCGTCTATGCAGCGTCTTCGTATGTATTCAATTGAGCAGATTCTTCATTCGCAATTTGAAAGACTCGATTCACCGTTGCACTTCGGCATAAAATGAGCCGGATGCACGCATGCGGCGGCGCCGGGAGAATCATATGCTTGGAACAGTCTTGGTGGTGTTATTGATTCTTATGCTGATTGGAGCGGCGCCAACATGGCCGCACAGCAGAAACTGGGGCTATTATCCGACCAGTGGAATTGGACTTGTCCTCATAATCGTTGTCGTTTTGATGCTGGTTGGCGCGATTTGAACCGTATAAGAATGAGGGACTACCATTCTATGAGGCTTGCCCGCGCAATGGCGCTTGTCTTCGCCGTGCTGCTCTTCGGCGGAACTGTGTATGCCTACTCCGTTCTGACCCACGAGGAAATCATCGACCTGGCATGGACCACCGAGATTCGGCCGCTGCTGATCGAACGTTATCCGGGTATGACCGAAGACCAGATAAAGGAAGCTCATGCCTACGCCTATGGGGGCTCGGTGATCCAGGACCTGGGCTACTACCCCTTCGGCAGCAAGGAGTTTAGCGAACTGACGCATTACGTTCGCACCGGGGACTTTGTTCTGGAGTTACTGGCGGAAAGCCAGAATGCCGACGAGTATGCCTTTGCGCTGGGCGCGCTATCGCACTATGTGGCGGACATTGACGGCCACCCGGCAGTCAATGCGGCGGTTGCGATCCATTATCCGAAGCTGCGCGCGAAATATGGCAACTCCGTTCGCTATGCCCAGGATACGTCCGCACACTTGAAGACGGAGTTTGGATTCGACACATTGCAGGTGGCGAAGAATCGTTATGCGCCTGCGCAGTATCACGATTTCATAGGGTTCCAGGTCTCGGAACCGCTGCTGGAGCGGGTCTTTCCCGTTGTCTATGGGCTGGATCTGAAGGACGTGCTTACGCATGAGGACATGGCGGTTGGTTCCTATCGCTTCTTTATCAGCCGGCTGATTCCGCAGATGACTCAGGTGGCACTGCAGGCGCATAAGAAGGATCTGATGCGCGAGACACCTAACTTTTCACGGAAGAAGTTTCTCTATCGCCTGTCCCGCTCGGATTATCAGAGAGAGTGGGGAAAGACCTATGAAAGGCCTGGTCTGGGCACGCGAATCTTATCCACGCTTCTGCGCTTTGCGCCCAGGATAGGCCCATTCAAGAGCCTGGGTTTTAACAACCCGACTCCGCAAACCGAAGACCTGTATATCAAAAGTATCAACACAACCACCGATGATTATGGCGTCTTGCTGATAAAGGTGCGCGCGGGCAAGCTGGCGCTGCCTAACTACGATCTCGATGATGGTAAAATCACTTCGGCGGGCGAATACTCGCTTGCGGATGAAACCTACGCAAACCTGCTGGCCAAGCTCTCCGCGCATAACTTCGATCAGACATCGGCCCGCTTGTGCAAGAATATTCTTGAGTTCTATGCCGGCCCCACACTGCCGTTCGAAGCCGGAAATGATCCAGCTCATCAGCAAGCGCTCCAGACGAATCTCAGCCTGCTAAAGTCTGCCGCCCCTTCGCTATCTCGCTAACTCGCGAAGCGGAAACCCCAAGCCGCCCCGTTCTTCAAAAGCAGCAATCCTCACTTTTCCGCGCCAAATCGCCACGAGACCGATCCGCCCACCCACGACACCATGCGAATGCCCACGCTCTTTTCGTCCGTCCCACAGTCGAAGTCGTTGGTTGTTCCCATTACCACCGGGCAGTTCGGAATTGTGCCCATCACCCATCCCGGTGCGAAGGTCTCCGTGGTCTGGCCGGTGTAGCCGCGCGCCAGCATCTCGTCCACGCCCAGTTCCAATCGGCCTTTCAGGAACGAACGCACCGCGGCCAACCGCGTCTCGCCCACCGGAATAGCCTCAAATCCGCCCACATCCAGTAGCTTGTGGCCCACATATTCGTACTCCCCGCGTCCGCGCAGGCCCAGCGGCAGCTTGTTCAGCGTGGCTTGCGCATCGAAGATCGTGCGTGGCGCCTCCGGCGTAATCTGCGCCGGGGTTGTGTCGGAGGCCGCCAGGCGCGCATCAGCCTTCGAGAAAACCGCTTGAATAGTGCCATAGCTGCTGAACGGATGACGCACGCTTGCAGTGAAGAATTTCAGCATTCCAGGTCCCAGATCCTCTGCCGTACCATTGTCGGGATCGATCTTGGCCATCGTCGCCGTCGTTGTCGTCCGTCCCACGGTCACGCGCAGATCGGTCGCTGCGATTGCTCTTTCCAGCACTACTTGCTCTGAGTGCGAGCGCTCAAAGGGAGAAGCCACCTGCGGTGCGGCAGACTTTTCTACAGCAGTGCGCGGATCCTGGGTAAAGAAGGCCTGTCCGATGCTGAATGCAGTCGAGGGAAGCCAGCGCGCCGGCCCTGTCCCCGGTGTCCAGGCCAGTGTGGCCTTGGGGTTCTCAATCACCTTCCATAAATCGAATGAGTCGGCCGGCTTCATCGCGTCGGCGTTTTTCATTTCGATCACGTCTGGCCGCAGCCCTGCATAGAAGCGCAGATGCTTGCCCAGATCGCCGTGTAGTGCTGCATAAGGCGTCAGATCGCGGATGGTGACGTTGTTGGACAGCACCTTGACAAAGGTACCGCAGATCTTCGCATCGGCCAGAGGATAGTGGTCCAGATCGTCGCGGTGAATATCGTCCTCGTTGTAGTCGATTCCGGCCATCGCCTCCAGCCACACCGCAAACGTATGCGTCTCGCGCGTCTCCACGCCTTCCACCGTGCGGAACTCGCTCTGCCGGATCAGACCCTCGCCGAAGTTTGAAAACAGCGCCAAATTGTAGGTGCGAATGAATCCCGAAAACGAAACCTCGTCGTTGGCTCTCACCTTCCAGCGGTCGTCAGCGGCCAGGATCGAGGTATGCGTCTGGTCCTTCTGCCGCGGGTCCAGCGTGTCATTCACCTGCACGCCAAATCCTATAGGCACTAGGTTGCCTTCATGCGACAATCCAAAATAACCGAGGCTGAAGAGCGTGATCTCATGCTTGCCGGGATCGAAGACGCGCAGCGCGTTCCACTTGTACTGCTGCCGATGCTCCAAGTTCTTCAGCAAGCCGTTGCCGTAGTTAGCTTCGACAGCAATCCACTCCTTCTTCGTCACGTCCATGGGAGCAAATCCAGCCGTTAAATCCCCATCGCGATAGTCGCCGGTAAGGGTGAGGAAGCGGCTCAGTTGCGGGCGCAAACCGTAAGTCGCCGCCAGGTTCAGCGCATGATTGCCCTCCAGCACATTAAACGCGCCGCCGTCGGTCGTCACGCTGCCCAGCGCCCCGGATACATAAATGTTCGGGTCGGCGTAGCCATTGCCGTGCGCGTTGGCGGAGAGGTTGTTGGTCACTAGGTAGCCGCCTACCGCAATGAACTGCGCAATAGGCTCGCCGTGATCGCCGGCCACGCCGGGCACAAAGTACTGCGGCGCTTTGATGCCACCGGATGCAGTCTCAATGGGAAGCCCCGGAATCGAGATCGGCGCGCCCGGCCGTCCCGGATTCGCGTCCAGCAACTCCTCGCGCACCAGAACCTTCTGGGATGGATCGGGAGCGTCGAGGGCAATCTCGCTGACGTCACCGTTGACGACCACCTCTTCGGCAGCCGCGGCCACCTGCTCCAGCCGCAGCGTCAGGCTCGCGCTCTCTGCGCTCAGTTGCAGCTTGCGCGTGACCGAGGAAAAGCCCGCGGCCTCGACGCGCACCGTGTATGCGCCCCACGCGGGCAGCGTGATCGTGAAGTTGCCGTCAGAGCCGGTTGTGCTGCTCAACCGCGCTCCGGTAGCTGAATCGAAAGCGATGCGTGCTCCCGCCACCGGCCTTCCCGCAGGATCGAACACCGTGCCGCCGACGCGCGCCGCGCCGCTCTGCGCCGCGAGCGAAAGGGGAAAGACAAAAACAAAAAGTACGAGTGCTACGATTCTGAGTATCGTGCTACCCTTTCCCATGATTCTTCCTTTGCCGGCTGCTTTTTGTTAATTTCAGTGCTTGTGCCTGTGTTTGTGTCCGTGCTCGTGGGTGTGCTCGATCGCGTGCGCCGGAACGGTCATCACCAGCCGCCCGTGCTGCACGCCCTTGAGGCCGATCAGCAGATCGGCGAATTGCTCCACCTTCGCCGATTTGCCATGCACAATCAGGACTTCCAGGCAGGAATCGTGGTCCAGATGCGCATGGCTGGTGGAGACCACCAGTTCGTGGCGCTCGTGCTGCACCTCAGTCAATTTTTCGGTGATGCCGCTGGCGTGGTGGTCGTAGATTAGCGTGACCGTACCCACCACGGTCGCATCAGGCGCAGCGGTCTGCTCCGTCACCAGCCGGTCGCGAATCAAATCCCGAAACGCTTCTGACCTGTTGGTATAGCCCCGTCGCGCAATCGAGCGGTCAAACCGCTTCAGAAGCTCCGAATCCAGCGCAATCCCGATTCTGCTTAAGATTCCCACACGCACCCCCGTAACAGCATTCGACTCTCCTGGGGAAGCTTCAGAGTAGCACGAAGATCAGGTTCATGCTACCCCGGCGTTTTCAGAGCAGAATTCTCCTCCTGTGGCGGCGCGCCATTCTGCCGCCTGAAAACGGAGTTCTTGCGGCTGTTGTGCAACCTTGATCGCCCGGACGTATCGGAGCGCGGTACACTGGAGCCGAGGGCGCATGAAGCCCGTAGAGCGTTTCCCCTGGAGGAATCATGCCGCAAAATCTGTTGGAACAGTTGCGCCAGTATACCGTGGTTGTTGCCGACACCGGCGACATTGAGGCAATGGAGAAGTTTCGCCCCCAGGACGCAACCACCAATCCCTCACTGATTACCGCTGCCGCGCAGTTGCCGCAGTACCAGCCCATCGTGGACGGCGTACTGCTTGCCGCCCGCTATGAGTTAGGCAAGTCGGTCGACGCGAAGACTGTCGCCAACCTTGCCTTTCAGCGGCTGGCCATCGCCTTCGGCAAGAAGATTCTGGCCATCGTTCCGGGCCGCGTCTCGACCGAAGTGGACGCGCGCCTCTCCTATGACACCGCGGCCACCATCGCCCAGGCCCGCGCCATTATCGCGCAGTACGATGCCGAGGGCATTGGCCGCGAGCGTGTGCTGGTCAAGATCGCCTCAACGTGGCAGGGCATTCGCGCCGCCGAAACGCTGGAGCGCGAAGGCATCCATTGCAATCTGACCTTGCTTTTTGGCCTGCACCAGGCCATTGCCGCGGCCGAGGCCGGCGTGACGCTGGTATCGCCCTTCGTGGGCCGCATCCTCGACTGGTACAAGAAAGATACCGGCCAGGATTACAGCGGCGCCAATGACCCCGGCGTGAAGTCCGTCACGGCAATTTATAACTACTACAAGAAGTTTGCATATAAGACGCAAATAATGGGAGCCAGCTTCCGTAACATCGGCGAGATTTGCGAGTTAGCCGGCTGCGACCTGCTGACGATTTCGCCGCAACTGCTGGCCGAGCTGGAAGCGACGCAAGCCGAACTGCCGTGCAGGCTCGAACCGGAAGCCGCCAAGGCGCTGAAGATCGAGAAGATCGCCGTGGACAAAGCGGCCTTTGACGCGATGCACGCCGCCGACCGCATGGCCACCGACAAGCTGAAAGAAGGCATAGAAGGCTTCTCGGCCGCGCTGGTCAAGCTGGAAACTCTGCTTGCCAAGCGCCTTGCCGAGATGGAAACCCACGCACCTGCCGTCTGATTCAGCCAGCACTCCTAGGTGCCCCACCCTCGCGACTTGATTGTTTTGCGGCTTCGGAGTCCCCAACGACAGGTCTTCGTCGTTGGGGTGATCGAGGGTGGGAGCCCTTTTACCTTATCCTGCTTGGTTCGCAGGAAGCACTTATTCCGACCAGACGCCCATCAGGGTGCCCGCGCCATCGGCGAAGTGGAAACGCCGCCCGCCGGGAAACTCGAAGGTGGGCACAACGATGCTTCCACCGGCAGCCACGATTGCCGCCTGGGTGGCCGCAAGATCGGCGGAATAGAGCACAACCAGTGGCGCGGAATTAGGCTGTTCCGCAGCTAGCGCGCCCTTGGCGAAGCCGATGGCGACGCCGGAGTCGGCCGCGTTGCAGTCGATGTAATCCGGACCCCAATCCTTGAAGCTCCAGCCAAAGACAGTCGAATAGAACTGCTTGGTCCGCTCGATGCTGTTGGTTGTGAATTCGACATAGGTGATCTTATTGTGCAGTTCTGCATTACTCATCAATTCTCTCCTTTTGTGTTGTATTGCGTAGAAGCGAGGGAAAGGCGGCGCAGATGCAAGGCGCAGGCACACCTTTCCCAATGTGCTCTTGAAGCGCCCCCATCCATATTCCCTCAAGAGCTGGAGAGTGCAGGTAGAGCCCGCTGGTTGATTGCCTGCGCGGACTCGCGAGGTACGAGGTCAGATTAGCAGAAAATCGCACCTGCTGCATAGAATATTTTGCGAAAGATCAACGCCCAAGCCAAAGAGAAACGCCGCCGATGATAGACCGGCCTTGCATGGCGACGCCGTTGATCTCCTGATAGCCGGTGTTACTCAGATTTGCGAGACGGAGATAGGGGCGAATCTTCCCTGAGTCATGCGTCAACGCCGCGTTCCACACGGGGTAGGGGGTTGAGTTCCACGGAGGATTACCCTGCTGCTGATAGGGCTTTGCTATTGCGACAGAATTCGTCACATTCACAAAGTGCTTCAACGCAACAATCCAAATTGCATAAATGTATTCGACCGGATAATTAAGCGCATACTCCGATTGCAGGCCATTCAATGGTGGCTGCGCGCCAGCAAGTTGCGTCCACGCGACCCGCACGGTGTGTCCCTTTGCCGGAACCCAGGTTGCGAAACTCTCGACTCCAGCAAAATGCAGGCCGCTGAGGTTGACCGCGCACCAGGTATCGGTGGGACACGATGCGGAAAGAACAGAGTTAGGCGGAGGCGTAGTGCTGAGATAGCGAAGATAATCAATCGTGTCATGCTGGCGGTTATAAAAACCTGTTGCCGAAAGCATCAGCCGACTGGACTGCACCCAATCGGCGCCTGCCTCGCCGGACCAGGCCGACTCCGGCTTCAGATTCGCATTGCCGATCGTGGCTGGATCGGAGTAATACAGATCGGTATAAGTGGGAAGCCTGTATCCGTAGCCGCCGCTGGCGCGCAGCTTAAGTTGGTCGGTCAGGCGCAGGTTGCCTGCCAGATGCGGCGCCAGCGCGGATTGCAAGCCGCCTGAGAATAACTCCTCGCGCAGCCCTGCGGATAACTTCCATCGGCTCTTGGCTGGCTTCAAATCCAAATCAACATAACCGGCGCCGCGATTGCGCGCATGAAGGCCGAGATTGTTGCTGTGGATACTGTCGCCGTCCGCCTCCAGCCCGAACAAAATCACGGATGAAGTTGCGACGGTTCGGGTGTGGCGTACGGAAGCCTGCCATGAGCCGTCGATGTGGTTGTTTTCATAGACAGACGGATTGTTGCGCAGCAGGACAAACTCGTCGGTGTGGCGGCGATAACCGAAGGCAGCCACGGTGCGGCTACCTAACTCCTGGCGGCCTGAGGCAAACCATCCTTTGGTCCGTTCCCACGAGTTATATGGCCCATAAAACTGATTTGCGCCGAAGGAGCGGTCGCTCGTGGCAAAGAGCAGATCGGAGATACCGAGCCGCGAACTGACCCAGCTCTCCGAAGAGGCGTCTTCATTGCGGTAATCGCGGTCGGCCATGAATCCCGTCGAGAAGTTATGCTCCGCGGTTAATCGGCTGCTCCATCGCTTGCGCGCTAACTCGCCCAGCATCGACTCTTCGTTCTCGCCAAAGCTGCCATCTCCGGCACGCAGTCGCAACGACGTTGCGGAGGGCGCGGCGGTAAGAAAGTCGGCGACGCCGCTCAGCGCGTCCGCGCCATGCAGAGTGGAACCTGCGCCGTGCAGCACCTCAATCGAATCCATCGCGTCGAGCGGAATGGGCAGGTCGAGATTGTGATGCGCGGTTTGGCTGTCGTTGATGCGGAAGCCATTCAACAGCACCAGCGCCTGTTCAAACGTTCCTCCACGCAGGACCAGGTCAGCCTGCCCGCCGCCCGCGCCGCGCTCTTCGAGATAGACAGACGAGTCCTGACGCAGAAGCTCTTGCGGCGATTCCAGCGAGAGAGTCTTTCCTTCGACCGGCAGCACCACGACCGAAGCGGAAGACTCGGCCAGAGGCACAGGGACCGGCGAACCAAGAACCACCATGGTCTCAATTGGATGAGGAAGCGCGGCGGGTGGGGAAGCAGAACCCGTCGTTGGGGAAGCTGCTTGTGGGGAAGCCGCCTGAGCAAAGGCCGCCAGCATTAGGCAGCCGGCAATGCACATCGAATTGGAAGTGGACATATTTTGGATTACTTTGCAATTCTGACTCCTGATAAACGGTTTTGCAAGGATGATTTGATCTTGTGCTAAATAGTTGAATGTTGTACCATCTAGATGTGATGATGCGCATCGATGCATTCCTGAATGAAAGCCCCATGTTCGCGGTCAACCGGGCAGCGCGCCGCTTTGAATCGCTGGCCGCGCAGGTCTTTGCCGCCGACAATCTGAATTTCCTGGAAGGGCTGGTTCTGGCGGCCTTGTTTTTTGAAGCAGAGCGGACTGTGAAGCCATCCGAATTGGCGGAGACCTTCGCAACGACGCGGGGAAATATCAGTCATTGCATTTCCTCGCTTGAGACTAAGGGATTATTGCAAAGAAAGATCGACCCAGAAGACGCGAGGGCCTACCAGCTTACATTGAAACCCCTGGGAAAGAAGTGCGCAGTGCGTGTGATAGGCGCTTTCGACAAGCTGCAAAGAGAGTTTGAGCAGGAAATTGGCAAGACGCCACTAGGAGAAATGCTCAAGGTTCTGCGCAGGCTGGAAGCGCACTGTGCAGAAAGAAAGATAGCTTCTCGGTAGTGTGATTACAGGATGTAACGCGAAAGATCCTGATCCTTCACGATGGATGCGACCATCTGCTTCACGTACTCCGCGTCGATGTGGAAGTTCTTTTCGGAGCCGGTAGGCGTCGTGCGCTCTTCGTAGGGTAAGGGCGTGGAAGACTCGTTCTTGATAGCTTCCTTCAGCGCCTCTGCTGCCGCTTCATCCGGCGCCTTGCGAGCTACATCAGGCGCAAGAAAACTAACATCCTCCAGCACCCGCTCCATAATCGTATGCAGCCTTCGCGCGCCGATGTTTTCGGTTTGTTCATTGACCTTGAAGGCAAACTCCGCCATCTCGCGCAGGGCTTCAGGCGAAAACTCCAGCTTCACTCCCTCCGTCTCCAGCAGGGCCGAGTACTGCTTGGTTAGCGATGCTTTAGGCTCGGTCAAGATGCGTAGAAAGTCATCGACGGTAAGTGACTTCAACTCGACACGGATGGGAAAACGGCCTTGTAACTCGGGGATAAGATCGCTAGGCTTTGAAACGTGGAACGCGCCGGCGGCGATGAAGAGAATATGGTCGGTGCGCACCATGCCATAGCGAGTGTTCACCGTGGTTCCCTCGACGATGGGAAGAATATCGCGCTGCACGCCCTCACGCGAAACATCGGGTCCGTGGCCGCTCTCGCGGCCGGCGATCTTGTCAATCTCATCGAGAAAGACGATGCCGCTGGATTCAACCCGCTCGATCGCGGCGCGATTGACCGAATCCATGTCGATCAGCCGGCCTTCTTCTTCTTCCACTAAGTAATCAAAGGCATCGGAGACCTTCATCTTGCGCTTCTTCGAGCCGCCGCCGAAGATATTCGGCAGCATATCCTTGAGGTTCATTTCCATGTCTTCAAGGTTCTGATTACTGATAATTCCAAACTGCGGCATTCCGCGCTCGCGCACGTCTAACTCGACCATGCGCTCGTCCAGCTTGCCTTCGCGGAATTGCTGGCGCAGCTTCTCGCGCGTGCGCTGGTAACTATCAATCTCGGGCAGAGTAAGCTGGCCTTCCTGCGCGGGCGGTGTGGGCGGCGGAGGCGGCAGCAGCACGTCGAGAAGGCGCTCTTCGGCGTTCATCTCCGCGCGGTCTTCCACTTCTTCCAGGCGCTCCTCGCGCACCATGTCGATGGCGATCTCGACTAAGTCGCGGATCATCGACTCCACATCGCGGCCCACGTAACCGACTTCGGTAAACTTTGAGGCCTCGACCTTCAGAAAGGGCGAGCCGGTGAGCTTGGCCAGCCGCCGCGCGATCTCCGTCTTGCCCACGCCTGTCGGCCCTATCATGATGATGTTCTTGGGCATGATGTCGTCGGCGATGTCGGGCGGCAGCTTCTGGCGGCGCTGGCGATTGCGCAGCGCAATGGCCACGGCGCGCTTGGCAGCCTTCTGGCCGACGACGTGCTTGTCGAGCTCGGTTACGATCTCGCGCGGCGTCAACTCGTCCAGCGAGAGCTCTTGTTCTTCAGCGGATGCGGGCAGATAAATGGCCATGAAATGAGAGCTTATTTCCCTTCTACTTGTGAATTCGCAACATCAAAGAAGATTTCCAGGACCCTGCGGGTCTTCCGCAAAATCTTCTCCGAGCTGTTACCGCCGGTGGTGAGATAGGCAGCCGGATCATGGGCAACATAGTTTCGAACAGAATAAACATCCAACAGATCCATCTTCGCTTCACGGAACCTCGGATTCAGCAAGACAATGTCGCTGACCTTTGCCTTCCAGCTTACCGATTTGTGCTCCAAGCTCTGTTTCATTAACCATTTCTCGTTCAAATCAGGAAATTCTTTCTCAACCAATTCCTCTACGAGCGTTCCGCATGTCAATATGCAAGGAATGTCAAAATCGAAAAGGTATAACATATGGGCTTGTTCGAATAAGGTTCGGTGCGCAGCCGGAATCTGGTCCCCGATCTGCGTAAAGGGGTGTCTTCCCAAAACATCTTCACGCTCTAGTATTCCGGGGAGCCGTCCAACCAACTCCTTGGCCCAGAATACCGAAGACCGGGGCGAACTCAGGTTAGCAAAATAGCCTGCTTTCGACTCGCTTCGCCGCTTTGCATCGATCCGGAGGACAAGATCGAACGATGGAATCTCCGGATCGAATCCCCACTCCGCGGCATTAGCCCGCTTTAGCTCAGGGAATTCTTCGTACGCTTTAGCCGTATTCTCAAGAAAGGTCATGAAACCCGGATTGTCGAGCGGATCAGTCCGATCGTAATCTTCGCTTTCTTCCTTTGACCGCTCATACCAATCCTCGTCAAGAACAATATCGGCGTTGAGTTCCTCAACATTTGCCCAATTATCCTCGTACCACGCATCGAGCAAATGCTCATAATCTTTCTGGTACCCGCTACGCTCATGGAAGGTCTTCCGATATACCTCCTGTGAGGATGCAGACTCCGACCGATCCACGGCTTCGCCGACCATTTCGTTTGGATGATTCTCAGCCTTTGAATGTCTGCCCACCAAGTATTTCAGATTGAGAACCTTTTTTGTCCGCCTTTCATTGCATTCAAACACCTCGACAAATCGCGCCATGAAGGCCGGAAGAGTCCACCCGCGTTTGTGTTCCCATTCGAACCTCTCGCCCTCATTCATAAGCTACTTCAACTCCTCAAAAGTAACGTGGTCGTTGGTGTAGATGCATATTTCGCCGGCGATCTTCATCGCTTTTTCGGCGATCTCGCGTGCGCCCAGGTCGGTGTTTTCCATCAGCGCGCGGGCGGCGGCGGTGGCGTAGCTTCCGCCCGATCCAATGGCGGCCAGCGGCTCGTCGGGATCAATCACGTCGCCTGAGCCGGAGATGAGAAAGGTCTGCCCCTGATCGGCCACCACGAGCAGGGCTTCCAGGTTGCGCAGCATCTTGTCAGTGCGCCAGTCCTTGGCCAACTCGACGGCGGCGCGGTTCAGGTTGCCGGCGTACTGCTCCAGCTTGGTTTCGAAGCGGGCAAAGAGCGAGAAGGCGTCGGCCGTGGAACCGGCGAATCCGGCCAGAATCTTGTCCTGGTAGAGCCGCCGAATTTTTTTGGCCGAATGTTTCAACACATGATCGCCTAGCGTGACCTGTCCATCGGCGGCCATGACCACCTGGCCGTTGCGGCGAACACAAATCACGGTGGTCGAACGAATCCTGTTGGTATTTAGGGAATGCAGCGCCGCGATGGAATTCATACTCAAAGCCATGAACAAACCTCTGAAAACATTACATCCGGAGGGCCAAAACCGCTTCAAGATGCAGTCACGAGTATATCGCAGCGCGCACGCCGGGGTTGCATTGCCGTCAATCGCAGCCAATTGCACCGCCCATGCGGCGTCTTCCGAACCCCTCTGCGATATCCTCTAGTTTGGAGCCGAAGGGATATTACCTGCCTCGAATGACCCTCTACGCAAATGCATGGGTGATAGGCACTGCCGCGATGCTGGGCGCTGCGCTGCTGGCGCTAGGCCTGTGGCTGGTCTTCCACAAGCGCCCTACGGCGGAAGAGCTGGAGCGCGCGCGACGCCTGTTTCTGGCGCACTCCGGACGGCTGGTGGACGGAATGCTGCTGGATGTCTGCGAGGTTGAGGCCGAGGACGGCCGCACCCTGACTATGCTTCTCTACAGCTATCGCATCGGCGGCGTGGACTACGAGTCCTCTCAGGACATTACCGATATGCGCGATGTGGTGGATGCGCTCCAGGTGCGGGCGGGCTTTCCCTGCTCGGCGCGCTACCAGCCGGGCAATCCTCACAACAGCATTGTGGTAGCCGAAGAGTGGAGCGGGTTGCGAGTTGGGCTGCCGGTCTATCCCGCCTACGAGGATCCCGACCCGGTCGATACGATCCATCTGGACAGCTTGCGGCCGGGGCGCGGTTAATCTGCTCAGCGGTTTTTCAGCCTATCAAATACCGCGCGCAGCCGTGTAGTATCTACAAGAAGAACGCAGCCTTATGTACCCGGTTCACGCAACGAGGCTGTCATGCACCCCAACGACAGGAGAGAGAGATGCTCAAGGGATTTCGCGATTTCGTTCTGCGCGGAAACGTAGTTGACCTGGCCGTCGCCGTGATCCTGGGCGCGGCCTTCAACTCCATCGTCACGTCCCTGGTGAAGGACGTCCTGACACAGTTGATCGCCGCCATCGTGGGCAAGCCGGATTTCAGTTCCGTGGTGCTGAAGGTGAATGGCACTCCAATCATGATCGGCAACTTCCTGAACGCTGCCATCTCGTTCCTGATTGTGGCCAGCGTGGTTTATTTTGGGATAGTTTTGCCCTTGAACAAGTTGCTTGCAAAGCTCCAGAAACCAGCGCCCGAGGCTCCGTCGTCTGTGAAGACCTGCCCTGAATGTCTGAGTGATATTCCGCTGGCCGCACGCCGCTGCGCCCATTGTGCACAGCCGGTTGCATAGCAGCCGGCAATCGCGGGTCAAACGATTGTTGCTTCCAGGTATCGAGATCTGGGGCACCCATTTGAGTTGCTTGCTCGCTGTCCGGGTGACTCACAAACAGAGGTTCCGCTCATGATTGTACGCAAGCAGCTTGCCTCTCTGGTTCTGCTGGCAATTCTTCCGCCCGCATTCGTTTCCAGTCCGTTGGCGGCCCAGCGTCCGGCCCAGAATTCTGTCCAGCCCGCCGTCTTCGGCTATGCGGACTTCACCGCCCAGTCCAAAATCGAGGAAAAGTTTCTCGCCGTCCCCGACGCCAGGCTGGCCGGGCAGCACCTGAAGATACTCACCAGTGAGCCGCATTTGGCCTCGACCCCCGAAGACCGCAAGACCGCCGAATACGTGGCGCAAAAGTTCCGCGCAGCCGGCCTGGAGACGGAGATCGTTCCCTATCGTGTGCTGATGAACCAGCCAAAAACGGTGCGCGTGGAGGCTTACGACTCCAGCGGCAAGCTGCTGATGAGCGGCCCGACGCGAGAGCACGTGGACGGCGACCCTTATCAAGACGATCCGCGGGTGGTAATGCCCTTCAGCGGGTCATCCGGATCTGGTGACGTGACCGCCGAGGTGGTCTACGCCAACTACGGCCGCCTGGAGGACTTCGACCATCTCGCCGCGCAGCACATCGACCTGCGCGGCAAGATCGTTTTGGTGCGCTACGGCGCCAACTTCCGCGGCGTAAAGGTCTACCTCGCGGAGCAGCGCGGCGCTGTGGGCGTGCTCATCTACTCTGACCCGCATGACGACGGCTACTACAAGGGCGACGCGTATCCCATCGGCCCCTGGCGGCCGGAGACCGGCGTCGAGCGCGGCTCGGTGCAATATATCTTCAAGTATTCCGGCGACCCGGAGACTCCCGGCGTGGCCTCGACGCTCGATCTGCCCGACTCGGCGCGCGTATCGCCCTACGGCAACGAGCCGCACATCATCTCCATCCCCCTTAGCTACCACGATGCCGCTCCCATCCTGCAAGCGCTCAAAGGTCCGAGTGTGCCGCAGGAATGGCAGGGCGCATTGCCCTTTCACTACCACCTTGGACAAGTTGGAGGACAGGGCGGCGTGAAGGTCCACCTGGTCTCCGTGCAGGACTTTCAGCGCCGCATCATCTGGGATGTGATCGGCAAGATCAAAGGAACGGAGTACCCCGACGAATGGGTGATCGTCGGCAATCACCGCGACGCCTGGGTCTACGGCGCTGTCGATCCCTCCAGTGGCACCGCCGCCATGCTCGAATCGGTCCACGGCCTGGGCGCGCTGACCAAACAGGGCTGGCGGCCCAAGCGAACGATTGTCTTCGCCAGTTGGGATGCCGAGGAGGAAGGCCTCATCGGCTCAACAGAGTGGGTGGAGCAAAACGCCGAGGCGCTTGAGCACGCCGTAGCTTACTTCAACACCGACGTGGCTGTCGCGGGCGCGGATTTCTCCGCATCCGCCGTGCCCTCGCTCAAGCAGTTTCTCCGCGAAGTGACCCGTTCGGTTCCCAGTCCGCTGGGCGGAACGGTCTATCAGCAGTGGCGCATCAACAACGCGGGCGCCTCAAACGCCCAGCCCGCTCCCGGCGAAGATATCCGCGTGGGTGACCTCGGCTCCGGCTCCGACTTCACGCCCTTCTTCCAGCACATTGGCGTACCCTCCACCGACATCGGCTCTAACGGTCCCTACGGCGTCTATCACTCGGTCTTCGATAACTACGCCTGGTACACACTGAACGCCGACCCAAATTTCGTCTACTTGCAGGAGATGGCTCGAATCCTCGGCCTGCAAGCGCTGCGCATGGCCGACGCCGACGTGCTGCCCTACGACTACGTCGCTTACGCCGCCGCGATCACTTCGTACATTGACGCCGCCAAAAACAAAGCCACAGGCGACTCTGAGCAGGAGAAGAATGCGAGCGATTCCAGCTCAAGGACGACGAAGAAGTGGTGGAAGCCAGCCGAACCAAAATCCGTCACGCTTGATTTTTCCGCAGTTCAAGCCGCCGCTGCTCGCTTTTCCGCCGCCGCCGAGCGCGCCCACGGCCTGCAAATCGCCGCCACTGGCGACCTGGCCAAACTCAATCTGGCCCTGCGCCTGGCCGAGACCGGCTTCATCAGTGAGCAAGGCCTGCCCAATCGCGCCTGGTACAAGCACACCATCTACGCTCCCGGCGAGTTCACCGGCTACTCCGCCGTGGTGATCCCCGGCGTCAATGAGGCTCTCGACGCGCGCGACGACAAGCTCGCCTCGCAGCAGTTGACGGTCCTCACCCAGGCGCTCACACGGGCGGCGCAGACGCTGGAGGGGGCGCAATAAGAACAGCGGCGCCGCGTCGATTCCGCGCCGTTATCATGGAAGGTATGGGACAAGTCAAAGAGCTATTGAAGCCGCTGGCCGAGGATGGCGCGGCGTTGACGCGCGAGCAGGCGGCTGGCGCGTTGGAAGAGATTTTGTCCGGCGCGGTGCCGGAGGTGGAGACGGCGGCGCTGCTCGCGGTAATGGCCACGCGCGGCGAGCAGGCGCCGGAGCTGGCTGGCTTTGTCGAGGTGATGCGCAAACGGGTGACACCGTTGTCGCTGACGGACGCGGAGCGCGATGAGCTGGTGGACGTGGTGGGCACCGGCGGCGGGGGCCCGTTGACCTTCAACATCTCCTCTGGCGCGGCGCTGGTGGCAGCGGCGGCGGGAGCTAAGGTGGCCAAGCACGGCAACCGCGCGGTGACTTCGCTGTGCGGCGCGGCGGATGTGCTGGAGGCGCTGGGTGTGCCCATCGAGCTCAAGCCGGAGCTGGCCGCGGAGTGCCTGCGCGAGACGGGATTCATCTTCCTCTTTGCACCGCTCTATCATCCGGCGATGAAGGCTGTGGGGCCGCTCAGGCGTGCGCTGGGCTTCCGGACGATTTTTAATTTGTGCGGACCGCTGACCAATCCGGCCGGCGCGCGGACGCAGGTGATCGGCGTGCTCTCGCCGAGCAAGGTGCTGCTGGTGGGCCGCGCGTTGGTGGAGCTGGGAGCCAGGCGGGCCTTCATCGTGCATGGGACCGACGGAATCGACGAGCTGACCACGACCGGCGAGTCGATTGTGGCGCGTATCGAAGAGACGCCTGAAGGTGGCAAGCCGGCGATGCACGCCGCGCGCGTGACGCCGGAGATGGCCGGGCTGCCGCGGCGCAAGCTGGAGGAGTTTATTGGCGGCGATGTGAAGACCAATGCGGCGTTGCTCTACGACGTGCTGACCGGAATTCCCGGCGCGCGGCGGGAGATTGTGCTGCTGAACGCCGCGGCGGGACTTGTGGCTGCGGGGCTGGCCGGGGATCTGAAAGAAGGAGTCCGGATGGGCGCGGAGGCGATTGACTCCGGCCAGGCGGCGGCGACGCTGGCCAAGCTGCGGGCCTTTGGGACGAAGCACACGAAGACTTAACGCAGCAGCTTGAGTGTCAGCGGATCGGTTTCGCCATTGAAGTATTTCTTCAGCGCGTCGTTGAAGACTGTTGCGTCATCGGCGGCATGGGCGAAGAGCGTCATCGACGAGCGGAACTTCAGGTCGTCGGGAGGGCCGAGGATTTCGTGGATCGCGAGGCCCTCTATCTGATTGACCAATTGCGTGCACTCAACCAGGCGAGGACCAAGCAGCGGATGGCGCGCATAAGCCGCGGCTTCTTCCAGCGAGCCGATGCCGTAATACTCCGACTGCGCGCTGCGGCCCAGGCCCTTCATCTGCGGAAAGATGAACCAGATCCAATGGCCGCGCTTGCGGCCGGCGATAAGCTCGGCCAACACTTGTGGATAGACCTCGGCCTGGGCGGTGATGAAGCGGTCGAGGTTGAAGGGGTCTGCCATGACGTTCACTCCGCGTGAAAGACTACGTCGAAGAGCAGCAGGCTGACAGTGGTGAAGATGATGTCGTAGCCGACCAGCAGCTTGATCCACAGCGTGGGGTCGCTCTCGCCGGTGAGGATCGCGGTGGTGGCCTGGACCATCGCCAGCAGAGCCGGAATGAAGATGGGAAAGAGAATCAGCGAGAGCAGCAGTTCGCGATTGCGGCTGCGGATGGAGAGCGCGGCAAAGAAGATGCCGTTCGCGACCAGCGCCCATGTGCCCAGCGGCAGTACCAGCGCCAGCAGCCAGGCCTGGCCGGCGATGTGCAGGTTATAAAAAATAAAGAAAAACGGCGCCAAAATGATCTGGACAATGGTGACAAAGAGGAAATTCGCCAGCACTTTGGCCAGATAAAGCTCCGCGCCGGGAGCCGGAACCATGCGCTGCGCATCCATCACCTGATGGCGAATCTCGCGCGCCCAGGCCTGGTTGAGCGCGCTGACCGAGGCAAACATCGTGGCCACGCAAAGCACGCCGCCGGCGATCTGCTGCGAGAAGGCTCCGCGCGGGTCGAAGGCGATGGAGAAGAGCACGACGACCAGACCGGAGAAAAAGAGCATGGAGACGAGCGCGTCCAGCGAGCGCCACTCGATGCGCAGGTCTTTGGCGAGATGGGTCCAGAGGGCGCGGGTCATGGGCGGTCCTCCGGTGCAACGGATTTTGTCAGGTCAGCTGTCTGCGCTTGGGTGGCTCTCAGATAGTCGCTGGGCGCGAGGATGAGCTGGATTCCGCGCGCGCCGGCGGAGACGCTGATCTGGTCGAAGAGAATCGCTGTTTCATCGACGAAGACGGGGTAGGCTTTCTTTGCTCCGAAGACGGTGACGCCACCGCGGATGTAGCCGGTGAGCGGCTGCACGTCTTTGAGGGGAACCATTTCGGCCTTGCGCAGACCGGCGGCGCGGGCCAGCTTCTTGAAGTCCAGCTCGGCGTCGCCGGGGATGACGGCGAAGATATAGGAGTCAGGTCCTCCAGTCGTCAGCAGAGTTTTGAAGACCTGCTCCGGTGGCATTCCAATCTTCCGGGCCACGGTAATGGCGGAGAGATCGTCGGGATCGACCTCGTACTCCTGGAGCGCGAAGGGAATGTTGAGAGATTCGAGCAGGCGCGCGCCGTTGGTCTTCATTGGGTTGGGCTCCCTTCTTCGAGGGATGCGACGCGGCCAGCATGGAGGGTTAGGACGTAGTCGGCGATGGGGGCGGCCAGCTCGCGCTGGTGGGTGGTGAGAATGATAGTCCGGCTGCCGTGGCGGAAACCGGCCAGCAGCTCGACCATCTGGCGGGCGGATTCCACGTCCATGTTGGAGAATGGCTCGTCGAGCAGCAACAATTCTGGCGCGGAGAGCAGCACGCGAGCCAGCGAGGTGCGCTGCCTCATTCCCTGCGAATAGTGGCCGAGGGGGCGATCAAGCTTGGGGTCCAGGCCGACCTGGCGCAAGGCCTCGGCGGGCGCAAGGCAAGCGCGACCGGGATAGAGGCTAACGAAGTAGCTGAGGTTCTCCTCGGCGGTCAGCTCGTCGTAGAGCATGGGCGCGTGGCTCATGTAGCCGATGCGCTCGCGGGCCTCATGCGGCTCGTCCTCGCCAAAGACCGTGGCCTTGCCGAAGCTGGGGCGCAGCAGACCGGCCAGTATGCGCAGCAGCGTGGATTTGCCCGCGCCGTTTTCGCCGAGAAGGACGTAGCAGCGCCCCGGCGCGAAGTCAACGGTGACCTGGCGCAACGCGGCAAAGGAGCCGAAGAGCTTGGAAACGCCGTCGAGCCGCGCAGAAGCGGTGGAACTGACAGTCGCGGCGGCGGGAGCGGTCATATGCGTCAGTTTGCGGCAGGCCGTGATGCTGTTACGGGACTGGGATTTGTAGTAGCGGCGCGGGGGCTTGTGTTCGGCGTTGCGGCCGGTTGTGCGGGCGCAGTTCCAGGTTGAGCGCCGGGCTGGGCCGGGGCGTACTTGCTGGCGCACTTGGCTTGCAGCACCGTGGCGTGGAATTGGCCATCGCGGCCATAGGTGCCTTCAGCCAGCGCCTGGGCGTCGTCCTTGAAGGTGTCGGGCGGCGGCTCGGAGCCTTTGTAGACGACCGTGAGCAGGCGTCCACCGGCGGCCTTGGGCGAGTGGCTCTCGAACTCATTCATCACAAAGGTGACGTGGGGGCCGTTGTGCTCGATGGAGCCGGGCTGGACGAAGCCCTCGACGCGCAGATTGCTGTGGTAGGCCTTGTCGCCCATGCCGGTCAGCTCGCCGATGGTGACGTAGTAGCTCTTGTTAGCGCCGTAGCCGGAGTACGCCAGCCAGGCGATGGTGCCGACGATCACGGCAACCGCGATTCCGATGCGAAGTGTGTTGGGGGAAGTTTTCATCGTCTCCCCCTAACGATACGAGCGTTACCCGGCAAGGTCAACCATCCAGCCAGCCCCTACCACAGCGCCTCGTCCATCGCCGCGGCCAGCATCTCCAGCCCAGCCGCCAGATCGACCCCCAGGTGAACCCGCATTGCCCGCCGTCCGCGCGACTCCAGCACCGCCAAATCCCCGGCCGCCTGGGCGTCGATCACTACGCCAAAGGTCAGTTTCTGCCCGGGAATCTCCACATCCACAGTATGGTCGGCGGTGATTTGCAGGAAAACGCCGGTATTGGGACCGCCTTTGTAATCCTGCCCAGTGGAATGCAGGAAGCGCGGGCCGAAGCCCAGGCAGGTGGCCACGCGCTTTTTGTCTCGAACCTTGTGCCGCAGGCGTTGGATTGCCGCCTCGTTCTCGGCGAACATCGGCAGGAAGGCCAGTGCGGCAAAGTAGTCGCCCTCGTGAATCTGGCTGAGATGCGCGCGCAGATAGCCGGCCAGGGTTCCAGCGGGCGCGGCGGCCTTCAGCGTGGCGGCATAAGATTCTGTAGCGTAGAGCTTGAATCCCTCGCCCTCGAGTACCGGTTCGCGCGCGGGCAGCTTGCCGGTCTCTTCGTAGGCCGCGGTCAGCGTCCGCGTCTCAATCTTGGCCGACTCCACGTCCGGCTGATTGAAGGGGTTGATGCCCATCACCGAGCCGGCCACCGAGGTCGCCACCTCCCAGGTAAAAAATTGCCCGAAGATCTCGTAGAGGTCGGCAATCTCGATGGTCACCACCGGATGGCCTGCGGCTTCAATCGCTTTGACCTTGGCGTCCTGACTGCTGTCGGCCGTTCCCGCATAGCGAATGTAGGCGAAGATGCGGTCCTTGCGATAAAACTCCAACGTGGCAATCGCCTCGCGGTCCACCGGTGTAATGCCCTTGCCCAGCTTGCCAGTCGATTCGGCGACGAGCTGTTCCATCCATGCGCCCAGATCGGCGATCTCCGGCGAGGTGAAGATCGTCAGCTTGTCGCGTCCGGCGTTGGCCGCAGTGCCCAGCAACAGGCCCAATCGCACCGCGGGATTCTCAGCCGGCTCCAGCTTGGCCGAAGCCACTGCCTTGGCCGCCTCGTCCAGCATCTTTTCCGTATTCAGGCCGGCCAGCGTCGCCGCCACCACGCCGAAGGGCGAGAGTGCCGAGAAGCGCCCGCCAATCGCCGGGTCGCCGTAGAAGATGTAGCGGAAGCCGTCGTCTTTGGCCACCTGCTCCATCTTGGAGCCTGGATCAGTAATGGCGATGAAGTGGCTGCTCGCCTCCTCCGATCCCACGGCGTTCTTCATCTCATTGAAGAAAAACTGTTTGAGGACATTCGGCTCCAGCGTCGAGCCGGATTTGCTGGCCACCACCACCAGCGTATCGGCCAGGTTGACCTCGTTGCGCACAGTCCACACCTGCTCCGGATCGGTGGAATCGACGATGCGCAGCTCCGGAAAACCATCACGCTGGCCAAAAGTGAGCGACAAAACTTCGGGGCAGAGGCTGGAACCGCCCATGCCCAGCAACAGAACCGTCTGGAAGTCGGCGGTTTCCACCTCTGCGCCCAATTCGGCATAGGTGGCCAAATCCTGCTGCTGGCGCTCGACAATGTCGAGCCAGCCCAGCCAATTCTCCTCGCCATCATTGGTCCAAAGGCTTGCGTCTTTCTGCCAGAAGCGGGCAACTTTTTGGTTGGCGCTCCAGTCGGCGGCGGCCACTTCCACGGCGTCGCGAAGTTCGGGAGGTAGTGCGAATCGGAAGCTCATATCGTTATTCATTGTGCATCAAAAAACCGGATTCTGAAACGGATAGCCGTCACGGCGCAATATTTATAAATGAAAAAGTGTAAAACCCAGCCTACACGGCCGCCGCCAGGTTGCGATCCAGCATAGGCTTGGCGGCTTCAAACGACAGCCGGATTCCGGTCTCCAAGTCGATCTTGGGCCGCCAGCCGAGCGCGCGCAGGCGGCTGGAATCCATCAGCTTGCGCGGCGTTCCGTCGGGCTTGGAGGCATCGAAGACCAGCTTGCCTGCAAAGCCGAGCACGCGGCAAACTGTCTCCGCCAGCTCGCGGATGGTCACGTCGCTGCCGTAGCCGACGTTGATCAGCGGCGGATGATCCTCACTGAGCAGTGTTTCATAGCTCTGGTCGTCGAGGGTCATCAGGTAAACGCAGGCGTCGGCGAAGTCGTCGCTGTACATAAACTCGCGCAGCGGCTTCCCAGATCCCCATACCACCACTTCACTGCGCCCCGCGCATCGGGCCTCGTAAACCTTGCGGATCAGCGCGGGAAGAACGTGTGAGGTTTCCAGGTTGTAGTTGTCGCCGGGTCCGTACATATTGGTGGGCATCGCGGCCAGGTAGCGCGTTCCGTATTGCCGGTTGTAGGACCAGCACATTTCGATGCCGGCGATCTTGGCCAGCGCATAGGCGCGGTTTGTGGGCTCCAGCGGCCCGGTCAGCAGATACTCCTCGCGGATGGGCTGCGGACAGTCGCGGGGATAGATGCAACTTGAGCCAAGAAAGAGAAGCCGCTTCACGCCGTTGCGCCAGGCGGCGTCGATCACGTTGGTCTGAATCTGAAGGTTGTCGCGGATGAAATCGGCCGGATAGGTGTTGTTGGCTTGGATGCCGCCCACCTTGGCCGCGGCCAGGAAGACATAATCGGGGCTCTCTGCGGCAAAGAAGGCATCGGTGTCCGCGGCATTTTGCAGATTCAGTTCGCTGATCGAGCGGAAGAGGAAGTTGTTGAAGCCGTGACGCTGCAGGCTGCGCACCAGCGCCGAGCCGGCCAGGCCGAGGTGTCCGGCGACGTAGATTTTGCCTTCCTTTTTCATCATTCTCCTTGAATCGCTCGGGATTGCCCGGTTCTCAATGTTCGTGGAAGCCTGCCGCCGTCTCGTAACCATTCTTCTGCACCATCAGATCGCGCTTGGCCAGCTTCAGGTCTTCGGTCACCATCTCGGTCACCAACTGCCGAAATGTAGTCCTCGGCGTCCAGCCAAGCTCGCGCCGCGCCTTCTCGGGATTGCCCAGCAGCGACGCCACCTCGGCTGGGCGAAAATAACGGGAATCGACGCGCACGACAATCGAGCCGCTCTCACCGACTGCGTGTTCCTCCACGCCTGTTCCCTCCCAGCGCAAAGTCATCCCCAGTTCGGCCGCGGCAATCTCAACGAACTCACGCACGCTATGCTGCTCGCCGGTGGCGATCACGTAATCCCGCGCCGTCTCCTGTTGCAGCATCATCCACTGCATCTCGACATAATCCCGGGCATGGCCCCAGTCGCGCAACGAGTCCAAATTGCCCAGGTAGAGGCAATCCTGCAGGCCCACCTTGATGTGGGTCAGCGCGCGGGTGATCTTACGGGTCACGAAGGTTTCGCCGCGGATGGGCGACTCGTGGTTGAAGAGAATTCCGTTGCAGGCGTACATTCCGTAGGACTCGCGATAGTTTACCGTAATCCAGTAGCCATAGACCTTGGCCGCGCCATACGGAGAACGAGGGTAGAAAGGCGTAGTCTCGGACTGCGGCGTCTCCCGCACCAGGCCGAACATCTCCGAGGTCGAGGCCTGATAGAAACGGGTCTTCCTGGTCAGCCCCAGCAGACGGATCGCCTCCAAAATGCGCAGCGCCCCCAGCGCATCGGCGTTGGCCGTGTACTCCGGCTCCTCGAACGAGACCATCACGTGGCTCTGCGCTGCCAGATTGTAGATCTCGTCGGGCTGTATCTTCTGGATGATATTCACCAGGCTCGACGTATCCGTCATGTCGCCATAGTGCAGCACCAGCCTGGGATACTCGGAATGTGGATCCTGATACAGGTGGTCGATGCGCTGGGTATTGAAGGACGAGGCACGGCGCTTGATGCCATGAACCTCATAACCTTTCTTAAGCAAAAACTCGGCTAAATAAGCGCCGTCCTGACCGGTAACGCCCGTGATCAATGCTATTGGCATCGCGTTCAATCCTCAGCTTCTATCTTATACAGCGCAGCCATCCGCGCGGGCAGGAAGTTGCACGCGCGTGGCGTGTACGGGAAGAAGCGCTTAGTCTTTCCCCAAGAGGAACTGACCCAGGAATTTGAGGACGAAATGGGGGTGCGGCGTCCCGTCGGGATTGACCACGCAGGCGGAGTTCAACTGGCAAAAAATGCAGTATTATCGACCGCTTCCAAGACCACTTGGACATTGGCGAAGATCTGCGAGCGGAACTGCCCTTCCCTTGCCCAAAGCAGACTGCGTTGAACCACCTCATCATAGCGGCTGACGGCAACATTGACGCCCAGAATAGACCGGGTAGCGAAGGGACTCTTAGGCTTGGCGGCTGCGGTCACGGCTGGGATATCTTCGGGGAAAATATCGGCCACGCCACGTCCGGTGTGGCATTCATCTTCCGCCCTCAATGGAAACGGGGGGAGGCTAAAAGTGGTACATCGCACCGAGCGTGAAGCCCTGAGGGTTTAGCCTGCCGACAGGCGGAGGGGTGGGGTGTATAAAGAAGGTGGGCCAAGTCTGGTATTCATAATCGCATCGCACCCATACACTCTTGATGGCTCGATAATCCAATCCGCCGCCAAAACTGGTCACGGTGCGGGAGGCGTGGTCGTAGTTCTTCGTAGAATTATACTCGTAGTCTGCGTTGCCGAATCCCATGGAGAGCTTTGCGTAAGGGCGATATCTGCGGTAGCGAGGCCAAGAGTAAATCAGCCCGCCAGCGGCAGAGTCAATTCGCAGATTCACCGGCTGGGTGGCGGAACGGCCGTAGTTCAGGTCGCGCGCCTCGGCTTCAATTCCGAGACCGCGCAGAAGATGCGGCACGTAGTTCGTTGGTATATAGTCGATCCACAATGTGCCGCCGAGCAGGTGGCCGTGGCCGAAATCGGGGTTGTAGCCGGAAAAGCCGACGCCAATGGCCAAAGGAGAAAACAACTTTGGACCGATAGCTGCCGGTACGGTTTGTGCGTGAGCGGAGTATGCCGCGCCAACAAAAAGAAATGCAAGGGCAAGCCCAACGTACAGCTTCAAACGCATTCTGCGTCTCCTTCGAAGTTGCAGGACACCCTCCCCCGAGGCACTCCCTTTCGATAAAGTGTTACATCCGCAAGGTAAAAATGCAAGGCAAAGATTCCGCTAAATTCTTGGCGCGGGAGTCCAGCCTCGGTTGGCGCATCACACCACGTTAATTCAGAATGGCAACTCACCTGCCTCGTCTTCCAGGCCGGCAACATGTGAGCCAAGCTGCGCCACACGCGGAACTGCCAGTTTCCGTGCGCTTTCCAGACGCAACCCGCCCGGCAAATCCTCAACCGCCCGGCGCAGCACCGGCAGGACCGCGTCCCGGATATAGGCCACTACCAGCTCTCTCCAGTTTGTTTCGGTCATTGTTTCCACCCGGCCAGCGGGGCGTAATGCGCATCAACTCCAACGCACCCAAATCCTCCACCACAAACTCCGGCGAAGCCGCAGGGACGGCCACTATGCCTCCCATGGGAACTGCCAACGCTTCAAAGCCCGCTCCCGCCACTCTTGCCGCTCCCGCAGCCGTAAACAGATACTGGAGCACCGGCGCAGTTTCGCCTTCTCCCGGCAAGCTGGCGCTCGCCCTGCTGCCGGCCACCTCGATGCGCTCCACGCGAAAGTAATCTTCATCGATCAGAAGGCTACGGCCGGCCAGCGCGCGCGCTGGAACCTTGCCGGCGCGCGTCACCAGCCGCGTGGCTTCCAGGGATTTCTGGATGTGCAGCTCGCGTCCCCGCCCGTAGTCATACATCCGGTAGGTCAGGTCGCAGTTCTGCTGGGTCTCCAGCAGAATCAACCCCGGCCAAATGGCGTGAACCGTACCCGCATCCACAAAGACCATCTCTCCGCGGGTCACATCGAGAAGATTCAAGCTCTCTTCCAGCGTGCCCGCCGCTATCCCCTCCTTCACCTCGTTCAGGGTGACGCCCGGCTTCAGCCCGCAGGCCACCTGTGCGCCCGGCTCGGCCTCCAGAATGTACCAGCACTCCGTCTTGCCGCGCGGATCGCCATTTTTCTGCGCCATCCGGTCGTCCGGATGCACCTGCACGCTCAGCTTTTGCTTCACAAAAAGAACCTTGATCAGCAGTGGAGAAGCACTGCGTGAGGCAACCTTTCCCAAGAGAGCCTCGGGGTTTTCGGCGAAGAGCGCGCCCAGCGTCTGGCCGGCTTGCGCGCCGCTCGATACAACACACTGGTCCCCGGTGAGCCAGGCCTCGCCAATCGGCGCTCCCTCGGCGACCCGGTCATACCAGGGATGAAGGTCGAGGAAGCCCCATACCCGCTCTGAAAAACAAGGCGCGATGCGAAAGGGAGCCCAGGCCGAAAAGGTGGACTGCAATGAATTTTCCATAAAAATCGCCCCCTGTTTCGTCAGGAAAACAAGCCTGTTTCCTGCATCTCATCTGCATTTTCACTCTAGCAGAGCGCCATCTGCGTACGTATGACATTGCAGCGGATCAATCGCAACCAATTCGCCCTGCTGCTTGCCCTGTTCCCCGGCAGCGAATAGCCTAGGAGTGACCGGGAATCTCCGGGCTATATCCGCGGGAATCCGCAAAGGAGACAGCGCAAGAGTATGTCGAAACCAGTTTCCATCTGTGTGATCGGGTCAGGATACGTCGGGCTCGTGGCTGCTGTCTGTTTTGCCGAAATCGGCCACCAGGTCGTCTGCGTGGACAAGAACGAATCCAAAGTGAAGACCCTCCGCGATGGCGGCGTGCCCATCTTCGAGCGCCATTTGCCCGAGCTACTCGCCCGCCATGGGGGGCGCAGCGTAACCTTCACCACCGATCTGGCGGCAGCCGTCGAGCAGTGCGAAGCCATCTTCATCGCCGTCGGCACGCCCCAGGGCGATACCGGCGCCGCCGACCTCTCGCACGTCGAAGCTGTCGTCTCTCAGATTTCCCGCTCCATCAACGGCTACAAAGTTATTGTCGAAAAGAGCACGGTCCCGGTTCACACCAACGAACGCATCCGCCGCGTCCTTCACCTCCACGGCGTCGCCGCGGAGAGCTATGATGTCGTCTCCAACCCCGAATTCCTGCGCGAAGGCACGGCCATCGTTCAATTTCTCCATCCCGACCGCATCATTGTTGGCGCCAACTCCGAGCGCGCGGCCGGGCTGATGCGGCGCATCTATGAGCCGCTTACCGCGGGCAGCTACTACGAGTTGCCAAATTCATTACCGGGAGCTTGTTGCCTGCAATGCCCGGCCAAACTGCTAGTCACTTCGGCGCAGAGCGCGGAGATCATCAAGCACGCCTCCAACGCCTTCCTGGCAATGAAAATCTCCTTCATCAACGCCGTCTCCAACCTGGCCGAGACCGTCGATGCAAACATCGAGGAGATCTCCGCCGGCCTGGGGCTGGACCCCCGGATCGGCCCTAGCTTTCTGCGCGCCGGCCTGGGCTATGGCGGCTCCTGCCTCCCCAAGGACGTCGCCGCCTTTCACTGGGTGGCCGAGCAGCAAGGCGTGAACTTCCAACTCCTCGACGAGGTTCACAAGATCAACGAACACCAGAAAGAGCTCTTCTTCAACAAGGTGCGCGCCGCGTTGTGGACCCTGCGCGGCAAGCGCCTGGCCGCCCTCGGCCTGGCCTTCAAGGGCGATACCGACGACATTCGCGACTCTCCGGCCATCGGCATTATTAAAAAACTCCTCGAAGCCGGCGCATCCGTCACGGCCTATGACCCAGCGGCCATGGAGCGTGCCCAGGAAGTGTTGCCGCCTTCGGAGAAGCTCCGCTACGCCGGCGGCGTCTTCGAAGCGGCCCAGGACGCCGACGCGCTGTTGATCCTGACCGACTGGAAGGAGTTTGCCGGCCTCAATCTTGTGCGCCTCAAGCAGGCGCTCCGCTTCCCCATCGTCATCGACGGCCGCAACCTGTACCAGCCCCAGCAGATGCTCGACCACGGCTTCACATATATCAGCATCGGCCGCCCGGCAATCTACCCGCCACACGCCGGCGATGCCCGCAAGCTGGCCGTCTAGGGCTGTCACTATTCTGGAACCGAACCCACCGAAGCGGGCGCGCAACAGGCATGGTGTTGCAAACCGCATCTATCCTTGCGGGTATATCGTCAATCAGTGGGGGTGGTTCATTGCGGAAATTGATCTTGCTGGCGCTCGTGGCAGTCCTGGCTCTTCCTGCCTATGCCGCCAGGCGCGTGTCGGTCGAGCAGTTGGAGCAGACATTGACGGCGGCCATTAGTACGCATACGGCGGACGCCGACATGGTGCGCCAGATCGGCGCACTGGAACTCTCCGAGCGGCTGACGGATGCTACGCTAAACCGGTTCGCCGCCCGTTTCACACTGAGCCCCCGCGTGGCCCATGCCCTGCAACTGCTGGCCGACCAATCGGCCTTCCTTGACCCGCCTGCCAGTGAACTGCCCGCCACGGCCCCTCCTGATGCCGCCGCGCAGCAGCACATGATGGATATGGCGCGCGGGTTTGCGGTTATGATCCTGCCCCATTTGCCCAATTTCTTCGCCACCCGCGTCACACAACGCTTCGACAACAGTCCGCAAGTGCTGGAGAAAGGCGGCTGGGCGGTGCGCGAAGGTTTGCACCAGGTAGGAACTACCAGCCAGGAGATCACTTATCGCGAAGGCCACGAGATTCTGGATTCTAATGCGTCCGCGGCTGCCAGCGCTCCCAAGCCCCAACTGGAGCTGGGCCTGCATAGTTGGGGCGAGTTCGGCCCAGCTCTGATTGTGGTGCTGGCCGACACCGCCAAAGGCACGGTAACCTTCAGCCATTGGGAACAGACTCCAGCGGGATTGGCAGCGGTCTACCACTATTCTGTCCCCAGGGCGGCCTCCCACTATGGAGTTACATTCTGTTGCGTCATGGAAGAGCAGCCCGGCGGAGTCGGCTCGACGGGGGGAGGGCGAGGACGGTCGGACGGGCAGATGATCAACCCGCTGCAGCCGGTTGTCTCGCACGCTTTTAGAGAAACTCCCGGCTATCACGGCTCGCTGTTCATCGATCCCGCCACCGGAGCCATCCTGCGTATCACGTTGGAAGCTGAATTAAAAAGCGGCGATCCGCTGCTGCGCGCCGCCACCGTGATCGAGTACGGCCCTGTTTCCATAGGCGATCAGCGCTATATCTGCCCGGTTCGCGCTTTGGCGCTCTCCATGGAAGAGGCCAGCCATCAGGACCTCTCACCGCTCCAACTGTTGAACGAAACCAGCTTCACGCACTATCACCGCCTGGGCGCGTCGGCGCGCATTCTTGCCGATGCGGGCGAACTTAACGCACTCACTCCGGTCGCCCCGCCCGCTCCCGGCCTCGCTCCGCCGGATGCTTTGCCAGCCACCTCCGCGCCAGTCACCTCCGCGCCAACCCCGGCTCCGGGATCGGCCCCGCCAGCCGAAGCCAGCACGCCGCCCGTCCCGCCGCCGACTGCAACTCCGCCCACCCCGTCGCCCGCGCCGGTGATACCGGAGATCAGCATGGCTGCGGCCAACGGCGTTCCCGACCAGCCCGCAAACTTCAACCCTCTCCAGACCTCCGGCTATACGCTCAAGGTCAGCTCGCGGCTGGTGGATGTGAGCATTGTGGCTTATGACAAGAAGGGCCACCCCGTCAAGGATTTGAAGCAGGAAGAGATCGAGGTCTACGACAACGGCCGCAAGCAGGAGTTGCGCTTCTTCAGCCAGATTGCGGATCAGGCTCCGGCGGAGCCGGCTGCCGCCCCGGAGCCAGCGCGCAGTTTTTCCAATCGCGTGATGGATGCGCCTGTCGCGGCCGCCGCGTCGCCGGCAGCAGTGACCGGCTGCACGGTTCTGCTCATCGATGAGAGCCACATAGCCTGGGGAGACCTGAATCACGCCCGCCAGCAGATGCTCAAGTTCCTGGCCTCCCTGCCTCCCACGGAGCGGGTTGGCATCTACACTATGACCGGAATAGGCTTCCGTGTCCTGCAGGAGATCACCGCCGATCACGCCGTTCTGACAGCGCGCCTGCAGAAGTTTTCGCCCAGCGCCCAGTCCGTAGCCCAGGCGCAGGAGGATGAGACCCGCAACCGCCAGTCCTTCAATGAGGTGCATAACGTCGCTGACCTGGACTCGGTGAACGGCAATCGCATTGATGAGCCGGTCGCGGCCACCGCCACCGATCCCCAGTTGCTCAACCTGGGCAGCAATCCGGCCCGCGCCTCGCTGATCATTCTGGTCGCAGTGGCGCGCCATCTCTCCGCCATCCCAGGCCACAAGAACCTGGTCTGGGTCTCCAGCGACAATGTCTTTGCCGACTGGCGCGATCAGGACGTGAGCACAGACAAAGGCAGCAGGTTCCTTGACAGCTATGCCCAGCGCGCCCAGGAGGTGATGAATGACGCCCATGTAGCCGTCTATCCCTTCGATGTCTCTCAGCTTGAAGCCCAAACCGTCAGCGCCGACATCCAGCACCGTAACGTCGAGTTGACTCAGGCAGCCGCGGAAATGGCCTCGATGGGCGGCAGCTCTGCGCCGCCGCGCAACATGACCAACGGACGCATCACCGCCGAGATGAACCAGGATTTGCATCCAATTCAGCCGATCATCAGGCAGGTGGCCGATGCCACTGGCGGGCGCACCATTCGCCGGTCCGGCGATCTGGCGGCGGAGCTCTCCGATATCATCGAAGACGGCCACGCAGCCGTGCGCGTCAGCTTCTATCCCCAGGGTCCGGCAGACGGACAGTATCACACCATCACCGTCAAGCTCACCGGCAGGCAGCGCGGACTGACCCTGCGCTACCGCACCGGCTACCTGTACGCCAAGGAAGCAGGCACCCTTAAGGAGCGCTTCCAGCAGGCGGTCTGGGAGCCGCTGGATGCCAACCAGGTGGCTGTGAGCGCCAAAATCGTCTCCATGGACGCCGGTGCAAGCGTGAAGATTGAGATTGCCGCCGGTGACCTGGGCCTGCAAGATCGCGCCGGACGCTGGACCGACAAGCTGGACATCTTCTTCATCCAGCGCGACGACGCCGGCCTTCGTGCGCAGGTCGATGGGCAGACGCTGGGACTGCTCCTCAAATCCTCCACCTACCAGAACCTGCTCTCCAGCGGCATTCCTTTCGAGCATTTTGTCCAGATGAAGCCGGCCACGGACTCGCTGCGGGTTCTCGTGGTGGACGAGAACACCGGCCGCATGGGCTCGGTCACCATTCCCGCCTCGGCCTTGCAGGCTGGCCATTCACGATGAATATCTCATCCGCGATTCGTAACCGGCATGGGTATTTCACTGTCGAATAGTCGCAGGCTTTGCTGCTGGAGAACGAAAATGAAAGGGTTTGCATCGATTCTCGTGGTTCTGATGCTGGCATCGCCCGCATGGGCCGCCAAGCGTGTGACGGTGGACCAGTTGGAGCAGATATTGAATGCTTCCCAGGGCAAGCCGGATGCGGAAGTAGCATGGCATCTCTCCGATCTGGAGCTGACAGAACGGTTAAGTTCCACCCGGCTGGCGCGCTTGAAAGCCAGCATGCCCAGCGAAAAAGTTCAAGCGGCGCTGGTTGTATTGGCCGATGCATCAGAGTTTCTCGATCCTCCGGACGCGGAGATTCCCGCCACGGCTCCACCGGACCTTGCCGCGCAGCGCCGCATGCTGGCTCTGACCGTAAACTATGTCGGCAAGACCATCCCCCAGTTGCCAAACTTCTTAGCCACCAGGGTCACCTCCCGCTATGAGGACACGCCACTTCAGTGGCATGCGGACAGTTCTCCCACTCCCTACGAGCCGTTGCACCCTGTCGGCAATTCCAGCGTCACGGTCACTTATCGCCATGGCCATGAGGCCGTGGAAACCGTCGCGACCAAGGATAAGAAGCCTGAGGGGTTGAACACATGGGGAGTCTTCGGGCCCATCCTTGGCACGGTGTTGGAGGATGCTGCCCGGAGCAAGCTGACCTGGAGCCACTGGGAACAGGGCGCGAGCGGCCCGATGGCCGTCTTCAGCTACTCCGTGCCTAAAGAAAAGTCACACTACACTGTGGATTACTGCTGTGTCGCCGAAGAAGGTCAAGCTGATCGACGTAATGATGCAAACCTGCGCGCTTTTAGCCAGATTGTCGCTTACCACGGGGAAATGGCCATCGACCCAGCCAGCGGAACGATCCTTCGCCTGATGCTGGAAGCCGAAATGAAAGTAAGCGACCCGGTTGCCAAGGCCTCCATCGTGGTGGAATACGGGCCGGTAGAAATCGGCGGCAGAACCTACTTCTGTCCCATCAAGAGCTTCTCCAGCACGCTGGCGCAAACCCTTCAGTTCACCCTGAGCTATTCGATACCCTTGGCAAATACATTGCAACCCCTGAAGACAATGTTGAACGATGTTGCCTTTGAGCAATATCATCTCTTCCGCGCCGATGCGCGCGTGGTGGACGGAGACGCGGAAGTCGCTTCTGGTACGCCTTCTCCTGGTGCTGCACAGGCCAAGCCCGCCAACGCGGGAAACGCGCCTTCGGAAGCCGCAAAGCCTGCGGCGGCGGCGGCAGCGCAGTCAGCCGAGCCGGCCTCATCAGTGGCCGGCGCAGCCCCATCGGCTCCGGCAGTTGCCGGGACCGGAACCGAGACCGCCTCTGCGTCCACTCCGGCGCCTGAGCAGGAAATCGCCGAGACGGAGACCAGCGGAGTTCCGGACGCTCCCGCCAATCCCGGCATGCCCCAGCCCTCCGGCTTCACGCTCAAGGTTGCCTCGAGGCTGGTGGATGTAGGTGTCGTGGCATTCGACAAGAAGGGACATCCGGTGAAGGATCTGAAGCCGGAAGACTTCGAGATCTACGACAACGGGCGCAAGCAGCAGGTCCGATACTTCTCGCAAGCTGCAGAACAGGTCTCCGCCGCTGCCCCCGGCTCATCCGTTGCCGCTTCAGCCCAGACAGAATTCTCCAATCACGGCGCGAGCGATGCAAAAAGCGAAGGCGCCAAGGAGGAGAGCAGCACAACGATTCTATTGATCGACGCCAGTCATCTTTCCTTCAGCGATCTGAGCTACGCGCGGGCGCAGACGATGCGCTTTTTACGGGCTCTCCCGGCCGGCGAGCGCGTGGGGCTGTACGTGTTGAAATCCCACAACTTCCAGATTCTGGCCGAGGAGACGACCGATCACGCCCTGCTGGAGGATAAATTGAGCCGCTGGATGCCCAACGCGCAGGACTTGCAAAATGCGCAGGACGAAGAGCTGCGCAACCGGCAGCAATTCGAGACCGTTAAAAAACAAGAGGACCTGCTCTACGTGAACGGCAATGCCAGCAACGATCCGGAGGGACACACGCAAGCGCTTGATACGTCACTGCGCGACTGGGGCGAAAATCCTGCAGGCGCTGCAATGATGATCATGGTGGGCGTGGCGCGGCATCTGGCGGCGATCTCCGGCCACAAGAACCTGGTCTGGATCTCCAGCGACAATGCGCTGGTCGACTGGAGCAACAAGGCGGTGAGCATTGAAAAGGGCGACAAGTATATCGAGCCCAACACCCTGCATGCGCAGGAGGCGATGAACGATGCGCATGTCAGCGTCTATCCGCTGGATGTCTCGCAACTGGAAGGCGGAATGGTCGACGCCAGCATCTCAAACCGAAGCGTTGAACTGGCGCCGCAGGCTTTGCGGCCTCCGGGGGGTCAGCAGGCGGGCGTAACAGGTCCGGAATTCACTTCGGGAACCGATGTCAACTCCGGAGGGCACGATCTGAGACCGGGGCGTCTGACGGCCCAAATGCAGCAAGACATGCGCCCCATCCAGGGGCCGATCCGCCATTTGGCCGATGCGACTGGCGGACGAGTCTTCCGGCGCTCTGGGGGCATTGCTGACGAACTGAATGGCGTGGTCGAGGATGGCCATGCCAGCTATCAATTGAGCTTTTACCCCGAAGGGCAAGCCGACGGCCAGTTCCACAACCTCACCGTCAAGCTGACCGGCAATCAAAAAGGAGTTGTCCTGCGCTATCGCACCGGCTACCTCTACACTAAGGAGCCGGCCACCCTCAAGGAGCGCTTCCATCAGGCGATCTGGCTGCCAGAGGATGCGAATCAAGTAGCGGTGACTGCCCAGCCGATCGCCTTCGATGGCGGACTCCGCGTGAAGATCACCGTCGCCGCCGGCGATCTGGCGCTGGAGGAGAAATCCGGCCGCTCGAGCGGCAATCTCGATGTCTTCATGGTGCAGCGCGACGACGCGGACCTTCAGGCGCAGGTCGAGGGGAAGCGGCTTGGACTGCAACTGAAGGCTTCCACCCTTCAATATCTGCTGAAGAACGGACTTTCCGTCGAACGAACCGTGCAACTGAAGCCGTCCAGCACTTCACTGCGCATCCTGGTGGTAGACGAGAACACCGGCCGCATGGGCTCGGTCACCATTCCCGCCTCGGCTTTGCAGGCTGGCCATTGAGGATGGATATGTTGTCGAGTTAATATCCCTCGGCAGAGCCGGGAGCTTTACGATCTGAGCCGCTCAAAGCGGTTTGGGCGGGGTCGCTGACGCGTCCCCGGTTCGTTTGAGCCACCTTATCGGTGGCAGGTCATTACCGCATTTTTAATTGCTCCAGGCGCTGATCTTCCAGTTCCTGGTTACGGATGTACTCCCGAACCACGGCCTCATCCCGGCCTACGGTTGAACCCAGAAAACCGCGCGCCCAGAACCTCTGACCCACAAGACTCTGCTCGCTGCCCGCACACGCGCGCCAGGTGGATTGCCCTCTTCCCATGATGAATCCAACCATCTGATTGACAGTATCCTCAGGTGGAAGCGAAAGCAGCCTGTGAACGTGATCCGGTCGGAGGTAAGCCTCCACGACAACACTTTCCTACTGCTTGGCCAATCGTTTGAATACTTTGCCTTAATGCTCACCAGTTCTTTAAACAACGTATTGCGCGGGTATTTGGGGATAAAGACCAAATAGTACTTGCACATTTACTTGAATTGGCTGTACTGTCATATTCTCCTATTCTGAAACTCCTTCCGAGTGCTTTCCCGGCTCACGATTGGAGTTTTCGGGGATGGATGCCCGTAACTGTCAAATATCGACTGTCGCCCCGGCACAGCCGGGGGTTTCCCCGTTTGGAATAATTTGTATCCGGCAAGGGTATTTCATCGTCGAATGCACGCAGGCTTTGCTGCAGGAGGAGAGACAATGAAACGGTTTGCATCGATACTCGTAGTTCTGATGCTGGCGTCGCACGCCTGGGCTGCCAAGCGCGTGACAGTAGACCAGTTGGAGCAGATAATAAATGCTTCCCAGGGCAAGCCGGATGCGGAAGTAGCAGGGCATCTCTCCGAACTGGAGCTGACAGAACGGTTAAATTCAACCCTGCTCGCGCGCTGGAAAGCCAGCTTGCCCGGCGAAAAAGTTCAAGCGGCGCTGGTTGCATTGGCCGATGCATCAGAATTTCTCGATCCTCCGGACGAGGAGATTCCCGGCAATGATCCACCAGACCTCGCCACGCAACGCAAGATGATGGCTCTGACCGTAAACTATGTCAGCAAGACCATCCCCCTGTTGCCAAACATCTTAGCCACCAGGGTCACCTCCCGCTTTGAGGACACGCCGCTTCAGCAGCATTTGAACAGTCCCACCACTCTCTACCAGCCTTTGCACTCCGTTGGCAATTCCAGTGTCACGGTCACTTATCGCCACGGCCAGGAGGCCGTGGATGCCGGCGCGGCTAAGGATAAGAAGGCTAATGGGTTGACCACATGGGGGGTCTTCGGGCCCATCCTTGGCACGGTGTTGGAGGATGCTGCCCGGAGCAAGCTGGTCTGGAGCCATTGGGAAGAGGGTGAGAGCGACCTTGTAGCCGTATTCAGCTACTCCGTGCCCAAAGAAAAGTCCCACTACAGAGTGGATTACTGCTGTGTCCCCATACAATCTCCGGGAGGCGTCGCGAACCTATCTCCTTTTAGCCAGATCGTCGCTTATCACGGGGAAATGACCGTTGACCCTGCCAGCGGAACGATCCTTCGCCTGATGGTGGAAGCCGAACTGAATACAAACGATCCGGTTGCCAGGGCCTCCATCGTGGTGGAATACGGGCCGGTGGAAATCGGCGGTAAAACCTATATCTGCCCGCTGAAGAGTGTAGCGCTTTCATTGGCGCAGAGTTCAAAGATCGTGGAGGATACTCCCCTCCACACTAGCCCCGTCATGGGTCTCACAGAATCATACGAACCCTCTCAAATCTTGTCTGTCGCACAGGGACCTCCACAGATCAAGTTAAATGACGTTGCTTTTGAGCAATATCATCTCTTCCGCACCGAAGCGCGCGTGGTGACTGGGGACGCAGCGGAGACGGAACCCGCGAAACCGGAAAACGCGCCTTCGGTAGTCGCAAAGACCGCGGAAGCGGCGGCAGCGCAGCCAGCCTCGCCAGCCGCACCTATGGCAAGCGCAGCCCCAACGGCAGCGCCAGTTGCCGGGACCGGAGCCGTGCCCGTCTCTCTGTCCACTTCGGTGCCAGAGCAGGAAATCGCCGAGGCGGAGGCCAGCGGAGTTCCGGACGCTCCCGCCAATCCCAGCATGCCCCAGCCCTCCGGCTTCACGCTCAAGGTTGCCTCGCGGCTGGTGGATATAGGTGTCGTGGCATACGACAAGAAAGGTTATCCGGTGAAGGATCTGAAGCCGGAAGACTTCGAGATCTACGACAACGGGCGCAAGCAGCAGGTCCGCTACTTCTCGCAAGCCGCTGAAGAGGTCTCTGCCGCTGCCCCCGGCTCATCCGTTGCCGCGCCGGCCCAGCCCGAAATCTCCAATCATGGTGCGAGCGATGCAAAGAACGAGGGCGGCGAGCCAGAGAGCAGCTCCACGATTCTCCTGGTGGATGTCGGCAATATTTCTTACAGCGATCTGAGCTACGCGCGGGCGCAGACGATGCGCTTTCTGCGGGCTCTCCCGGCCGGCGAGCGCGTGGGACTGTATGTGATGAAACGCGTCAGCTTCCAGATTCTGGCCGAGGAGACGACCGATCACGCCCTGCTGGAGGAAAAATTGAGCCGCTGGATGCCCAGCGCGCAGGACTTGCAAAATGCGCAGGACGAAGAGCGGCGCAATCGGCAGCAATTCGAGACGGTTCATAGTATCGAGGATCTGCTCTACGTGAACGGCAGTGCAAGCAACGATTCGGATGGGCACAGGCAAAACCTTGACCCGGCACTGCGCGACTGGGGCAGCAATCCCGCCCGCGATGCAATGATAATCCTGGAGGGTGTGGCTTGGCATCTGGCGGCGATTTCCGGCCACAAGAACCTGGTCTGGATCTCCAGCGACAATGCCTTGGTTGACTGGAGCAACAAGGCGGCGAGTATAGAAAAGAACGACAAGTATATCGATCCCAACACCTTGCGGGCGCAGGAGGCGATGAACGACGCCCATGTCAGCGTCTATCCGCTGGATGTTTCGCAACTGGAAGGCGGAATGGTCGATGCCAGCGTCAGTAGATTCAATGTCGAACTGGCGGAGGTGACGCCGATTCAGCAACAGATGAGCCGCCTGGGCCCGGAGGCAACCGCAGGGATAGACATCGACATGTTTGATAATGGAGGGCACATACTGAGACCGGGGCGTCTGATATCCCAAATGCAACAGGACACGCGCGCCATCCAGGGGCCCATCCGCCACCTGGCCGAGGCCACCGGTGGACGCATCTTCCGGCGCTCCGACAGCATTGCTACAGAGCTCAATGGCGTAATAGAGGAAGGCCATGCCGCCTATCTGCTCAGCTTTACGCCCGACCTCCCGGCCGACGGCCAGTTCCACCTGCTCACCCTCAAGCTGGCCTCCAAGCGCCCCGGCCTCACTCTGCACTATCGCACCGGCTACATCTATTCCAAGGAGCCGGCCACACTCAAGGAGCGCTTCCACCAGGCGCTCTGGCTGCCAGTGGATGCCAACCAGGTGGCGGTGACTGCCCAGCCGATCACCTTCGAAGGCGGACTCCGCGTGAAGATCACCGTCGCTGCCGGCGATCTGGCGCTGGAAGAGAAATCCGGCCGCTGGAGCGGCAATCTGGATGTCTTCCTGGTGCAGCGCGACGATGCGGGCCTTCAGGCGCAGGTCGAGGGGAAGCGGCTTGGACTGCAACTGAAGGCTTCCACCCTTCAATATCTGCTGAAGAACGGACTTTCCGTCGAACGAACCGTGCAACTGAAGCCGTCCATCACTTCACTACGCGTTCTTATCGTGGACGAGAACACCGGCCGCATGGGCTCGGTCACCATTCCCTCCTCGGCCTTGCAGGCTGGCCATTCAGGATGAAGATGTCCTTCAATCTGTCACCGACGCTCACGGCAATCGATCTGTATAATGACAGCGGCTCTTGCTGATCGCAGGGAGGATACACCTAAGCCAGCTAAGTTAAGCCGCCGCGTCCATCCGGTTTAGCCGGATCTGATCCGAACTCTTCCTGCGCAGCATATTGATTTGTTCAGGAGATGGCTGAAATGAACGTGACCAGCAAGAGTATTTCACCGTCGAATGGGTTGCAGGCTTTGCTGCAAAAGGAGAGAAAATGAAACGGTTCGCATGGATTCTCGTTATTCTGTTCCTTGCGTCGCCCGCATGGGCCGACAAGAAAATCACCGTACAAGATCTCAAGGATATGTTGGTTTCCTTGCAACGCTTGCACAAGACAGACGCCGAAGTGGCTGACGAGCTCAAGAAGGTCGAGCTGACTGAAGAGCTCACCCGTTCCGCGATGAATGGCCTGGTTTCGTACGTTTCCGGCCCCTACTCGACCGAGCAGATCTACGTCCTTGAGGCGCGCAGCGCCATGCTGCCGCCCCCGGTTACCGACCTGCCCGCCACTCCCGCCCCCGACGCCGCCGCGCAAAAGGCTATCCTCGACAAGGCTGTCGATTACACCACAAAGACCTACGCCCAACTGCCGCATTTGACCGCGACCAAAACCACCATGCGCTTTCAGGACAACGTCGCAGCCATTGCCGCCGCATCCGGGATGCACTCCGGCGGTTCGACTATGGATCCGAACCTGATGGAGGCCAACCGCTACATCCACTACATCAATTCGACAGAAGTACCGGTCGATACCCAGAACGGCGCCGAAAAGGTGTCCACGGCGAAAGATAAGACCAAATGGGGCCAGAATGGCTATATCGCTTTGCTGGGGCAGGGACCGGTTCTGAGCAGCGTACTCCAGGATGCGCAGACCGTCGGCAAAATCAGCTGGCTTCGCTGGGAGACCATCAACAAAAAGCCCGCTGCCGTTTATGCCTTCTCCGTGGACAAGAAAAAGTCCCACTACGCGGTGAACTATTGCTGCTTCCCGACTTCCGAGCAGACAGGTATAATGCGTTTCTCGAGTACAGGATCCGCAGGCAACCTTACGGGAGACTACACAGCCAAGGGCACTCTGCAGACGCACACCGATTATGACCAGTACTTCAAGGCCACGGTGCCTTATCACGGCGAGATCTTCGTCGATCCGGATACGGGAATCGTGGTCCGGCTAGTCCTCCAGGCTGAGTTCAAATCTTCCGACGACGTTCAGCAGGAAGACCAGCGCATCGATTACGGCCCGGTGAAGGTTGACGCAGCAGCCTTGGTCCTTCCCATCAAGACCGTCATCAACACTACTGTGGCTCCCAACGGCGACTCCGGCTCCGCCAAGTTCGTCATCCGCCGCACACTCTTCACCTCGGAGTACAAGAACTACCAACTGGCCGCTCACTAGCTCGCCGGCTACATGACCAATGGCGCGGCGGTTGCCCCCTTCAGCCCCGCGCCTCCATCGCAGAGACATCGCCGGCGATCACTTTGTGATCGCGAACTGGCAGTTCCTCCCAATTTTCTCTTCCCTTCGCGCCCCAACTCTGCCATACTTGTGAGTGTCCACCTCGTACAGCCAATCCCAACAATCGAAGAATGAGGTTGCATCCATGTCGGCAAAGTATGTCTTTGTGACGGGCGGAGTTGTGTCCAGTTTAGGCAAGGGTTTGGCGGCGGCCTCCATCGGCTGTTTGCTGGAAAGCCGGGGCCTGCGCGTCAACATGATGAAGTTCGACCCATACCTCAATGTCGATCCCGGCACCATGTCTCCCTTCCAGCATGGCGAAGTCTTTGTCACCGACGACGGCGCCGAGACGGACCTCGATCTGGGCCACTACGAGCGCTTCACCCACGCCCCGCTCTCGCGCGACAACAACCTCACCACCGGCCGCATCTACGAACAGATCATCCTCAAGGAGCGGCGCGGCGATTATCTCGGCAAAACCGTTCAGGTCATCCCCCACGTGACCAACGAGATCAAGAACGCAATGCGCAAGGTCTCGGCCAACGGCGCGGACGTGACCATCATCGAGATCGGCGGTACAGTGGGCGACATCGAATCGCTGCCCTTTCTGGAGGCCATCCGCCAGATGCGCCAGGAGCTGGGCCGCGAAAACACTGTTTTTATTCACCTCACGCTGGTGCCTTGGATCGCCGCCGCGCAGGAGTTGAAGACCAAGCCCACACAGCACTCGGTCAAGGAGCTGCTCTCGATTGGCATTCAAGCCGACATTCTGCTCTGCCGCTCGGAGCGCCCCCTGGGCATTGAGATGAAGAAGAAGATTGCCCTCTTCTGCAATGTCGAAGAGAAAGCCGTGATTGGCGCGCTGACCGTGCCGTCGATCTACGAGGTGCCCCTCTGCTTTGCCAAAGAAGGCTTGGATACGCTCATCCTCAAATACCTGCAAAAGGAAGCGCCGGAAGCAGACCTGACGGAGTGGAAGGCGCTGGTTGACCGCTGCTACCACCCGAAGGATACGGTACACATCGGCATCGTTGGCAAGTATGTCGAATATGAGGACAGTTACAAGTCGCTCAAGGAGGCGCTGACCCACGGAGCGGTCTCGCAGAACCTCAAGCTGGAAGTAACATGGATCGAGGCCGAGGGCCTGGAATCGAAGTTTCCTGAGGACCGGAGTTATGAGTCGCAGTTAGAAGGATTCGACGGTATCCTGGTTCCCGGCGGCTTCGGCAAGCGCGGCATCGAGGGCATGTTGAACGCCATCCGCTATGCCCGCGAAAAGCAGGTGCCTTATTTGGGAATTTGTTTGGGAATGCAAACCGCCTGCGTCGAGTTAGCCCGCAATGTCTGCGGTTTGAAGGACGCCAACTCCACCGAATTCAACCCCGCCAGCCCGCACCGCATCATCTATAAGCTGCGCGAGCTGCTGGGCGTGGAAGAGATGGGCGGGACTATGCGGCTGGGTGCGTGGACCTGCATCCTGCAGGAAGGCTCGCTGGCCGCCAAGGCATATGGCGGCGCGACCGAGATCAGCGAACGCCATCGCCATCGCTATGAGTTCAACCGCGAATACGAAGCGCTGCTGACCGGCGCCGGCCTGAGCCTGACCGGTACGACCCCCGATGCGACATATGTCGAGATCGTCGAGTTACCGGGTCATCCGTTCTTCCTAGGCTGCCAGTTCCATCCGGAGTTCAAATCCAAGCCGCTGGAGCCGCATCCGCTCTTCCGCGAGTTTATTATCGCCAGTTACAAGAACCGGAAGACGTTGAAGCCGCAACCTGCATCAGCAGAGATTCTGGCGTAAACAACCTGATTACGTGCTATGATGCGACATAGAATGGCCCGATCAAAAGCCTCCTCGTCAAACGCAGTCCCTCACAGCTACATCCGAGCCATTTCCCGCGAGACGGCCCAGTCCCGGCTTCGCCGCCTACTTGAGCAGATTCCTGAACTTCGATCCAAAGGGAGGAAGTCTCCCTTCTCAACCGTATGGCGTCAGAACGCAGAAGGCGTGCTTACTGACTATTTCGGCCCGGATTCATGGCAATTAGCTCAATTTAAGGAGATCGACTTTTTCCCAAGCGCCTTCAACCTTGCTGACCCTGAAAGTAAGTTCGTAGCGTATTTCTTGCAAGGAGTGGAAACGGTCGAACAAAACCTGAGGTCAAGAGTTTCCGAATTAGAAGAGGATGCTCAAGGTACTACCGCTCCGACAAATGAAGCCGATGCCGAGCGATGTGCAGGCTCGCGCAGAGTATTTGTTGTACACGGCCACGATCATGGAAGCAAGGAGACTGTTGCCCGGTTTCTCTCTCAGCTAGAGTTGGAGCCAATCGTCCTGCACGAACAGCCAAATCAAGGCCGCACAATTATTGAGAAATTTGAAGATTATTCAGATGTGGCGTGTGCGGTTATTATTCTCAGTCCCGATGATATTGCTTCAGCGAAAAGTACACCGACTGTTCAAGAACAAAGGGTGCGCCAAAATGTCATTTTTTTGAATTTGGCTTTTTTGTAGGGAAACTTGGCAGGAATAAAACTTTCGCGCTTTTGTTACCGGAAGTGACGAAACCTTCGGACATTGACGGGGTACTCTACATTTCTATGGATAGCATTTCTTGGAAGATGGAACTTTTTAGGGAATTAAAAGCGGCAGGCATGGATATTGATGCGAATAAGGTATTTTGAAAGGCCAGGCATAGATCAAGATCACCCCAGCAGCACCGCACCCTTCACCTTCCCTGCCAGCGCGCGGTCGAAGGTGACGAGCGCCAGGTTTGCCGCTTCCGCGAAAGCGGCCAGATAAGCATCCATCCATGTCTTCGGTGATGAAACGGCTCCCGCAGTCAATGCCCGCAGTTCAGCCTCAAGATTGCCAGGTTCGTCTGCCCAAGCCACCTGGCCGGTTGATATCCATTGGTCGTAGATTCGCCAGCATTGCAGCTGGGTCTGAACTTCTTGTCCCATGACCGCGGCGGTCGTCAGGATTCGGAAGAGGCCGAGTTGCGTTTGCCGGCAAAAGACAATCGTTGTGCTGGTAGGAAGGGAATCATACCAGCGCTTTGCCGTTGCGTGATGCGCGTGCACCTCGGAATTCAGCGCGATCCATACGTTCACATCAGGAAAAAGCGGTGAGTTCATCGATCTGCTCGTTGGTCAATTCCAGTGTGCCTGGACGAGAGGAGTGAATCAGTGGCAGTTGCAGCTTTCGAACCGGATTCTCCTCCGCCCCCGCCAACTCCCGCTGAATTCCACGCATGACAATCTGCCGCACCGGTTTGCCCTCGCGCGCAGCCTTGATCTTGAGATCGCAATAGGTCTCATCCGGAATGTCGATGGTGGTTCGCATGAGAATAATATAGCATAAATATGCTTTTATGCAGCATATTTATGGCAAACACAATCTACTGGACTACATTTTGTTCTGATCGAAACAGCTTGCTCCATCATTCGCCCAAAACGACAAATGGCTTCTCTGTTTCGAGAGGCCATTTGCCATGCAAAACCATATTCATCTGGCAGATAAGTGCATATCTGACCAAGCTCAGGACTTCTTCCCAGTCCACTTCTTCGGGGTAGCTTTTTGGGTGGGAGCTTTCTTTGCCACAGCCTTCTTGGCAGGAGCCGTCTTAACCGCGGATGCGGCCTTTGCGGCTGCTGGTTTAGCCTTGGCGGCCGCCGGCTTGGTTTTTGCCGTAGCCTTCCTGCGCGCGGCGACGGTCTTTTCGGCCAGCGCGGCCTTCAGTTCGGCGTCGAACTCGGCGGGGGTCAGGGGGCGGGCGGATTTGCGCAGCCGTTCGATGTCATAGAAAGCGCGGCGCTCGGTCAGGAAGACATGGACGACAAAGTCCACATAGTCGAGGAGAATCCAGTCGCCCTTGCGGCGGCCTTCCACCGAATTCGGGAAGACGCCAAATTCCTTTTTGAGCTTGTGCTCGATCTCGTCGGCGATGGCGATTGCCTGGCGGTCGTTGGTGGCCGAGGTGACCAGGAAGAAGTCGGAGAGGCCGGAGTCGATGGGGTCGAGTTCGAGGATGCGGGTCTCTTCGCCCTTTTTATCTATGCAGACCGCGGCGGCGGTCTGTACCAGGAGGCGGGTTTGCTGCTTTGTGTCGGTCGTCATTCGCTAGAGAGTTTCTCCAACCCTAATCGTAGACCTTCGGCAAGGCCGCGGCAAATCAGCGATAGAGTCCGTGGGCGCGAATATACTCCGAAACGGGAACGGGAAGAAGCGCGCGTTCCGGCGGCGGTGCTCCGGCGGAGGCTCGCGCCTGCTCCCGAATCAGCATTTGCTCGCGTATTTCTGAAGCGCTGATCTCGATTTCCAGGCCGGGAAGCAGGTAGAGCGGTGTTTGCTCTCCGGCGAGATTGCGAAGAATGCAGCGGCGCAGCTCGATTTCTTCAGCAATCTGATCCGATTGCGGCAGGGAGTCCACGGTAAGCCCTTTCGGCAGCGCGGCCAGCAGGTCGTCGAGCCGCTGGCCGGGCCTCGAGGCGACGATCAACGGCGCCACAAAGGGAATCTCGGCGGCGCGATGCCAATGCCTGAGCGTGGCAAACGCGTCGGCGCCCATCAGGCAATAGAGCGCGCTCTCCGGCGGCAGCTCCGCGCGCAGCGTGAGCAGCGTCTCCAGCGTGTAGTTCGGAGCGCCCGAGGTTTTGGGCGCATCCGCCAGCGAAACGGCAAAACCGGGCTCGCCGGCAATCGCCAGCCGGGTCATCGCCAGGCGGTCTTCAAAGCAGGCCGTCGAACCTTGCGGCTTGAGCGGCTGCGCGCCCACCGGGGCAAAGAGCACGGTGTCGAGGCCGAGCGCCGCATGGGCAGCCCGCGCCACCCCCAGATGGCCCAGATGCGGCGGGTCAAAACTGCCTCCAAAGAAAGCTACGCGGCGGCCGGCTGCGCTTTGCGATGACGGATTTGTGCCCTGGTCCATGGGTTCATAGTAACTTGCGTCAGAAGCTGGGGGTTGTGCGTCCAATAAAAATGCGCTATCTAATTTCAATTTTGGCTCTGGCCGGTGCGGTGGTCTCCGCTCTGGCTCTGCACGTACATTACTGCACCGATCCTCAGCCCTGCTCGATCAACGAAACGTGGGATTGCGGCGTCGTGAACCACAGCCCGTTTGCCGAAGTCGCGGGCCTTCCCGTGGCGACAATCGGCATCGCCGGCTACCTGGCACTGGCCGGCCTGGCATTCTGGAGGCAGCGGGCGCTGGTCTTTCTCGCCGCGCTCATCGGGCTTGGCTTTGCCCTGCGGCTGACTTTCATTGAAGAATTTGCGTTGCAGACCTGGTGCCTCTATTGCGTGATCTCGCAGGCGGTCATCGCACTGATTACACTGCTCAGCCTGGGATGGGTCGGAGCGGAATATATAGGACTGAAACGGGCCACCTGCGGTGGGGGGACTTGCCGTCCAGGCGGCGGCGCTGGCGCGCCATAAGGTTCGTGAACTCCAGGATTACGTGCGATAAAACTGCACCGAACCTGGGGTACCTGCTGCAAGTTACCTCTGGTATGGGCTTTGTTTCAATTTGTGGAATAGGAAATTGTTTCATAGGTAAAATGGAGGTATATCGATGTGCTCAGAAACTTACGCAAACTGGATGTATGAGTGGGAGACGCGGCTGACCACGCGCGACGAGAATCGCGTGGTGCGTCCGCTGGAGTGGGGATTCGAGTGGATTGAGCCGTTTCTGCGCGAGCATGGCTTCGAGGATGCGCTGCCGGGTCCGGAGATTGCTGCTGACCCCGCCCTCGCAGAGGCCGCCATGGTCCTCATCAACCAGTTCCTCATTCGCCATAGCGACAGCTTTTTCGGCTACCAGCGGCCTACGGACTTCCGCCTCGAAGAGCGGCATCCGGAGCTGTTTCCCACCAACGTGCGCCCGGAGACCCTCGCCCAGGCCGCCGCGATCAAGCAGCGGGCAGCCGAGGGAAAGATTCCGCCGGCCCAGTTTCTGCGCTTCACATCGCCGGAACGGACGCCCTATCCGGAAAACAATCTGGTGAACGCGCGCTGGTACCCTGCGCCGGCACACAAAGATCCGCGGCGGCCCAGGCAGGCCATCATCGTGATGCCGCAGTGGAATGCCGATGCCTTCAGCCATAACTCGCTGTGCGCCATCTTCAACAAGATGGGGATTTCGGCGCTCAGGCTCTCCCTGCCCTACCACGACATTCGCCGACCGCAAGAGCTGGAGCGCTCCGACTACGCCGTCAGCGCCAACATCGGCCGGACGCTCTCGGCCTGCCGCCAGGCGGTCGTCGACATTCGCTGCTGCCTGGATTGGCTTGAGGAGCAGGGCTACGAGCACTTCGGCGTGCTGGGAACCAGCCTGGGCTCCTGTTACGCCTTCCTGGCTAGCGCCCACGACGCGCGGCTGCGGGTGAATGCCTTCAATCATGCGTCTACAGCCTTTGGCGACGTGGTCTGGGCAGGCCAAAGCACTCGCCACGTCAAGCAGGCGCTGGAGGATGCTGGCCTCTCACAGAAGCGCATCCGCGCCTTGTGGGCAGCCGCCAGCCCGTGCAGCTACTACGACAAGATCGTGCGCCCCGAAGTCGATGGCCGGCGGAAAAAAGCCCTGATGGTCTATGGCGACTACGACCTGACCTTCCCCAAGGCGTACTCGCTGCAGGTAGTAGAAGCCTTCCAGCGCATCGGCCTCAACTTCGAGAAGCGCGTGTTGCCCTGCGGCCACTACACTACCGGCGAAACGCCCTACAAATATATCGACGGTTGGCACATGGGCTGGTTTGTCTACCGGGCCTTCAAGGCGCTGCGCAAAGAGAAGGCCGCCAGTATGAAGGCGGACGCAGAGTTGTCCCCAGCGGAAGAAGAAGCTGTCAGCGGCTAGTTTGAGAGTCGATGCAAGTGATTGACAAGACCGGATCTAGTGCTGTGGCATTGGATACGGAGAGACTGTTGCTCGCGGCTCGTCCGGCTGCACCAGCCATACTTTCCTGTCCGGATAGTAGCGAATCAATTCCAGATTATGGGCGGCATCCATCTCTCGCGCCCATATGACTTTGGAACTATCGATCTCCGCTGCGTTGTAGACCCATTCGTCCATAGTATCGTGGTTTAATGAATAACGGACGATGGCAAGTTGTCCGCCGGGAATCTGTTCCAGACTGCTCTCGACATTGGCTCGCTCTGTACCGAAATGGTCTGGTCCAATCCACCAGAAAACCCATCCGCTTATCGGCAGTTTGTGAATCGGCATTTGCAGAGGCCGGTCAAACAATCGCATGCCGGCCATAAGAATGCAAAGGGTTACAGTCAGCCGCACGATCGTCATGCCAACTTTCTGGCTACCAGGGCTCCAATGCCAGAGGTGGCGCATAGCCTGCAACCCAATTGCATAGAAAGCTGCCGTAAAGGGCGCCACGTAATGGGGGGCAAGATATACCTCTATGATCATCCCGGCCGACAATATGGCCATGCACAAAACCAGGAAACGAATCCGGCGATCCAGGAAGACCCGTCGAAGCATGATGAAAGGAGGAATCAGCGCTATACCCGAAAAGAAGAGAACCCCTGTAATCGCTTTATTGAGTGACTGCGAGAAGAAACCGGGGAATGAATGGATATCGTTGTAAAGGGTAAGTTCAAAAGAGTGATAAAAGCGCCGCAGTTCTTCGTGCTGATAGGCCGGTTCAGGACGCAACGGCTGCCAAACATAATAGGGTGTGATTGCATAAGTTGCGCGGTTGATGCTGTAGGGAAGAGTGAGAGGGCTTCCAAAGGCACTGTAATCGTAATATCCCATCCACACGCCAGCGGCGATCATAAGCGCCATGGGAGCCCATGCGCTCCGTAAGAGAACTGCGACGCGGGGCCGGTCTTTGGCGAAGAGGAGCCAGCGCCCCAGTGCGATCGCAACGGGAAGGCACAGAAGCATGCCTTCATAGGGACGGGTGAGGGCAAGCAATACGATCCCCACCGCCATCAGCAAAGAGTTGCGAAGACGCGCGGCCTTCATGAAGCGCGGCAGCGCGCCCAGCACCAGCGCCCCTCCAAGAGCTGCGATCAATCCGCCGCCGGTGTAGGTATTGATCCAATAGCTGAAAACTCCCAGGCGCAAAACCGCAAGCATTCCTCCCAGTAACGCCCAGGCAGGCGGCAGCCATGCCTGCAGCATCCAGCAGATGGCGGCGCACATCAACGCGCTGGCCGCCAGCAAACCATACCAGGGATGGCCAAACAGCACCTTGCCAGCCGCGAGCGCTATTCCCTGACCGGGAAAGTACATCGACACATATGTAGGCTTCATGTTGATTTGAATGGATTCGAAATGGACCCACATTGCAGGTGTTGGGTTGCATAGACGCCCGTGCGCTAAGGTATCTCCCGAGAGCAGGAAGCTGAAATCATCCGGCAGCACTGGGAGCGGAATCGGAAGCAATGGGAGAATGGCTAGGCGCAGCAGGAGTACAGACAGTCCAACAGCGGCAACCGTCAACCCCCGCCTTCGTGCCAGTCGCCCACAGGCGTTTTCAATGTACGTGAACCATGTTGAGCAAAATTTGGGCCATGCAAATGAAAACGCTACCGCAATTAACGTTAGGCCACATTCGATCAACGGTATCGTAGCTTCGGATTCCGGAGGGGCAGACACGACCATATATGGGTAATAATACGTCCTTGAAAAGGAAACCGAAGTCTGGACTTGTCCCTATTTTTGGCAACTGGTTAAGACTACCGCACCTTGCTGAACTCCAGCTGCAGCATCTTGGCGAGGTCCAGGTACGCGCCCTGCCAGCGGACGGCATAGTGTAGATGCTGGCCGTTTCTACTTCTATTTCATACCGGGCGTTTTCGCAACGATCGAGCAGCTTTTACTCTCAGTGGAGGCCTTCTTGCATCTGTCGATTGCCTTACTATCGGCGATCGCTTGATCGAAGGCCCCGGCGGAAATCAACAACTGACCGCTATTATCGGTTACCAGCGTTTTGAAGGGGGGAGCGAGCAGGAAGCGCCTCCACATATCCTTATCCGTTTCTTTCAAAGCGGCTGGCATGGGCAGCTTCGACGGCTCAGGCTCGGGCAGCACCGTATCGCCTAACGGCAATAGATTCTGCGCTTTCAGAAACGCAGTCACGGTATCGGACCATGCCGCGACATGCGAATAGAGATGGTGCCCTTCCTCTCCATCCGGCGGGGCCATGACAAACTGATTCACGCCGCCGCCCTTCTTATAAGCCGCATCGAACTGCTGCGCCATGGCCGGCGGGAACCAATGGTCGTTCTCTGCATAGATCCACAGCATGGGCAGATCGCCATGCTTATGCGCATCTGTGCCAAAGGCGTGAAATGCACCGATCAGCACGCTCAGGTTGCAGTTATGTTCGTGCCCGTCGCCACCACGTCCGCCGGCGAAGTTGATTGCCGCTTTCAACCCCTTTGGCGGATCAGCCGAAAGCGCGACCTGAGCAAAGCCGCCCGTCGAGACGCCGGCACTCAGCATCGTCTCCCCGTCTACCTCCGGCAGGCTACGAGCAAACGCCATCACTGCGCTCAGATCGTCCGCGCTTGCCTCGCCGGTCTGCACAAAACTTCCACCCCTGGACCCGCAGCCGCCACTGATCGAATCCTGCTGCCCCCCTGAGCGCCCGTAGCCTTTGCGCACAACGACCAGGGCTACGTAGCCGCGCCGTGCGAACCACAGCGCCTGAGAATACTGCGCCCATGGCGTCACATGCGCGCGATCTTCCTGATTCGCCGAGGTACCGTGGGTTAGCACCACCAGCGGGTGTCGCCCCGGACGGTCTATATACACTTCCAGCACGTCCAGCCCACGGGGAAAGGACTGAGGCACAGTCACCCACATCTCCTTTTCCACGAGACGCATCGGCGCACGCGCGCTCTCCTGCGCAGAAGCCGGTCTGGCGTCAGCGGGGCCGGATTCCTGCGCCGCCGCATACGAGATAAGAACTGCAACCAAGACTATAAAAGGCGGAAATGTCTGTAATCTTCGCATCCGCATTAGTAGAGCCGATCATCTCTGCAAAGTCAAGGCGGAATCCCAACATGGAAGGATCTATCCTGAGCTTCTATCTCTTTTTGCCGGATGGGCGAGAGAGCCTTCGTACATTAGCGCACCCCGCTCAACTCCAGCCGCAGCAGCTTGGCGGGGTCCAGGTACGCGCCCGGTTGCGCCGCACAGCCCAATCCGGTCGCCTGTCGCCACGCGCTGGCCCTGCCGGAGCCGTGCAAGACCCTTCGCACCCTCCTTGAAGCCGGATTTTCGCCCCTCCGGTCCACCAAATGACCGATAATCAGGAGTGTGTTCCCTCCCTCGAAAGAAGGAGTCCTTGAGAGGCCCCAAACCATGATTCGCAGCTACCAGGGGCGATTGCCCCGGATTCCCGCCAGTTGCTATGTGGACCCTTCGGCGCAGGTAATCGGCGACGTGACGCTGGGCGAGCGCTCCTCGGTGTGGATGAACGCCGTGCTGCGCGGCGACGTGAACTCGATCCGCGTCGGCGCGAACTCGAACGTCCAGGACTGCGCCGTCCTCCACGGCCAGCGCAATCTCTATCCTGTGATTGTGGGCGACTGGGTGACCATCGGCCACAGCGCTACCGTTCACGGCTGCGTGCTGGAAGACATGGTGCTGATCGGCATCGGCGCCGTTGTCCTCAATGGCTGCCGCATCGGCGAAGGCTCGATCATCGCAGCCGGAGCCGTGGTTCCGGAGGAGACGGTGGTCCCTCCCCGGACGCTATGGGCCGGCGTCCCCGCCAAGCTGCGCCGCGAACTGGATGACAAGGACCGCGCGTTGATCCGTGAGTACGCACAGAACTATCTGGACTACACGGAGATTTATCTCAAGGAGCCGGGCGAGTAACTCTTCTTTTGCGCAAGCGACAGAATAGGTTTGCAATCTTTTCTGTTGTGGCTGCAATTAAGACGAGGCCGAATCGCTCATTCATAGGAAACGGTATCCCGTTAGCGCACCCCGCTCAAATCCAGCCGCAGCAACTTGGCGGGGTCCAGGTACGCGCCCTGCCAGCGGACGGCCCAGTGTAGATGAGGTCCGGTGACGCGCCCGGTAGCGCCGCTCAGCCCGAGCAGATCGCCTGTCGCCACGCTCTGGCCCTCCTGCACATCGATCTTGCTCAGGTGCATCGAAATCGTGTACAACCCCAGCCCGTGATCGATCACTACGCAGCCGCCCTCGTAGTAGAGCGGCCGGGCCAGCACCACCACCCCGCTGTTGCCCGCCCGCACCGGCGTTCCCTGTGCGGCGTGAAAATCCATCCCCTTGTGAATGCTGGCCAGCTTGCCGTTGAAGGTACGCCGGGTGCCGAAGCTGTCGGTCGGCTCGGCAGTCACAGGCGCTTGAAAGTCGCCTGCCCACAGCGGCTCAGTGGCGCTCGCGCCGAAGACCTTCTCCTTGACCAGCTTGTCAGCTTCGATCTGCTTTAACTCTTCCGGGCCGGGAGTGACAAATTGCGGAGCAACGGTCAGTGCTCCAGTTTTATAATGCGCGGCATGTATCTCGACAATGCGGCTCAAATCGCGCGCACCGCCCTTGGCAAGCTGAACGCTGATTCGCAGGGTAGACGGCCCCACGGCCCCTTCAACATCGACGCCGGCCAGCGCAAACCACGTGCGCCCATCACGCCCTCGAAAGAACTCCAGCTTGCGTCCCAGCCACACGCCATCGATGGCCGCCGCATCATCGAAATGCACACGGATCAAGACCGGCGAGCCAGTACTCACAACCTCTGGCGACAGGGTGACAAGCGGCCGCTGAGGGGACACAGCCCCGGCGGGCCTTCCGCTGAGAAAAGAGAAAAGCGGAAGCAGAACCAAAAACAGCGCAAGCAGCTTGAATCTTCGCATTCCCCAATAGTAATTGCGCCTCATCGTCCCGTGTTTGATGAAGTGCCAGGTGATGCGCGGCGGAGTCGAAGAATCAGCCTTTCATTCCCGTGCCGAGATGCACCTTCCGCCCTGTCGGAAATGCCACAAGGACGACGGGCTGAGAATCTGTCTAATTTGAAGTTTGTGGTCTCCCAGCTCCCAAAATCGGGATCTGGACGCCGTGCTATTGGGGTTGCATCCGGACGGTCATCGAGCCACTATTGATTCGAGGATAACCACTCTGCCTTAGCGTTATAGTCGTATTTTTTGCAGGTTCTAACGACACAGTTTTGTTGACCTCGCTTAAAAGCGAAATCGTCTTACTCGGGAAAACAAAGGTCGTTGTCCCCTTTTTGATCGTTACGATTAGATTTTCTCTTGAAACATTCGTGATTTTTATATCAATCATCTCGCCCAATTGCTTGCCGGTGAAAGTAAGTTCAACGCGACCGATTTCAAATGCCTGCTTTATATCAAAAGTATTTGCCTGCGGGGCAGTTTGCGCTGTGAGAGCAGCCGTAGCGAAAACAACAACCCGAGAAAGCGCCGTAAACCGGCGAAAGCAATTCATTCGGAATCTCCTTTTTATCACTTCAAACACGGGCTGATTCTACACCCATCTCACCCGTTCGCGAGATTGTGAGACGATTTGTTATCCGCGGGTGGGGCGGCTGTCGCAGATTCGGGGTAGATGAATCCGGATTATTGGACCTGTGAATCACGAACCCTATGCGAGCGAACAGCGAGCGATTGGCCCCACCGCAGGTGGTCATCGTCCTGAGCTGCCAAAGCCTTTTTCCGCGCGCGCCGAGTCTTCCAGGCTTTCCACCTCTTCAACGTTTCCAGTCAGTACCGGAACCGGAATCATCTGGGCGATCTTCTCGCCGGCCTTCAGCTCGACAACAGCATCCGTCAGGTTGGTCATCAGCACCAGAATCTCGCCCCGGTAGCCTGCGTCGATCACCCCGGCCGTGGTAGCAATCCCCCGCGCCGCCATCGACGAGCGGTCCCGCACCAGCAGCCCCAGCGGCACGCCGGTGGCGGGATGGCGAGCCTCGACGCTGATGCCGGTTCGCACCTTTACGGTCGCCCGCGGAGCCAGCGCCGCGCCTTGCAGCGCAAACAGGTCATAGCCCAGGTCCTCGCCCGGATGGGCCACCACGGGCGCGCGCGCCCCCTCTGCCAACAACTTCACTCGCAGCATGAGTTGATGGTAGCGGAGCGGGGCGAACGGCGGTTGTGGAAGATCAGGGCAGTTTGAAGCTCTTGATGGCGATGGCGTTGGGGTCTCGGCCGGTCGGGAGCAGCGTAAAGAGCGAGCGCGTGGCAGTGCGGATTACGACCACGTCGTTGGAGCGGGAATCGACAACGAAGAGCAGGTGGCCGGCGGCGGAAAATGCAAGAGCCGCAGGGCCGTCGCCTACATGGACCGAGCCGATGCGTTTGCCGTCGTCAATCGAGTAAACCGCGACATACTGGGAGTGGGAGTTGGCCACGTAGAGCAGGGAATTGTCGGCGGAGACCAGGCCGCGGACGGGATTGTCTCCAATCAACGTTGCGCCGCCGACTTCGTCGGTGGTGGCGTAGACCTCGGAGATGGTGTTAGCCAGCGAGTTGGAGACGAAGACTTCGCCGCCGTCGGGCTTGAGCGCTAGGTGGACCGGCTTCTGGCCCACGTCGAGCAGCGCCTCCAGGCGGTCGGGCTGGGCGGCAATGGATTGGGCAGGCGCGGTCGGATGAACCTCCGCGCGGGCCAGCGCGATGGCCATGATCTGGTGGCCCGCAGAGCAGGCCACAAAAACTTTAGAGGAGTCGGGAAGGATCACGGCGTCGCTGGCGCCCGGGCAGCCATCGAAGACGGCGCGAACCTTGCGGTTTGCGGGGTCGATGAGGCTGACCGAGCCAGCCTTGCGGTTGGCGACCGCCAGCGTCTTGCCGTCGGGCGCGATGCGGACGGCTACCGGCTCCTCGCCGGCGCCGATGGCCGCAACCTCGCGCCGCGCCTTGAGGTCGAGCACGGAGATGGTGTTGGAGACGGAGTTGGCCACGTAAGCCAACTCGCCCGCCGGGTCGATCTCGATGGAGACCGGCGTGCGATGAACCGCGATGGTGCCAGCGACGGCGTTCTTCTCCGCGTTGATGACGGAAACGGAACCCTGCCCGCCCGCCGTGCCGGAGTTGACCACATAAACTTCGTTGCGCGTGGGGCTGACGGCGACCGCGACCGGATTCAGGCCAACCGCAATCTCCCGGTCCAGGCGCACGTTGACCACGTCGAAGACGGAGACCGTGCCACTGCCGCCGTTGGTCACGTAGGCATACTCGCGGTAGTCGGGCGGATACTGCGGAAAGTCGTGAGGGCGGCAGCCGGTGAGGGCAAGCGCCAGCAGGGCGAAGGCTGCACGAATTCCCTGCTTGTTAAGTGAAGCGGTCATGGATTTCACGCTGTGGCCGCCTCGATGCGGATGCCGCGAGGAAGCGTGCGGCCGACTACCGGAGCAATCTGTTCGAGTTCATCCATCATGCGGGAGAACTGGTCGGGATAGAGGGACTGGGGGCCGTCGGAGAGAGCCTTTTCGGGATGGTTGTGCACCTCGACCAGAATGCCGTCACAGCCCGAGGCGATTGCCGCGCGGGCCATCGGCAAGACGCTGTCGCGCTTGCCGGTTGCGTGGCTGGGATCGACCAGGATCGGCAGATGGCTGAGCCGCCGCACCGCGGGAATGATGCTCAGGTCGAGCGTGTTGCGCGCGTGATCGGCAAAGGTGCGCACGCCCCGCTCGCACAAAATAACTTCATAATTGCCCTCGCTCATCACGTACTCGGCGGACATCAAAAACTCTTCCAGCGTCGCCGCGAGGCCGCGCTTCAGCAGCACCGGCTTGCGCAGCCGGCCAGCGCGCTTGAGCAGCGAGAAGTTCTGCATATTGCGCGCACCGATCTGCACCACGTCGGCCCATTTGGCGGCCAAATCCAGACTCTCGTTGTCGAGGGCCTCGGTGACGATGCGCAGGCCGAAGCGCGCGCGGATCTCCGCCATGATGACCAGCGCCTCAACGCCCAGGCCCTGAAAAGCGTAAGGGGATGTGCGCGGCTTGAATGCACCGCCACGGAAGAACTGCGCACCCGATGCAGCCACTTGCTCGGCGATGGCGAAGGCCTGCTCGCGGCTTTCAATCGAGCAGGGCCCGGCGATGATGGCGAGTGAGCCGCCTCCGATAGCGGCGTCCGTTCCCGCGAAGCGGATGATGGTGTCTTCTTCTTTCACCTCCCGGCTGGCCAGCTTATAGGCCTTGGAGACGCGGATCACCTCCGCGACGCCGGAGAGCGCCTCCAGGTTGCCGCGATCCACTTCACCCTGGTTGCCGGTGATGCCGATGGCGGTACGCTGGGCTCCGGGAAGCGGATGGGCGCGGAAACCCAACTGCTCAATGGTTGCGCAAACCTCCCGGATCTCTTCCTCTGTTGCCTGCGCCTTCATCACAACTAGCATGGCAGTCCCTCGAAGCTCAGTCTAATCGTCGGGAAGGGCGAAGGGCAATTGGCAGGATGAGCACGGGTTGGCGCGGGAGTTTTTTCTAGTCCACAGTCCCTTAGTCCCTGGTCCCCACTCTTCCCCAGTTTGCTCCGCTCGACGGGGGTGTGCTAACCTTGATTTCTATGCCGTAATGCGTGCGAGGGGTCAGTGTGCCCGTACGGATTTCGGGTTTTCCGGGACGATTTCCGGGTGGGAAGGGCTGGCGTA
>Ga0326728_10002274_pt1 | contig 64605 bp, 55 predicted proteins | sample MB3enrmetagenome_FD_207602 | JGI IMG/M metagenome (GOLD analysis project Ga0326728, IMG submission 207602) | Lab enriched peat soil microbial communities from McLean, Ithaca, NY, United States - MB31MN | ecosystem: Environmental > Terrestrial > Soil > Wetlands > Peat | place: USA: New York...
GCCCTTTTCCCGCTTCTTCAACCTTTTTTATGTCCATACAGAATCACCGGAAGAACTCACGTCTCCCTGATACAAGCGATTGTCACTCATGGCTATTTGGGTTTACGGTATGGTGTGTTTACCGGTATTGGGGACCAGTGCGATACTACCTCCCACCATACAACACCGTGTTTCTGCGCTCCGGTGAGGAGAGAAAAGATCAGGGACTGCTGTATCAGGTTTGGGCGACAGCGGGCGGGCAGATGGAAAAAATGGCGGGAGAAGGTACCGTCAGGAGTGTTTATGGATCCCGACAAGCCGGATGGTGAACGTGAGGTTCTGGCCGGCGAGCAGGCCGTTCTCATCCCATGTTACCGTCGTCGGGGTTACGTTGAGGATCTTCACAACACTGACGGCGTTATCGGTCTTCCGGTGGATCGTGTACAACTGGCCTTCAACGAGGGTGATATTCTGGAGCAACCCGGTCCGGTTTACCGTACGGATGATCGCAACCGGGATCGTCACCGTCTTTGACTGGTTCACGCTCATGCCCACGATCGCGTCCTGAAAACCGGGAGGAATGTCACTGGCATTGCCGAGAGTAAATTCGAACGGTGTCCTGTTCACGTTCGATTCAACGACCGTCCCGTTCCCGAACATACCGGTATAATATACGGATACGTCCTCGCCATTAGCTGCAACCGCTGGGCCGGAAACGAAAAACACGGAGATTGCCACGGCAGCCACGATAACGACAGCAACAGCAGCAACGATGAGGTACGTTTTCCGGCCCGGCCCGGCGGTCTTCTCTTTAGTATTCCAATTCGTTTTTTCGGGTTCGTCCATGGTATCGCTTCCTGAGGGTATTACAGGGTGATGAAATATCCGGTCAACATCCGCGTACGGAGTCCGGCAGTTCCGGTCGCCCGCGAACGTGCAGGTGAGATCCGGTATGTGACTGGTTGCTCAAAAATCTCTCGGAAGGCTTGGGAGAACGTAAAAAAAATTACGCGAACATTGCGCCTTCGACATCCGGCAGCGTCCTGTTGAAGTCGAGCCGCACCTTCTCGATCGCATCAAGGAAATCGCCGTGGATGATCGCGGGACGCTCGTTCCGGATCGCAAACATCCCGGCCTCCATGCAGATCGCATGGAGATCTGCGCCGTTCTTGCCCTCGGTCAGGCTTGCGACCTGGCGGAGGTCGACCGAGTCGTCCATCGTGAGCCCCCGTGTGTGGACGTTCAGGATAGAGAGCCGGCCCTCTTCATCCGGCAGCGGGATCTCGATGATCCGGTCGAACCTTCCGGGGCGGAGCAGTGCCCGGTCGAGGATATCGATCCGGTTCGTCGCCCCGATGATCTTCACATCGCCGCGGTTCTCGAACCCGTCCATGCCGGCCAAGAGCTGCATCAGCGTCCGCTGAACCTCCCGGTCGCCGGAGGTGTTTGCCTCGGTACGGGAGGCGCCGACCGCATCGATCTCATCGATGAAGATGATGGTCGGAGCCTTCTTCCGTGCAAGATCGAAGAGCTCGCGGACGAGCCGTGCCCCCTCGCCGATGTACTTCTGTACGAGCTCGGAACCCACCACCCGCATGAAGTGGGCGTTGGTCTCATGGGCGACCCCCTTTGCAAGCAGGGTCTTGCCGGTGCCCGGCGGCCCGTGGAGAAGCACGCCCTTTGGGGGTTCGATCCCGATCCGGGTGAAAAGCTCGGGCCGCTTCAGCGGGAGCTCGACAGCTTCCCGGATCTCGTTGATCTGTTCGTCAAGCCCTCCGATGTCCCCGTAGGTCTCCTGCGGGGAGTCGACCAGTTCCATCCCGTAGACCTGCGCATCGAAACTGCTCGGCAGGAGTTCGACGATCGCAAGGGACTGCTGGTTTAAGGTGCAGCGGGCGCCGGGTTTCAGGTCATCCGGGTTAATGCTGGGCGAGCTCCGCACGAGAAAACGCGGTCCGGCGCTGCTCCGGACGATCACGCGGGACGTATCCACCACGTCGATAATGGTGCCGATGATGAGCGGCGGGCTCCGGAGCTGTTCGCTCTCGCTCTTGAGCTTCCGCACCTCCCGCTCGTACCGGATCTTCTGGGTCTCGATATACCGCTTGTCCGCCTCCACCTGCCGCAGCTGCTCGCGGAGCTCGACGTTCCGTGATTCGAGGTTCCCGACACGCTCGAGCATCTGTGCCTCGAGCTCGTGCTTCTCGGTCTCGATCTGCTGGAGCTGGTCACGCAACTGCTCGGTCAGCGTCCGGTAGAGCCGGTACAGTTCCTCAGGGGTCTGCGGTTCGGCAGACCCGCGGAGAATATCGCTCATTTGTTCCTCAATTAGCTATATAGGAATCCGGATATAAAGTGTTTGTGAGATTATGCAGTGCGAAATGTGTGGCGAGACGATCCGCGGCATCCCGAAGCTGGTACGGGTAGAAGGGGCGGAACTGCAGGTCTGCAGCCGGTGCGAGAAATATGGCACCGAGGTGCAGCAGCCCCGCCGCACGGACGTGAAGCGGCCGGTCGCACGGCAACCTGCTGGCACCTCTGCCTCCGTTGCACGTCTGCCGGTACGGAGAAAAAGGGATCTCTTTGATTACATGGAAGGCGAGATCGCCGAGGATTACGCGGAACGGGTCCGCCGTGCACGGATGGAGAAAGGACTCTCCCAGAAAGATCTCGCCATGCAGATGAAAGAAAAAGAGATTCTCATCAAGAAGATTGAGAAGCGGGAGCTGATCCCGGAAGAGGACGTGCGAAAGAAACTCGAACGGACCCTCGGGATCAAGCTGGTCGATATGGTATCCACGGAAACTGAGAGAAAGACCCAGGCGAAGATCACCCAGACGCTGGGCGACCTCACCGTCATCAGGAAAGCAAAAAAATAATCATCACACTTCGCGGTATTGCTTTATTTTCAGAGAGATTTACCTCGCTACAACTGCTCTGTTCTGAAATTTTTACGGATGCATAGTATTCCATGGTAATCGGTAATAAACTATAAGATTAAATAGGCACAATGAGATGAATCATTCACAGCCTCTTGAGATCAGCGGGGGAGTACACCGGACCAGATGAACATGCAGGGAGCAGAGAGCGACCAAAAGCCGGAAGACCATAAAAAATATTTTGAACTGTTATCCCGCACAGTCGAAGAACTGAATACTTTTCCCGATGATGGGGATATTTACGCGTTCATTGGAGCAACCCTCCGGCGCATTACCCCGGATGATACGGTCATTCTTGTCAGTTCATACGACCGGGAGAGCAGGATCCTCACCCTGAAGATTGTGGAAAGTCTTGGGTCGCGAAAGACCGATATTGAAGCAATTCTGGGCCGGCCTTTGAAAGGACTTGCATTTCCGGTCCCTGACCGGATAGTACCTGCCATGCTTACCGGAGAATGCACGCCAATACCGGGCGGGCTTGCCGAGCTTACGTTCGGGCTGCTTCCGTCGAAGATCTGTAAAAAGATCGAGTCCCTTCCCCTGTTTGGCAAAGCATACAGCATTGGCATCAGCTGGAAGGGGATCCTGATGGGTGCGGTCACGTTCATCCTGCCCCGGGGGGTCGAACTTGAAAATCGCGACCTGATCACGTTCCTTATCCGGCAGGTTGCCGGCTTTTTGAGCCGGAGAGAGGTCGAGCAGAACCTGAGGCGGCGGGAACAGTTCGCCCGTGAGATCATCAACAATACAATGGAGGGGATCGTTGCCTGTGATCGTCATTTTAATTGCCGGCTCTGGAATCCCTTCATGGAATCCCTCACCGGGATGCCAGCATCAGAGGTTCTGGGAAAAAATATCTTCGAGTTATTCCATCATCCGCAGCAGGATGAGGTGAGCAGGCTGTTACATCGGGCGCTGGAGGGGGAAACCGGTCGATTGCCCGACATTTGCTACAGAATGCCGCAAACTGGAAAAACGAGCTGGGTATCTGCCACCTGCAGTCCTTATTACTATAACAAGGGGGAGATTATCGGGGTTATCGGAAATATTCACAACATCAGCGAGCGTAAAGGGGTGGAAGACGCACTGCGCAAAGCCAACAAAAAGCTCAACCTGCTCTCGAGCATCACCCGGCACGACATCAATAATCAGCTGACGGTCCTCCGCGGATATCTTTTCCTTATGGAGAAGAAGCAGCCCGATCCCACCATCACCAGGTATTTAAAAGAAGTAGCAATTACCGCAGAGCGTATCTTCTCGATTATCCGGTTTACCGAAGAATACCAGAGCATCGGTGTCAATGCGCCGCTCTGGCAGAATTGCCGGATCCTCGTTGAGAATGCGGTAAAGGAAACCAGAATCGGTCTGATCAGGATTAAAAACGATATCCCTGCCGGCGTGGAAGTATTTGCCGACCCGCTGATTGCCAAGGTCTTTTACAACCTGATAGACAATGCGGTCCGGCATGGCAGGAAGATCACGACCATCCGGTTCTCGGTCCGGAAGTCCGGTGCTGACTGCCGGATCATCTGCGAAGATGATGGTGAAGGTATCCCTGACGACGAGAAAGAGAAGATATTCGAACGGGGATTTGGTAAGAACACCGGTTTTGGATTGTTCCTGGCAAGGGAAATTCTCGATATCACCGGTATCACCATCCGTGAGACCGGAACATCCGGAAAGGGGGCACGGTTTGAGATAACAGTGCCGGAAGGTACGTATCGTTTCCCGTAAAGGATTTTTGTGTTTCCGGTAATTCGTTCCTTCTTCTCTGGATGTTCTTCATCATCACCTTCACGAGGAGGATCTCTGCCGTATATTCTTTCTCATGCGGGTGTTTGGACAACTCTGGTTCATCCTGCCATTTCTCCGGTCACGTGAAGTGTCCGGTTGAGGGAAAAAATAGTGCAGGTCCGGCAGTGAATTTCTTCTTTTTTGTTTTTTCTCTGCGAGAAGACATCCCAAGCAAATATAGGAGGGAAACCGCAAACGTACTCCTGATAAGAATTTCTGAAAACGATCCGGATACTTGTTCAGGGGACATTATTGCCAGAAGAGACGAGCGTAATGAATACCTGCCGTTTGAAGCCATGGTCAATAGTTCTTGCCCTTGGGCTCGTGGCAGCTCTTGTCATCAGCATTCCTGCTGCACGTGCTGCGGTTACCGGCACAACACGTATCAGGCAGGGCCAGACGGTTTATCTGGGTGACACTGTTGATATTACCGGTGTCGTCCCCCCGTACCCCCAGCTCGCCTACTGGGATGGTGTTAATATGTACGATTCAACACCGGCGTATATCATCACCCTCCCGGTCAACCACACGGGATGGAATACCTTTTATGTGGACCCGGCGGTCTTTGCCACCCGGTTGGGGGCGTGGTATAAATATGACAGCACTATCGGGTACGAGCCGAAGGGGAACAACCTCGCATTCGTGGTTGCAGAGCCAAACCCCGTATCGATCCTACCTCCAGTCCCCATCAGCACCAGCATACCGGCGATCACCATCGTACCAACCCTGGCGACCCCATTAGCACCAGTTCCAACCCCGACTCCGGGGAGTACTCCTGCACCAGGAAGCTTTGAACAGGAGAATACTGCAGTCATTATCAGCCTGCTCATTGTCGGTTTCGTGTTTGGCCTTTTCAGCTTGTCTGAGTCAGAATTCTGGAAAGGGAAATAAGGAGTCCCAAGAACATTTTCGACGATAGAAGAACCCCGGAAGATTATCTTCGTATGATTTCTTCCCGAACCGCAGCTCTCTCATTTTTTCCCATCGGCTTTGCATATACCCCCAGTTCTGCTCCGGATGTCTGGCATCTGCACCCTTAAGTACGCGAGAAATCGACTTTTTTTCGGGGTAAATCCCCTGGCGCCGAAACCTTCAATAATCCACAGATATAATTACGACACCCATGGACAGTGACGACGATCTGGTCCAGAACCTGGTCGATCAGCGCACCCTGAATTTCTTAAGAAAAGGGTATGATTTTATCAAGATGGGAAAATACAGCGAAGCCAGAATGTGCTTCGAGAACGCCACAAATTCCAATAAAAAGAATGTGGATGCCTGGCTGAATCTTGGTATTACGACATCTCTCCTTGACAAGGACGGCGCTATCCCGCTCTTTGAACAGTCATTCCGATGCGGGGTGGGAAAGCGGGAATATTCCCACCAGCGGTTCGAGCTCCTGTGCGATGACCATTACCGGTCTAATCCCCGGTTACCCGAGGTAAAGCGCGAATTTGAGATCGCAAAATCCAACATTGATGAGCGAACCGTCAGCCAGACACTGCTGCGATCCATCAAAGGCCTGAAAAAAAGGCTTATCGAATCGGCCCGTCCCCAAAGCCCTGAAAAGCAATCGCACTATGACCCGTATTTCCCGGTAGAACTCCTGCAGGACTACCCGGAGCATACGTTCCACAGCGAGGGGGGAAATTCCCGGGTGTACAGGTGCATACGGAAAAAGGATGGCATCATGGTCGCCATCAAGATCCCCAAGGCATTCGATCGGGAGAGATCGAAAGAATTTATCGACGAGATCGCGATCTGGCGGGATCTCAACCACAAGAATATCGTCAAAATATTCGATTATTCGGCAAACCCTCCCTATATCGTGATGGAATATCTTTCCCGGTCGTTGAATCAGACAATAAAACCGATGCCGCCAACCGACGCACTGAAGATGATCCTGAAAGTGCTGGACGCCCTCTCCTACACCCACAAGAAAGGCCACATCCACGCGGATATCAAGCCGGAAAATATCCTCCTCTCCAAAAAAGACGAGCCGAAACTGACGGACTGGGGTGTCGGCCGGATTGCCGGGTTATCGCTGCCGGAATGTTCCCTGCAGCAGGCCTGTACGCCCCTGTACGCAGCTCCCGAGCAGGTGCGGGGCGAACCCCCCGATGTCCGGACCGATATCTGGCAGATCGGCGTCGTGTTGTACGAGATGGTCACCGGGAAAAACCCGTTTGATTCGGAGGATTCCGGGCGTATCTGTGCAAAGATCCTCTCGGAAGACCAAGTCAACCTCCCTTCGGCCGGTAACCCGAACGTGAAATGGCTGGACACCATCATCGTCACCTGCCTCCAGAAGAGACCCGATCAGCGGTACCGCTCGGTCGACGACCTCTCCCATGATATCGAGAAGGTGCTGATCGACGATTTCACCAAGAAGACCACCCATGGTTCCCAGTTTGTCCGGCTGACAGGCCACTTCGGGCTCATCCGGGTCCACTGCCAGAAGAACAATTATGATGGGGTCATCGGGCAGCTTGTGGAGATCCGGGACTTATCGCAGGCCGAGGAGATCCGGGGAATGATCGATACCCAGATCGAAGCCATGAAAACGTACCGTTCTCTTGGTATGGCTCTTGACGAACATATCGTGGACGAACTGGAAAAAGTTTTCCGGGAATATCACAAGACCCACATTATCGAGACGCCGTGACCGTCAGGTCGTATTTGCTATCCGGGCAATGATATCGTCCAGGGTTACATTCCCGCTTATTGAGGACTTCGGCACAATTTCACTCGTCGCATTATAGAAGAAACGTACGGACGTTGCATTGCTCTTGGCAATGACCTCGTCCAGCTCCTGCCCGGCGGCCGGGTTGCCATTCACCTCAAAATACGAACCGTTTAGTATGGTGATCGATAAGACCGGAGGATTGGATGCAGTCCGGGGTACCTGGGTCTGATGAGGTGTCTGGTTGCCGGTCGTCTGGTTACCGGCCGTCAGGAAGGCCAGGAGACCAGCATGGGCGAGAACGCTCAGGATAAGGCCGGCGGCGGCAATGGCAAATAATATCGCGATGACAAGGGTCTTTTTATCCGCCTGCCGGGCCGCCGGGTTCAGGGTTCGCTGATACCGTTCCTGCAGCTGGTTCAGTTTCCTTGTGGCGAAATGCTGTTGCTGGTAGTGATCGATGATCGCTTGATAGAGTTTATGCCCCTTCCCTTTAGGATCCGTATCGAGATTGGAGGCAAAGATCTGTTCTATAAACTTCAGGACCTGGTCCTGTGTGGCGTCCGTAAGACATATTGTGTCTTTGAGGACCTGCAGACCCTTATTATTAAATTTCTGGTTTGTCACGACGGCCTTCAGCTGCTGGATATCCCCTTCTTTCAGACTCGCTTCAGCCAGGTTTTTTAAGAGATAATCCTCGAATATTCCCTGCGCGATCAGGTACTGCTGGATCTTCTTTTTCCGGTCATCGTCCCCCCACGGATACCCGGTCTTTAACAGTTCCCTCTCATCAGTACCTGGATCCCTGACCGATTCAAGGATATGGCTGATCACGAGGTCGATGATCCCGGCAGGCACACCGTCAAGGTTCTTTTGCAAGGCGAGAATTTTTTTCACGATCGCATGGAGGGCACCGGCATCGTTCCGGTACATATCAAAGAGAACCTCCGCCCCGTGCGGATCTTTTGCCAGCAGATCGCTCACGATAGGGGAATCGAGCAGGTACTTCCTGAGCGTCAGGGATAAGGTATTCCGGTTCTGGAGGGGACCCGTGTGGAGGGCAGTCCGGCGCTCCTCATAAACGGCTGAGATGGCCCGGAATAATGGCAGGATTTTCTCAAAAGACGGCTGGACCCATTCCCTGCCATCATGGAGGATCTCAAGGTCCATTCCTGCCGCATTCGGGGAAATGAGGATATCGGTATCGACAGGATACTGGGAGATGGCGATCGTATAATTGAGGAGATCTTTCTGCGTAAACGAGGCAAGGATCTTCGTTGCAACCCCAAACGAGAGGGGCAGATCCTCGATTTTGATCTTCACCGGTTCTCCGGCCAGTATCTTTCCCGTGATGGCGTCCATCGTGGACAGGGCTGCATCCCGCTCCGGTACCAAAAGATCCCCCTCCTTCAGGAGGCCCAGTATCTCGTACCGGATCCGGGCCATGCTTTCTACGCGGGATTTTGCCTCGGTGTAAAAACTCCTGACACGGTCTTTTTTAAGGGAAAATTCCAGTAACGGATATTTTCTGATGAAGATCGCCCGTTCTTCCCGGCCACCGATAATCCGGACCATCAGCCGTGTCCCGCACAGGACCACCTGACCAGAGACGTCAATATACAATACGATCCGTTTCTTGTCGATCTCGTGGGCGAGTTCCTGATACCCGGCAAGGTCTCCGGCAAGCTGCTCCCCGTTTGTCGTGTAGACCGAGAAATCAGAACTCGAATTTTGCAACTTCACCAAACCTCCAGGGAAAGATCTGCGAGATCACCGTCTTCTGTTCGACCCGGTTCATCGAATTTACACTGACGGTAAAGAAGAAGATTGGTATGGACGCGGCCTTGTTCTCGATCGCCTGGAACGTCGTGATCGTATGGAGTTTATTATAGATATCCTTTTCAATCTCTTCTGCACGGGGGGAATTTTCGGCTATGCTCTCTATCGCTTCGATCTTGTCCGTCTTGGTGACGATGAGCGCGTACTGTTTCTCCTGCCCGAGATAGTCCATGATCCTGACATAGTACCCGAACAACCGGGTTAGTACATCCCGCGAGGGCCCGTCATTCCTTGCGACAATGTCACCGTCGATCAAAAGGATGATCTTCCCGGAACTCATCATTCGTTGGTAGATGAACGCCAGCACCACGTCCTCAATGATAGTGGGGACGAGATCCCGGTAATTTTCCTTGATCGAGGTGATGAATTTTATGAACCCGATATTCTCCGAGAGCGTCTTTGGGTCGATAGCAAGACTGCCGCTCAACCGTGCGATGATGCCCGGATAATTGGCAGGATCGATCTTCGAGGGCAGATCATGTACCCATTCGCCGGCATAATCCACGAGCGTCAGGTCGATGGGTTTGAACCCCCATTTTTTCCCCATCAGCGTGTAGATACCCACCATATCTGTGACGGTTGACGGGATCGGCTCGTTCTTCTCGATCTGGCCGAGGTAATAGGCGGAGCTGAAATTTTTCTCCTCTTCCGGGACGCCTGTGAAGATCACCTCGCGGGGGTGGCCCTCAAAGAAGTCGACGAACTGCTTGTACATCCCGAGCATGAAGTATGTCTTGCCGGACCTGCTGGGGCCAAAGACGAAGATCTTCGACCCGTCAACTCCCCGGATCTGGCGCACCACGAAAAGATAGATCCCGACAACAATGATGACGTTCAGGATATATGAGATGAACAGCAGTTTGAAATTGTTATACGCGCTCGTGAAACCCCAGTCGTTGATAAACATGATAAAATTGTAGAGGACGATGAACATCAGCAGGGCCAGAAAAACGGTTACTAGGATTTTTACATACCGGGCATAGAGCTCGTGGTGGTGGTTCAGGACGTAGAACCCGCTGAAGATGATCCCGACAAGGACCGCATAACAGAAGAAATCGAGGTACAGGTTACCTGCCAGAAGGATATAGGATATGATCATTGGGAGGAGAAAGGTGACGAAAAATACCCCGGATATCTTCGTGCTCTCATCAGCGCTGAGCCCGACGGAGCAGACCAGCAGGATGCCGAGCAATATCGAAACCGCGGGATTGAAAACGATGCCGGGGATGCCCGTATTCACGCCGCCGGAGATCGTCAGGTACCCGAGCCAGGAAAAGATAAGGGTGAATACCAGGCCCGCGACTATGGATAATTTGAAATTCATCTTCTCTTTTTTTTCATTTACTCTCACGGGAAACCACCGATGATAGATAGTATTTCAAAAAATCAGGATATCAAGTTTCTGCAAACGTTCGTTCCGCTTACCGGAGCTCAGATAATTTTTCCGACCTGTTTGGAAAAAAGAGAGATATCCTTTGCATTTCCATGGACGATCACAAGGTCGTCATTTTCAAATCGTTCATCACCGGACGGGTTGGTGAGGACATTATTTTTCCGCCGTATCGCGAGGACCGTGATCCGGTACTGCTGCCGGATGGCGGATTCGGCAATGGTCCTGCCGATCAGCCGCGAGTGCTCCGGGAGCCGGACTGATGCGATCGCCAGTTCCGGGTTGTTCATCCTCATCTCTTCATACGACAGGTCCGGTATGGGAAAACCCCGGAGCATGACATAGGCATTCTTCCGGATCTCGGAGACGAAATTTTCAATCTCCCTCTTGGGAATCAGGTACCGGGAGAGGACACGGGTGAAGAGCTCGATGGAGGTCTCGAACTGTTCGGAGACCACCTCATCTGCTCCCAGTTTGTACAGGTCGTTGACGTTCTCGAGGTACCGGGTCCGGGCGATAATGTGGATGTCCGGGTTCAGGCGCCGTGCAACCTTTACGATCCGGCCGATGGCGACCGGGTCAGAGATGACGATCAGGATGACCCGGGCGGTCCGGATCTGTGCATGGGAGAGAACCTCGTCCCCGGTTGCGTCCCCGAAAACTATCGGCTCCCCTTTTGCCCGCTCTGCCTTCACGGTCTCCGCGTTCATCTCAATGATCGTATACGGGATACCGGACAGCCGGGCCGTTTTGGCCACGTTCTGGCCGTTCAATCCGTATCCCACGATGATGATATGGCCGGAGAGCGGGACAGGCTCATGTGCGGGCGGTGCACCGGTCGTGGCAAGGACAGGGCATTTCCGGGCCGCCCGCTTATCCGAAATGCCGTCGATGATTTTTGGCGCAGCACCGATCAGAAACGGCGTACATGCCATCGTGATCAGGGAACCGCTCAAAAAGAACTGGTAGGTGGCATCCGAAATGAGATGGTACTGGAGCCCGGTCTGGGAGAGGATAAACGAGAATTCCCCGATCTGGGCAACTGCACATCCGATCAGAAGGACGGTCCGGACCGGCAGGCCAAGAACCATGGCAGAAAAACTTCCCGTCATGAACTTGAGGATGAGGATCCCAAGCACAATCAGGACGATGACCGGCAGGTTGTTTATCAGGAAATGAACATTCAGCAGCATGCCGATTGAGATGAAGAAGAAACTGGTAAACACATCCCGGAACGGGATGATATCTGACAGGGCCTCGAGGCTGAACTCAGATTCAGCGATGATCAGCCCGGCAAAAAATGCCCCGAGCGCCAGCGAGAGGCCCGCGTTCGATGTCAGGTAGGCGATCGCGACACAGAGCCCAAGGATGCAGAAGAGGAATAACTCCTTGCTCCGGAATCTTGCCGCCTCGAACAGGATCCGGGGGACCACCCAGCGTGCACAGATATAGACCACGGCGATGATCAGGCATGCCTGTCCCAGGAGGAGCGGCAGGGACAACCCCGACCCGCTCGTGCTCCCGGCGAGAATTGGGACCAGCAGCAGCATCGGGACCGTGATGAGATCCTGGAAGATCATGATCGCGAGCGTGGTCTTCCCGTACGGGCTGTCGATCTCTCCCCGCTGCTGGAGCAGTTTTATCACGATTGCCGTGCTTGAGAGCGAGATGAGGAAACCGAGAAAAACCGCTTCCCCAAAATTGTGCCGGCTGAATACCAGGACGAGAACGACCGCGGCGATGGTGGTAAATACCTGCAGGGAACCACCGATGAGTACCGCTTTTTTGGCTTCCACCAGTTTTTTGAAGGAGAACTGGAGCCCGATGGTGAAGAGGAGCAGCACCACGCCGATCTGGGCAAACGTGCTGACAGTGGATTCATCCGTGATGAAGGCGAGGCCGAACGGGCCTGCCACGATACCGGTAACAATAAACCCGACGATCGTGGGAATACGAAAGAATTCGCAGATAAAAAGGACGAAGATCGACAGGCCGAAGATGATCAGGAGATTGATCAAAAACTGGGTGTCCATGTCCGGATATCCTTCTTCTGCATTTCACCGCTGGAACAATTAATGCTTTTACCTGTCCTGCTGCCCTCGTTCCACCGCCTTTGCAGTCTTCACCAAGCCGGTCCCACAAACCCCGGCGGAAATCCCGTTCCAAGCGCCGGCCGAACCGTATGATATCATGCCGTCCATACTCGTGTGGACACCTGGAGTTTTCCGGCAGAACCTCGCCATTACAACAGTCTGCGTGGGCATGGTCTATGCAGTGCCCATCACGTGGTGGTGGTACCACCGGAAGACGTTATACGACCGGATCTTCAACAAATAACCGGCATGCGTTCCGGCAAACAAGATCAAAGTTCCGGGACAATCTTCACCGCTCTTTCATCATGACCGGCCCGGTCCGCGGGATGTTCCTGACCGGCAGGTTCTTCTCCTTTGCATAGTGATAGAATATCTTTTTTACCCGTTCCATGTCAGGGAAGCCACGACCTTTGGAGAATTCCGTACAATATGCCAGTGAGACCGACTGGTCGACAAGGAGTCGGTGATCCATCTCGAAGTACAGGATCTCCTGTAACTTCACGTCCTTCTCACCTTCGGTCTCGAGCTCGCATAACTTCGCCAGTGCAACCGCGACCCGGTCCCCCTTGTTGAAAAATTTCCTGTTGCTGTTCAGGTCATAAAAACAAAGAGAGAGATCGGGAAAGCTGAAGCTTTCCAGCACACCGGTATCTGACTGGGAGATTGCACTGTCAAGAAAGCCGGTTGGCGAGGCGAGGCAGAGGAGAACGTGCTGACCGCTCCCACGGGTAGGCTTCGGTAATGCCTCGAAATACCCCAGGATCTCCTTCAAGGCAAGGGGCCTGCTGTCGTACCCGTACTCTGCATACTGCCCGGTATGGGTGGCAAAGACGGCGTACAGGATGAAGGTCCGCTTATGGAAAGGGATGTTTTTCTCCGTCAGTACTGCCAAGATATACTGGTTTTTCGGCAGATGGTTCTCTGTGCCATAGGCATGCCGGTCCGGTGAACCGGGCTTCTGCAGGCGTCTGAGAACGTCATGCCCGGTTGCAATCCTGTCGACTGTAAAACCCGTACCGAGGAACGTGATGTTATTTTTGCTAGATTCGAGGGTTGACTGTATCCTGCCGATAAAATCCAGTTCGCGGCGTCGTGCAGAGGAGGCGGGTACGATGGACTGGCCCCCGCCGGTCCCGAATGCCATCTCAAATTTTTTTATGTACACCTCCGCCCGTTTCTTCAGGTAGTGCCGGATGCCGGGCCGGATATCACTGTTGCCGACCATCTGATCGAGAGATTCCTTTGCTGTCTGGAACTCCCTGAAGAACGATTCCACGGACGGGTCACCACTAACCAGTTTCTGCCGGAGTTCACCGGCAGCGTAGGTATCCAGCAGGTCAAACCTTCTCAGGAGATCATAGACGCCAAGTTCGGTATCAGAAAAACCCGGAAGAATTGACGTGGCGGGGAGTGAGGACTGCCCGTTTTTCCTGGCACCGTATGCAAGAGCCAGAAGGGCCATCTGGAACTGGGCCTGTACATCCTGTTCCACCCGTGACCTGACCTCATCACCCAGCCGGCACTCCCGGAATCTCCGGTAATCTGCTTCTACCTGCCGGAAGAGTTCGCCGATACGGTCAGGAGATTCGATGTGAACCGAGAGCGGGTACGTGAGCACGAGATTAGCGGACTCCAGCAACCTGTTCACGTTTGCCCAGTCATCTTTTTCCGTCATAAAAATCTTGTTAGGATACTCCACCGGTTCAGGGGTGGATCGTCCGGAATATCTTCCCCTCTTTGATGAAGGATATCTTCCCCCCGCTCTGGGATACGATGATCCCAATGGCCTTTGTCTCCTGCGTGACCGCAGCGATCGAGGAATGGCGGGTCCCATGCCCCGGGGGGATCATTACTTTGCTGGTATCCATCGTGATGTACCGTGCAGCTGCCTCGACGATACCGTCTCCCCTGACGATGAAGGCACCATCAAGCTGGGCAAGTTCCTTGATGCACTCTTTCATCTCGGGGTTGGTGATGCTCCGGTCCTCCTCCTTATGGCCCTGGAACGGGTTGAGGATCAGCTGCCGTGAGAGTCCGAGTACCGCGTCGGCATCGCCGACCAGAAAGGCCGTGCCGACCGGTCTTCCCTCCCTGCCTTCCCGGGCGATCTCAAGGGCGATATGGTAGACCGCGTCTATCACCGGTACCCGGATGTCGGATGCACCGGGAATGATGTCATGCCAGAACTGTTCATTGATAACCTGAGTGTCCGGGAGTTTTTTCTGTGCGTCTGCTGCCTTCAACGGCTCAGGAGCCATGGGGATAGTTTCCACCTGCGGCCCGCTCTTTGGCTGATCCCCGGCAGCGGAAGGTTCAGGACCGGGAGTTTTGCTCCCGGTCTGCTGCCCTGTCGCCACCTCTTTCTTCAACGGCTCAGGGGGTTGTACGGGGATCTGCTGCCGGGCCTTCTGCTGCTTCTCTTCCCCAAGTGAGGATGCGATGGCCTTCCATTCCTTTACCTTCTTCTGGAATTCCAGCGGGTGGAATGGGTTGCTCTCTGCCAGTTTCCCGTAGATGAAGATACATTTTTGGACGTTTACCATCGCGGTTTCAAGATCGCCCCGTCCACGGGCGGCCGTGTAGTCAGCAGCACACCGTTCCGCTGCCTGCATAAGGGTGGATGATATGTTGATCTTCATGCGATTCCCCGGTATGGTGACTGGCAGGAGGGCCCGGCGTTATACGCCGAACTCCTCGTTCCATTTCCTGAACCGCTCGATATCCTTCGGTGTCAAGGGGGATTTTACTTTTTCAAAGGCGCTCTGGAAATATTCCGTCACGATGGGGCCCACGTTCAGGGTCTGTTTTTTCAGCTCCTCGAAGGGTAGCTCGGATTTCTTGTACAGGTCCGGGTTGTGGACTCGGATCATGCTCCGGAGGGCTTCCTGGCAGAGGAACTGGATATCCCTCCCGGAGTAATTTTTCTTAATACAGGTATCGGCGAGCCGGTCAAGGTTAAGTGAAGTGATGTCCAGACCTTTGAGCTGGATCTTGATGATCTCCCTGCAGGTCGTGGGATCGGGCAGCGGGATATAGATACGCAGGGGGAACCGCGAGAGGATCGCTTCGTCAAGGTCCCACGGGGCATTGGTGGCCGCAAGGGTGAGGAGCAGCTCGTCGCTCTTCTTGTCCTGAAACCCGTCGAGTTCGGAGAGGAGCGTGGAGAGCACTTTGCGCGACGCGTCGCCGCTCTCCCCGTCCCGGGAAAGGGTGATGGAATCGAACTCGTCGATAAAGACGATGGACGGCTGCTTTTTCCGGGCGGTCTCGTAGAGTGCGGTGATCAGTTTTGTGGACTCCCCGAAGTATTTCGAGAGCACGTTGCTGATCTTGACATTGAAGAACGTCGCGTTGAGGCTGCCGGCTGCCGCGGCGGCAAGGAGGGTTTTTCCCGTGCCGGGAGGACCAAAGAGGAGGATCCCCTTGTCCGGCTTGATCACGAGGGGTTTTTTCAGGCCGGCGATCACGATGGTCTCCATGATCCGGACCTTGACGGTGTCGAGGCCCCCGATATCCTTCCACGTTACCGTGGACTTCGAGATGAGGCTCTCGGCATACCCCGCGAGGTCTTTCTGTTCCTCCCTAGTCTGCTCGAAGTTGCTGATCGGGGCGGTTGACGACTCGTGTTTTGGGCCGGAATCCGCAAAATTCTTGTAACTCCGTGCTGCTTCGAGATAATTCAATTTTTTATTGGGATCGGATTTTGCGAGCTGGATCAGGATATTGCAGCAGACCATGGCCACTTTTTTCGCTTCTTCCGTCTCTCCTTTCGCTTTTGCTTCCTCAAATTGTTTGTTCGCCTTCTCAAATTCCCGTTTCAGGGGAATTGTCAGGTCGATCGTAATTGCCATTCTGGTGCTCCTGTCGTACCCGTTGTATGATCCCGCCGGACCCCGCCCCGTTGCAGGGTCCTGTTCATGGTGACCCTCACGATTCCGTTTCGAGGGTCTTCTGCCGGCCCGCAACTTCCTCTTTTGCCGCTGCAGCTGGTACGGTTTCGGGCTGTTTTGTCGCTTTTATCGCTTGAAGGATCTGGCTGACATTCTCGTCAACGTCTTCCGTGACCGTCGGTTCGGTGATGATTGTCAGTGTTCTGTCTATCTGGCGCTTTGCCTCTTCATATGCATTGATCCTGTTCAACAGATCTTCGAGCTGCATCTGGGAACCGGTGGCGAGCCGGTCGGTGGCCTGTTTCCGGTTTTTCTCCTCGATCCTGTTGATAAATTCCTCGACCGTGCGGAGGCGCGATTCGGTATCGGTTATTTTTTTCAGGATGGAATTCCGGGTCTGGGAGAGAGTGTTGATGCGTTCGGCAAACGCCCGCTCGTCCGCGGAGGACTTCGTTTCCTTGGCCCTGCCCCAGTAGGAATCGATCTCCTTTTCCAGTGCTGCGATCCGTGCATGAAAGTTCCTGATGTCCGCATCGTACCGGATCCGGTCAGCACGGAGTTCGTTGGAATCGAGCAGGTCAAGAGGATTTTTGGTAAAAAAATATCGGATCCTTCCAAGAACCATTGAATTAGACCTCTTTGTCCTCGAGCGACTTGTCAAAGGAGATAGCTTTCTGCCCCTCCTCGACGGGGAGTACCCCTTTCTGGACGCTCGTGATCGCATCGATGATCTGCCGGACCGATTCGTCCTCTTCCGAACTTTTGTACTCGTCCATCCCGCTCTCGAGCGTGTCGTTCACGAGGTCCACAATCCCTTCGAAATTCTTGCCGACAAGGTTGATCCTTCCCATCACGTCTACAAGCCGGTCGGGATCCATGCGCACCAGCTTTGTCCACAGTTTATTCTGTTTCAGCTCTTTCTCGTACTTCTTGAGCAGCAGGAGGTTGGTGATCGCGACCATCATCTTGGAATATCGCATGAAAAAATTGTATTGCTGCTCGACCTCGAGGCTCAGCCTTTTTATCTCGTGGGCATGGACCTTGATCATCAGCGGGCTCGAGGTGACTGCCGCATTGAACAACCTCGACTTCTCCCGCTCAAGTTTTGAGATGGTCTTTGTTATGGTATCCATCTTGGTCTTCAGCCGGATCTTCTCCAGTTCCAGCTTTTTTGGCTCGAGCCGTTCGAAGGGGGTTCCGATGATTGCATCAACAATCTTCATCCTTGTTCATCCCGTATGTTAAGTTAATTATACACTTTATATCCTCTTTCCAAGTTTATAGGTTTTCCCGGTTGGAACACCGTGGAACTTCCGGCGTGGTGAATCTTCCGGACTCTTGGTTGGGAGAACGTGTAAAAATTCTTTTATTAGATCCGGTTGGAGATGGGAGAGAGAAATAAAGGCGCGACCGGGGGATGTTGTGAATTTTGCGGGAAGGAGACTATAATGACGTTTATCGGTTTTTCCTGCGGCCAGCATATATGCGATAATAAACAGAGAAATCTGGTTCTGGCACATTCGCGGGAGATCGGCTCTTTTAAAAATACCCTGGTGCATGGCGGGAATTTTATTCATTGCTGTGATTTTAGCACCACAAATCAGGAGTGGATCACCATTATCGTGTTCTGATACTACAGTGTTATTCGTACATTGATGGTAAAAATTACAACCGGTACCGGAAACGAAAAGGCTACAACTGTGTGGAGAACGTGCGCATTCTGCAATGGTCACGGATACCCTCCATTCAACACGTCCAGGATTTGTCCGGTCTGTCATGGCAGAAACGGAAATAAAAATAAGATATATGTCCCACCCGACCCCCCGAAACGTTGCGGGCGTTGTGGGGGGACTGGACGTGAACGAATGTCCGGATCAAAACCCTGTCCTGTCTGCAAAGGGACGGGCTATGGTAATTCAGTTCTAGTCCGTCAATAATTTTCTTCTTTTCGGCATGGACATCATCTTATTTATACCCCAACTCATCAGGTCACCGGCCAGCAAAAGACCTCTCAACAATCATTCCGCATTGCCACTCCAATCAGGGCCCGATACGGCCCCGGATTGGCCTTTCCGGGGGATCGGGATCCCAAGAATGACAATAATTCGCGAAAAAGTGACAATATTCTTTTTCGAAAACTACGCACAGGGCCCGGTTTGCCTGAAATCGGCATGAATCACGCCCGAGAAAAACATCAAATAGCATCAATTGGATGGCCGATCCTAACGCCCGATCGCACTATTCCATGACAATGGAAAAAAAGGCCTGTTTTGACCCTCCCATGATCGCGGATCCGGAGCCCCATAGTGCCTCCAACCAAAATACGCCCAATTTGGGCTCCGATTGCCCATGTTGGAGGACAAAATATGTCTTAATCGCGAAAAACCAAGTCCTTATTTTTCGGAATCGGCAATATTGCCAAGACCAAGGCTATCCGGGCTTGTATAGCGGCCGGAAAAATGTCCTTTTAGGCTCTTTTGGACGGCATATCTTTTGCCGGATGGGCTGCAGGACATTGAAAATGGAAAAATGCCTATTTTGGCCCTTTTCGAAACCACTTTTACCGACCAACACCTTCGTGAAATTGCCGGTGGAACAGGTGTCTGACACCCGGAACCGGTACGCTGAGCAGAAACGGGACGTGGACAACAGACCAGAACCGGATTTTGATAACGACGCTGTCAATTATCCAAGATTTTTAATCATCGAAAAATATTCCAACCGTTTTCCGTGTTGAACCGGAAGGAATGTCCTGCATTCTGTCACATATCCCAGAGTATCGTAAAACCGTTTCGAGGGTAATGATGCGCAGAGACTGATGTTCCCGATCCCCTTTTTGATTGCCTCACGTTCCAGAGTTTCTATCAGGAGCGTCCCCCAGTCCATGCCGGTGCAAAGAGGGATCGACGAACACCCGTTTGATCTCCGACCCGAGTAATGTCCCCGTACCAACGATGCGATCGGTTACAAGGACAAAAGTGCAGCCGCGATCCGCGTCCTCTAGGATATTATGTTCGTTGTGAAACAAGAGGAAATAATCAATCGCTTCCTGAGGGTATGCTTCCCGGTATGAGATCGCGATCGTGGCGTCGACCAGCTGCTTCACGACCTCCAGATCCTCACCACGGAATTTCCGGATGAGGATACCAAGAGGCAGCGTATTCCCGGATTTCATTGGTAAGAGGGATTCATCTTACCATGAGTTATTCATTGTTTCAAGCAATAATCGGCCAGATGCAGGAGTGCGGATTCCGGTTTACTTTTTTGGCGCCGGGGATTTGTTCATCTCCGCTTTCGCCTTGTCCACTTCGGCTTTGGCCCGGGCGAGTATGTCGTCAAAGGTCTTCTGGATCTTCACCCTCGTTTCTTTCACGGTATTCTCGATATGCTTCTTACCCTCTTCCGTTGCCACGAGATCGTGAGTGACTTTTGCGAGGTCGTCCATCGCAGAGAGAACCGATTTGGTTGTGGCGGCAAGGCGAATGTCAATCGGTTTCTCCTCTTTTGCGGGGGCTGCAACGGGGTCTTCCACCCAGCATCCCTTCTCAAAGTGCCCTTTCTTTTCGGTCATGGTGATCACTGGATGTTGAATTATCATTTCTAAACCATGAAACTACAAAAGGTTTCCACACGCTCGGGAGAGCAGATGGGAGGGGTACCACCCACCGTGCTACACGTTAGCACACACAATTATATACCCCCGTCACCAACCAGATAACCATGCAGGAAGAGTGCGCCAGCGCCCATGAGTGTTTTTTCGCTCGTGAATGCCTTTACCTCTGAAAGCGTTGCACCCCTTCGTTGCATGAATGAACACAATTCTGGAGCGCCATCCGACAACGGTACGTCCGCGTATCGCGCATTTGGCTATTTTAGTTATTATTTCTGGTATTTCTAAACCCCTCTGGTTCGCTTGGGAAAATACCGCGAATGCAGGGGGAGGTTGTTGTTATGAGAGGAAAGGAAATTCGTCTGGAACGGATCATGAACCGCAATACGAAGAAGACCGTGATTGTGCCGATGGACCACGGGGTGACCAACGGCCCCATGCCGGGCCTGATCGACATGGGCCAGACCGTGAACCTGGTCGCCGATGGCGGGGCAAACGCGGTGATCGGCCATGTCGGGCTCGCGCTCTACGGCCACCGGCAGGGCGGGAGGGACATCGGGCTCATCCTACATTTGTCCGCGAGCACGTCGCTCGGGCCCGACCCCAACGAGAAGGTGCTCGTGAACACGGTACAAAACGCCCTGAAGATGGGCGCCGACGCGGTCTCGATGCACGTGAACATTGGCGCCGAATCAGAAGCCCGGATGCTCGCCGATTTGGGTAAAGTCGCGGTTGACTGCATGGAGTGGGGGATGCCGCTCCTTGCGATGATGTATCCCCGGGGGAAGAAGATCAAAAGCGAGAACGATGTCGAGAACGTCAAGCTCGCGGCACGGGTCGCAGCGGAGCTTGGCGCCGACATCGTCAAGACGGTCTACACGGGCGACCCTGAATCGTTCCGGGAGGTGACCCGGGGCTGCCCGGTGCCGGTGGTGGTCGCCGGAGGTTCAAAGACGGATGACCGCACAACACTGGAACTAATCGAGGGCGCGATGGCCGGAGGCGCAGCCGGCATCTCTATCGGCCGGAACGCCTTCCAGCACCGGCACCCGGACCGGTTCGTGCGGGCCGCCGCGTGTATCGTGCATAAGAACAAGAGCGCCGAAGAGGCGATGGAACTGGTAAAAGAGGTGTGAATCATGATTGGAAAGGAGATCCGGATCGAACGGATCATGGACCGGAACACCGGGCGGTCGGTTATCGTGCCGATGGACCACGGGTTCTCAATGGGACAGATCGAAGGGCTGCTGGATATGACGAAAGTCATCACGGACGTGAGCGAGGGCGGGGCCAACGCGATCGTCCTGCACAAGGGGATGGTCAAGACCGGGCACCGCCGGCACGGGCGGGACATTGGCCTTATTGTCCACCTGTCCGGCAGCACCTCGCTCAACCCTGACCCCAACGACAAGGTGCTGGTCTGTTCCGTAGAAGAGGCGATCGCGCTCGGCGCCGACGGGGTCTCGATCCACATCAACCTCGGGGCGCCAAACGAGTCCAAGATGCTCGAGGACGGCGCACAGGTGGTCAGGGACTGCAACCGATGGGGGATGCCGCTCCTTGTGATGATCTACCCGCGGGGGAAAGGGATCGACGCGTTCTCGCCGCAGGCCGTGGGCCACTGCGTCAGGGTCGCGGAGGAGCTTGGCGCTGACCTGATCAAGACCAACTACCCGGGCAATCCCGAAGCGTTCAAAAAGATCGCCAAGGCCTGTTCCGTCCCCGTCTTCATCGCGGGAGGCGAGAAGGTCAGCGATCTTGAGTCCCTTAGGATCATCCGGGACTCCGTGAAAGCGGGAGGTGCCGGGGTCTGCGTGGGCAGGAACGCCTTCCAGCGTGAGGACACGCGGGCGTTTGTCCGGGCGCTCTGCCAAGTCGTCCACGCGGACGCCGAGCCGGAGAAGGCACTGGGGAAGAAGTGATGAAGAAGTTCTGGGTGGACGCCCGGCCGTGGAACAAGGAGGTCGCGACCACGGCGATCGAGAGCGGGGCCGACGCGATCGTCACCGACCGGGCCGAGGACGTGCGGCGGCTGGGGAGGATCACCACTATCGCAAAGGACGGCGACCTGAAGCCCGGTACTGACGTCGCGGAGGTGACGATCACCGACAAGGCGAGCGAGAACCTCGCCGCCGGTATCCGGGACAAAAAATACGTGATCGTCACCACGAGCGACTGGACGATCATCCCGCTCGAGAACCTTGTCGCACAATCAAACCGGATCATCGCGAGGGTCAACGACGCTAAAGAGGCGGAACTCGCGCTTACCGTGCTCGAGCGGGGGGTCGCCGGCATCCTGCTCGCGACTAGGGACCCGTCAGTCGTAAGAGCCGTGGCACAACGGGTGAAAGCATCGGCCGGGCAGGTAAACCTTGTCACGTTCACGGTCACGAAGATCGTACCGGTCGGCATGGGCGACCGGGTCTGCGTGGACACCTGCTCGATGCTCGAGAATGGGCAGGGCATGCTGATGGGCAACACATCATCGGCGATGCTTCTTGTACATGCCGAGACGCTGGAGAACCCGTACGTCGCGCCCCGCCCGTTCCGGGTGAACGCCGGCGCCGTCCACGCGTACATCCTCCTCCCTGACGGGAAGACCGCGTACCTCTCCGACCTTGCGATCGGCGGGAACGTGCTCGTCTCGGACGCGGGAGGAAAAGCGCAGTCCGCGATTGTCGGCCGGACGAAGATCGAGCGCCGGCCACTGCTGCTCGTCGAGGCAGAGGCGGAAGCGAAGAGAGCAAGCCTCGTCCTCCAGAACGCGGAGACGATCCGGCTCGTGAAGGAAGACGGTGGCGCCATCTCGGTCGTCCACCTGAAGGAAGGCGACCGGGTGATAGGCTGTATCCTTGAGGGAGGCAGGCATTTTGGCATTGCGGTCAATGAAACGATCATCGAGAAGTGAAGACGTGAAAACTGCCGGTATCATCGGTGGCACCGGGAAGATGGGTCGACTTTTTGCCGGGGTCTTTGCACGGGCCGGGTATGAGGTGCTCGTCTCGGGACGCACAACAGCGCTCTCAGCAACGGACCTCGCGGAGCGGTGCAGTCTGGTCATCATATCGGTTCCGATCCGGGACACGATCCGGGTGATCGAAGAGATTGCCTTGGTCCTCACCAAAGATACGCTCCTCTGCGACCTCACGTCGTTAAAAGTGGCGCCGGTCGCTGCGATGCTCCGGACAAAAGCCCGCGTGCTCGGCCTCCACCCGATGTTTGGGCCCACGGTACGATCGCTTGCCGGCCAGACGATCATCGCGTGCCCGGCCCGGTGCAGGAAAAAAGATTGTGACACCCTGCTATCGATATTCCGTGCGGAGGGGGCGGCCTGCACGATCGCCACCCCGGAGGCCCACGACCGTATGATGGCGGTGGTGCAGGGCCTCACGCACTTTGTCACGCTCTGCATGGCCGAATCGGTCCGCCGGATCGGCCTTGACATCAGCGAGACGCGGGCGTTCACGAGCCCGGTCTACCAGATCGAACTCGCGCTCGTCGGCCGGCTCCTCGCACAGGACCCGGACCTGTACGCCGACATCCTCCAGCAAAACCCGTTCGTGCCGGAGGTGTTGGATGCCTGCCAGGCGTCTACGGCGGATCTTGCCGGCATCGTCGCGGCGCAGGACCCGGACCGGTTCCACGCATTCTTTGAGAGAAACACCCGGCACTTCGGGAAGTATTGCCGCGAGGGACTGGAGGCGACCGATACGCTGATCGAGTGCATGGTGAGACGATGACGGTATTCGTGCTCGGGCCGGAGGCGACATTCTCGCACGAACTGGCCATCCGGCTCAGGGAGGATGACATCCGGTTAGTCCCGACCATCGGCCGGATCTTTGAGCAGGTAGTGCACGGCGAAGGGGACGGGATTGTTCCCATCGAGAACTCGGAGGCCGGGGGCGTGGGGGCGACACTGGACGGTCTCGTCCGGCACCCGGTCTTCATCACCGCGGAGATGTACATGCCCATCGACCATTACCTCGCTGCCCAGGTCCCCGAACAGGAGATCATCCGTGTCTTCGTCCATCCCCAGACTGCGGAGCAGTGCAGCGAGTTACTGGAGCGGCTGGGCGTGCCGGTCGTCCAGACCGGCAGCAATGCCCAGAGCGCGATCGAACTTGGGAAGGATCCGGCCGCAGGGGCGATCATCCCGTCGTATGCCGTTGCGCATTACCGGCTCCCGGTCATCGCGGAGCACGTCCAGAACAGCCCGGACAATGTGACGCGGTTTATCCGGATCGCCAGCCGTTCCGCTGCTCCGAAGGAGAACGGCAAGTGCAGCATCGTCATCGACCCGGCAGCCGACCGGACCGGGCTTTTGCACGACCTCCTCGCGGTCTTCGCGGTAAAAAAGATCAACCTGAACCGGATCGAGTCCCGCCCGTCAAAGCGGGGGATCGGCAACTATGTCTTCTTCCTCGACTATGAGATGTCGGAGGGCTACCGCGACGCTATCACGTACCTCAAGACGATGACCGACGTCAAGGAACTGGGATGTTATACAAAAGTCGGGGTGCCGGATTGAACCGGACGATCCGGCGCCATGGCGAGGTTGACCTCACCTTCGCAGCACCGCCCTCCAAGAGCTACACCCACCGCGCCTTGATCACCGGCACACTGGCAACCGGGGAGACCGTTATCCGGCAGCCGCTGGATGCCGTGGACACCCGGCTGACAGTCGGCGCCCTCCGTTCGCTCGGTGCCTCAATCGCATGGGAGCAGGAGAAAGTCCGGATCGCGGGCACGGGAGGTTTGCTTTCCTGCCCGGATGGCACCACGCTTGATCTCGGCAACTCCGGCACCAGCCTCCGGCTCCTCGCGTCGCTCGCGCTCCTCTGCGACCACCCGGTCCTGCTCACCGGGAGCCAGCGGATGCAGGAGCGCCCGATCGGGCCGCTCGCAGACGCGATCACCCACATCGGGGGCTCGGTCGCATTCATCAGAAAGCCGGGATATCCCCCGCTCCGGATCACCGGTCACCTCACCGGAGGCCCGGTCACCATTGACGGGTCTGAAAGCAGCCAGTTCATCTCCTCCCTCCTGCTGGCCGCCCCGTACGCGGACCATCCGATGACCATCACCGTTGCCGGTATGCCGGCCTCCCGGTCGTATCTTGATGTCACGGTCGACATCATGCGACGGTTCGAAGCGGAGGTGAGCGAGGAAACCGGAAACATATTTACGGTTAGTAACCGGCGGAGGTATGCCGGCCAAACGTTCACGGTCGAAGGCGATTACTCCTCCGCATCGTACTTCTTTGCAATCACCGCTATCTGCGGCGGCCGGGTGACCGTAACCGGCCTTGCGCCCGCATCCGTGCAGGGAGACCGCCAGTTCCTCGATGCCCTCGCGGGGATGGGCTGCTCGGTCCGGTACGGGAAGGACGCCGTCACCGTGGAACGGACCGGTCCGCTTGCCGGTATCACGGCCGATATGTCCTCGTCACCGGACACAGTCCAGACGCTCTGCATGGTCGCGGCGGTCGCGGAGAGTCCGTCTGTCATCACCGGCATCAGTCATTTAAAGTTCAAGGAGAGCGACCGTATCAGTACGACCGCGGAGAACTTGCGCCGGCTGGGCGGCGACGTACGGGCAGGCGACGACCGGATCCGAATCCGTCCCGCCCCGCTGCATGGCGGCACCATCGACCCGGCAGACGACCACCGGACGGCGATGAGCTTTGCGGTGCTGGGACTGGGAATCGGGGGCGTCACGATCACCGACACGGAATGCGTGGACAAGTCGTTCCCCGGCTTCTGGCAGTCGCTTGAAGGAGTGCTCTGACATGAGACGGATCGTCTTCTGCGGCTTCCGCGGGACCGGCAAAACCGAGGTCGGCAGCCTCGTCGCGCAGCAGCTGGGGCTGCCGTTTGTCGATACCGACCAGCTGGTCGAAGAGAAGACCGGCCGGTCCATCCCCAGCATCTTTCACGAGGATGGGGAGGAACGGTTCCGGATCCACGAACGCGAGGTGATCGCGGATCTCCCCGGCTCCGATATTGTCGTAGGCACCGGCGGCGGTGCGATTATTGACCCGGTGAACGTAGAGCACCTCCGCGCCGGCAGCGTCTGTGTCCTCCTCACTGCCGATATCGCCACCATTGAGCGCCGCCTCATGCAGAAACCGCGTCCCCCCCTCACCGGCCTACCGCTCATCGAGGAGATCGCCGAACTGGTGGACCGGCGGCGGCAGTTCTATTACGCGGCGGCAGACTTCTGCTTCGATACCAGCGGGACGTCGCCGGAGGCAGCAGCACAGGTAGTCCTCTCGCTTTTGAAAAACGGGGCCACCACACCGGCACAGCGGAACGCTGCCATAGTCTTTTTCCGGGCCGGCCGCATCCCCGACATGGCGCTCGCAACGCTCGAAAAAACCCTGACAGGCCAGGACCGTGACCCGCAGGCGCGGATCCTTGGCGTGGCCGGGTACCCCGCGGCCCACAGCCGTAGCCCCGGCCTCTTCAATGCGCTCTTCTCCCGGTACCGGCTCAATTATCACTACACATGGTTCGAATCGCCCGACCTTCACCGAATCATGCAGGTCGCGCGGGAGACCGATGCAAAGGGGCTCTCGGTCACCATCCCCTTCAAGCAGGAGGTGATGGATGAGCTTGACGAGATCGACGAGCATGCCGCCCGTCGGATCGGCGCGGTGAACACGGTTGTCTTTGCCTGCGGCACGTCCGTCGGGTATAACACGGACTGGCTCGGCGTGCGAAAACCGCTCGTCCCGATGAAAGGGGCAACGGCAGTCCTGCTCGGTGCCGGTGGCGTGGCGTCTGCTGCCGCCTTTGCGCTGACCGATCTCGAGATGAAGGTGACCATCCTGAACCGGACACCGGAGCGGGCAGAAGAACTCGCAGGGCGGCTGGGATGCGGCTGGGCGGAGTGGGACGCATTCGACCGGATCAGGCCGGATCTCGTGGTGAACGCGACGCCACTGGGAATGCTCCCGGACACCCGGAGCCCGCTCCGGGAAGAGCAGCTCGTAAAAGAGATGATGGTCTTTGACCTTGTATACACACCGCCGGTCACCCCGCTCATCGAGATGGCCAAAAAGAAAGGGTGCCGGACGATCACCGGTATGGAGATGTTTGTCCAGCAGGCACGCGAACAGTTCTACCTCTTCTTCGGTATCGACGTGCCCGAATCCGTTATACAGGAACTGGTGAAATGAATACCTTTGGTAGAAATTTCCGGATCACCACGTTTGGCGAGAGCCATGGCGCAGCAGTCGGTGTGGTTATCGATGGATGCCCGTCCCGGCTCGAACTCTCCACGCAGGATGTCCAACCGTTTTTAGACCGTAGGCGGCCGGGGGCATCCCCGCTCACCTCTGCCCGGAAGGAATCCGACCGGGTCGAGATCCTCTCGGGCGTCTTTGAAGGAAAAACGACCGGCGCGCCGGTGGCGATGATGGTGAAAAACGAGGACGTCCGCCCGGAGGACTACGCGGCGCTCCGCGATGTCTTCCGCCCGGGCCATGCCGACTTCACCTACCAGGAAAAATACGGCATCAGGGACCACCGCGGCGGCGGCAGGAGCTCGGGCAGGGAGACCGTTGCGCGGGTGGCTGCCGGGGCGGTCGCGATGAAGATACTCGGGCAGGCCGGCATCCGCATCACCGGCACGATTCTTGAAGTCCACGGGAAAACGTCACCAGGCGAGATTGAGCAGGAGATCCTCGCGGCAAAGACCGCCGGGGACTCCGTCGGCGGGATCGTCGAGATTGTGGCACAGGGATGCCCGGCCGGCCTTGGCGACCCGGTCTTTGGCAAGCTCGATGCGATGATTGCCGGAGCGATGATGGGGATCGGGGCGGTCAAGGGCGTGGAGATCGGCGATGGTTTTGCTGCCGCGAGAAAATCGGGAAGCGGGAACAACGACCCGATAACAAGGGACGGTTTTGCCAGCAACCATGCCGGCGGAATCCTTGGCGGCATCTCGACTGGGCAGGAGATCGTCGTCCGGATCGCGGTCAAGCCGACGCCGTCAATCGCAAAACCCCAGAAGACCCGGGATGTCAATAGCGACGAGGTGGAGATCGCGATCAAGGGACGGCACGACCCCTGCATCGTGCCCCGGATCGTCCCGGTTGCCGAGGCGATGCTCGCGCTGGTGCTCGCCGACTGCCTGCTGGAGCAGGCAAAATACCAGTAAAAAAAGAATGGGCGTTACCGGGGGTTCTTCCCGGTGACTACCGGGTTATCCTTGTACGAGACCCATTCAGTGAACGATCCCTCGTAGATGCGTACCTTGGGATACCCGAGGTACCAACGGAAGAGAATGAACTCGTTGGTGGCCTCACGCCCGGTGCCGCATGAACAGATGATCGTCTTCTCCGGGGTAACGCCAGCCGCACGGATCGACGCGAGGATCAGGTCATCCGGCTTTAAGAGTTTCTTGTTTTTATCGTCCATCAGGCTTTTCCAGGGCAGGCTGACCGCACCCGGGATATGCCCGGGCCGGATCCACGGGCCCTGGCCCTCGTAGAACGCGGCCGGGCGGGCATCGAGCAGGATCACGTCGGAATTGTCCTTGATCTTTTTGAATTCATCATACCCAACGAAAAAGTCCTTCTTCAGCTGGACCGTAAACGAGGACGGCTTCGTCATGCCATACTCCCGTGTCAGCGGGAGCTTTTCATCTTTCCATTTCTCCCAGCCGCCGTCGAGCACGTACACCTTCCGGTGCCCGTACCTGGCCAGCGTGTACGCGACCATCGTCTGTTCCAGCCCATCTCCGATGAAGGTCGCGCATGAACTGATCGGCCCGCTGCTCGAGTACACCACGATCGGCTTCTCCGGTTCAAGCCCGAGCGTCCCAAAGAGGATCCGGGCAGCCTCAGGCGGGATCCACCGGGTGGGAATATTCCCCTCGTGAATCCGAAAAAGCCCCTCATGCCAGTATACGGCGCCGGGGATATGGTCCTGGATATATTCATGGATGTTTGGCTGGCAGTCAAGGATCCCGAGATTTTTATCACCCAGATGGTTCTTCAGCCATTCCGTAGAGACCCATTGTACTATCCTGTCGCCCTTTCCATACGGGTAGATCTTTTCCATAGAACGAATATCCTCCTCATGGCCACATGCCGGATACTCCGCACATGGACGATCGCTCTTCCGTACGGGATGTATTATAGGTTTCGACCGTGACAATGCGGAGAAGAGAATATAGATACAGGAGATGGTGATCCCGGTTAACCGCGCTGCCGGACCGCCAGAAGATCCATCAATCGAACAAAATCCCCGACCGAATACTGCCCATCAGCCGTTGGCGTCCCGGCATGGCAGTAGACCAGCTCCGACCCAAAGAGCGGGAGGATTGCCCGGGCGTACCGGAACGCGGTACCGATCACACCGGTACAGATGGGGCGCTGCGCCGTGTGGGTGAACGTGATCAGGGAAAAGACGTCCTCCATGTCCCGGGGCGTCACAACGATCTTGACGATATCCCCGAATGTTCTGAGGTCCCGCTCATAGCCGAAGATCTCGAAGAGCGGAGGCATCTCCCGGGTATGAAACGATGCAATGATCGTCTTTTTCTGTTCACGGATCGCGTCCGCGTGCCTCCGAAACCGGAGCTCGATATCAACATAATCCACAAACGGCAGGACCGGTGTGAGCCGACCAAGCCATTCGTCCGCGTTGCCGAAGTATTTCCCGCCCTCCTGTGCCGAACGGAGTGTCGCAATAACCGGAAGATCCGCCGTCTTTTTACACAGTGCAGCCTGTGCCACGGCATCACCTTCCATCAAATCAAGGCGGAGCTCGATGATGTCCGCGCCGTGGTCACGTGCAGCCGCGGCCTGCGCAGCATCGGTCAGCGAGGCAACGATCTTCATGGATGGTCATCTGTTGGTGGGCGCTCCACAAAAATCCTCTGACCGGTAAAAATACCCGCCATGCGGCGCTCATTTAATAAATAAAATTGTCTATCGGATCAAATTTTGGGAACGTCGCCCTGCAAGGGCCTTTCACGTCCGCCTGAGCCCGCGGAGAAAGTGACCGGCAGTGATCCCACCGAGCGAGATCGCTTTTGCCCGGGCCTTTGCGGCTATAAGAACCGGAGCGGCCGCCTCCGGTGAGAGGTCGCGTGTTGCTACCGCATCGCGGTAGATGCGCACCATCTCTTCTGCATACGCCGGGGTACGACCCCGGCCGTCAATGACAAAGGCGCCGATGCCTGCCCGGATGAGCCGGTGGACGGCGTCCACCAGACAGGTCTCGCGTGAATTGAATATGTGCGTCCGGCAGGTCGCATCGACACGAACCGGAAAGAGATGCCCGGTCTCATCCCGGATCCCATACCAGGTGTCCGGCGGGTGCTGCCCGTGACCTGGCGGGTGACGGCACTGCAGGAATGGTTCAAACAGGCAGTCTTCGGAGACCATTGCTTCAACGTTTCCCTGTGCCAGCACAGCGAACGCCGGCGCCCGGGGGCTGCTCCCTACCAGAGCAGAGAGGGTTTCGATCTCGGTGCCGGAGAGTTCCGGGGAGAGAGTCAGGAAACGGAAGGGCAGTGCGGAGAGGACCTGCACCGTACGGTAGTTGAAGACGTTGAGCCCTACAAACCCGGAGAGCGACAGACCGGGTGCGGCGGAGATGATGGCCTGTGCCGTCCCCATGTTATCAACCATGCATTCGTCGAGGCCTGCTGCCCGGAGGCCGGGAAGATGGATGAGCAGCGCGTCCAGGAACGACTGTGGCGTGATCCGGGGCAGTTTCCAGACCGGGCGGGCACCGGCAGCAGTGCAGCGGGCGCAGACCGTCCTGACATCTGCAGCAATTTTCTCTCCGAGCGCCGCCATGTCGCAGACCGGCCCGTCCGGCGCACTGGCAGGTTCGATAGCGATAGTATCGGCACCCGCCCGGAGGGCAGCATCTGCAGTCTCAATCCGGTCTGCAAGAACAATAATGCGGATTGGATAATCCTCCATGTTTCCGGTTATCCGAAATTCTGAGGAGAACCGGGCGGTCACGGCCACCAGCCGTGTACCGGCTGCCTCCACATCTTCCGGCGATGGTACTGCGGCAGCCACCAGCGCCACTTCCGCCGCTTCGAAAAATTCGCGCCGCACCCGGTTCAGCTCACCGATCGGCGCAAACCGGTCACCTCCATAATCGAGGGAGAACCCGTGAACGGCAAACGGCGTGCCGCCGGTCTTCCGTAACCGGGCTGCCATCTCGTCCCGGCTGATTGGGCGGGTTTTGGCCGGGGCGAGCCGGAGGCCGGTCTTTCGGCTGACAGTAACCGGTCTCCTGCCGGGTGCCCTGATAGAGCCGGACAATTCGAGCGCCCCGTCTCCGGTAACCGTTACAACAATGTCGATCGGCACCGGGTGCATCAGGTCTGCCGGAGCCCCGGTGGCTATCTGCCGGGCACGGGCGAGGAGTTCCGATGACGCGGTAACATACAACATTGCGCCCGGCTCCACCGGATGCGGGATGACAAACGAGACCGTCCCACCTTCCTGTACCGGCGCAGTGTTCAGGGAGAAACCCCAGTCGTTTGAAGGATGTGCCAGATGGGAGAAAAATAAGCCGTCACCTGGCCGGAGGGAGAACGGCCGAGTCGCACGGACCGTGACTGTCTGCGACCGCCGGTCCCATCCGGTAACCGTACCCACGCAGAGCCCCCGGTTGTCCGGGCGGGTGCGTCCCATAAGTGCGCGGTGCCGGTCGCCAAAGAGATACCCCAAGGTGAACTCCCGGTTGAACGCGAGGAGTAGGTCGCGCCTCGCCGCATCGTCCGGCTGCCATGCCCCGTCCGCGATTGCATCCAGTGCCTTCCGGTACGTCGAGACAACGATAGCCACGTACTCTGGTGATTTCATCCTGCCCTCGATCTTCAGGGCAGCAACCGGGGAACTAACCAGCTCCACAACCTGGGTGTACGTGCAGAGGTCCCGTGGAGAGAGAGGATAGGATTCTGCCGATGGCAGGTTGTGGAGTGCAACCGGCCGGCTGTACCGGTCCTCTCCTGCCACCACCAGGGTATACGGCTTCCGGCAGGGCTGGGCGCACATCCCGCGGTTCCCGCTCCGGCCACCGATGACCGAGGAGAGGAGGCATTGACCCGAGTACGAGTAGCAGAGGGCGCCGTGCGCGAAGACCTCGAGACCGATCCCGAGACCTTCCGTGGTGCGGGCAATCTCCTTAACGTCGCCCAGTGAGAGTTCGCGGGCGAGCACGACACGGGAGAAGCCCTGTCCAGCTGCCCACCGGACACCATCGGCAGAACAGATCGTCATCTGCGTGGATGCATGGAGCGGCAGGCCCGGCACAACCTCACGGGCGAACGCGGCAAGACCGGGGTCCTGCACGAGCACCGCGTCCACACCTATGGCATACAGGTCGAGGAGGTACCTGCAGGCGTCAGGAAGTTCCCGGTCGTGGACGAGGATATTGACCGTGACATAGACCCGGACCCCCCGTGCATGGGCGAACCGCACCGCATCCCCGATCTCCGGCAGTGAGAAGTTCCGGGCATATCTCCGTGCGCCAAACTCCTTCCCGCCAAGGTAGACCGCATCGGCGCCGGCTGCAACGGCGGCGCGGAATGCGGCCGGCGACCCTGCCGGTGCGAGGAGTTCCGGGATCTTTTTGTGGGATGTGCATCCGGTCATAGGCAATCAAGCTCAGGGAAAAAACATGTTGAGCAGCCCGATGGTCGCAAAGATCGTGATCGCCGCAGCGATGCAGTACCCGCTCATCGTGACCGCCAGCGAGATGTTCCGCCGCCACCCCAGCACCCACGAGACCGGGGCACAGAGATACACACCGATCAGGATCTCCAGCGGGACCAGAGCGAGGATCCCATACCGGTGAAGGGTTTTTGAACGGTTGGCTGCCTGTGTTGTCATCAGCAGGAACTGGCCGACATGTTCTGATGTTGTCCCGACCGCCGTGAAGAGATCGAAGAGACCGACAAAGATCCCGGCTTCGACGCAGACGATGGCATAAAAGACAAAGAGCGGGGGCAGGCCGAGGACGATGCCGACCGGAGCGGCACCATACTCGATCAGAAACGCCGTCGAGATGAGGGCAACGGTGCGGCTGAGGGAAAAGCCCAGCACGACTGCAGGGAGAAGCGGCATGACAATGGCAAGGGTGACGCAGCCTGCCTCTGCCCGCAGGACGCGGGACAGGAAATCCCGGATTGCCTTCAGATCCATGGCCGTGATAGAATGTCGGCCCGGCAGGGGATAAACCGGTATGTCACCGGCACGAAGCTGGGGGACAGTGCCTGCCCCGGAGAGGCCCTGAGGCGGCAAGGCCCCCGCACCTCCATCCATATGAATGATGTTTCGTTCCGGGTGCGCTTCTGATCAGTTCCTGCCTGTCTCCGTAGAATTTTGGGATAAAAACACGATAATAAGGTTAATCATACCTGAACAGTCCAACACTTTTATGAAAATTCAATATCTTTTTTTCACTTTCGTAATTTTTTTTTTAATTGCAGCGGGATGCATTGCGTTACATCCCGTTACGCCTCAAAATCCACGTGGCTCCCTAACACCGGCTTCTTTTGCTATCAACGGTAGTAATGCTTCTGGGTATTCAGCTGTACTGACGACAGCGACCACGGTTCCGGCCACCAGTACCGTTCCCTCGCCCACAAAGAACCTCACTCTCGAATCACAGGGCTCGATCAACAAGATATACTACTACACGCTTAACGGGAACCAGGGGTTCATCCCTATCAAGGTGTATACCGGCGTGAACAATTACATCGCGTCACTGGGGCCGATTTACAGCGGGGACGATTATCCAGCCGTTGTCTCCAATGAGATCCAGCGCGAATACGTCCTGCCGATGGTATATGAGATCAACAGTTCTGCCAGGAATCCTGATGACGCTGCGCGGATTGCCATCAACCTTGTCCAGCATATCAAGTATGATGCCAATGCCCTCAACGAGATCCAAGTCAACAGGTCAAAATCAGGCCAGTTATACATCGGACGATATCCCTATACCATCCTTTTCGAGGAATGGGGAGGGATCTGCGGAGAGAAGTCGTTTCTCCTCGTGCTCCTGTTAAAGGAACTCGGGTACAATGTCGCCCTGATCGAGTTCGAGTTCGGCGACAACCAGTCAGGACATATGGCTGTCGGCATAAAAGCTCCCCCGCAGTACACCTTTGGGGATACCGGGTATGCACTGATAGAGAGTACTGCGCCAACGATACCCACGTTCGATGGCTATTACCTTGCCGGGATGACCATGCCCCTCTCATCGTTCACGCCGGCAAAGGTCATCCCGGTTTCCGAGGGGAAGTCATTTGATAGTATCGGGGCAGAATTTTCTGACGCACAGATTGAACAGACAGTTTATTCCGCGTGGGGAAAGGTGAATAACGCCGCCAATGACCTTAATGCAGCAACCCTGCAGCTCAATAACCTCGAATCTATTGAACTCTCGTGGAGAATGAAGGCGCAGAGTGATTATGCCAGTGGTAATATGCCCGGATACCAGTACGACCTGCAGATGTACAATCAGGCGTATAACGACTACCAGAACTATTACAACACGGTCTATTATCCAGCATACACCACATGGCACAATCTTGACGATAATTTCCAGAACGTTTACGTGCCCAAAGAGAACGCACTTGAGGATAAGTACGGGATGAACCGCGGGATCAACGTGGGAGTTGCACAATAACCGCACACTGAGAGCAACGTTGAGTCCGGAATCCTTTATGTAACCACGGGCGGATTCAGAAAGCTCCGCACGGACCGGTTCTCCCTCCTTTCCTGCTGCCATCAGCGATCGAAAGGTTGAATGGAATCCGGGTGTAAAGAATCCAAAAGAAGGTAGAATGAACATGCCGTCTCCCCTGATCCTCGTCAATCTGAAGACCTACAAGGAAGGGATGGGTAACCGCGCCCACCAGATCGCAACCGCGGCCCAGCTCGTTGCACGCGAGAGCGGTGTGACGATCAGTATTGCACCGGGCTTTATTGATCTTCATCCGCTCTGCCACCATTTCGTCATCCCGGTTTATGCGCAACATGTCGATGGTGTCGAGCCCGGGGCAAATACCGGCCACATCACGGCAGACGCAATAAAACTGGCAGGGGCGACAGGATCGCTCGTGAATCATTCGGAGCGGAGGCTCACCCTTGCGGAAATCGAGGGCTCGGTCCGGGCGCTGCAGGCCCACAAACTCACCGCAGTGGTCTGCACGAACAACGACATCACCAGCGCCGGCGCTGCGGCCTTGGCTCCAGAATATGTGGCGATCGAACCGCCGGAACTGATCGGGAGCGGGGTCTCGGTCTCCAAGGCAAACCCGGATATCATCCGCCGCTCGGTGGCCGCCGTGCATGCCGTGAACCCGAACGTGGAGGTGCTGACCGGCGCCGGTATCCAGAGCGGGGAATGCGTAAAGATCGCGGTGGATCTCGGAACTGCCGGCGTGTTGCTCGCATCGAGCGTAGTCAAGGCTGCAGATCCCGCTGCAGTACTCCGGGATCTCGTCTCAAAACTCTGATTTTTTAATTAAATTTGTGATGGTTATGGTCACTTGATGACAAAGTACCAGATGAGAACGATCACGATGAATATCACGACGCCGATCCCGACTACCATTCCGCTACTGATTTCTTTTGATTCTTCAGCCATTTCGGATTCACCTGATGTGGCAAAACCACATAACAATTCCTTTGGGTAATAATATATAAATATAGAGGTTATGCTGGTGGAGCTGTGAATTTAAACCCCAATCTGCAACGGAAACCCGGCTTTTCCCGCGATCCGGCAGCCTGCATGCCTCTTTACGTACTTTTGTCTATACGATAAGCGAGATGAGGTCGTGCTTGGTGATGACACCAAGGACTGCTCTGCCATCGACCACCAGCACCGCATGATTCTGCTGCAGGATGTTGACGACAGTCTCGACGTCCATGTCCGGTGGCACTGTAGGAAATCCGGGTTCCATGAAGTCCCGCACCATGAAGAGGTGCGAAGGGTGGAGCCGCTGCTGCTCTATCGCTTTCACGATCACAGATTCGGAGATGCAGCCGACCGGCACTCCCCGTTCGATCACCGGCAGCTGGGAGATGTTGTTCTTCTCGAAGATCTCCACCGCCTGAGAGATGCCCGACTGCGGCTGGACGGAGAGTACCGGTATGTGCATGATCTGTGCGGCAGTAATCTTCCGTGGTTCCGCACTGTTGAGCACCGCGATGATCTTATTGAGCGTGCTGACCCGGGGATCCACGCTGCCGGCCTCGATACGCGCCACCATCGACTGGCTGATCCCGGCGCGTTTTGCAATCTCGGTCTGTTTCAGTCCGAGGTTTTCCCGGCGCGAGCGGAGTTCTTCCGGTGTGGGGATGTGCATGATTGATTACTGATAGTGATAGAAAAATATTAACTTTATGATTATTATAAAAGCCGCAGTGGGAAAAGGCATGCCCTGCCCGCGCGGCAGAAGATCCGAACCCCGGGTCCGCGACGACCGGTGTTAACCCTGCTCATTTTCCCGGGATCACCAGGCAAAATACTATAAAGGACAGCACCTAACGATGCTAAGAAAAGAGTCCAACCAAGGGCTGTTGGATTCGTGTCGAACATGGACCGGTGTCTGAACGGTGGTCAGAATACAGGGCAACATCAGCCTGCTCTTTGTTCCTGCTTTTTTGATTTTTCTATCACTGCGTGGTCGTGCGGTCTCCTGTACCATGACAGCATCTCTCGCTGTGAGCTGATCTCCGGATGAACGATCGAACGGGGGGAACCCCGCAGGCAGATGAACTGGTGCAGGAGAAAAGCTTCCCCACGGTCGTTCCCACCCTTCCTTCCCGGAGAGCAGCCACGACCGGCCTGAGACCGGCACCCAACGGCACCGTGGCCCGGAAAAAGCGGGATGCGACGCTGGTACTGGACTCTCCCCTTATCATCCGGCGCGGGGGCAGATACCATGTTATCTCCGAAGACTACGGGTACAAGACCGAGTCATATTATACCATTCTCAGTCACGAACTTGAAGGAAAAACGGTGTTACCATCCAGCCATGCAGTGCTGGACGCGTTTGTCGTGCCTGTCTGCCTCGAACGGGCGCAGCGTGCCGGGATTCCGGTCTGTGACTGGGGGGTCTCGCAGGCATACGTGCCGCTGCCGGCCGTGCTCTACGCGCTGAACTACTTTGCCACCACCTCCGAGTACGTTGTCGTCGAGGATAACGACCAGGCAAAAGATGCGATCAAGCATATCACCAACAAGGGGAAATACCCCTTCTGCTACCAGAAGCTGTCGGATGGTGCGGTTATTACCGGCTGCACCGCCATATTTGGCAGGACGTGCGAAACCGGAAACGCCTTTGCAGGGTACGCAAAAAAGATCTACCGGCTCTTCGGCATTCCTCTGGTCAGGATGGTCTTTGTGAGGACCGGGGATGAGACGGCACTCTCATCCCTGTCGCGGGTGCGCTACAACCATCTCACCGGACCGGAGCAGGCACTTCTCTCTGCATGCTGTGGTAAGAAGGAGTTTCCATGAGCCGGCTCGGGATCTTTGTTGACCGCAGGACGCTGTCGAACTCCGAGCAGCTCAACGCATTAATCCGCTGCCGTGACGTCGCTGAGGCGATGGGGCACTACGCGGAGTTCCTCTTCCCGGTCGACATCAGCAAGATCCCGAAGATGGACGCCCTCTTCATCCGCGCCCGTACCGACCCGATGAACATCACCTATGTCGCGGCACGCATGGCGGCCCTCCACGGGATACCGGTCATCGATGACCCGCAGTCCATCCAGATATGCAGCGACAAGATCAACATGTACTCCCACCTGATCAAAAAGGGCGTATCCATGCCGAGGACCGAGTTTTTGTCCCGAAATGATCTTTCAGTCGAGCGGGTCTCGCGCCTCTTTGACGAGCTGGGCACACCGCTCATTCTCAAGGAGCCTTCCACATCGTTTTCGCTCCGTGTCGAGAAGGTGACGGATATCGCCGGCTTCTTCCGGGTCGCCCGGCGGTTCATCAAGATGTCGGACTGGATCGTGGTCCAGCAGTACATGGAGAGCAGGTACGACTGGCGCGTAGGAGTGCTGGGTGGCGGGCTGCTCTATGTCTGCAAGTACACGATACCATCGGTCACGTTCAAGATACAGGCCTCGATGAACGGCCATATCGTCTACTGCGGCGTCGAGAGCATGCCGGCCGACCGGGTGCCGCCGCACGTGATCCGGCTCGGGATCGAGGCGGCAGACGCCATCGGGAACGGCCTGTACGGGGTCGACATAAAAAATAATAACGGCGATGCCTGTGTCATCGAGGTGAACGACAACCCGTCTCTCGAAAGCGGTGAGGATACCTGCTATCCCCGGGTCTACGATCAGATCATCACCCACCTCTTTGCGAAATGATACCGGTGACGCGGAACGGGTCGGATCGTACCGGACCTGATGGTGTGCCCTCCAGAGGGGCAGGAGGCAGGATCCCATGATGATTGGCACTGAGCACGAGTATTCCATCAACGACCTGTATTTTACCGCGTGCCCGGTATCTGACCGGATCATCAAGGATATCTCCGGACGGTACGAGAACGAGATCCTCTTTGGTGACGTGAGGCTTGGGAAGGAACTCCAGAAAACCGTTCTTGAGTTTGTCCCGCGGTTTCCCGCAGAGGAGATCTCTGCGCTCGAGGCCCAGCTGCTGCAAGGCATCCGGAAGTTCTGCCACATCTTCCGTGGACGGTATGTCCTGCTCGGGCTCGGCATGCACCCGACGCTCGTCCCGGATCGTGCTGCGGTCTGGGACCACGACGAAAGCGAGTATTACGAGACCTACGACCGGCTCTTCGATATCCGGCAGCATGGCTGGCTGAACATCCAGGCACTCCAGATCAACCTCTCCTACGCGCAGGAAAAGGATCTACTGGCGATGTATAACAGGGGGCGCACCCTGCTCCCGTACCTGATCGCGGTCACCGCCGCCTCCCCCATTGTCGAGAGGAAACTCACGGGAACCATGGACAACCGTCTTGTCTACTATCGCGAGAACCAGAAGGAGATCCCGCAGATCTGCCACGGCATCATCCCGGCCCGGATCCGGAACCTAAAAGAGTACACTGCGGCGCAGGAAGAGGTGTATGCCGCGCTACGGGCGCAGGATGCGGCGATCCTCTGCGAGGAGTGGCTGAACTCAAGCGGTATCATCATCCGGTTCTCCCGGAAATGTCTCGAGATCAAGGTGCTCGACGAACAGGAATGCATACGCTCCGATATGGCGGTCGCTGCGTTTGTGCGGGCCCTCCTCCGCTGCCCGTCGCTGCCGGTCGAGACCGGGCAGGAAGAGTTGCTCTCGCTGACCGAAGAGGCCATAAAAAAGGGAACCGCAGCCTTCCGGCCGGAACTCGGGAGGCTGTACCGGTTGGCCTGGCAGCGGGCAACCGCTGACGAGCGGCAGTACCTTCCGGTCATGGAGAACCGGATCCTGCAGGGAAGCATCGCTGAGCAGATTGCCGACCGGCATCGTACAACAAAAAAACTCCATCCCATCCTTGCCGACCTGGCGTACAGCCTCTTGTCAAATGATCCTTACGGACACGCGCCCGGAAACACACAGCCATAAACAATCCTGATAAATGATGCGGCAGTAACACACTTACCGGGACGATCAGACATGGCGCGGACATTGCTGACCGAGGCGGGAGGGTATGAGCTGCTGAAAACTTTCGGTGTGCCGGTGCCGGTATACCGCATCGCCCGCACGGCAGAAGAGGCGCAGCGTGCGGCAGTGGCGATCGGCTTTCCCGTGGTCATGAAGGTGATCTCGCCGCAGGTGATCCACAAGAGCGATGCCGGCGGCGTCATCACCGGGATCGCGGGTCCGTCAGAAGCAGGGCTGGCGTTTTCGGCGATCGACCAGAATGTCCGGGCATCGGTTCCCACAGCGCAGATCGAAGGGGTGATGGTTGAACGGCAGCAACCGCTCGGCCTCGAACTGATCATCGGCGGGAAGACCGATCCGGCCTTTGGCAGGGTGATCACGGTGGGCATGGGCGGGCGCCTCGTAGAACTGCTGGGTGATGTCGCCATCCGGATGGCGCCGGTGACCGATAACGAGATCCAGTCCATGCTCCGCGACCTCCGCGGCTACCGGCTGATCGCCGGCTTCCGTCACGAACCGCCCCGCGATGAAGCGGCACTCGTCGCTATCATCAGCGCACTCTCCCGGCTCTTCTCCACGCGCCCGGAGATCGTCGAGTTCGATGTCAATCCGGTCATCCTGTACGGGCAGGGCGGTTGTGCGGTTGACGCCCGGTTTTATCGGACAGATGAGATACCGCAGGGGGGCACACAAACCGCCGGTGGTACCCGGATGCCTGACGACCTTCTGCACTGGCGGTCGGTCGCTATTGTCGGAGCCTCGCAGGACCCCAACAAGGTGGGGTACGCGATCTGTCGGAATATGCTCGCGTTTCCCGGCAACCTCTTCCCGGTCAACCCGAAGAGCCCGGAGATCCTGGGACGCATCGCGTACCCCACGCTTGCAGCAATCCCGGGGGACGTTGACGCGGCGGTGATCGCGATCCCGGCGCGGGGCGTCCCGCAGATCGTGGAGGAAGCCGGGCAAAAGAAGATCCCGCTGGTTGTCATTATCTCCTCCGGTTTTGGCGAGATTGGTCCTGCGGGAAAAGTGCTTGAGGAAGAGGTGATGGCGGTCGCAAGAACGTATGGTATCCGTATCATGGGGCCCAACTGCCTCGGGCTCATGCTCCCCCAGCTGGGGATCAACACCACCTTCGACCCGGTATCTCCCCGGCCCGGCGCAATCGCGTTTATCTCCCAGAGCGGTGCGATCATCACGACCATTGTTGACTGGAGCCTGCCCGAGGAGATCGGGTTCTCTGCCGTCTTCTCGGTCGGCAACCAGGCAGACCTCACGTTTGAGGAGTTCATCCGGTATGCCGGGGACGACCCTCTTACAAAAGCGATCATCCTGTACATCGAGCAGATCCGTGACGGGAGACAGTTTATCGAGGTGGTCAGCAGAATCACCCCGAAAAAGCCGGTTGTCGCCATCAAGTCCGGTTCCTCAAAGATCGGGCAGAAGGCCGCATCATCGCACACCGGTTCCCTTGCCGGCAGTTTCGCCGTGTACATGGCCGCCTTCCGGCAGGCCGGCGTGATTCCCGTCCGCTCGATCCGCGAGGCCTTCCAGGCGGCAGAACTGCTCGCATCAGAAGGATACCCCCAGGGCATCCGTGCGGTCGTAATCTCCAATGCCGGGGGATTTGCGGTGCTCTCGTCGGATTATGCGGAGCGTTTCGGAATCGAACTCGTCGCATTCCCCCCTGCCTTGATCCAGGAGCTGGACGCAGTGCTCCCGGCGGACTGGAGCCGGGAGAACCCGATCGACATGGTAGGGGACTCCAGCGCCGACCGGTACGCGAAGGCATTTGACGTGATGATCAAAAACCAGGACCTCTGGGACATCGCATTTGTGATCGCCGTCCCGTCGGCCATCTCCGATCCTATCCGGGTGGCAAACGAGCTGGTGCGGTTCTCCAAGCACACCCACAAGATGATCGTGGGCTGCATGATCGGCGGGGACTCGATGAAGACGCCCCTGAGGATCCTGCGGGACGCAGCGATTCCCAACTTCCCGGATCTTGAGGACGCGTTCCGCGCCGTCGGCAATATCTGCCGCTATACCTGCAGCCACCCGGACCAGTTCCCGGCCTGCCACCTCCCGCCGTGGGATGCAGGGTGAATGACTGAATACTTTTTATTGGGTGTTGGGATCAGAGTACCGTTTTTACCTGGGATGACCCCGAATCCATTTCTGGAGAGATTACCCCAAAATGTCCAACACGCGCGGGGGGTTTCGGCAATGCCTTCGCAGTCGAAGAATTCTGATGAATTCTTCTCCAATTAATCCTCACTTACGTGACAATTAATTCCCCGCCGCCGTGGCTGCCTCCCGAATATGATAACCCATCATAAAAGTTCAGGAAAATGGCAAATGAAACGAAAAATTTCCCTAAGAATCAGATTGTACTTACGATCGGGTTAGTACGAGTGAATCGCCTACCCCGCCGTGCCGAGAATGATGCTGGTGCGTCTTCTCGATTTCGTGGTTCTGGTGAACCACTCAATCCCCGGAGAGGCCCTGATGAGGGGAGGGCCTTGCAAATCAGGTTACATGAACGATTTTCGTGCTTCGCTTCTGAACCTGATTGGTACATATGCGTTTTCCAGTATCGCAAAATCTGAAGTGTTGAATACTGGCAGGTTTACCCGACCAAAAACTCACAGCGCGATCTTCTTCAAAATCTGCCCGTTTTTGAAGATCGTGATCCCGCCCCCGCTCTGCGAGACGACGATGCCGACCGCTTTGGTCACGCTCGTGATCGCTGCGACCGAGTTGTGCCGGGTGCCCATCCCCTTGGGGAGGGAAACACCGCTTGAATCCACCGTAATATAGCGTCCCGATGCCTCGATAAAGCCATCTCCCGTGATCACGAAGGCGCCGTCAAGCTGGGCAAACTCCTTGATGTTCTCTTTCAGGTCGGGGTTGGTCACCACCCGCTGCTCCGGCTGGTGGCCCTCGAATGCGTTCAGCATGATCTGCCGCGATTTTGCCAGTACGTTCCTGGTATCGCCGATCAAAAACGTCGTGCCGACCGACTTTCCCTCCCTGCCCTCGATCGAGATCTCCGTGCAGATATGGAAGACCGTGTCAAAGACCTCCTCCCGAACATCGGTATCTGCCACCACATGGTCCTTCCACGTGTCGGTGCTGATCCGCACCTGCCCGGTCTGCCGGCGGTCCGTGATATCATTCCCTATGCAAAGGATCTCGGAGATATGCCCCTCCGGGTCCCGGATTGCCTTGTTGATCCAGGCAATCCAGACCCTGTCGCCATTGCGGCGGATATTTTCACTCACATTGATCGCGTATCCCTCGGCGTTGAACCCGAGGTCGTTTGCCATCATCGAAAGGTCGTGGCCGGGCCGGGTCCTCTGCGGCACGATCGTACCCACCACGTTCTTCCCGATCACGTCCTCCGGTGAGAAATCAAAGAACGAAAGAGCGTACGTATTGAAAAACGTGATCATTCCCTGCATATCCATACGGATGATGATGCTCTGGGCATTCTGCATCATCTCGCGGTACTTCGCCTCGCTATCTTTCAGGGTATCCTTCATCTTCTTACGTTCGGTGATGTCCGTAACGATGAAGATACCACCCTTTCTGGCATCGAACGGCTCGACCAGCTGCGACTGGAGGCTGCAGGAGACGGCGCTTCCGCCGTTCCGGACCAGCTCGCACTCTGCAATCCCGTTCCCGAGGATATCCCGGTGGATCTGGAGATCGCGGCAGACCTGCTCGAACTCTTCCTCGTTCCTGAAGAGGATCCTGAAGGGTTTTCCCACAAGTTGCGGTTCCGTGTACCCGAGCAGCGTCACCAGCGGCCGGTTCACCCACTCGATCACCGCGTTGCGCATCTGGAAGATACCCAGCGGCGTCGCCGACAGGATTGCTGTGAGCTGGTCGTTCTGCAGCTTCATCTCGCGTTCGGCCTTCCTGCGGAGCGTTGTCTGCTTGAGTATCGTCACTATCTCGGCCGACTGCGGGCGTATGTCACCGGATCGTGAGGGTATGAGTTCGATACCGCCCGTGACCTCTTCCAGTACAATCTTGTCCGTCCCCTTCCGGTGAAAGAGGATGACCGGGACCGTATTCCCTGTTGACCGGAGGTGCTTCAGAAAACCAATCCCGTCCATATCAGAGACGAACTCGATCCCGTTGACCTCCGGCACCTGTTCATGGCAGATGACGACATCATAGGATCGGGTCTTGAGTTTTTCGACCGCCTGCTTCGTAGACTGCGCGACCTCAAGACGGACTTCGCCGGTCTTTTCGAGTGCGGAGCGGATCTGCGTAAAAAAATCGGTAGTGTCATCCACCAAGAGAACAGTGATCATCGGGCATCCCGTGCGGTAACCGCCGGCATTTCATGTATATGAGATGGATATTGTTGCAATAAATAGTTGTTGAGCGTGGAGGAAACGGCGGACGGCGCACAAACCGCGGCCGGAATATTCCCATAGATGCCAGTATGATGCTGCAGGTTGGACGGATCCCGGTTGTCGGGAGGGCAAGGATCCGGCAGTCAGTAACAAGCTATCCTGAAAATACCAAAAAACTCCCGGTAAATGCTGATTATTTTTTTCGGTGCCCGACGATGGCGAGCTGGTACATCCAGTCCATCAGCGGGTGGCACTCCTCGACGATGCACTCGAGATCGCAGGCAATGCAGGGGATCAGCTCGTCTCCGGCAAGGAGGTCTTCGGGATTTGCCGGCGGCCGCCTGGACCGGAGCAGGTAGGTCCTGACGCCGTCTTTCCTGAAATCGACGCGTTCAATGAGCCCGGACTCCTCCAGTTTCTTGACGATCCGGGAACACTTCCGGCTGTCGACGCCCAGCTCTTTCCAGAGCTCGCTCTGGAGGATACCATCCGGCTTTGACTGGATCAGCTTCAGCCCTTCTTCCACCGGGTCAGACATTGCCACCACGTTTTTGCCCATCTCAGATGACCGGGGCAATGGTAAGGATATTGTTACCCCTGATAACGACCGTGCCGAGACTCCGTCCGCGCTGGTTGTTCACGAACTCGATGGTCTCGTCCATGTGAATGTTCAGGTATTCGTCGACAGCGATAAGGCGCCCCTGCAGTTTCCGGCCTTCATCTTTGATCTCCACGGAAACCTTTGAATCGACGAGCGCAAACACTTTTTTTATCGGCAAAACAATTCCGTTAACCATCTGCGCTAATTTGGAGCGTGAGATAATTAAAGTTTGCTCATCGGTTGCGAGGCGGGATTCTCCCATCTGTCCGGAAGGAATCTGCAGTGAGGCGACGTGTTGTCCACCTCATAAAAAAGAGATTTACTCTTTGAGCGGTTCCCACCGTTTCGCGAGTTCCTTCTCGACCGCCGGCAGTGTTGTATACTCCATCTCGTCAAGCGACAGCCGGTGGGGCTCGAATGGCCCGTGCGCCCGCATCACATCGGCAAGCTCGTTGCACCGCATCCGCACACGGTCAAACCCGGGATCATCGAACATATCCACCGGGCCGATCAGCTTCCCGTTGCAGACCTGGAAGCCGAAGCAGATGACCCGTGGCGGCCCGTCAAACCGCGTGCAGTTGGCATCGCAGAGCCCGACCGGCATGAACGGCCCGTGGTGGGATCCCCGCATCCAGCCGGCAACAAGGACCGGCGTGCTGAAGGGTTCGATCACCTCGCCGACGGCCGGAAGGCCGCTCTGGGAACGGACGATCATGACCGGGTCGTCCTTGCCCACGTACCGCCCTGCAAGCAGGCTCAGGCGCTGGGTACTGGTTGCTGCGGCGATGAGACCGTCCTTGCGGAAGACATGCTTGATGACATACCGTGACGGCGCACCGATGTATGCCAGCAGGCTGTAGATCTCCTCGGGCGTCTTGAAGTTGATCTTCCGTTTCTCGAAGAGATCGTGGACTTCAAACACGAATCCGGCATGCATCGAGGGGTCGATCACAAGGCCGGGAGTATTGAAGGGATCGGCGAAGATCTTGTACAGGAAGAAATTCCATGCGCCCGGTTCGGTCTTATCGGCCATGAAAACGAGGAGAGGATCCGATCCCCGCTCCTCGAACTCCATCTCCGCGACACCAGGGCCCATCCCCTTCACGTTGCCGGAGAATGCCGTTGAGAGGAGGTCCTGCCCGGCGCCGTAGAGCTTCATGCTCTTGGCCATACCTGCGCATTCCATAAAGACATCCCACGCGAGCTTGTGGATCTTCTCGTTGTCCACCCCGTGGGTATGCGTCATGATCAGTTCGAGGTCATCACCGCAATGGGTGACGACAGAGTCGATGAGCAGCTTCCCTTCCTGCTCTTTGAGCATCTTTGCGGCCTTCTCGAGCAGTTTCGGGTGGGTTCGGGAATGCCCGGGAAAACTCCCGATATCGGCCTTGATGACGGATACGGTGGTTCTGACCATAAAAAATCACTGTATAGTAGATGTCACTGACACTATAAAATATCTGAGCATTTGAAAAAGGGGTTTTTCTTGCCTGCTTCGCAGTCTTTTTACACCGATGCTGCCTGCAGGGTCACTTCGGGCACGCCGTTTCTGATCGAGTTACCGCAGGGAGTATGGATCGACTGCCGGCAGCGCGGCGGTCGGGTGCTAGGTCTGCAGGTCACTGCTTACAGGTTTTAGGATCAGGTATTCCTGAAGATCAGCTTTCCTTCTTTCTCATCAACCACAATCTCCTTGTCTTTATTTACGTTTCCTTCGAGGATCATCTTTGACAATTCATTCAGCAGGTTTTTCTGGATCACCCGTTTGATCGGCCGTGCACCGAATTGCGGGTCAAAGCCCTGAGTGGCGATGAACTGGACAGCTTTCTTTGTTGCCCTGAGTTGGATATCGCTCTTCCCGAGCATTTTCTGGACGTTTCCCAGCTGGAGCTCGACAACCTTGTTGATCTCATCCTTCGTGAGCGGTTTGAACATGATGATCTCATCGATCCGGTTGAGGAATTCGGGACGGATGGTCTTCTTGAGCAGGTCGAACACCTGTTCCCGGGTGCGCTCGAATACCTCGTCCCGGTTTTTGTCGGTGACATGCTCCAGATTTCCTTGGATGATATGCAACCCGATGTTCGATGTCATGATGATAATGCAATTCTTGAAATCCACCGTACGGCCCTTGTTATCGGTCAGACGGCCGTCGTCTAGAACCTGCAGCAGGATGTTGAACACATCCGGGTGGGCTTTTTCGATCTCATCCAGCAGGACCACAGAATAGGGCTTTCTCCGGACCGCTTCGGTCAGCTGCCCACTTTCTTCATATCCCACATAACCCGGTGGCGCTCCGATCAGCCTCGAAACAGTATGCCGTTCCTGGTATTCCGACATATCGATCCGCACCATACTGTTTTCGTTGTTGAACAGGAATTCTGCCAGGGCTTTTGCCAGTTCAGTCTTTCCTACGCCCGTCGTTCCCAGGAAGATGAAAGAACCGATCGGACGTTTTGGATCCTGCAACCCGGCACGATTCCGGCGGATTGCATCGGAGACTGCCCCGATGGCTTCATCCTGGCCTACGACACGCTTGTGGAGTTCGGCCTCGAGGTTCAGCAGTTTTTCTTTTTCACTCTGCAGCATCCTGCTCACGGGAATCCCGGTCCAGCGCGAAACCACTTCGGCAATCTGCTCGGCATCCACCTCCTCTTTTACCATCGGGGAATCCTTTTGCAGCACGGTCAGTTTTTCTTTGAGGCCCTCCATGGTCTTTTCGTTCTCCGGGATACGACCATAACGGATCTCTGCCACCCTGCCGAGGTCGCCGCTGCGCTCGGCAACTTCGGCCTCGAATTTCAGGTTCTCGCTCTCATCCTTACGTGACTGTATCTGGTCTGCAAGATCTTTTTCCGATTGCCACTTCGCTTCCAGCTGGTTTCGTTCCTCGGTCAGGTTCCCGATCTCTTCATGTAAGGCCTTCAGTTTTTCTTCATCCTTCTCACGTTTGAAAGCTTCCATCTCAATTTTCAGCTGCTGGATCCTGCGTTCAATCGTTTCCAGTTCTTCCGGTTTCGAGTTTCTCTCGAGGCGGAGTTTTGATGCAGCCTCATCGATCAGGTCGATAGCCTTGTCAGGAAGGAAACGGTCGGAGATATATCGCTCTGAAAGTTCAACCGCGGCAATGACAGCCTCATCCTTGATTTGTACATGGTGATGGGTTTCGTATTTCCCTTTGATGCCACGGAGGATTGAGATGGCATCCAGCGTATCCGGCTCATTGACCATCACCGGCTGGAAACGTCGCTCGAGCGCTTTGTCCTTTTCAAAATATTTCTGGTATTCTTTTAACGTCGTTGCGCCAATGACGTGCAATTCTCCCCGTGAAAGCGCGGGTTTCAGGATATTGGCGGCGTCCATTGCGCCTTCGCTCGCGCCGGCCCCGACCAGGGTGTGGATCTCGTCAATGAAAAGAATGATCTCCCCCTCAGCGGATATCACTTCCTTGATCACGCTTTTTAACCTTTCTTCAAATTCTCCCTTGAATTTAGCCCCTGCGATGAGGGCACCCATATCGAGGGCATAGATCTGCTTGGTCTTCAGGTTATCCGGTACATCCCCGTCGATGATCCGGTGGGCAAGACCTTCGGCAATGGCGGTTTTTCCCACACCCGGTTCCCCGATGAGGATCGGGTTGTTTTTCGTTCGCCGTGAAAGGATCTGCAGCACCCTGCGGATCTCGTCGTCACGACCAATCACCGGATCGAGTTTCCCGGAACGGGCAAGATCATTCAGGTTCCGGGCATATTTTTCCAGGGAATTATAGGTCTCTTCCGCGGTCGGGCTGTTCACGGTAGAACCTTTCCGCAACTGGCTGATGGCAGTTTTCAGGTCTTTTTCCGTAACCCCGTTCTCCTTCAGCAGCCGTGAGGTGCTGTCGTTCACCGAAAGAATTCCCAGAAGAAGACACTCCATGGAGACAAGTTCATCCTTGAACTCCTGGGAAAATGCGGTGGCTTTCTGCAGGGCTTTTGTGGCATCGTTTGAAAGGTGCTGCTCTCCGCCACTGACTTTGGGATAGGAATCGAGGATCCGGTCAAGTGCAGGGGTTAAACTACCAAGGTTCACATTCAGTTTCTTCAGGAGGCGTGGAATGACATACTCGTCAACCATGAGCATCCCATTGAGTAAATGCGAAGTCTCGATAGCCTGGTTCTGTTTTGCCGTTGCAATTTCCATTGCTTTCTCAACGGCTTCCTGTGATTTGATGGTGAAATTGTTAAAATTCATGATATCGGTTATCCGTTCTTCGTTGTTCGTAATTCACTATTCGCTGTTCCTTATAGCGCTTCTTCCTGTCTGATAGTTTGCCAATCTGCTAGGTCATCAGACCTAGAAGAGGAGAGGAGTTAACAGACTCTTCAACCAATCCGAACGTTTATTAGAGACAGGATTTATTTCCCTGCGTCTTCATTTTTCAACGCTTCCTGCACGGTCAATTTTATACCTATGTTATCTGTCATAATCGCAATCCTCCTTTGGATGACTTACCATAGGTTAGTATGACATAGTATATAAACGGCTAGGTAACCGTTTCGGTTTGGTTTTAATGATTTTTTTTAAAACCATACACGATTGACAATCTTTAATTTTTTTTAGGAGTGATACAAAAAATTTTAATGTTTTTGTTTTTCTTATTTGCTGCACGGTGCAATTTTTTTGGGGAACAGGTTCTTATTTTCCACTGGTAAAAGCCTCTTTCACGAGGTCTTCCTGTTTTTTTGACAATTTTTCCGGTATTTTCACAATCGTTTTTACCAGCAGGTCTCCCCGTCTGTCTGAATTCAGATACGGCATCCCCTGCTCGCGGAGCCTGAAAAGTGTATGACTCTGGGTTCCAGCGGGGATTTTCAGGTGCGCTGTACCCGTAATCGTGGGTACCACCACCTCCCCGCCAAAAAGTGCAGTGCCAAGACTGATGACCACAGAGCTGTAGAGATCTGCACCTTTGCGGTCGAACGTACGGTCCGGCCGGATATGGATGACCGCGTACAGGTCCCCGGGGGGCCCGTTGTTCTCGCCGGGTTCCCCCTCCCCCGGGATCCTCAAAAACTGTCCGTCTTCCACCCCACGGGGAACCGAGACCTCGATCTTCCGGGTCTTCTGCACTGACCCTTTTCCTTTGCAGGCTGGACAGGGCTTGTCGATGATCCTTCCCTCTCCCCGGCAGGCAGGACAGACCGCGATATTCATTATCTGGTGGTTGCCGTTTCTCTGGATATTCCGGACCTCACCGCTTCCCTGGCATGTCGGGCAGATCCGCATGGAACCCGATTCTGCCCCCGTGCCATGACAGGCCCCGCAGGTATAATGATGCGGCACACCGACCGTGTTTTTCGTGCCGTGAAATGCATCCGCGAGGGAGATCTCGATCTTGTACCGGAGATCCGCCCCCCCGCGTTGCCGGGGACGCGGGGAACCGCCGGCAAATGCATCGAAAATATCCCCAAGACCAAAGTCCCGGAACAGGTCATCGTAACTTGGCGGTTTATACCCGGCATAGTCGCCGGGCCGGAATTCCGCGTGGCCGACCTGGTCGTATTGCGCCTTTTTCTGGGGATCGGAGAGCACCTGGTAGGCCTCGTTGATCTCCTTGAATTTCTCCTCGGCCTCCTTGCTCCCCTTGTTGAGATCCGGATGATACTTCCGTGCAAGCTGCCGGAATGCCTTCTTGATGTCATCCGGCGATGCATCTTTTTTCACGCCGAGGATCTCGTAATAGTCTTTCTCTGCCATGGTTTTTTATGAAAAGGATTATTTCTCATCCTTTACCTTGAAATCGGCATCGACAACCTTTTCCCCGCCCGGGCCGGTTGTCTCCTGCCGGGAACCTTCATTGCCTGCAGGACCTGCCTGCTGTTGGCCCTGCGCCTGGGCCTGCTGCCGGGCAGCTTCCTGGTAAACGGCAGACCCGGCCTCTTCCAGCGCTTTCTGGAGTTTTTCCATCTCGGCCTTGATCTTTACGGTATCTTTTCCTTCCAGTGCTGCCTTTACTGCAACGATGGCCGCATTCACCTTGTCAACAAGATCGGTACTAATCTTTCCGGCAAGATCGGATTTCGTCTTCTCCGCCGTATAAACCAGGGTGTCAGCCGTATTACGGACCTCGACCTCCTCTTTCCGGCGTTTGTCTTCTTCTTCAAACTGTTTTGCTTCATTGACCATCTTCTTGACATCGCTATCTGCCAGTTTTGTCGAGGCCGTAATGGTCATCTTCTGCTCTTTTCCGGTGCCGAGATCCTTTGCTGTTACATTCAGGATTCCCGATGCATCGATATCGAATGAGACTTCTATCTGGGGGAGACCCCGGGGTGCCGGGGGAATGCCGACGAGGTTGAACTGTCCGAGACTCACATTGTCTGCTGCCATGGGACGTTCACCCTGGAGTACATGGATGGTGACGGAGGTCTGGAGATCGGCTGCGGTGGAAAAGATCTGGCTCTTTTTTGTCGGAATCGTGGTGTTCCTCTCGATAAGCGGGGTCCTCACGCCGCCGAGCGTCTCGAGACCAAGCGTGAGCGGTGTCACATCAAGGAGCACCATATCCGTGATCTCGCCACCTAAGATTGCACCCTGGATTGCAGCCCCGATAGCGACACATTCCATCGGGTCGATCCCCCGCTCCACCTTCCTGCCGACATGGTCCTCGATGAACTTCTGGACTACGGGCATTCTTGTCGGCCCCCCGACAAGGATCACCTTCTGGATATCATCCTTTTTCAGGTTTGCATCCTTCAGGGCTTGTTCAAACGGCTGGACACAGCGTTTGATAATCGGTTCGACCAGCTGTTCGAGTTTTGCCCGGGTCAGTTTCATGGAGAGGTGTTTTGGACCTGACTGCGTTGCAGAGACATACGGCAGGTTGATTTCGGTCTCAATGACGGTGGAAAGTTCGATCTTCGCTTTTTCCGCTGCCTCCTTTACCCGGTTGACTGCCATTTTGTCGCCGCGTAAATCGATCCCTTCGAGTTTTTTGAACTCGGCAGCAATCCATTCGAAGATTGCATTATCCATATCCGTGCCGCCCAGCTGAGTATCGCCCGAGGTAGCAAGGACCGTGAACGTCCCGCCGCCGAATTCCATGATGGTCACATCGAGCGTGCCTCCGCCAAGGTCAAAGACAAGGATCTTGTACTCCCCGCTGCGGTCAAGGCCATACGCCATCGATGCTGCCGTGGGCTCATTGACCAGCCTGACCACATCCAGCCCTGCTATTTTGCCTGCATCCTTTGTTGCCGTTCTCTGGTTGTCGTTGAAGTAGGCGGGTACGGTGATCACGGCCTTGGTCACCGGTTCTCCCAGGAATGCTTCTGCATCCCGCTTGATCTTCTGCAGGATATATGCAGAGATTTGCTGGGGCGTGTATTCCTTGCCGTAAATTTTATACACGTGATCCGATCCCATCTTCCGTTTTACCGCCGTGACCGTACCTTCAGGGTTGCTCACTGCCTGCCGCCGCGCCGGTTCTCCCACGAGGAGCTGGCCGTCCGGGGTGAACGCAACATACGAGGGAAACATCTTTCCGGCAACGGTTGCCCCTTCTGCAGACGGGATAATGGTCGCTTTGCCACCGAGCATCACCGCCCCTTCACTGTTCGAAGTCCCAAGATCAATTCCGATAATCTTCTCTTTAGCCATGATTTTCACCTTCATGTTCTCCAGCGTTTTCCGCAATCACTACTTTCGATGGTCGGATAACCTTTGATTTCAGCTGGTAGCCTTTTCCGATCTCGCTTAAGATCGTGCCAGGTTCCCTGTCGCATTGCTCCTTGCACAGCACATCATGAAAATTCGGATCGCATTTTTTCCCCACGCAGTCTATGGGGTGGAGTCCATAACCAGCCAGGATTTTTAAGAGTTTTTTCTGGATCATCAAAATCCCCTCCTTGTTGTTCTCCTGTTCGAGAGATGGCATCGCCCGTTCGAAATCATCGAGAATAACGAGAAGATCTTTGATCAGGTCCTCATTTGCGAGCGCGATGATCTCTCTTTTCTCTTTCTCAGACCATTTGCGATAATTATCAAAATCTGACTGGAGGTATTTCAGCCGGTTCAGCCGTTCCTCTGCAAGAAGTGTTTTTTCATCGAGTTCTTTTTTCAGCCGTTCAATCTCTTCCGTTAGCTGTGTTTTTTTCAGCTGGACATCATCGGTATCCATTGAAACCTGCTTTAACTTTTTATGACTCTTTAACCTTTTCCTTGGCCGGGCCTGCAACGGACTAGTGGTGTTTTCTCCACATCCCCGCCGGGCAGGTTCAGCCTGTCAGTCTTCCGCCAGGGAAGTGTCGCAAGGTTGCCGTCCGATCTCTTCATTGTTCAACGCTTCTCACACGGTCAGTTTTGCACCCTTGTTATCATTCATAATCGTAATCCTCCTTGATGATTCACCATAAGTTAGTCTTAGCCACTATATGATATGTTGGGTCGATCGGTTCTGTAAAGTTGTCGCGTGGTCGCCCCTCCCAAGAAGTGCTGTCAAAATCCGAGTGGTCTGGGGGGGCATCTAAATGACTGATCGTCTCAGAACCTTTTTGCAAAATAGCAAATTATTTATTAAACGCTATTGGAAGGTATATCGAGAGATCGTGTCCTTCAGCTCCGACCAGTTAATTGAGATTTATCAAAATACAAAACTTACCCAAGTTGCATTATTTCTTTTATTGGTATTTCTGGTTGCTGTGATCTTAGAGGCATATATAAACAGACAATATTTTATAACATTCATATTGATTTTCTTTTTCTTAATTGTGGTAAATATAACAAATCGTTTATTAAAATAGGACTAACTAATTTTAGATGATGGCAATATGGCAGTAAATTTAATTCAAATGTTTTCAATTAGCACGCTCGTTTTTTTATTTTATGGTGCTTTTTTAATCTGCTATGTAGGCATGTTAATTTTAACGATTGACGACGTGATATCGAAATTAGCAACATATCACACCCCTAAGTCGAAATCCAATAAAGATGGAGAATCGTTTGGTATAAAATTCTGGAGAGTCTTAATTGCATATGCCTTTTTAACACTCATATTCTCGTTTGCAATAGTTATTAGCCTTAGATTTAGTGGAATAACGGCAGGCCCAGCTATTGTTTTAGTTGCCCCAATAGGAACACTAACATTTCTAATTATTATGAGACTGTTATTAAACCCAACATGGGATCATCCGATTGTAAAATTAAAACCGAGAGAGAAACTTGAAGATGTAATTAAACTATTCAAAGAGCGCATTTTCTCCATATTCTTTTCTTACGTGTGTATCACTTGGATTGTTTTTATTCTGTATTTACTCGTTTGTATTGGTTCAAATATCCCCTTCCAAGAATCCATAAATTATTTCTTTCCCTCATTACCCTCATTAGCTCCCTCAACTGAACTTTTTAGCGATATCCTAACATTATTTGCGGCATATGTAGTATCTTTGTTTACTCTTGCATTTTTTGCAGAAATATTCCTTTTACGAAGTTTGCCAATTATCCAAACACCATGGGATAACAAAGAAGGTTAAGATTTATTGGGTTATTCGTTCGTCGCCTCGTTGGAAGATTCTACACCGACAGAAACAACACCCATTTTTTCAATTACTATTTTACCATTTTTTATTTTTGCGATTAATTTCTCTCCCGGTTCAAAGGGGAATGCGCTGTCCCGCACAAAGTCACTCGGAAAATTGATGCTGTGACGTGATTTCACTTGATAAATCCTAACGGTTGCTTGGTTTACCATAGACATTCTTTTGGTCGCATTTCATTTAATACTTTGGTATACACCAAAGTGCACACATAAGTATAAATACACACAATGGTGTATACTATGGTATACACTGGGAGATAGAGTAAAATGCCACAGACCTACGAACCTTTAACCACAACCCGCGAGGAACGCGGCGCAGCAATCGCACAGATGAAGGGACAAATCTGGAGACACAGCGACACGGTATACCGCGTCAAGTCGCAGTCTGGCCAAGGATTCTACCGTGTTGAAAAATCCGATCTTGGGTGGAAGTGCTCATGCCCGGACCACCAGACACGCGGGGTTGAATGCAAACATATCGTGGCCTGTAAAATCAGTTCGACAATGCGGAGTCAGGTTCAGGCTAATGTCGTTCTGAATCCGGTTATTGTAACATCCTGCCAAGTCTGTGGATCGAGTAATATCCAGAAGTATGGTATCAGATATAACAGAAGCGGGAATATCCAGACCTATGTTTGTCAAGATTGTGGAAAGAGGTTTAGTATCAACGTTGGGTTTGAGCGAATGAAGCACAACCCAAAAGCGATAACTGCGGCGATGCAGCTCTACTTCAGCGGAGAATCTCTCAGGAATACACAGAGGTCATTAAAGCTCATTGGTGCTGAGGTCAGCCACCAGACGATCAGCAACTGGATTGAGAAGTACACAACCCTGATGAAGAGCTACGTTGACAAGCTCAATCCAAATGTCGGCAGTGTGTGGAGAGCGGATGAGGTCTATGTCAAGGTCAAGGGCAACATGAAATACCTCTTTGCCCTGATGGACGACGAAACCCGCTTCTGGATCGCGCAAGAAGTAGCAGACACGAAGCATAAGCACGATGCGGCAGGGTTATTTCACGAGGGAAAAGAACTCATGGGAAAGCGCCCAAATGTCCTTATCACTGATGGGTTACCATCCTACCGTGATGCATTTAACAAAGAATTTTTCACTCTTGAAAACCCGCGATCCCGCCACATCAATGCAATAAAACTCGGGGGGCATACTGGCGACGAGAACAACAACAGAATGGAGCGCATCAACGGTGAGATTCGGGACAGAGAGAAGGTGATGAGGGGATTAAAGAAGAAGGATACCCCGATCCTGAAGGGGATGCAGGTATACCACAACTTCATCAAGCCGCATGAAGGACTTAATGGAAAGACACCGGCCGAGGCATGCGGAATAAAGGTTAATGGGGAAAACAAGTGGATGACATTAATCCAGAATGCGGCAGCGGCAAAATAATTTCTACCTCGTAGTTAATACCTTACGTGCGTTTTACGCAGCTTTATAGCTCTTTTGGGATCAATCCGGCCGTATTTTCAGACCGCGCTGAGGTACTTTATAAAGCAACGAGGATAAAAATTAAGCATCTATCCGTTGAGCGACGGGTAGGTAGGGAACGCACCGGATTCAGACCGCAAATCCATCCGGTACAACCTAAGACCATTTAGGTAGTTTTGACTATCTATTTTGGTCTTTTTGAACTTAAGGATTTGCCAAGGAGAACAACCTAGGCTTCGTTCGAAGCTTGGGTAAAATCGCAAACCCAGCAATGACACGCAGAAACCCACTCGGTCAATTGGCCGACATAATCTCCGATGCAACTCGACTTGTGATCGCTATTGCGATCTTCGTCGCAGTTGTTATCGTTGTCGGGATCGCTTTGAGTGCTATCCCTCACTGAAGAACAAATATTCGAGTACGCGCCGGGGATATCCCGGTGCGTCATCGGATAGGGTTTGTGGTTAGATAAGAGAAAGATTTGGAGGGGGATACCATACATGTCATGTAAATGTGGAGAAAAGCCAGGAAGAGGGCATTATCGATCTGTTGAGACGGGAGAGATTATCTATCTCCCAAAAGACACGGATCGGCTTCCGCCATGTCCAATCGATAAAAAAAGTTGTGACTGGCAGAAGATCGATTAATCTCCCCCTTTTTTATTCACATATTTTATCCTGATTTTAAGAATTACTTATCATACCAGATTACTTCAAAATCCCCCTCTGGCTAACACCCATCTTCATCCCTCAACAAGTTAACAGAACCCACCAAATATCTTTTTATCTTCAAATGTGGATTCCATCAATTATGTCATTCAATTTAGCACATCTACCGGAAAAAAAGACTTCATTATTCCTGATTGCGGGAGTTATCCTCTATCTAGGATCTGCATATTTAAACACACTAAAGGTCGATTTAGCTAACTTAATAGGATTAATTCTTGGTGGCTTGTTGATCGTGATTTCAATAATTGCTCAGATAAAACTCTGGTATCGATATTGGGGCAGTCACCCAACAAGATAATACCACTCGGATTTTGACAGCACTTCTTGGGAGGGGCGACCACGCGACAACTTTACAGAACCAAAACGATTCAGGGGATCTGACTCTTCCTGACAGAACCCTCAAGCTCTTGTCGAAGTGCAATCGTGCGCTTCTGGATCAAATCGAAGGATTTCCTCTGCCAGTAAACAAGATCCCGAAGCTCATCAGTATGTTTGGCTATCTCGTTATTGATCAAATGTTTTTCTTTCAGATATTCGATCTGGTTGACAAGATTTACCGCCTGGTAGAGGATGTCGCGTTTTCCTTTTGTGTACAAAAGATCCCAGGATTTCTGCTCGTAGCGCTCGAAATCAGTCCCATCGAGAGTACCTTTGATCTTCTCCAGTGCGGTATCAAAATGCCGTCGGCTGATATGTATGGTATACTCCCGGGCTTTACCATTGTCGCTGACAACTTCGTTCCGGGTCAATTCATCAATGACGAGTGCTTTTACCTCGCGCACAAGTGCTTCAAGATCAGCGCCCACAAAATACCGGGTCCTGTTTACTAACTCGTCAATATCCATATCGGGATCGAGAAGGCCCTTCAGATCCTTGAGGAATGTCGAAAGGATGGCCTTTCTTGCAACCTCATCTGGAGGTGGGATATACAGATGTTTTTCGAGCCGGCCGGGGCGCAGGATGGCAGGGTCGAGGAGATCCGGACGGTTGGTTGCTCCGATTACAAACACCTCCCTTAACTCCTCAACACCATCCAGTTCGGTCAGGAATTGGCTTAAGACACTCTCGGTGACGTGCGTGGAATCGCTGATTGAGCCCCTCTTCGGGAACAATGCATCCAGTTCATCAAAGAAAATGATACAGGGCGCAGACTGCCGCGCCTTCCTGAATACTTCACGCACGTGCTTTTCGGAATCACCCACACCTTTGGAAAGAAGTTCGGGCCCTTTTACCGAGATGAAATTGATCTGCCGCTTGCTCGCAATTCCTTTGACGAGCAATGTCTTTCCAGTACCTGGTGGACCAAAGAGCAGGATGCCTCTGGGAGGTGCGTAGTTTAATTTTTCAAAGATCTGGGGGAACCGCAGTCTGCCCTCAATAATTTTGATGAGTATGTCCTTGATCTCATCAAGACCCGCAATATCTTCCCAGGGGATATCCGGAATTTCGATAAGGACTTCCCGCAGGGCGCTGGGCTGGACTAATTTACGGGCTGCATCAAAATCGCTTTTCGTAAGCTTGAGCTCGCCGATGACTTCATTTGGGATTTCCTTATCAATATCAATGAGGGGAATAATTTTCCGGATCGCATTCATCGCTGCTTCTTTCACGAAAAGCGCAATATCCGCCCCGACAAACCCAAAAGTTGTTTCAGCAAGAGAACCAATATCGACATCCTTTGCCAGGGGAACACCGCGAGTGTGCACCTGAAAGATCTCCAGCCTCCCTTTCTTGTCCGGGATTCCGATCTCGATCTCGCGGTCGAACCGTCCGCCTCGGCGGAGTGCCGGATCAATGGAATTGGGAAGGTTTGTGGCAGCGATCACGATAACCTGCCCACGACCGGCCAGACCGTCCATAAGGGCAAGTAACTGAGCAACGATACGACGTTCGACTTCGCCTTGAACTTCTTCACGTTTTGGAGCAATTGCATCGATCTCATCGATAAATATAATCGAAGGGGCATTCTCCTCCCCCTCATGGAACTTGTCGCGCAGGGCTTTTTCGCTGTCCCCGTAAAACTTGCTCATAATCTCAGGACCCGAAAGTGTGATAAAATGAGCATCGACTTCATTGGCGACCGCTTTGGCAATCAGGGTCTTTCCAGTACCTGGTGGACCAAAAAACAGAACTCCCTTTGGAGGTTTTATACCCAATTTTTCAAAGAGTTCGGGATGACGTAACGGGAGTTCAATCATTTCACGGACAAGCTGGAGCTCGCGTTCCAAGCCCCCGATATCTTCATATTGAGTTGTCGAACTTTCCCGTTTACCTTCATCAGGGTATACAGGTTCATCCTTGAGCTCAATTTCAGTAGTATCAGAAACAATAGCGATAGCTTTTGGAGAGACCCGCATGATAACAAAAGTTACGGAATTTCCTATGATATCGACACGCAGCGTCTGTCCCTCAATAACTGATCGTCCCCGTAAAATCCGGGAAAGATATTGCTCGCCGCCAACGAGACGAGTACGCTGAGAAGGCTGAATCACTACTCTTGTCGCGTATACCGCCTCCGTTTTACGGATTTTCACTTTCTCATCGATACCAGCATTTGCATTTCCCCGGATATTTCCATCGATACGCAGAATACCAAATCCAATATCCTCGGCAAAGCCAGGCCAGACAATCGCTACCGCTTTCTTTTTCCCTTGTATTTCTATGACATCGCCAGATACCAGCCTTAGATTCTTCATCACATCGACGCTTAGTCTTGCTATCCCATGACCAGCGTCGTTATGCTGCGCCTCTTTCACGGTAACTTCTGCATAATCAGTATCAGTCATCGTGAACCCCTCTGGATGGTTCAAGATTTACCATAAGTTCGTAGGGGACAATTAATAATTAATATGTGAGATGCTTCTAACGCATCTAATTAATAGGCATTAATACTTTGCACCGAGAGTGGTGCATTGCAGTTTGTTTTAAAAAAAATTATTTGGCCGGAGCACCTTCCGGTTTCTTTTTCATTGCCAATACAATTGCCAGTATAATTACCAGAATACCAGCAACTATAAGGCTATATCTCATCGCCATCCTAGGAAACACTCCACCAATCAGCAGAGCTAAGCCAACTAAAAACCACAATATAACCATTACAACTTTGCTCATGTTACCAACTCCAACTGGATCTCAGGCAGCCCGGAACGTTCAGTGGGTGATCTTTCCAGCATAATAGGTCAGCGGAGAAGCTGCCAATCAGTCTATTCTATGATCCAATTAAAAAGACTTGTCCATTTTTCAATTTTTACTACCATCTTTGTCATCCAGCGATAGCCGGATGCCTCACCGGGATATCTGCCATATCTGCAGGGAAAGATTGCCGATGCGGGTCATGCCACTGGCCTGCGGTACGTGTGTCTGGATGAGAGTCTTGTCTTTCGTTTACCTTCTACAGATTTTGCTATCAGGATCTGCCAGACTTTTCCAAAAAAATATGGCGACCTTATTGAAAATTTCGAAAAATATCCGGTGTCATTATCGAACTTTTTAAAAAATTGTCCTGCAAGATTTTTGAATATTATAAAAAAAACGGATCAGTTGCCGGACATAGTGGAGAGAGTAATTTTTTTTTAACCGTTCAATTCGTAGGAGACCATTATCAGACAGGTCTCTCTAGAGTGGTGGTATCCGGAATTCTCTGCTATTATAGACTTCCCTATCTGCCCCCCAACCTATCCAGACTTGCCCAACCCCCACCTCAGCAGTACCCGGAATCCGGGCTTATTCCGGTCCCCGATTCCTCCGGACACGCCCCGGAAACGCCCGTAAAACGCCCGGATTTTCCATCAAAATAAAAACCGATATAATGGCCCCGATTGCCAGAATGCGGGATTAAACTGGCAGAAAAAGACCCCCAAGATCTGGGTGAGTTTTCAATTTGGGTATACTTTGATATGTTTCTCCTGAGAATCGCCAAGGAAATGGCCTTGGCGCCCCTCTATTGAAGTCAGGGGTATTTAGGCGTATTTTCGCAAAATAACGACGATTTGAGCGAGAATTCTGAGGGTGGTGCCATGGACGTGGGGGTCTGCCCCGGATGTCGCAACGTGATCGAATAATCTTAAAAAAAATTCCCTTATGGTTATCGAACTTTTTGAGAGAAAGTCCGGAACGCTTATTCGAAATTTGAAAAAAATCCGGCAGCTTTTCCGAATATTTTTGAAAAATCTCCCATAAGGTTTCCGGACTTTTAAAAAAAAGACAGAAAAATTTTGAAGATTTTTTTTAAAATGAATCTAACCGGTTCCCGGATAAAGTGCAACCAGCAGTACCTCTTTTACCCAAAGCCATCATCCATCTCTTTTGATCCGGCAACTCATTCCACACACGGTGATAATCGGTTTTTCTGCCGTTCTTATCCTCCAGCACAAGCCGGCCTTCCTTATATTAAATCAACTTTACTTGCGTTCATAACAAGCAGAATTTCGCACGGAATCGAAAAAACAAGGCTTTATCTCTTCTTTTGAGGAACCTGTACTGTATGAGTATCGTTGCTGATGCAAAGCGGGGCATCGTCACAGACGAGATGAAACAGGTCGCGGCGCAGGAGGGAGTCACCGAAGACTTCGTGCGTCGCGGCGTGGCGGAGGGACATATCGTGATCCCGGTATCCCCGTACCGGGACGTTAAGATCTGCGGTATCGGGGAGGGGCTCCGCACCAAGGTGAACGCATCGATCGGGACTTCGACCGATATTGTCGATATCCCCATGGAGATTGAAAAGGCGCGGCAGGCCGAGCGTGCCGGTGCCGACACGCTGATGGAGCTCTCGACCGGCGGGGACTTTGCAGAGATACGGCGGCAGATCATCGCCAACACGACCCTCTCGGTCGGGAGCGTCCCGCTATACCAGGCATTCATTGAAGCAGTGGAGAAATACGGTGCGGTCGTCCACATGAAAGAGGACGACCTCTTCCGCATCACCGCTGATCAGGCGAAACTCGGCACCAACTTCATGGCAATCCACACCGGCATCAACTGGGAAACGGTCAAAAGGCTCCGGAACCAGGGGCGGCATGCCGGCCTTGTCTCCCGGGGCGGTGCCTTTATGACGGCATGGATGCTCCACAATGAGAAGGAGAACCCGCTTTATTCCGAGTTTGACTACCTCCTCGAGATCATGAAGGAACACGAGGTCACGCTCTCGATGGGGAACGGGATGCGGGCCGGCGCCATCCACGATGCGACGGACCGGGCGGGCATCCAGGAGCTCCTGATCAACGCGGAACTCGCGGACAAGGCGCAGACGCAGGACGTGCAGGTGATTGTCGAGGGACCCGGACACGTGCCTATCGATGAGATCGCGACAAACGTGACCCTGATGAAGCGCGTCACGAACAACAAGCCCTTCTATATGCTCGGCCCGATTGTCACCGATATCGCGCCCGGGTACGATGACCGGGTGGCGGCCATCGGAGCAGCAATCTCCTCATCCTGCGGCGCCGATTTCATCTGCTACGTCACGCCGGCCGAACACCTTGCCCTCCCGACCCCCGAGGAAGTCTACGAAGGGGTGATCAGCTCCCGGATCGCCGCCCATGTCGGCGATATGATCAAGCTCAAAAAGACCCGCGCGGCAGACCTCGAGATGGGCCACGCCCGCCGTGAGCTCGACTGGGAGCGTCAGTTTGCTGTTGCGATGAACCCGGCACGCGCACGCGAGATCCGCAAGGAGCGGATGCCGGCGGATACGGACGGTTGCACGATGTGCGGGGACTATTGCGCGATAAAAATCGTGAACCGGTATTTCAGATTCTGATTCCCTCCCCGTTTTATTTTGAGCCCGATGTACAGCAATCCCGATCATGATGCCGCGGCTCTCGCAATTGCAACGAGAATACACTAAAATAACCTTGCCTCCCACTATTCCTGCACGGTGATCGCAATCAAGCTGAATTTCGGCGGCTTTGTCCCACTCTCGACCGTGGACTGGCGGGGCAGATCGGTCTGCACCGTCTTTTTCCGGGGCTGCCCGGTCCGCTGTACCTACTGCCAGAACGCTGCGATCCTCTCCGGGGATGATATGCGGGAGATCGAAGAGATCGTGGCGATGATAAAAAGTTCGCTCCTTGCGATCAGCGGCGTTGTCTTCTCGGGTGGTGAACCCACGATGCAGAAAGATGCGCTGATGGCACTTGCGCGGACGTCCCGGAAGATCGGGCTGGCCACCGGTATCCAGACCAACGGCATATATCCCGATGTCATCGAGGCGCTCATCAGCGAGCATCTGATCGACCGGGTAGCACTCGACATCAAGGCACGGTGGGCGCGGTATAATAACCTTCTCGGAGGAAATTATGTGAAGAAGGTGCAGCGTTCGCTTGCAATCTGCACGGAGGCACATGCATCCGGGGCGCTCCCGGAGTTCCAGATCGTTATCACGCTCTTCCGCGGGTTCGATGACGAGGTTTCCATCATCGCGAGCGAGGTCGGGAACGTGGACCTTGTGCTCCAGCAGGGTGTGACGCAGGAAGTCCCCCCGCTCACCGAGCAGGAGATGCGACAGATTGCGGACGGATTGGCCCGGAGCGTAAAGATCCGGACCCGCGAAGGGGGTGAGGTTGTCCATGAAAGTGATCGGAGTCGTCGGGCTTCCCGCAAGCGGTAAAGGCGAGTTCTCAAAGATTGCGGAAGGCATGGGTATTCCGGTCATCGTCATGGGCGACGTGATCCGCAACGCAGTAAAAGAGGCCGGCCTTTCCCCGACCGATAAGAACCTCGGTGCGGTGGCCGATCGGCTCCGCGCGGAAGAAGGGATGGACGCTATCGCGAACCGGTGTGTGGCCGCCATCGTGGATCAGGGTGCCCCGCTCGTGCTAGTCGACGGAATCCGGGGTGATGCAGAGATCCGGGTGTTCCGGCGGCAGTTCCCCGGTTTTATCCTTGTGGCTATCGATTCGTCCTTCGAACGCCGACTGGAACGGCTGGGCAGCCGCGGGCGTTCCGACGACGGCACGTCCGCTGCTGCGCTCCGCGTACGCGATGAACGGGAACGGCGTTGGGGGCTGGATGCGGCGCTTGCCATGGCGGACACCCGTATACGGAATGACGGGACGCTTATGGAATATGCAGCAGCAGTGCGCAGCCTGCTGGACAGGCTGGGGCGTGACGCATGAGCCTCCGCCCGTATTTCTCTTCATCGGCAAAAGTCTGGGATGACATCCAGTGGGTCTACGGTATGGAGGAGGCCGGTTATACCGGCTGGGAGATTGTCGCTGATGGAAACTACCGGCTCGACAACGCGGAAAATCTCAAAAAGATCGATGAGGTGATCGCCAGCACCCGCCTCGGCATCACGGTCCATGCTCCCTATGGCGACCTCAACCTTGCAACCCTCAACGACCCGATCTGGCGCGAATCGATCCGGCAGGTCGAAGTCTGCCTCCGGCATGCATCAGCGTTGACTAACCGGGTCACCATTCATCCCGGGTACCTTTCGCCTTCCGGGAAACTGGTCCCCCAGAAAGTCTGGGAACTCCAGAAAGAGGCGCTGCGGCAGATCGGCGCCTGCGCCGCGGAACATTCGGTGCTTGCCTGCCTCGAGAACATGATCAGCACCAAGGAATTCCTCTGCCGATTCCCGGAGGAACTGCTCGGCATGGTCGAGGGGATCGAGGGCATCGGCATGACCTTCGACTTCGGGCATGCGAATACCGTTGGAAAGGTGAACGATTTCCTTGCCGTTGTCGGACACGCAAACCATATCCATGTCCACGACAATCATGGGGTCATCGATGAGCACCGTGCACTGGGTGACGGCACTATTGATTGGAAGAGGGTCGGAACGACCGTAGCCGCCCGTTATTCCGGTGTCGTGGTTATTGAAGGGCGATCGATTGAGGAGGCAAAAAAGAGCCTGCCCGTGTTTCGGGAGTGTTTTGTGTGAGCAGTAAGCGTCAGCGAACTGTGGTAGTAAAATCACGGGGGGACTTTGCGTGAGTGGCGAGACCCTTCAGGTCTATTTCCTCGGCACGGCCGGGGCACTGCCGACACCGGCGCGCAACCCGGCCTGCATCATGATCCGCCGGGGTTCCGA